>Ga0182008_10000696_pt1 | contig 24168 bp, 23 predicted proteins | sample Sormic07211129_1_FD_120482 | JGI IMG/M metagenome (GOLD analysis project Ga0182008, IMG submission 120482) | Rhizosphere microbial communities from Sorghum bicolor, Mead, Nebraska, USA - 072115-129_1 metaG | ecosystem: Host-associated > Plants > Roots > Rhizosphere | place: USA: Nebraska...
AGCCCCGCTCTACGAGCGTTGATGGGCGGCCCCGCGCCACAAAGTTGATAGGTACGCCGCGTAGAGCCGGGCTCTGCCCGGCTGCTCGGGATCCATGGCAGCGAGGCAAAGCCCCGCTCTACGAGCGTTGATGGGCGGCCCCGCGCCACAAAGTTGATAGGTACGCCGCGTAGAGCCGGGCTCTGCCCGGCTGCTCGGGAATCAACGGCAGCGGGGCAGAGCCCCGCTCTACTAGGTTGGTATGCCGCGTAGAACCCCGCTCTACGTGGGCGCAGGGGCGGTGTCGGCCAGCAGCGTCGGCAGCTGCGCCAACACTGCCTCGCAGTGCGTGGGCGACAGCACCGCCGCCAGTGCCGGGGTCAGCCGGCGTTGCAGGTCGGCCAGCGCCAGGTGCGGCGCGCGTGGCTGTGCCGTGTGCGCGGCGCCGATGGCGCTGTGCAGCTGTTCGGCCACTGCATGATGCAGCTGCCGCTGCGCGGTGTTTTTCGGCGCACCCAAGATGCGGACCAGCACCCCACGGCAGGCCAGTTGCACCCGCGTCGCGCTGCCGGCAGCGGGAAGTTCCAGCGCCCGCAGCCGCAGCACCTGCAATGCCTGCAGCGCCTGCAGGCACTGCAACCGCTCGGCAGGCGTACGCGGCGTGGCCAACGACCCCCGCAGCTGGCTTTGCAGTTGCAGCCGTGCGGCGGCCCCGATGGTGCTCGTTTCCAGCTGATGGCGCAGCAGGCTGTGCAACGCATCCGCCTCCTGGCGTGGGTTGTCCGGCAGCGTGTCCACTGCGCCAAGGTAGTCCCACCCCGCATCACGCACCTCCGGGGCCCGCTCGCGCGCCCAGTGGCGAATGCGCACGTCTTCATCTGCACTCAAATGCGCCTCGCACGCCTCGGCGGCCACCGCATCGCGTAGCAGCGAACAGAAATGCAGGTCATACCGGTAACGCTGCTGCGGGGTATCCAGCTCGGCTCCACTGCCTTCGCCGGGCAGCGCCAGCATCGCGGCCTGCAGTTGCTGGCCGAAGCCCGTCACCCGCTGGTGCAGGCAACGCCGACGCAGGCGGTGCAGGTCGCGCTCCTGACCGTGCGCATCCACGCCCCATCGCGGCCCCACGTGCGCGCGGCAGGCGTGGAAATCCGCGCTACCGTTGGGGGGCAGCAGCGCCCGCAGGCGGCGGTGCTGGCGCGATAGCCCGGCCTGCACCTGTTGCAACGGAAGCGGGGCCCATCCATCTGCCTCGCCGTGTTGCCAAGGCGCTGGCACACCCGGCAGATGCACCAGCCACGCGCAGTGCTTGTGCGGGTGTGGGCGGTTGAGCAGGGCCAACACCCGCGCCAACCCCGCGCTGTCCACTGCCGTGTCCAGGTAGGCCAGCGCCAGCCGTGCATCCAGATAGGGCAGGGCGTGCGGGTCGCTGGCAATCAGCAGTTGCGCCTGCTGCTGCGCCGCGCCGGCCCGCCCGCACCCGGGGCCGACCATCGCGCTGTGTACCGCGCCGTCCTTGGCAAAGGCACGCTGGTAGCGGCGCATGGTGTCGGCATCGTGCACCAGCAGCACCGCGCGCAGGTTGCGTTCGGTGTGCTGCAAGGTGTCGCGCAGGTGCTGGGCGATGGTGGACGCCCAGCGCACGCTCGGCGGCGCGGCGGGCTCAACCAGACGCGTGGCCCCGCGCTTGGCTTTCTGCCGCCGCGGTGGGGTGGGCTGCAGCGCATGGTGGTACACCGGCGCCAACAGGCCATCGGCGATGGCGTCGGCATTGCTGCACGCAAACAGTAGCGGGTCGCTCGCTACGCTCGGCACCGCTTCCGGCAGCGGGCCGTTGCCCAGCCACAGCCACCCCGCACGCGGCAGTCGCTCACGCGCACGTTCCACCCACGCCGGCTGGCCGGCCTGCAGGTGGGCGTCTACCAGCAGAATCAGGTCGTCACCTTCATGCCCGGCATCGCGGCGGCGCAGCCAGGCCTGCAGCGTGCCCGGCGTGGTCTGCAGGGTGCAGCCGCGTCCGTCAGCCATGAAGGCCGCCAGCCGCCGCCCGGGCGACACCGGTAGTTCGCCCCGCCTGCCCGCCTGGGGTGCAACGGCAGGGTGCTGTCGCACCCGCAACACCCGGCAGTGGCGCAACCACGGGTCGCGCTGCACGTGCTGCACCAACCAGTGCCACGTAAGCGCCATGCCGGCGCCCGCAGCCAGCCGCAGGTGTCCACGCCCCCGGCAACCCTGCGCGTCGATACACCGCAACTGCGCCAGCCCGGCCTGCACCGCGAAGTACTGCGCCGCCCGCGCAACACGCGGCTGGCCGTCTGCACCGGTGTGCATGAAACCCCGCAGCAGCGCCAACACCCGCGCCGGCGCCGCCACGCCGGCCAGCAACGGCGCGTGCACCGCGCGCAGCCAGCGGCCGTTGGCCTCGGCAGCGCCGGTTCGGGGCATGGGCACGGTATCGCGCAGCTGCTGCACGGCGTCCGCGTTCCAGCCGTGCTCGCGCCACCGCACCCAGCCGCCAGCGGGTGCGCCGCTGCACGCATAGCGCCCACCGCGCCGGTCCAGCGCCAGCAGCAATGGCGGGCTGCACGCATTGCCGCGGGCGCGTACCTGCCGGGCATGCAAGGCAATGGCCGCTGCATCCCGGCCCCAGCGCGCCTGCCCATCGCGCTCCACGCACAGCAGCCGCAGCAAGGGCAGGCCGTTGACGTAGCCGACCAGCACATCGATGCGTGGCGCCGCATCCAGCAGCGGCTGGCCCTCGTCACGCGCGCTGGCGATGTCCCATTGGTTGTTAAGCGGCTCGGCCCAATCCACCAGCGGCACCGTGGCCCGCACTGTGCGGCCATCTGGCAGCCGCTGCGCTACGCATACCCCGTTGCGCAGCGCGACCAGCAGGGCGTCGTTGCCTGCCTGTGAGCCGCGCCGCAGCGGCCCTTGGGTTACGGCGGCCAGCACCTGCGCAATGCCGTCCGCATCCAACGGCCACTTCTCCCCGTGCGCCTCAAAGCGCAGCTGCTGCAGGTACTGCCGCAAGCGACCGTCCAGCAGCATGCTGCCGTCATCGCCGCGCAGGGAACAACGCCGGTTCGGCGCCAGGTACTGCCAGCCCAGGCGCTGCAACCAGCCCAAGGTGGAGCGGGTTACCACCCCGCGTACCGGTGCGCGGCTCATGACAGCGCGCCTTGCAGCGGGAAACGGCACAGCGGCGTGGCGAAGCGAAAGGTTCGATAGCGCATGCCCGCAGTCTGGCGCAGCCGTTAAGGGCCACACCGTGTGCACCATTCCGTTTCCTGCACATCCGCTGCACGGTGCAGTGAACAGTTTCAATGCACCGACGCATGCACATAGCGGGCGCCAATCAACCCGGCACGCGCCGCAGTGTCAGCCCGCTTTTGCTGGCCGCTCTTCCAGGTCTGCCAAATCGCCGTCCAGTGCCTGCTCCAACGCGCCCAACCGCGAACGCAACCGCGCACGCTGCCCACGCAGCGCCTCCAGCGTGGGCACCGGGGCGTGCTCGCCCGGCTGCACGTAGCGCGCAATGCTCAGGTTGCTGCCCTGCAAGGCCAGCATCTGCGGTGACGCGAGGCAGGCCACACCGGCTACGTCCTCGCGGCGGCGGCACAGCGCCAGCACCTGCTCGGCAGCGGCCTGATCCAGCCGAGGCCCGCGCTTGGTGGCCGGCTGCAGCTGGCGCGCGTCCACAAACAGCACGTTCTCGTCGTCGCGCATCGCGCGCAGCACCAGCAGCGCGGTCGCCACCGGGCTACCCGCAAACAGCCGGTCGGGCAGGCCGATCACGGCATCAATCAGGTTGGCGTCCAGCAGGCTGCGGCGAATCAACGCTTCCTCGCCATCGCGGAACAGCACCCCGTGCGGCACCACCATCGCAATACGCCCGGTGTGCCGGTCCATCGTTCTCACCATGTGCTGCAACAGCGCCAGATGGCCCCACTGGCGCGGCGGCATGCCATGCACAAAGCGCTGGTGCGTATCGCGGATGCCGCGCTCGGGCGACCACGCCAGCGCAAACGGCGGGCGCGTGAGCTGCACGTGGAACCGCCGCAGCTGCCCGGTGGCATCCACCAGGGCGTCGTGCAGCAGCGGCGTGCCCGCATGCACCGCGTGGTTGTCTTCGCCATGCAACAACAGGCGCAGGCGAGCACACGCCCAGGCGGTGTCGCTCTCTTCCTGGCCCAGCAACTGGTGCCGGCGTGCGCCGTGGGTGGTACGCGCCCAGCGGCTGGCCGCGAGCAGCAGGCTGCCGTGGTGGCAGGCCACATCGCAGATGGTTTCGTCTTCGCGCGGGTCCATCAGCCCGGCCATCAGCCAGCCGAGCGGGTCGGGCACGTGGGCCACGGGCGCCGGGCTGCGGCGGGGCTGGCTGCGTTCCAGCAGGCGATCCACCGCTTGGCCGATGTCGGCCCGGTAGGTGCCGCGCAGGGGCCGGAAGTCCAGCGCCGGCACCGTCATGCGGCCCAGCACGCGAGAGAGCGCCACATCGCGCTGCTCGGCATCGCGCGGCCAGCCATCGTGCAGGCGCAGCACATCGAACACCTCGGCCAGGGTGGCGCGGTTGGCCTGGCTGAGCTGCTGCAGCGCGGTGGTGATGCGGCGGTCATTGCCGGGGGCGAAACGCTGGCGGAACAGCAGCTCAAAGCGCGCCTCGGGTGGCACCACCAGCAGCTGTGCCCCGGGCGCGGTAGGCGGCCAGTGCAGCGGCGCGCCGTAGGTCTGGTCCGGGTCCTGCGCAGCGGCGTCGGTGTCGCTGGCAATCTTGAGCAGCAACAGCGCCAGCAGCAGGTAGGTGGCCGCGTTGGCATCGGCGGCGTCGTTGAGGGGCTCGCGCGCGGCGCTCAGCGCGGCGTGCGTGGCGTGTGCACCGGGCAGGCCCGCCATCATCTTCATGCGCCACTCCCCTGCAACACCTGCTCGGCCACCACGGCAATCTCCTGTTGGCGAATGTGGATCAGCGCTTCCAGGCAGCGCTGTTCGGCCTGCGCCGCGCTGGCAATGCCCACAATGCGCCGCTGCTGCGCCACCGGCGGCACGTGCACCGGCAACTGCGCCACCGCTGTTTTGCGCAGGCTCTGCTGGCGCGACCCCGCCGCTTGCTGGCGCAGGTACGCCTGTGCCGCGCGCTGGTTCAACTGCCAGGCCAGGAAGGCCGGCAGCAGATCGGGCGTGCACACCCGCAGCACATACAGGTGCGGGCTGCACACCGTGGATTCTGGCGGGTTGTGCAGCAGCATCGCCAGCGGGTGATTGCCGCGCCCAGCGATCAGAACATCCTGATCCTGCACCCAGTCGGGCGGCTTGCGCGCACGCAGCGCGGTGCGCAGCAGGTGGTCGCGTTCCTGCAGCCCATCCAGGGCAAGATTCTTGAGTTGAATGACCTGCACCGGGCCCTCCGGCACGGCGGCAATGGCACCGCGAAAGGGGTGGCCTTGGCGGATGCTGGCCACGTCGCCAAGCAGGGCAATGCGCGTGAGTGTGTTCATGCGTGCACCATGCGTTCGGGTATGCAGAGGGTCAACCGAACAGGCGGGCAGCATTCGCGATGATGCGAAGTGGAGTGCGGTGGATGTGCGGAAGTGGGATGAAGCTCGCAGGGGGTCGCAGCTGGTGCGAACGATGGGGTGAACTGGAGTTGGGGGTTTGGAGAGGTTGGGGTGATGGTGGCAGTTGTAGTGCGCGAGTTGAGGGCGAGTGACTGAAGCTCTGATGCCCATCCCTCATTGGCTCTTCGTATCTGAGACGTCTTTGAGCGCGGCCGCGGTGCTGGATAGCGGTCTGTGTTGCTCAGCTGCGTGAGGGCGACCCTGCAACCCCGCAAGGTGTTAGATCCACATGCGAAGTGCCTCCCGTAGCAACCGGCCGCATACGATCTCCGGGCGTCCATTTCGTCTCTCCGACTAGGAAGTGCCCACAGGTTATCGCATTTTTAGATATAGGGAAGTGCGATATAGCTTTGGAAGCCGCCCTTCTCATATACGCGGCCATGCCAAAGACCATCTATCGCCCGGAGTACTCAGTTCTAGTTGAACTCGTCCGAGAACTCCGTCTAAGGGCGGGTCTTACTCAAACTGATGTATCAACACAGCTGCGCGTCACCCAGTCGTACCTCAGTGACATAGAGAGAGGTACGCGCCGACTCGACCTAATAGAACTCAGGGACCTTGCGAGTGTATGCGGGGTATCACTCTTGGAGGTGGTAACGGAGTTCGAAGCGCGGCTGAGGAAGAAGCGAGCTCCCTCAAAGCGTTGAGCTGTCTAAATTGCCTCTTGAACGGCTCTGACTACGCTGGGGACGTTGTATTGATCATTCAGTAGAATCTTCGGAGGCAAGTTCGCAGCACACGGTGCTGAGCTGTATTCGACGACTTTCTTAGCCCCTTGAACTCTTGCTGGCCATGCGGCAGGTGTCCGGCAGATTGAGCCTGGGAAAAGCGACCCACGTTTCGCGTTGATCTACCGTCGCGCGTAGCCCTGCTCTGCATGCGTCTGCTCCGCATTCCAGTTCTCCCACACTTGCCTCTCTGCCTTCACAGTCTTCGCGTCTACAACCCTTTTACGCACGCTCTCCACATCGAACGGGGTTTGCGAAAATACATATCGATCAGCATGCTCAATAATTATGCGGCGGATCTTTTCAGTCGTAGATAAGTCAAGCCGGTGACCTCGCTGCAAGGAGCGCACCCCCCCGCATCTATAAAGCAGGTGCTCGGGCGAGAGCGGAAGGAAAACGTCACCATTTACCAGCTCCCAGCCTCCAGAAAAACTGTAATTGTAGTCATTCACGTAACTGAGTCTGATAAGTGGATTGTCGGAAGTGGGCCATGTTGATCCTCGGGCTGGCTTGAGAATAGTCCAGCCTTTCATCGAGATCTTCGACGCGGTATCCGTAAGAAGATGCCTGATGCTCCAATGCCATAGGGACCGGCCTACAACAATCTCTGCCTTCAGGGTCGCCGCGCTTTCGTTCTCCAGGCTTTCGATGACCACTTTAAGCGGCAAATCTGAGCCTTCCACACCAGAGATTGGAGGGATCGTTCCATTTCTAAGCCTTTCTACCGCCGTCTCGACTACTCCTTCAAGCAAGCCAGGTAGCGTTGAGGCCTGCCGGCGCAAGAAATCGCGCAATCGCGCCGGCGTTCTTACATCTTGGGCAAGAGCGAAGCGAACCAGCTTTCGCCAGTCTTCTGACCCCAGTTGCCGGTCGGTCACCGCAAGCACAATTGATTTCTCGGCGGGCGCCTCAAACTCCCTGTCTAGCCATCGCTCGAGTTCGTCACTCTCCTCTCCATTGACAGTGCTTGTGTACAAGTGTTGATGAAAGGCAAGCGCTTTCGGAGAGTGGTTCTTCCAGAGTGAAACATTCGAGTGCGGAACAAGAAGGCTGTATGTTGATACCAAACCGTCGTTCGCCCATTGTTTCAGGTACAGCTTCGGAACGTAATGATTGTCCTTATGTATCTGATGCATTCTTATTGATTACCAGTTCTAGATCACTCGATTAAGTATCCCGCACGCAAAGGAGCGATCATTGAGCTCCGCGAGTCGCCTACTCTAGGACCAAATTCCTTGTCGCATGTGCGTGTTTTATCCGCCGTGGCTGCTCCCTCGGCCGAGACTAATGCGCAGCACGATTAGTTCTAGGTGCGCTTAAGTTCTTTCGGAAGAAATGCATCAATTTCTTTATCGGAGAACGTCATGTCCTCTAGCGACTTCAGAGCGTTTTGTGCCGCTTGATACGCCTTGTAATTAGTGCTTGGTGCGCCTGCATAGATGGTATGTAGGCGCGATAGCAGAGTGTCGCGGTTGGCAATGACTTCGTTCATGTCCAGAAGTCCGGCCTTCATATTCACGAGGAGACTCAAATATTCTTCGCGAATCAACCAGATGTCTGCCGCAGCTTGCCGGTGCTTTTGAGCGATTTCCCCAAGATCATAGTCTTTCGTGTACGCATTGAGAGCCAGTAGGGCTGTCGATACTACAGTGCCAATGACACCGCCTATAATTCCAACTATTCCGTCAGCAAATGTTGTAAGTAGGCCGCCCGTTACAATTGCGGACAATATTATCTGTAGAACCTTGATGAATTTATGTCTGTCAAACAATATGTCGGCGCATTTCTCATGCGTCTTATGTGTATAAACGACGCGCCCATAACACTCACGAAGTTGGCCTTCCACAATCAAGTTTGATTCATTCATAGTCGCTTCCATCAGACTCAATCGGGACATGAACACGGTCTTTGGCCACAACGACTCCGTCCTTTACGCAGTAACACTCAACGACGTGATCTCCACGGAAATCACTGGTTTCCTGGCGCTCTCCGTGGCCGCCATCGCGCACAATCTGACCGCGGATCAAGTTGCGCTTCTCAGCCTCTTCTCCTCTATTTAGCACCTTCCAATAAATATCATATGGCTTGGAAGCTTCCAGCTCCTTAACCCAGAATCTAAGTTTCTTGTTGGATTTCAGTGGCAGGCGCCTCAACAGTATCTCACTCAGGAGGTATTTGCGGAATCCATTCTGCTTGATATCGCAGTCAAGAGTCATTGCTGTGCGGATGTCGACAGTAAAGCGATCCTCGATGAACTCTTCAGTATCGTCCCAATCCTGACCCCTGGCTTCAGCAGCCACTTTTAGCCCGGCTGGGAACGGGCGGCCGTAGATTTTCTTCCACTTGTCATTTGCGTTCACGCTAGCTTCGGCTTCTATTGCCTTCAGGCAGAGCTCATGAGCCCTTTTGGCTTTTCGTTGAAATCGCTTCTTGACCTTCACATGTTGTCTGCTGCCAGGAGCCAGATACCTGTCTTGGTTAGGTTCTTCAGACAGGAACTTAAAGAAGTCTCGGCTCATTTCATCGTAGTATAGATAGCTCTTGTTGTCGTAACTTTGTGTTGAATCGAGAAAATTGTATGCCAGCGTATCTATGAGAAGCCCGCCCATCGCGACGCCATGCTTATTCTTCCAAGCTCGAGTCATTTTGCACAGTCTGCGAAGATTCCAGCTCTTCTCTGCGTCCATCTGAGCGACAGCGTCCATCTCTGGTCTTGGGTTGGTTGTCTTCCAGCTGCCACCATTCTTAGTGTCAGGATACCTGTAGCTTTCATCGGCCAACTCGAAAACCGGCTGTACCTCGATATGGAAGTTGGAATATGTGACCGTTACAACCAATCTATCTACTCGAATCTTTGTTAAGGGATATCGTTTGCATATTGCGTCGCGAGTAGCCTGTAGAAGCTTGAGCTGGCCTCCCGGAATATTGTAATCCGCCCACTTTGATTTTGGCATGATATATAACATGTCAAGATCAGATATTCCGTTGATGCCGGTTCTTCTGCCAAACGATCCAACTTGAAGCGAATTGGCGACTTTGGAATCAGTATCACGGAATTGCTTGTTGAGTGCTGAGGTGAGTTCGCCGTATCGCAAACTGATAGTCTCGGCATTGCATACTTTGAGGTTACCGACGAACTCGGAGAACATTTCAGCTACTGACATGGTTCGACTTCCTTGACGTTATGGTCCTGGCGGAACCATGCTTTCTTGAGCGGAGCTTGGCTAGACTGCGGAATTTCCATGGTACTTAACCATGCGTTGACTACTGGCATCAAGGCTCAGCATCTGGGAGCCCGCTACGCGGTCGGCTCGTGAAGTCGGAGGCCGGCTATGTACGAAGCTGCCCGCGTCAAGCAGATCAAGGCAAGAATGCTGCTTCGGACCAGGTGACTCTTCGCCAGATCAAGAACATCGATGATGATCTTGGCTTCCCGACACGCGCGATGGTCGGGATCGATGGCGCGTCCACGGCATTCCTGCTCGCCAGCACGCCGGTGAAGATCCAGAATTCCGGCAGCGAGACCTGCAACCTGCCGCGCCGCTGATGGAGGCGCGGCCAGGCACAGTCGTAAGTACGCCATGTCGGCGGAGCGAGTCACCCTTGCTGCTGGCAAGTCCCGACTATATGGGACGCGGATGAGCTGCAAGACGGAACGTAGGAACTGCAGCCAATCAGCGACATCAACGACCTCGACATGCGGCGCCGAGAAATGGCCCCAGGCGCCCAGCAGCAGATGCTGGACAGCGCCAACTCCAATCGCAATTAAGGTGCAAGGAGAGAGCGATGAAAATTCCACCATCGCTACCAGGTTTAAAGCTTCGCTGCACTTCTAGTCGGTGCGCCGCCAAGCCTTGGACTTCGATAGGCTTGGACTACGTTGTCTGGCGACCGCTGGGACTGCTAGAGGAGCGAGGTACCTACCGGTTGGTTGAATCAGCGATGCAGCTTTTCAGCTCATCGAATGTAGCCTGATCCAGGACTAAGCTGAATTCTCCGGACGTCCGCGAGATGATCCGCCCATTTCCGGAAGACAGCGCGAAGATCTTTCGACCGGTTGCGTCCTGGAACCACCCGGCGCTCACTTTGCCAGAGCTGAAGCCGTTAGTGCGTTTGCGCAGCGAAGCACCAATCTGATTGGTCGCGCCCGCGTCCCCCAGTGCGGCCACCGGGAGCTGGGCCTTCCAACGCCCAGCGTAGAAGGTGACCGTGTCATCTTGCACTACAACCTTCGAGCGATACGCAAGCATGGCCGTGGAGGTTGATGTCATCAGTCCGATAATGCAGATGATCGCCACCGAGAACACCTTCTTCCTTGGCTCCAAGCCACGGTAGAACGCCAACCCTACAGCGCAGGCAAAGAGGACAGCGGCAGGGGCCAACTCCTGGAGGAGCATGCTGCGGTCGAACAGCGTGACGGGGATGGTGCATGGCATTGGCTCTGGCCTCCTGGCTCACGTCGGTAAACTCGCCGCTGTTCTTCAAGTCGCCTTGGACGAAGTGAACCTCTCACACCTACTAAGTAATGCACAAGATGCTGATGACGAAAAAGGCGCCTTTGTCTCTCGTTCCAGCAGCCGAATGCGCTCTTTACGGCGCCGTACTTGGTAGGACGTTGAAGAGGTACAAGGTCAAACAAGGCGCCAGCGGGACGCATAACCTCGTATTTCAGTCGGAGCCAATGTATGTGAATTCGATCGCAGGGTCATCGGCGATGAAAGGTTGCCCCTACGCGACGAAAGATCAGGAGCGCCCGACCCGTCGAGGCGCGCCCCCCCATCATCAGGCCTCGCTAACCCGCGCAGCATCCCCACGCCGCACCAACCGCTCCCGCACCTTGTCATACACCAGGTTGTACACATACGTGTAAGGCAGGAAGAACGCGATCAGCCCCATCTCCAACAGGAACGCATCCCAGTAGGAAATGGACAGCCACCACGCGGCCAGCAGCACCACCACCAGCACCAGTCCGCCTTCAAAGCCCACCGCATGCCCGATGCGCACCGGCACGGTCCGCTTGAACCCGAACTTCTTTTCCACGCGCTCGAACATCGCGTTGTAGAGCATGTTCCACAGCATGGCGCAGGTGGCCAGGGCGATGGTGAGCACGCCGGTGTCGAACAGCGACTTGCCCAGCACGTACGACATCACCGGTGCGCACAGGCACAGGGCAATGCCTTCAAACAGCACGGCGTGGACAACACGGTCCCAGAGGGTCTTTTCAGCTTTCATGGTGCAGCACCTGATGGTCGCCGCCGGCAGGGCCGGCAGCGCGGGGAGCGGATCGAAGGAGGGGGAGGGGGCGGCGATCAACGCTCGTAGCGCGCCCGGGAGCCATGGTATAAGTTTCAAAAATGGTGAAAAACCCCCAATATCGTAGGCGGCCGTTTCATATATGAAACACTTTCCCTGGGACAACCTGATGGTGCTGCTGGCGGTGGTGCGCGGCGGCACCCTGCGCGAAGCCGCCAAGGCCGCGCGCATGAGCACGGCCACGCTGTCGCGCCGGCTGGATGCGCTGGAAGAGCGCCTGGGCGGCAAGGTGGTGGAGCGCACGTCCACCGGCTGCATTCCCACCGAGCTGGGGCAGCGGGTGTTCGCGCTGGCCGAGCAGATGGAAGAGGCCGCCGACGAGATCGCCCGCGAGGCCGATACGCCCAAGGAGCTGGTGGGCACGGTGCGCATCAACGCCGACGAATGGGCCAGCTTCCTGCTGATCACCCTGCTGCCCGGGCTGAACCGCCTGCATCCCGGGCTGGGCGTGGAGGTGCTTACCTCGCGCGAGCCCTACAACCTGGCCCGCCGCGAGGCTGACGCCCTGCTGCGCTACGGCCCGCCCGACACCACCGACCTGCGCGGCGACCGCGTGGGGCGGGTGGAGTACGCGCTGTACGCCAACCAGGCCTACGCCGCGCGGCGGCAGGCAGCCATCGCCAACCAGGCGTGGCATGAGCTGGAGTTCGTGGGGCTGGACGAGCCGCGCGTGGAGTTCGAGGTGGAGCGCTGGCTGCGCACCTTGCCCGGCGCCAACCGCCCGTGGCTGCGCTGCAACTATTCGGTGGGCGTGCTGGACGGCGTGACCGCCGGCGGCGGGCTGGGCGTGATTGAGCGCACGGTGGCCGAACACGTGGGTGGCCTGGTGCGCGTGCGCGATGCGCCGGCGCTCACCCAGGACGTGTGGCTGTGGACGCACCGCTCGCTGTATGAAACGCCGCGCTTCCAGGCCGTGCGCGATTTTCTCAAGCACGCCTGGCTCAACGCGGTGGCCGAACGCGAGCCGCCGGCGGCGTAGGGTGCAGGCGGGGGCTACGCTGCGCTGATCAGGAAGAAGTGGAAGTCCGAGTCGTCGGGCGGCGCCGGCGTCTCGATGATCAGGCCCATTTTCGGCAGGTTCCTCTGCCAGAACGCATGCGCCGCCGTGTCGTTGCGGAACGTGGCCAGCAACCAGCGGCCGCTGCCCGGCACCACCAGGCGCGCAACCACCTCGCGTGCGATGCCCTTGCCGCGGTGCGCGGGCAGCACGAACAGGTCGGCCAGCTCGGGAATACGCTGGCCCTCGTGCTCCACCTCGTCCACCAGCACGAACCCGCACAGCACGCCGTCCAGCCACAGCAACTGTGCCCAGGTGGGCGTCTCGCGCAGGTTGGCTTCCACATCGGCGCGGACGCAGTCGTAGGTGCCGTCGGGGGCGATCTGCTCGCCGCTCCATGCCGACGCCTCGAAGTAGTACAGCTGCAGCAGACGGTGCAGCACGTCGGTGTCGGCAACCGAGGCGGCGCTGAGCCTGAGTCCTCGCATGGGGCATTCCTTTCCGGGCGGGGCGAGGGTGGCGGCCATCATAGGCGGCTGCCTCGCTGCTGCACAGGTCACCCATTCACGCAGCTGAGCAGGCAAGGCAGGCGGCCGGGAATGTCGCCATTCCGCACCGCCATATGCACGTCCAATCCCCCGCAAACGCAGCCATTGCAGGCACTACGCGGCATGGGCGCGCGCGGGTGCGCCTGGCGTGACGATTTTCTGAGACTTCTCCCACACGTCCTTAACCCGCCGCTGCACAGCATTGCCGCACCCCGGCATTCCGCCGGTGGGCTCCGGAGACCTTCCATGACCCAGCAGCGCAAGCAGGATTCCAAGAATCAACGCGACCAGCAGCAACAGCAGCAGCAAGAGCAGCAGCGCAACCAGAACCAGCAGCAGGGGTGGCAGGACGAGGAAGAGTGACGGCCACCGGCACGGCCGCCCCCGGAAGCCCCGCGTGATGCGGGGCTTCTTCGTTTGCGCCGGGCTGCGGCGCATCGCGTAGCATGCGGGCATCAAGCAACCGGACGCTGTGATGCACGCCAGGACGACGCAACTGTGGCAGTGGGTGATGGTGCTGTGCCTGGTGCCGGTACTGGCGCTGGCCGCGTCCACCCCCATCCCCGACCTGCACGACCCGGTGGTGGACACCGTGCAGGTGCTGTCGGCCGATGAAGCCCAGCAACTGCGCACCCAGGCGCTGGAGCTGCAGGCACGGCGCGGTGCGCAGCTGCAGGTGCTGGTGGTAGACAGTGCCGGCGACGAGGGCATCGAAGCCTATTCGCAGCGTGTGTTCGACCAGTGGCAGATCGGCCGCAAGGGCGTGGACGATGGCGTGTTGCTGCTGCTGGTAATGGGTGACCGCCGCGTGCGCATCCAGACCGGGTACGGGTTGGAAGGGGCCATCCCCGATGCGTATGCGCAGCGCATCATCGACCAGGCCATCATTCCGCGGCTGCGCGAGGGCAAACCCGGCCAGGGCATCCTCGAGGGCAGCGCGCTGCTGGTGGGCCTGATTGACGGCGAGGCGCTGCCGCTGCCTGCCGAGACCGACAACGTGGTGCGCCTGCCACAGGACTGGCGCCGCGGCGACAGCATCGTGGCGCTGGCGCTGCTGGCCGGGGCGCTGGTGGGCGCATGGGCCCGGCGGGCGGGGCAGCGTGGCGTGCCCAGCCGCTGGTGGCGCGTTCCGTCGCTCATGCTTGCGGTGGTGTGCGTGGGCGCGCTGGCCTGCGCGCTGATCACCCCCGGCGCTACGGCCGCGCTGGCGATCGCCATGGGCATGCTGGTGCCGGTGGCCATGGTGCTGGGCTGGCTGTGGGTGGACAGCCGCCGGGCGCGCTGGGTGCTCTCATTCCTGCTGGTGGCCGCGGTGGGGGCAAGCGTGGCCAGTGTGGCGATGGGCCGGCCGGTTCCCAGCCTGGCGCTGCACCTGCTGCTGGTGTTCGTGCTGTCCATTGCGGTGGGCCTGGTCACCCTGTGGGTGGCCGCGCTACGCACCAGCTGGCGCACCGGCAAGCTGGGGTTCTTCGTGCGGCTGGTGTTCCTGTGCGGGGTGTCGGCGGTGTACGCGTGGCTCGTCCACCGCACCTATGCAAACTTCGGTGATGACGCGGGCCTGGTGATGGTGATCGCCGGTGGCTTCTTGCTTTACATCACCTGGACCATGGTGATGGGCTTCCACCAGCGCCCGCAGCCGGGCAGCCGGGGCAAGGGCGGGCGGCGCACGCGGCGCAGCGACCGCGACTCGAGCAGCAGCTCGTCCAGCAGTTCGTCCAGCTCGTCCAGCAGTTGGTCCGGCGGTGGTGGGCGCAGTGGCGGCGGAGGTGCCTCGGGTAGCTGGTAGCGCCGGGTTACGCCGACTGCACGCGCCAGCCCAGTGCGGCATCTGCCAGCACTGCATCGGCGTGCACGCCGCTCAGCTGCACCTGCAGCCCCTGCGCGTTGGGCAGCCAACGTTGCTCGGGGAACCAGCGGCGGGTGGCGTCCACCACGATCAGCAGGCCTTCGTCATCGCCCATCGGCGCGAAGTACGGCGTGGGCGTGGACAGCGGCGCCAGGCCGAACGTGGTTTCAATCCGGGTCTGCAGCGCGGCGACGGCGTTGGTTGGTATACCCACTTCGCTGATGCAGGTCATTTCGCTGCCGTGGAACGCGCCGGTGCGCTCCGACGCGGGCAGGCGACGGCGGGCGATGAGTTCGAGGATGAGATCATCGGGCCCGGTGAAGTAGATGGATTCGGAATCCCACCGGCCTTCGAAGGTGAAATGCTCCTGGCCTTCGGCGTTGCGCTGGCGCGTGGCGCGCGCGTCCAGCCAAGCGGTGGCGGCAGCGAAACGGTTGTGCGGCACGTTGAAGGCGAGGTGGACACCGCCCACGGGGACATTGCCTGCGGGGATGAGGTGGAGCTGGCTCCAGCCGAGCGTGACCGTTGCGTCATGCACGGGAAGCTGCAGCACGTCGGCGAAATAAGCGGCCGTGGCGGCAACGTCGGCAGTGGGGAGCGTGAGCTGTTCAATGCGCATGCCTGCCATGGTGCGACGGTGCGGGGCAGGCGTCCAGTGGTTACGTGGCTGCGGGGATTTGCAGCTGCGCGGCCATGTGTTTGATCACCCCATGGATGATGGTGCGCAGCATGCGCATCTCACCTTCCAGGGTGACGCCGGCTACGCTGGCCCACTGCGGGTTCTCCTGCTCCACGGTGGCATAGAGCGCCTCGGCTTCGCCAACGATGGTGGCGGCCATGGTGGCCACGCGTCGCTGTGCCATGCGCGCCGGGAGCTTCAGCGCGACCGCTGCTTCGATGAGCACCTCTGGCGTGATGTCGGCAAAGCGCTTCACCCCCATGATGTCTCCCGCCACGGTTGATGCCTGCGGCCACGCCGCATTCTCATGCTTGTAGGCGTGTGTGCTTCCCGCCACGGTGCTGAGCAGGTCGTAATGCGGCGCCAGGTCGACACCGTCCTTGCCCACCCTGAAACTCAGGTTCTTCAAATGGGCGTCATCGTTGCCGACCAACACATTGAAGACCAACCAGTCGAACAGGCGACGCCGTGCGCTGAGCTTCTCGCGGCAGTGTTCAACTATGGCCGCCAGGTTCTGCACGGTTGCGGAGGCGTACTTGGCGCTACGTGGAAAGTTGAGCAGCTGGCAGCCGTCGATGGCATGCATGCGGCGGACACCGTCGCCGGTGACCTCGCGGTCGAAGCGCGCGATCAGGAACACCGGCTCGGGCACGTAGCGGCGTTGCACATCGGGGGTTGGCAGGCCCATGGCACGCGCCAGCCGCAGGGTGAACCACTCGTTGATCACCGTGTGGGGGTAATCGGGATCGCTGCTGTCGGGCTTGAGGATATGCGTGGACGCTGCATCGCCGACTGGCTGGTACAGGCCATCGTCTTCAATCACCGCCAGTTTGTGCTGCGCACCGGCGAGCGACATGCGCTTTTCCGCACCACTGCTGAGCGAGAACCGGGGCAGTCTGCCGATGCGGCGGGACAGCTCCGCGTCGGACAAGGGCACCCGGGTGCCCGGTGCCAGCATCTTGCCGGGTGGCAGCAGCGTCAGTGAGCCGGCCGACTCGGCGCCATCGTGGGCCAGCAGGGCGAAGTCATCGTTGCCTGCGATGTTCGCCTCGGTGGCGATGCGTACACGCAGGTGCTCTTCGGGTAGCAGGTTGTCGAAGTACCACTGCACCGGCCGCGACGTGCTGCCATCGACAATGCGCCCATCGCGGCGCGGCAGCCACGGCGACAGATCGAACCCATCGGGAGTGTCATGCCATGCCCGCGTGTACTCGAAGCGCCACAGGTTGCGGTACTCCTGCAGGGTGCCCACAGTCTGGCCGTCGATGGTGGCCAGGAGTGAGCGCTCGGGTGCATGCAGGCGTTCCGTCGCCACGCTGTCTGCGGCCGACGCCTCACCGGTGCTGGGGGGCGCCGGGGTCACGACGTGCGCCCCTTCTTCTTCGGCTGCTCGTGCAACCGTGCCATGGCAGCATCCGGAACGTCGATCTCAACCTGCAGACCGAGCTCGCTCAGCACATTGAACAGCTTCTGCCATTGCACGGTTCCGCCGCCGCGTTCGACCTTGGCCAGGAAGTTCTCGCTGACGCCAATACCCTCGGCGGTGTCGTCCTGCCGCATGCCCTGGTACTTGCGGGTGGCGCGCACCAGGGCACCCAGATCTTCGGCGCGTTGCAGCTTGACCTTCATGAGGAATCCTCGTGATCGTGCGGATCGCTTGGCTTGAAGCTGGAGATTACGCCATATTCCTTATGAGCGTGAGGATTCAGCCTGCACGTCGCCCCTTCTGGTCAGATTCCTTATGTTCGTAAGGATTAATATGCATTCCGTCGCTAAAGGGAGAAGAATCCTCACGCTTAAAAGGATTTTTTGCGCCTGTCGGGACCGACCGACTGCGCGACCGCAGGGACATCCATCCTTCCCTCAGGCGTAACCCGGTATTGAGCATTAAAGGGCGTCTCGTCCGCTCTGATCACATAGCCCTGCCTATCCCCCTCATTCAGCAGGAGACGTCACGGTTCTTCCTGGCCACCATCGCACTCCCGCGCGCATCCGTGGCCAAGACCTGCGAGCTTGAACAGCGCTGGTAAAAACAACCACGTGATGTCCATAATAGCGGACACGATCAATCTGAAGTGAATTATATAGGACTTAAGATGTCCTACATTGCGGACACCTGCCTGCGTGTGTGTATAATATCGGACATGAACGCGGCCATCCTCCACCGCCTTGCAGGCGAGATCAAAAGCATGCGCATACAGCGCGGCCTGAGTCAGTTGCAGCTGGCAGATGCCGCCGGAGTGAATCGCAAAACGATCATCGAACTTGAAAAGGGGTCTACCGGTATCGCCCTCGGGACCGTCGTGGCGGTCTTGGAGAGCATGGGCGGCGAACTCGCCGTGAAGCCGGTCTCCAAACCAACCACTTCTGAAGTGCAGGCTCTGCTAGGACTTGGGCAAGCTCGCGCAAGCCTTGAGCGATTCGATGGCAAGGGCCGAGGTGTCACCACACTGGCCCCTAAAGACACGCTCCCTATTTCGACGCTCGGCAGTAAGCTGTCGTTCGCCTCGCCGAGCCTGGTCGATACGTTGGCCCAAGGTCGCACGACACTGGCTCCGCAAGGCACGCTCCCTATCTCGACGCTCGGCAGTAACCTGTCGTTCGCCTCGCCAAGCCTGGTCGATACGTTGGCCCAAGGTCGCACGACACTGGCTCCGCAAGGCGTGCTCCAATCTTCGACGGCCGTAAGTGGCCTGAAAAAGCCTAGCAAGCCTGGCAAAACTCCAAGAGGCAAGTGATGGCCCGGCGCACAACAATGGCGGTGTCCACGCCCCAAGGCCTGTCGGGGCAACTGGACTTCATTGGGTACTACGCATTCAACTACGCGCCAAGTGCACTTCCTCATGCTGCTGTTGCGCTGGGCATGCCGGTACGCATGGAGCCTTATATTGGGTCGGAGCCCATGTCCATCTTCCAGATGAACCTTCCAGAGGGACACATGCTGGAAATGCTGCAGCACCGGTTTGGGAAGACCACAGAACTTGATCCAGTGCTGCTACTGGCGATGACGGGTGGTGAGGCGGGCATTGGCCGCGTCTCGCTCAAAAGCCCTGAATTCACTTCCGGTCCGGCTGTGGGCGTGGAGCTTGCGCAGGTGCTCGCAGATCAAGGTGCAAGTGATTTGTTTCAGGAGCTGGCCAACGAATATCTGATGCGATCAGGTGTCTCAGGTATGCAGCCGAAGCTTCTGGTGCCGGAGGAATCCGGGGCGATATTCGCGAAGGCCTCTCTCCCGACGCGGGAGCTCATTGTCAAAACCGAAGGGGCCCACTTCCCTGGTTTGGCAATCAACGAATACCTCTGCATGTCCATCGCAAAGGAGGCCGGCATACCAGTACCTGACTTCTATCTTTCGGCAGATGGCAAGCGCTTCGTCATGCGAAGGTTTGATCGAACTCCGGCAGGGGAAGCGATTGGATTTGAGGACATTGCCGTACTTGTTGGACTCAGTGCTAGAGCGAAGTACAGCCTAAGCTATGAGCAGGTTGCAATGGTGCTAAAACTATATTGCTCGGTCGAGCATCGGTCGGCTGCGTTGGCGCAGCTGTTCGACCAAGTCGCGCTGTCCGTTTTGGTCGGCAACGGTGATGCACACCTGAAGAACTTTGGCGTGCTATACGAGAATCCGAACCAAGGCGGCGTCAAAATGTCGCCCGCCTACGACATCGTGTGCACCACCTGCTACATCCCTACTGACGTATTGGCGCTGAGTTTGAATCATCAGAAAGGTTTGATGGCGGCCAGGGTGGACCTGGTAGCCTTTGGGAGAAAAGACTGCGGTGTCGAAGATCCGCTAGGTCGAATCGCGCGTCTGGTTGAAGCCATGCACGTGATCATGTACACCGAGAGCCATCTGATAGATCAAGTGCCGGGATTGCGACGTTGCTTTGAGCCCTCGTTGCAGCGATTTGAACAAATGGTGGCCGGGCACGCCCCCTGCCTGCTCAACCCATAGAAAAACAGCGCCGGCCGTAAAGACTGGCTCAGGTCTCGACCAGTACGGTGGACACCGCGCCTCTACCAGTCCATTCGGCCGTGAATGCCTGCTCTTGACGGCGGTGAAGAAGTCAGTCGAGCCAAAGCGTGCGCTTACGGCAATCGGTACGGGCGCTACCGCAAACGGGCGGTATCGATGCCGCCACCGCTGCACGAGGCCACCGTGGCGGTTTCCAAGGCTCTCAGGTCGGTGGCATCGGGCAGGACGCCGGGCAAGCGTGAGGCCAGCAGTGTCTTGCCGCAGCCTGGCGTGCCGATCAGCAACAGGTAGTGACCGCCGGCAGCGGCCACTTCCAGCGCCCGTCGTGCCTGCGGTTGGACGCGTACGTCGCGCAGTTCGGGCATGGGCAGGCTGGCGACGTCGGCAGGCACGGCCTTGGGCAACGTGCGCTCACCCAGCCCGCTTCGGCGGCGTTTTCCGGCGGCACGATCAGGGGGCGACCTAGCCGAGCAGCGGCAAGCGCGGCAGGCAGCACGCCGTTCACCGGCCGCAGTTCACCGGTCAACGCCAGCTCGCTCAGGAATGCGTTGCGCGACAACACCTTTGTATCGATCTGCCCGCTGGCGGCGAGGATGCCCAGCGCGATGGCCAGATCGAAGCGGCCGCCTTCCTTTGGCAGGTCGGCCGGGGCCAGGTTGATGGTGATGCGCCGCTGTGGAAACTCGAACTGCGAACAGACGATGGCCGCACGCACGCGGTCGCGCGATTCGCGCACGGCGGTTTCCGGCAGGCCGACCATCTGGGTGTGCGGCAGGCCGCCGGAGAGAAGTACTTCAATGAGGGCGGCAGGCGCGTTGACGCCCGCACGGGTACGGCTATGGACCACTGAGCGTATCCCTTACCGTATCTCTGTCCCTGATATGCACCACTTGGAATAGTGGGCGGGGACCATCAACAGCTTCATGCCACTAAGTCTAGGCGCTCTGACGCTATCAAGCCCTGTTCCTCGTCGTGCAGGAATTTTGGGTAGTTTGAATATCCGTGGTGCTGCGCGATTGCGATAGCTCATCCACACCCACCCCGATCCAACTGCCGATACCCGATCGCCTCGGCCACATGCGCCGTCCGAATGTCCTCACTCCCCTCCAGGTCGGCCACCGTACGCGCCACCCGAAGAATGCGATGCATCGATCGCGCGGACAGCTGCAATCGTTCCACCGCATCCTCAAGCAGTTGCCGATCCGCAGTAGACAGCCGGCAATGCTGCGCCAGCTCGCCGGTCTGCAACTGTGCATTGGCTTTCCCACTGCGGCCCAGTTGCACTTCGCGCGCTGCCACCACCCGCGCCCGCACCGTGCTGCTGTCTTCGCCGCACGGCGTGTCATCGCGGAGTTCGTGCGGCTCCAACCGCGGCACCTCCACATGCAGGTCGATGCGGTCCAACAGCGGGCCGGACACGCGACCGCGGTAGCGTTGGATGCCATCGACCGCGCAGCGACAGCGCCCGCTCCGGTCGCCGGCCCAGCCGCAGGGGCAGGGGTTCATCGCCGCCACCAGCTGGAAGCGTGCGGGAAATGCTTCACTGCGTGAGGCGCGGGCGACCACCACCTCGCCGGACTCCAATGGCTCGCGCAGCACCTCCAAGGCGTGCCGGCTCCACTCGGGCAGTTCATCCAGGAACAGCACGCCGTTGTGCGCCAGCGATATTTCGCCCGGACGCGGGAACGAGCCGCCGCCCACCAGCGATACCGCGCTGGCCGTGTGGGGCGGTGATCGGTACGGGCGCTGCCGCCAACGCGCGGTGTCGATGCCGCCGCCGGTGCAGGACGCCACCGTGGCGGTCTCCAGTGCCTCCAGCTCGGTGGCGTCGGGCAGGATGCCGGGCAACCGCGAGGCCAGCAGCGTCTTGCCGCAGCCCGGCGTGCCGATCAGCAACAGGTGGTGGCCACCGGCTGCGGCTACCTCGAGCGCTCGCCGCGCCTGCGGTTGGCCGCGTACGTCGCGCAGGTCGGGCATGGGCAGGCTGGCGACGTCGGCAGGCAGGGCCTTGGGCAACGTGCGCTCGCTCAGGCCGGCGCATGCTTCCAGCAGTGTCCGCGCCACGCGCACATCGGCGTGCCCGGCCAAGCCGGCTTCGGCGGCGTTTTCCGGTGGCACGATCAGGGTGCGGCCGAGCCGGGCGGCGGCAAGCGCGGCAGGCAGCACGCCGTTTACCCCGCGCAGTTCACCGGTCAGCGCCAGCTCGCCCAGGAATTCATAGCGCGACAAGACCTGCGTATCGATCTGCCCGCTGGCGGCGAGGATGCCCAGCGCGATGGCCAGATCAAAGCGGCCGCCTTCCTTGGGCAGATCGGCCGGGGCCAGATTGATGGTGATGCGCCGCTGGGGAAACTCGAACTGCGAACAGACGATGGCCGCACGCACGCGGTCGCGCGATTCGCGCACGGCGGTTTCCGGCAGGCCCACCATCTGGGTGTGCGGCAGGCCGCCGGAGAGCAGTACTTCAATGCGGACGGCAGGCGCGTTGACGCCTGCGCGGGCACGGCTGTGGACCAGCGCCAGGCTCATGCGGTTACCGGGGTTGCTTGGGATGGGGGCGATGATGGCGGCTGCGCGCAGCCCGGTATGTAGGCGCTCGCACCGGCGTGGCGTCGGGCTTCTGCGGTCGCGGCCGTTCATGCGCTGCCGCTAGACTGGATGCCCCACCTGCACCGCCCGAACATTCAACCTGATGGATATGCCGCACCACCCCAACCCGGTCCACCTCATCGCCATTGATATGGATGGCACCCTGCTCAACCCGGCCCACAAGCTCACGCCGCGGGTGAAGCAGGCCATTGCCGCGGCCCGCGCGCAGGGCGTGCGGGTGGTGCTGGCCAGCGGCCGGCCGGTGTCCGGGCTGGCGCCTTTCCTGGCCGAGCTGGGGATCGAGGGCGATGCGGAGTTCTGCATCGCCTGCAACGGTGCGGTGGTGGAGAACCTCGGCAGCGGCCAGCGCGTGGTCGAGTACCCGCTGAGCTTCGAGGACTTCCTGTTCTGCGAACGCATCGCGCGTGATCTGGGCATCCACTTCCAGGCGCTGGATGGCCGGCGCATGTACACGCCCAACCAGGACATCAGCATCTACACGGTGGCCGATTCGCACCTGTCGCACGTGCCGTTGTCGTACCGGCAGGTGGAGGACATGGACCCGGCGATGCAGTTCATCAAGCTGATGATGATCGACGAGCCGCACGTGCTGGACGCGGCGATTGCACGCCTGCCATCGGAGCTCACCGATCGTTTCGCGGTGCTCAAGAGTGCGCCGTTCTTCCTGGAGGTGTTCGACCACCGGGCGGGCAAGGGACCAAGCCTGCAGAAGCTGGCCGCGCACCTGGGCGTGGACGCGGCCAACGTGATGGCACTCGGCGATCAGGAGAACGACCTGACCATGCTGCAGTTCGCCGGGACCAGCGTGGCGATGGGCAACGCGATCGAGGCGGTGAAACAGACGGCGCGCTTCGAAACCGCGACCAACGCCGAGGACGGCGTGGCGCTGGCGATTGAGCGGTTTGTGCTGCAAACGGCCTGATGCGGCCCGGGCTCAGCCTGCCGGCGTATCGCCGCCGCGCGCTTCCAGCTCGGCCACGGTCTTCTCCAGCGCCTCCAGCTTTTCGCGGGTCTTGAGCAGCACCGCGCGCTGTACGTCGAATTCCTCGCGGGTGACCAGGTCCAGTTTGCCCAGCCCGGCCTGCAGCGCAGTCTTGAAGGTGGCCTGCAGTTCCTCGCGCGACTGGCGCAGGCCCGGCGGGACCATGTCGCTCAGGCGACGGGCCAGGTCATCGAGGTGGTTGAGGTCGATCATGCTACTGCTCCGCAGGGTATACGCTAAGGATAGTCCCCCACGCCGGCGCCGGCACTGACCGCGCGCATCGCGTTCACCGGGGGACAGGCGTTATCCTCGCTCGCCGGACTACAGGAGCCAAGCAGAATGAAGATGGTCATGGCGGTGCTCAAGCCGTTCAAGCTCGACGACGTGCGCGAAGCACTGGCCGAGCGCGGCGTCACCGGGATCACGGTCACCGAGGTGAAAGGCTTCGGGCGCCAGAAGGGACATACCGAGCTGTACCGCGGCGCGGAGTACGTGGTGGACTTCCTGCCCAAGGTGAAGATCGAGGTGGCCGTCACCGATGGCCAGGTCGAGGAAGTGGTGGAGGCCATCGTGAAGGCCGCCGGCACCGGCAAGATCGGCGACGGCAAGGTGTTCGTGTACGACCTGGGCAGCGTGGTGCGCATCCGCACCGGTGAGCTGGACGCTGACGCGCTGTAAGTTGTGTTTGCCGGGCAGAGCCCGGCACTACGGTCCGCTGTAAGCGGGTGGGGTTGGTATGGCCGAAACAGCGGCCGGGTTTATGCGTGGCCCTTGAACCAGCGGTAGAAGCGCTTCCAGCCCACGCGCAGGCTGGCCACCCAGCGCGGGTCGGCCACCAGTGCGGCCTGCGACGGCGTGGGCGTCAGGCCGGTCAGGCGCTGGCGCATCTTCA
>Ga0182008_10000697_pt1 | contig 24147 bp, 16 predicted proteins | sample Sormic07211129_1_FD_120482 | JGI IMG/M metagenome (GOLD analysis project Ga0182008, IMG submission 120482) | Rhizosphere microbial communities from Sorghum bicolor, Mead, Nebraska, USA - 072115-129_1 metaG | ecosystem: Host-associated > Plants > Roots > Rhizosphere | place: USA: Nebraska...
CTCTGGCCGACGCCGCCGAACGGCAAGCCTTCGGTGCTGGCGTGACTCAATACACCATTGAGGGTCACGCCACCGGAACAGGTACGGGACAGCACTTGCGCTTCTTCGGCGGCATCGTTGCCGAAGTAATAGAGAGCCAGCGGACGTGGCCGCGCGTTGATCCAGGCAATCACTTCGGTGATGGTGTCGTAGGGTTTGATCGGCAATAACGGGCCGAAGATTTCGTCCTGCATCACCCGTAGATCGTCGCCGGGATCGCGCAACAGGGTCGGCACGATTTTGTTGCGCGTCGCGTTACTGAAGTCTTCAGCGCCGGCATTCAATTCGACTAGCTCGACACCGGCCTCGCGCGCTTCACTGAGGTAGCCCAGCAAGCGCTCGTAATGCCGACTGTTGATGATCGAGGTGTATTCGGGATTGTCCTTGAGCGTCGGCAGAAATCCGGCGACCACCGCTTTTGCGATGCCGATGAAGGTCTCCACCGATTCCCGTGGCACGAACACGTAATCTGGCGCGACGCACAACTGACCGGCGTTGAGCAACTTGCCGATGACAGTCTTGGCCACCGCGTCCTTGAAGTCCGCCGTGCGGGAAATAATGGTCGGCGATTTACCGCCCAGCTCCAGGGTCACCGGCACCAGATTTTCCGCCGCGGCACGCAGAACGTGCTTGCCGATGCTGGTGGCGCCGGTGAACAACAGATGGTCGAAAGGCTGGCCGCAAAACGCCTGGCCAACGTCGGCACCGCCCAGCACCACCGCCACTTCGTCTTCGGCGTAGACCGAACGAATCAGGCGCGCGATCAGGGCCGATGTCTTTGGGGTGAATTCCGAGGGTTTGATCATCACCCGATTGCCGGCGGCAAGGGCGCCGGCTAGACCACTGAACACCATGTAGCCAGGGACGTTCCATGCCGTCACGATGCCCACCACGCCGAGCGGCTGGTATTGAACCCAGGCTTCACCGGCTCGGGCCTGCCGTTGCTGCGGGCGCATCCACTCGGCCAGTTCGGCCTGGGTCTGTTTGAGGGTCGCCAGTGGCGAAAGCACTTCACTGCCTTTGGAGAAACCGGGGCTGCGATGGCCGAAATCCGCCGTCAGCGCGTCGATGATTTCCCGTTCGTGATTGACCAGCAGACCGATCGCCCGCTCAAGCAACTCACAGCGTTGCTCGACACTCCAGGGTTCGCAGGCCAGGAAGGCCGCCCTCTGTTTTTCCAGCACCGTGCGGATGTCCGTGCTCGTCCAACTCTCGATGGCGCTCATCACTACCTCTCTTGTTGTTGTCTGGACGCCACCGCGATTGCGCAGCATTGCGTCGGGTTCACTGCATGGTTGACCATCGGTCGCGCCACGCCGCCACCCGGATCAGGTGGGTGGCGTTTCAAGTGGTGTGGTTCAGGCCAGAATGCCCATGGCCTTGGCGCTGTTGATGGCCTGGGTGCGACGACAGGCGCCGAGCTTGACGTTGATGTTCTTGGCGTGGGTCTTGACGGTATTCACCGAAATGAACAGGCGATGGCCGACCTCGCGCACCGACATGCCCTCGGCAAGCAACTTGAGCACTGACACTTCGCGGGGTGTCAGACCGTCCTGATAATCCGGCATGCGTGCCACGGCGGGGACGTCAATGTCGGTCCCCTGATCGCGAAATCCATTGCGGTTTCTCTGCAACTCGATCGGGCCCTGGTAGCAGGCGCTGTCGATCCTGCCCCAATGCATGCGTCGCTCGGCTTCACACAACAGCTGCTGCGCCTGTTCCTGGTCATGCCTGCGCGAAGCGATCTCGGACAGCAACAGATAGGCATTGAGCACAAATGGCGCGCAACAATCGCGGACCTGCATCAGTCCCGCCTGCACCACTTGCTCGGCTTCATCGGCGCGGCCTTGCTGTAACAGCAACTCGCCTTGCAGGAACAGCAGCCGCCCGAGCAGTGGATAGGGCTGGGTTCTGCTGCCCGTCAGTTGCGCAAGTTCAGTGCGCAACAGCGAATGCGCCAGCGCCGGTTTTCCCTGAAGCAACAGCAACCGGACTCGATCTGTGTTCACCAGCACCTCGGCTTCGCGGCTGCCCTGGCGCCTTGCAAGCTCCAGCGAGTGTTCCAGCAACACCTGGGCTTCGTTGAGTTCTCCGGTCTGCATGTCGATCCGTGCGAGGGTGCAATGACACAACAACACTGACAGCCAGTCCTGCACGGTCAGGTATCGCAGCGCTGCGTGGCAATGCAGGCGCGCCTGTTCGACGTTGCCGCGCAGGGTGTGCAGGGTGCCGTACAACGCCTGCCAGTTAGCCAGCAGGCGTTGATTGCGTTTTCGATCGGGCAGCGGGCAAAAACGCCCCAGCCGTTGCAGGCACTCCTCGGCCTCGTCCAGTCGACCACTGAACAGCAGCGCCTTGGCGCACAAATAGATCAGCCGCGAGCTGCTTTGCAGCAATTGCGGTTCGATACGCTCGCGCCAATCAATAAAGCGATCCAGATGCCGTTCGCTGAGGATCCAGCTCAGCCACAAGCGCTCCATGTAGCTTGCGGCCACTTCTGGCTGATCAGCACTGAGTGCTTGCTCGACCGCATCGTCGACCTGGCCCAGTACGCCCAGCAGCTGACAGGCGCGCAAACGCAACCGATTCAACGGCACGCCGCTCAACCTGTCTTGCAGCGCCTGCGCCACGGCAGGCAACAACCGGAACCAACCGGGTTGGTGGTCGATCGGGACAAGAAAAACCTGGGCGTCGAGCAGACTTCTGAAGACCCTGGCGCCCTGCTGTTCTTCCCAGAGTTGCTGGCAGAGATCGGCGCTGGCCTTGGCCAAATGAGCCAGTCCGTAGAGGACTTCGCGCTGTTCGTCGTTCAGACGCGCCAGCAGTTCACGCTCGAGGTAGGCGCCGAGCAACGCAGACGGCAGCAGACGAACACCGGCGCACCACCCCGCCGTTTGATGCCACAGTTTTTCCCTGGACCTGATGTCCGCGGTCGGCATGAGCACACTGACCAGCGACTCGAATTCATCAGGTCGCAACGCCAATTGCCGGGCATCCAGCTCCAGCAATTGCCCGCCGAGCATCAGCTGCGGCAAGTTCCATTCGGGGCGTTGGCGGCAGGTGACCAGCACCTGCAAGCCCGGATTTCGCAGGGACAGGAGTTGGTCGAACCAGTGATTGAGGTTTGCCGGCATTTGCGCTGGCAAGTCATCGAAGACCAGGCGAAGTGTTGGATTTTCGCTGCCTGGACTGGCCCTATCGCTGGTAGGCAAGCGCCCACAGTTGATCGCATTTCCCTGTGGGAGCTGGCTTGCCAGCGATGACGGTTGAGCAGTTAGCAGGTCCCTTGAGTCGAGCAACGCCAGCAAGGCATCTGGCACCGTTTCGGAAGCCAAGCCCAGCTCACCGGCCAGCATCTCGCTCAAACCTTCCAGTGTTTGCGGCAAGCCACCCAGGCTCATCCATACCGCCTCACCGCGCAAATACTCGCGCAGCAATGCTGTTTTCCCATAACCGGCAGGCGCGCAAAGCAGTTGCAAGCGACACTGCTCGCGCTTGAGTACGTCGCACAGATGCGGCCGTGGCACAAACATGGCGGACCTCGCTGATGGTGTGAGGATGCCATCATTGGGCGAGCCGACTGTTTGCGCGCCACCCGCATCAGGTGGGGCCTGCCTGAAAGCACAACGCCCTGCGAACAGGGCGTTGGATTCAAGCCAGGGCCCGACGTCAGCGAATGCCGGCGTTACGCAGCGCCGATGGGGTGAAGTCGGTCATTTTCGCGGTCATGCCATAGGTCGTTGCATGTTTGGCCTGATTGGTCATGGCCAATACGTTGTAGCGACCCGCGATCAGGTCATAGATCCCGAGCATGGCGAAGTTGGAAGCGCCGCGCTCGTAGTCATTGATCGCATAGCCTTCGGCAACTCGCCACAGCTGTCCGCGACCATCGTAGTGATCGACCTCGGCAAGCTGCCAGGTGTCTTCGTCGAAGTACATGTCACGCTTGGCATATACATGGCGCTGGCCCGGTTTCAACGTGGCCTCGACATGCCACACGCGGTGCAACTCATAACGGGTCAGGTCCTGATTGATGTGCCCCGGCTTGATGATGTCGTCGTACTTCACTTTCGGCGACTGCAAGCGATAGTTGTTGTACGGGATGTACAGCTCCTTTTTGCCCACCAGCTTCCAGTCATAACGATCCGGCGCGCCGTTCATCATGTCGGTGTTGTCGGCGGTACGCATGCCGTCGGAGCCGTTGCCCGGCCCGTCGTAAGCCACTTGCGGTGCACGGCGTACGCGGCGCTGTCCGGCGTTGTAGACCCATGCCAGGCGCGGTTCCTTGACCTGATCGATGGTCTCGTGGATCAGGATCACACTGCCGGCCATGCGCGAAGGTGCGGTGATTTCCTGTTTGTAGTAGTACAGAACGTTGTCACCTGCCCCACCTTCGACCCCTTCCATCAGCTGCGGGAATGCCAGCTTGTCGTCGTACTCGACGATCGAGTACGACCCGTTGGCCTGCGGTGCAGCCTGAGCCGCCTGCCGCTCCATGTTGCCGCCGCGATAGCGGTTGGTGTGGTTCCAGTAAACCTCGACGCCATTCTTTGGAATCGGGAACGGGTAGTAACGGGTTTGCGTGAAGTTCTGCAGGCCATTACCGTCAGGTGTCAGCTCGGTGGTCACCGCGCTCTTTTTCGCAATGTCGTAAATGTTCTGCGGTGACGCCGCGGTGCGCTGAGTCTTGTACACCGGGATCCTGTAGCTGTCCGGATAGCGTTTGAACATCGCCAGTTGGCCCGGCGTCAGCTTGTCCTTGTACTGGTCGGCGTTGGCCGCGGTAATCACCATTAGTGGCTTGTCACCAGCGAAAGGATCGCCGAGAAAGCCATTCTCGAGTGCCGCCGCACCGGGCTTCAAACCACCGGCCCAGGCCGGAATGCTACCGTTGGCGTTACCTTCTTTCTGTGCGCCCAACGGTGTCAGCGTGGTGCCCAACTGGGCGGCTTCCTGGGGCGAAACGGCGGCCATTACAGCACTGGCCAGCAACGACAGACTCAGTGCGCCGGCGCGCAGAATAAAACGTGCGTTCATGTTCAGTTTCCTCTGGCAGGGTTGCATCAGAAATTCACGCCGAAGCTGAGCGCAACGTAGTCGCGATCGACGTTGGTATTGAAATCGCCACCGAAGTAATTGGTGTAACTGAGGCTGGCGTTGTAGGTGTTCAGGTAATCGGCATCTACCCCGACACTGACCGCTTTGGACCCTTCATCGAAGTTCGGACCGTAGCCGGACACGTCATGGGACCAGGCCAGGTTCGGCGACAGGTTGATGCCGGCGATCACGTTCTGGTAATCGAGCTTGCCGCGCAGGCGATAGCCCCAACTGTTGCTGGTATAGAAACCATCGTCGTTGCATTCCTGCGCCGGGTTACTGGCAGTCGGCGTGCCGGCGGCAGTGCCCAGGCAAGTAGCCGGTCCCGCTGCACCTTGCAGTTCGCCACTGCCAAAGGCCGGGCTGCGACCGAAACGCAGGTCGGAACCGTCGGCCTTGCCCAGGCCGTTGATATGGTTGTAACCGACCTCACCCACCACAGTCAGGCGACTGGCACCGAGTACCTGGTCGAAGAACTGGGTCGCGGTGACCTGGGCCTGGGTCACTGGCATGCGCTTGTAGCCGTTGACCTCGGCGCCCAGATTGCGGCCGGCAAAACCGGTAGTGATCAGCGGCGAAGTTGCACCGAACGTCGCCGCAGACAGCAAATCAGCCGTGTTCAGTTGCAACGGCATGTTCGGCCGGTAGCTGACTTCGCCACCCAGCGATACGCCTGAAACGTTGGTCTGGAAGCTCAAGCCGTAAAGGCGAATGTCTTCCGGATAGTCGACGAAATAACGGACACTGCGCGCCGAAGTCACACCGCCAGCGGCACTGCTCATCTGATTGATGCTCAGGTAAGGATTGCGGCTGTGGTAGTTCATTGCGTAGGCACCGAACTCGGTGTCGTTCGCCTCCGGCACGTACCAGCGCAGGGCCAGGCCATACTGTCCGCTGTCGCGCGCATCGTTATCTTTCAGACGTGGAATAAAGGCGTCGTCGGTCCCTGCCGCGACGGCAGCCAGACCGCCGGTGTTGCGTGCCGCACCCGGTGGCAAATCCAGCCCGGCAACCACCAGGCGGTCGTTACAACCTTGCGGTACGCCGTCATTGCCGAAGAACGTGCCGCAGTTGTCGACCACCGACTTGTCCCACTCCAGCTGATAAAACGCTTCGGCGGTAATGTTATCGGCCAGCCCCTGGGACACGTAGAGCAAGTTGACCGGAATCAGGCCTTCCTTCACTTCCGCGCCCGGACGACGCAGGGCTGCGACGTCGATCGGGTTGATGCTGTTGATCGAGTTGCCGATAAATGTACTTTCGCCCCAGCTCACCACTTGTTTGCCCAAGCGAACGTTGCCGACCTGATCACCGATGTTGTAGTTGTGGTAGACGAAGCTGTCGAGGAACATCGCCCCGGACGATTTCGCCGCGCGATCACGTCCCGAGTCGTTGATGTCATAGAACGGACGGCTCTCGTCCATCAGTTCAAAGTCATACCAATATTTGCCACGCACGAATGCGCCGCTGTCTGCGTACTTGAGCTCCAGGTCGTGCACGCCTTTGAAGATCTTCGAGAAGGTCTCCCCTTTCTTGAAGTTCAGGCGGTTGTCATCGGTCGTCCGCGACGAGGACTCGCCGCCAGTGACACCTTGGGAGTTGAAGTTGGAAATGAACTGCTTGTCCGGGTCGGCCGTCGACCAACTGGCCCCTACCGACAGCGACGAGTCGAACGTCCCTTGAATCTCCCCGATGTTGAAATCCACAGCATGAGCCTGATTGCTCGCGCAGGTGGCAACCATCACAGCGACGGCCAGCAGACTTGGCTGAAAGACTCCGCGCATTGTTGTTTTTGTCATGCGGTTTCCCCGATTAAGGATGACGTGGTGAGAGCCCATGCTAGCGAGGCTCCCGGGATGCCCTCACACCCGAATGGGTGATTTGAAGGACGTGTTTCTTGCACTTTTCATTGCCGCGTAACGACCCGTTTCGAGATGCGCTCGACGGGCGTTACGCCTGGTGACACTTACCCGGTGAAAGTCGGGGAGCGCTTTTCGATGAACGCCGTTACCGCCTCCCGGTGATCGGCCGTCTGGTGCGACAGCACCTGGAAGGTCGCCGACATTTCCAGCAGCGTGTCGAGTCGCGTATGCAAGGCTTCGCGCAACAACCGTTTGGCCAGACGCACGGCGTGGGGTGGGTTGGCAGCGATCGCCGCGGCAATTTCCCTGGCGTTGTCCAACAGTTGCCCGGCCGGGACGACGCGGGACACCAGGTTCCATTGCTCGGCCTGGCGGGCATCGATCGTTTGCCCGGTCAGGGTCAGTTCGGTGGCCCGCGACAAGCCGATGATGCGCGGCAACAACCACGCACCGCCGTCGCCGGGAATGATCCCGAGCTTGACGAAGCTTTCAGCAAACCTGGCCTGCTCGGATGCCACGCGGATGTCGCACATGCAGGCCAGATCGAGGCCTGCACCAATGGCGGCGCCGTTGACCGCGGCGATGACTGGCACTTCCAGATTGAACAGCGCCAGTGGCAGTCGTTGAATGCCGGTGCGGTACTCCTGACGCAACTGCATGCCCGACATCTGCGCGTATCGGTCCATGTCGCGAACGTTGCCGCCGGAGCAAAACGCGCTGCCTGCGCCCGTGATGATGACCGCGCGCACACTGCTGTCGCGCTCGATCCGTTCGATGGCTTCGAGGAACTCGGGAACAGCGCTATTGCCCGTCAAAGGGTTGCGGCGCTCGGGGTCGTTCATCGTCAGGGTGACGACATGCCCCTGTTGTTCGTACTTCAGAAACTCACTCATGGGGTGTCCTCAAGCAGTTTGTGACGGGGTAACAGTGCGCACGAATTCACTGGCGGTAACCTTCGGTTTCTCCAGCAATGCCTGGCCGACGATGTTGTTCCACCAGGTCTCCGAACCTTCGCTGACCCGCCATTGGTGCAGGCGCCGAGTGAACAGTTGCAGATCCAGCTCTTCGGTCACGCCGATAGCGCCGAACAATGCATGGGCAATGGCGGTCACCTGTGGAACGGCCATGCTGGTGCGGGCCTTGGCGATGGCCGCGGGAATCAAATCGGGCACCGGACGGTCGCCTGCAAAGGCCAGTTCGGCAGCAATTCGGGAAGCGGCCACCTGCTCCGCCATGACGCTGAGCTGATGCTGGACCGCCTGGAATTTGCCGATGGCCTTGCCGAACTGGATCCGGTCATTGCAGTACTCAAGCGTCATGCCGAGCACCTTCTCCATCGCGCCGGCAATGGACGCTGCATGGATGGCAGCGTTAAACAGGCGAGCCTCTTGTCCCTTGCCTCCAAGAGACACGCCGCCGGCGTCCTGCGGCCAATACAGCGTGGCGCACTGGCTGCCATGCACACCGTCGGGCTCGCGCCGTGCCTGACTGCAGTCAAGCAACAACAACTCGCCCTGCAGGTTCACCAAGGCAAAATCGGCAAGGGTGCCGTAGGCCAGGCGCGGTACGCACAAGCCATCATCGGCCTGCCGGAAAGCCGCGCCCGCCAGGGTCAACATGCCGCTCGGCGGTGCATGCGGGCAGTCACGCATCAGTGCCCGTGCGGCAATGCTTTGGGCTACCGGAAGCGGCAGTGCATGACGGCCGAAAGCGAGGAAAATCGGGAACAACGACTCCAGTGTCAGCCCCGCGCCATCCGCCACTTCCGGGGTCAACAACTCGAGAAACCCGCCGTTCTCCAATGCGCTCCATAGCGCCGTGGCGCGGTCGCCGTTTTCAACCGCGCGAACCAGCGCCGGGGTGCACAAGTCAGTCAGTATTTTCTCAATGGCTTCAGTGAACATGACGATGTTTCCTATTCGATATCAGCGCAGGCCAAGGCCACGGGCAATCATGCCGCGCAGGATTTCCCGGGTGCCGCCGCGCAACGAAAAAGTCGGCGCGACCTGGTTCAGGTAGGCGACGGTGCGGTACAGCTCATCGTCAATCGGAGCATCCGGATTCGCGCTGATGGCTGCGGCAATAGCGGCCGGAATCGATTGTTCGAATTCGGTACCGATGTCCTTGACCAACGCCGCTTCCACCACCGGACTCTGCCCTTGGGCGAGCAATGACGTCAGCGCCACCGATAAATTGCGCAGGCTGGTCAGTTGCGTAAGGAAACCGCCGAGCAACGCTGTCTCGGCGACGCTGGCACCGTTGCGGCGCAGGGTCTCTGCCCACAGGTCGAGCAGCACCACGCTGGAATAGAAGCGCTCGGGCCCGCTGCGCTCGAACGCCAGTTCGGCATTGACCTGTTTCCAGCCACTGCCCTCCTCGCCCACCAGCGCGTCCTCACCCAGCAGCACATCGTCGAACGCCACTTCGGAAAAATGCGCATCCCCGGCGAGGTCAACAATGGGCCGTACGCTGATGCCCGGTTGCTTGAGATCGATGATGAATTGCGACAGCCCGTTATGGCGGTCTTCCGGCGAACCGCTGGTGCGCACCAAAGCGATCATGTAATCGGCATGGTGGGCATTGGTGGTCCAGATCTTGCGACCGCTCAGGCGCCACCCGCCTTCGCAACGGCTGGCCCGACTGCGCACACTGGCCAGGTCGGAGCCTGAGTTGGGTTCGCTCATGCCGATGCAGAAAAACGCTTGTCCGGCACAGATGCGCGGCAGGTAAAAATCTTTCTGTGCGTTGCTGCCGAACTTCAGGATCAACGGCCCGCTCTGGCGGTCAGCGATCCAGTGCGCCGCCACCGGGGCACCGGCCGACAGCAACTCTTCGACCAACACAAAGCGGCTGAAGGCATCGAGCCCGGCGCCACCGTAGGATTCGGGCAAGGTCAGACCGACCCAGCCACGCTGTGCCAGTTTGCGACTGAAGGCGGCGTCGAAACCGGTCCAGCTGCGTGCCCGCACATCGGCCGCAACCATTGGCAGGTGCTCGGCCAGAAAGCTTTTGACTTCGGCCCGAAAGGCCTGCGCGTGGTCGGGCAACGCGGTCAAGCGGAAGGCGTCGAGCAGGCTGCTCACTGGGCACCCCCGTTGACTTTACCGTACAGCGTCACCACGCACGCCCCACCCAGACCGAGGTTATGCGCCATGGCCAGGCGTGCGCCCTCGACCTGTCGCTGATCGGCGTTGCCGCGCAATTGCTGGGTCAACTCGTAGCACTGCGCCAGACCGGTGGCGCCCAGTGGGTGGCCCTTGGAAAGCAGGCCACCGGATGGGTTGACGACAATTTGTCCGCCGTAGGTGTTGTCGCCGTCCATGACGAATTTTTCCGCGCCGCCTTCGGGGCAAAACCCCAGCGACTCGTAGCAGATCACTTCGTTCTGGGCGAAGCAGTCGTGCAGCTCGCAGACGTCGATGTCTTGTGGTCCGACGCCCGCCTTTTCGTACACCTGGCCGACGGCGGCATGGGTCATGTGCGTGCCGACCCAATCGAGCATTGACGGTTCTTCGAAGTTGAAGGATTGCGGCGTGTCCGTGGTCATCGCCTGGGCGACGATTTCCACGTCACGACGCAAGCCATGCTTTTTCGCGAAACGTTCGGAGACCAGAATCGCCGCCGCGCCACCGCAGGTCGGCGGACATGCCATCAGACGGGTCATGACGCCTGGCAGGATTACCGGGTCGTTCATCACGTCTTCGACACTGAGCACCTTGCGAAACAAAGCGAGCGGGTTGTTGGCGGCATGACGGCTGGCCTTGGCGCGTACCGCGGCGAAGGTTTCCATCTTGCAGCCGTATTTGTCCATGTACTCGCGCCCGGCACCGCCAAAGGTACGGATGGCCTGCGGCATGCCCTCCATATCGGCGGTCAGGCCACGCAGAATCGGCAGGAAACGCTCGCGGGTCGGCGGGCGGTCGTCCCAATGGGATTTCAAAGCGCCGGCCTGCATTTGTTCGAAGCCGACCGCCAGCACGCAATCGGCAGAACCGGATTCAATGGCCTTGCGCGCCAGGAACAGCGCAGTGGAGCCGGTCGAGCAATTGTTGTTGACGTTGATCACCGGAATCCCGGTCATGCCGATTTCGTACAGCACGGTTTGACCGCAGGTGGAGTCGCCATAGACGTAACCGGCGTAAGCCTCCTGGATCAGGCTGTAATCGATCGCCGCATCGGCCAGGGCGAGACGTATCGCTTCGGCCCCCATCTGCACGTAGGTCGGGCTGTCGCTGGGCTTGCGGAACGGGATCATGCCGACGCCGGCAACCAGTACTTTTTCGCTCATGGTGTCACCTGGAAGAATGAGGGGGAAAGGATCACAACTGGCGCGCGATGAGTTCGCGCAGCACTTCGCTGGTGCCACCGAAAACCCGGGTCACGCGCATGTCGACGAAGGCGCGGGCGATCGGGTACTCCATCATGTAGCCGTAACCTCCATGCAACTGGACCATGTCGTCGATGCACTTCCACAGGGTTTCAGTGGCCAGGAGCTTGGCGATGGCCGACTCCTGGACCGTGAGGCGACGACGCATGTGTTCGCCGATGTAGTGATCGATGGTCAGGCGCACGGCCGTGGCCTGGGCCTTGATGTCGGCGAGCTTGAATTTGGTGTTCTGGAAGTCCCAGACGGTCTGGTTGAACGCCTTGCGATCCTTCACGTACTCGACGGTCTGTTCCAGCAGGCGTTCGAGTTTGGCGGCGCTGTACAACGCGATCACCAGGCGCTCCTGCGGCAGCTCTTCCATCAGGTGCATGAAGCCTTTGTTTTCTTCACCGAGCAGGTTGCCCACCGGCACGCGCACGTTGTCGAAGAACAGCTCGGCGGTGTCGGCGGCATGCTGGCCGACCTTTTCCAGCTTGCGCCCGCGACGGAAACCTTCGCGGTCGCACTCGACCATGATCAGGCTGCAGCCCTTGGCGCCGGCACTCGGATCGGTCTTGCAGACGACCACCACCATGTCGCAGGTCAGGCCGTTGCTGATGAAGGTCTTACTGCCATTGATCACCCATTCGTCGCCGTCACGCACGGCGGTGGTGCGGATCGCCTTGAGGTCCGAACCGGTGCCCGGTTCAGTCATCGCCACGGCCAGAACGGTTTCGCCGGTGCAGATTTTCGGCAGCCATTTGTGTTTCTGCTCTTCGGTGCCCAGACGCACGATATAGGGCGCGACGATGTCCGAATGCACACCCAGGCTCCAGCCCGAAACCCCGGCGCGGTACAGCTCTTCGATCAACACCGCAGAGTGACCGAAGTCACCGCCGCCACCGCCGTATTCGGTCGGCACGGTGAGGCACAGCAGATTGTGGCGGCCAGCCTTGAGCCAGGTTTCCCGGTCAACCTGCCCGGCCTCGTCCCACTGAGCCTGTTTGGGCAGGCATTCACGTTCGAAAAAACGCCGCGCAGTTTCACGCAGCATTTCGTGGTCTTCACGGTAGACGGTACGGTTGATATGCATCGGGCTCTCCAGTGGGTTGCCAGGCAAGGCTTGCGCCTGGTTCGTGAGTCCACTGTATTGACGCGGGCGGGTGGTGCAGCCACCCGGATCGGGTAGCGATTGCGCGATGACTGGAGAAGCGAAATTCACGCAACAACGCAATACCCTGTGGGAGCCAGCTCGCTCCCACAGGGGTTCAGGGGGTGGTTATTTGCGCAGTTCTCGCTTGAGCACTTTGCCCGCAGCCGACAGCGGCAGTTCGGCGCGGAATTCGACGGTTTTCGGGCATTTGTAGGGCGCGATGAACTCGCGGCAGTATCGGCGCAATTGTTCTTCGTCGACCTGCGCATCAGGCTTGCGCACCACGACCGCGTGCACCGCCTCACCCCATTGTTCATGGGGAATGCCGATCACCGCGCACAGCGCCACGGCCGGGTGCCGGGCCAGGACGTTTTCGACTTCCGCCGAGTAAACATTTTCGCCGCCGCTGACGATCATGTCCTTGAGGCGGTCGACTATGAACAGGTAGCCCTGTTCGTCCATGTATGCGGCGTCACCGGTGTACAACCATCCGTCACGCAATGCCTTGGCGGTTTCTTCGGGTCTGTTCCAATAGCCCTGCATGATGTTCGGCCCACGCACGATGATCTCGCCGACCGTGCCACGCGCAACCTCCCGGCCTTGCGGATCGACGATCTTCACATAGACCCCCAACCCGCCACGCCCGACCGAGCGCGACAAACCACGCTTGCGCGCGTCCGGCGTGTGGTTCCAGGGCAGATTGCTCGACACCACCGGGCACGCTTCAGTCAGCCCGTAGGAATGGGAAAGTTCGATATCCGGAAGCCTGGCCAACACGTGCTCGACCATTTCACCGGCGCTGGGAGACGCGCCGTAGGTCAGTCGCCTCAAGCTGCTGAGGTCACGCCGAGCAAAGTCTGGATGGGCCAGCAGCGCGAGAATCATGGTCGGCACCAGCAGCGTTTCGGTGATCTGTTCACGCTCGATCACCTGCAGCACTTCACCCGCGTCGAAACTCGCCACCAGCACATGGCTTTCACCGGCCAGCAACTGAATCAGCGCCCGCGCCATGCCGGCGACATGGAACAGCGGCGCCACATGCAACAGTCGACCGTCACGGATTGGCGGCATGTCAACCATGCGCGGCATGCATGCCGACCACAGGTTCAGGTGCGATTGCATGACGCCCTTGGGAAACCCGGTGGTACCGCCGGTGTACATGATGCAGGCAAGGTCTTCACCCCCGCGTCCGGCATCTTCGACCGGTGCCGCCTGTGCCAGCAGTTGCTCGAAACCGAGCATGCCCACCGGCACCTGGCCCTCCCCGGCGTAGATGAAGCGCGGCGCGTGGCGGGCGCTCTTGCGGATGTTCTCGGCCAACGCGGCGAAGTGCTCATCGACGATCAGAATCCCGGTCGCACAATCGTCCAGCGAAAAGACGATCTCCGGCACACTCCAGCGCGTGTTGATCGGGTTGAGCACGCCACCGCCCCACCAGACGCCCATGATGTACTCCAGATAACGGTCGCTGTTGAGTGCCAGCATGCCAACCCGGTCACCCGCTTGCATTCCCAGCTGTTGCAAGGCGCCCGCCAGGCGAGCCACGCGCTCACCAAACTGGCGGTAGGTCTGACGCCGATCACCGAATACCGTCGCAAGCTGATGCGGATTTTGCTGCAGGGTGCGTTGCAGGCATTGGGTCATGTACATGGTGTCTGGCCTTTCCAGGTGGTGAAGACGCCATTGGCACGCAGGACCAGACGCTCGCCGACCTTCAACAGGCAGCAGGCGCTTAAAAACGTGCCGCTGCTCTTGAGCACTTGCACATGCGCCTCGAGCCAGTCGCCTTCGCGCACCGGGCCGAGGTAATCGACATTCAGATTGACCGTCACCGCCACCGACTGCGACACCGAATGGCGCCGCAGAATCACGCCGAACGCGCTGTCAGCGACGGTGGCGAGGAAGCCGCCGTGGGCGATGCGCACGTAATTGAGGTGCTGCGGTTCCAGGCGCACCGCCAGGATCGGCAGCACTTCATGCAAATAAAATTCGCCACAGCTGCGCAGGAACCCCGAGCGTTGTTCCAGCGCGGTGAAGCCCTCGGGGATCGTCGCCATCAGCTCACCCCTCGATCCTTGCCAGCCCAAAACGGCTCACGCAGATCGCGCTTGAGCACTTTGCCGGCACCGGACAGCGGCAACGCGGCGCGGAACTCGACCGATTTCGGCGTCTTGTAGCCGGCGATCTGCCGTCGGCAATGTTCGATAATCTCTGTGCCAGGCACTTCGTGATCGGGCTTGAGCACGATCACTGCGTGCACCGCTTCGCCCCATTGCGCGCAGGGAATGCCGATCACTGCACAGGCGGCGACGGCCGGATGACTGGAAATCGCGCTCTCGACTTCACCGGAGTAAACGTTCTCGCCACCGCTGACGATCATGTCCTTGAAGCGGTCGACGATGTAGATGTAACCGTCGTCGTCCATGTAGGCGCCGTCGCCGGTGTGCATCCAGCCGCCACGCAAAGCCTTGGCGGTTTCCTCGGGTTTGTTCCAGTAACCGAGCATGATGTTCGGGCCACGCACCAACACTTCGCCCACCGTACCGCGCGGCACTTCGTTGTCATGTTCGTCGACGATGCGCACGGTCACGCCCAGCCCGGGGCGCCCCGCCGAACGCAGTCGGCCATTGGCGATACCTTCGGGGCCGTGATTTTCCGGACCGTTCGCTGAAATCGGCGGTGCGGCTTCGGTCATGCCGTAACCCTGGGTGAACTCGACATTCGGCAAGGCCTTGAGGGCCAGTTCCAGCAACGGCACGGCTATCGGCGACGCACCGTAGGTCAGGCTGCGCAGGCAACTGAGGTCATGGCGAGAGAATTGCGGGTGCATGATCAAGGCCTGGATCATGGTCGGCACGATCAGAATGTCAGTGATGCGCTCGCGCTCGATGGTTTGCATCACGTTCAGCGGGTCGAAGGCGGGGACGAAAATGCTCGGCAACCCCAGCAACGAGATCAGGATCACCCGCGACAGCGCTGCAAGGTGGAACATCGGCGCGATGTGCAGGGTCAGTGCATCGGCCGGCACCGGAACATCGGCGGCACGCGCGACGGCGGCGGTCCACAGGTTCATGTGTGACTGCATCACGCCCTTTGGCAGGCCGGTGGTGCCGCCGGTGTACATGATGCTCGCCAGGTCGTCGCCGCCACGAAAGGCATCGTCCACCGGCTCGGCATCGGCAATCAGCTGCTCGTAGGACAACATGCCGTCAGGCGTCGGGCCTTCGCCGATATGGATCAGCAGTGGCCGCACCCTGGCGCTGCCGGCAATGCTTTGGGCCATCGCCAGGAATGTGTCGTCGATCATCAGGATCCGCGTGTCGCAGTCGTCCAGCGAATAGACGATTTCCGCCACGCTCCAGCGAATGTTGACCGGGTTGACCACGCCACCGCCCCACCAGGTGGCCAGGTAATACTCGAGAAAGCGGTCTGAGTTCAGACCGAGCAGGCCCACACGGTCGCCGGTGTGCATGCCCAGTTGCTGCAAGGCGCCAGCCAGGCGAGCGACGCGCTCGGCCAACTGTGCGTAGGTGTGGCGCCGGTCACGAAAGACCGTGGCGAGGGCATGAGGGCGTTGCTGCAAGACACGGTGCAGTCCTTGGGTCAGATACATGGTCGTTTCCTGTGAATTATTGTTGTCAGGCCGGGACGAATGCGAGGGTGAAGAACGCCGTCAGGCGCCGGTGTATTTGGGGACGCGCTGTTCGTTGCTGGCCGCACGCCCTTCGGCGTGGTCCTTGCTATCGCGCAATAGCCCCCAATGAAGATGAGCCAGGGTGACGAAGTCGCGGGGGGATAAATGCGCGGTCTGCAGCGCCAGACGCTTGATCGACTGCACCGCCAGCGGACCGTTGGCAGCGATTGATTCGGCCAGGGTCAAGGCCGCCGACAGCAGTTGCTCCCGGGGCAGCAGGTCGACGATCAGGCCGATGCGCAAGGCTTCCTGCGCGCTGATCGGCTCGCCGGTCAGGGCCATTTTCATCGCGTGGGCGGCGGGTACCGCCCGCAGCAGGTACTGCACACCACCCGCGGCCGGAATGCTCGCATCGCGCACTTCGGGCAAACCGAAGGTGGCGCCGTGCGCAGCAAGACGCAGATCACATTGCAATGCCAGTTCAAGACCGCCCCCGAGGCAAGCACCATTGACCGCCGCAATCAGTGGCTTCCAGACCTCAAGATCAGTGAGATCGAACAAACGTGTGTAACCACCCTCTTCGGCTTCGGTCTCGCGGCTCTTCATGGCGCTGGCGATGTGACCGACTGTCGACAGCGACGATTCCTTCTGGCTCGCACCGCAGCAAAACGCGCGATCTCCGGCACCGGTGAGCACGATGACCCGCACCTGCTCATCATCCTGGCAAGCCACCAGTGTCTTGCGCAGGTGCATCAGCTCACTGACGGTCAGTGCGTTGTTCGACGGTTGCGCATCGAGCGTGATCAGCGCCACGTGATCGATGATCTTGAACTGAATGGCCATGGACTAACCTCTTCGTTGTTTTTATGGGTGGGAGGTCAGGCCTTGAAGCCCAGGCCAAGCGCATGCAGACGCTCGATGGCGAGGTTGTCGAAACCCCAGTCACGCAGCGCATCGTGCCCGTGTTCGCCGCGTTGCGGCGCCGTTCGTGGCGGGGCCGAGGGCGTGCCGAGAAAACGCGGGGCCGGCACTGGCTGGACCACGCCGTCAACCTCAATGAAGCTGCCACGGGCCACGCTGTGCGGGTGTTCGGCGGCTTCGGCCAGGCCCAGCACCGGCACCACGCAGGCGTCGCTGCGGGCAAACGCTTCGGCCCAATCTGCCCGGGTACGGCTGAGGAAAGCTGCGGTAAACGCCTCACGCAAGCGCGGCCAACCGGCGCGATCGTGCTGCCTCGGCAGATCGGCGTTTTCCAGCCCGAGAATCTCCAGCATTTCGGCGTAGAAGCGCGCCTCGATCGGCCCGATCGACATGTGCTGGCCGTCGAGGGTTTGGTAGGTGTCGTACCAGGGCGCACCGCCATCGAGCAGGTTGCTGCCACGCTGCTCGGTCCAGTGACCGCCGGCCAACAGGCCCCAGATCACCGAGCCCAACTGCGCCGCGCCTTCGGTCATGGCGGCATCGACCACCTGTCCCGCCCCGCCACGCTGCACGTTAACCAGCGCCGCCAGCACGCCCATGGCCAGCAGCATGCCGCCACCGCCGTAATCGCCGACCAGGTTCAAGGGCGGCACTGGTCGACCACCGGCCGGACCAATGGTGGACAGCACGCCCGACAACGCGATGTAGTTCAGGTCGTGGCCGGCACGGTCGGCCATCGGCCCGGTCTGGCCCCAACCGGTCATGCGTGCGTAAACCAACTGCGGGTTACGCGCCAACACCACCTCCGGGCCCAGGCCCAGGCGCTCCATGGTGCCGGGACGGAAACCTTCGATCAGCACGTCGGCGCGCTCGATCAGCTCCAGCGCGGCGGCGACACTTTCCGGGCGTTTCAGATCCAGAGTGACCGAGCGGCGGTTGCGGCCGGTGATGTCAGCGCGCTTGCCTTCAAATTTCGGCCCCAGGTCGCTGGCCTTGACCGGACGGTCGATACGCACCACGTCGGCGCCCATGTCCGCCAGCAGCATGGTGCCGAAAGGCGCCGGGCCGATGGCCTCAAATTCAACTACTCGAATGCCGCTCAGTACGCCCATTGCCGCCGCTCCTTGTTCTGACGGAGCGCCAGTCAGCACCCCTATTTTGTGCCATCCAGTAAATCAATCCGTTATCCGGGGACCACCACCCGCATCGGGTGGCGAATGCCAAACACAGGGTCATGACTGCCCGGTGGTGCGTTACACTCCTGTGGATTCAATGCAATCCCATAACAAAAAAAGATTCGGACAGCCCCATGGACAAACCCCGCAAGTCCAATGCCCTGGACACGCCCGCCCGCCTGGTCTTGAATCCGACTCAGTCGCCGATCGTCAGCACCAAACTGATTCCGCCGCGCAGTGCCGGACGCCTGATTTCCCGCGAGCGCCTGCAAGATCAGATGCTCAAGGCCCGCCGCCAGCGCTGCATCGTGCTCAAGGGGCCGGCAGGCTGCGGCAAGACCTCGACGTTGATTGCCTGGCGTCAGGCGCTGCTGCCGCTGGGCTTCGATGTGGCCTGGTTGACCCTGTCGGCCGACGACAACGAATTGACCCGTTTCCTCGATTATTTGCTGGCCAGCCTCGGCCAGGTTGACCCGGTGCTTGTTCACGAGGCCACCCAGCTGGAAGGTCGCGGGATCGACAGCGAAGCGGTGGAACGTACGGTCATCACCCTGGTGCGCAGCATTGCCAGCCGTTCGCGGGAATTGGTGCTGGTGCTCGATGACCTGCACCATTTGACCGATGTCGGCATTCACCAGGCCTTGCAATGGCTGATCGACTACGCCCCGGCCAATCTGCATCTGGCCCTGGTATCGCGCAGTGCCGTGCCGTTGTCGCTGGCGCGGTTGCGCAGCCAGGAACTGGTGCTGGACCTGAACCTGCGGGATTTGCGCTTCACGGCCACCGAATCGGAACAGTTTCTCAAGGCACAACTGGGCGATATCAGCACCCAGGAGGCCAAGCGCATGCATGAGCTGACCGACGGTTGGGTGGCCGGGCTGCAACTGCTCGCGGTCAGTCGCAAGAAAAACCGCTCACTCGTCACGTCCATCGACCAGACACAAATGCGCGACGACCAAGCGTTCGCGAAGTTCTTTGAAGTCGAGGTGTTGTCCCACCTGTCGCCGACCGATCTCGACTTGATGTTGCTGATGGCGGTCTGCAACCGCTTTTGCGCCTCATTGTGCGCCGCCCTCAGCGGCAACCCGGAAGCGGTGCGCGAGGCCAACGCCTTGCTGGCGCGACTGGAACGGGACAACCTGTTCCTGATTCCGGTAGACAGTGCCGCGCCGGAAACCTGGTATCGCCTGCACCCGCTGCTGCGCGAAACCCTGCTCAAGTATTTCGATTCGCGCAGCCCGGCCGAACAACAGGCGGTGCACGCCCGCGCATGGGCCTGGTTTCGTGATCACCAGCATCTGGATGAGGCGGTGCACCATGCGGTGATGGCCGGCGCCCCGGATGCCGCCGCCGACCTGGTGCAGCAACATGCTGAAGCGCTGTATGCCCATGGCGACCTGCGGATGTTGATCGAACTGGTTCGCCTGCTGCCTGTCGAGCAAGTGCAGGCGCGGGTGAAACTGCGCATTCTCAAGGCGCGGATGCAACTCTATGCCAGGGATTTCGTGGCCTGCGCCAATAGCCTTGATCAATTGTTCCTCGACGTGCCCGAAGCTGACGTCCACGATCGATTCATGATCGCGATCCTGCGGGCCTCACTGGCGCTGCAACGGGATGACACCGATGCGGCGATGACCGTCCTGCCGCAATTGCTCGATCCGCCGCTAGGCAGCAACAGTGTCGCCCTTGGCTCATGCGCCAACATCCTTTCCTGGCTCTACATGCACCGGGGTGAATACGAGAAGGCGCGTCAGGTGCAACTCGAGCGCCCCCTGCTGCTGATCAATGGCGAACCGCTGCTGGGCACCACCGCCGGCAGCCTTCAGGGCCGCTGCATGATTGGCTTGAGCCATGCCCTCGAAGGCCAGATGAAGCAGGCCGAGCGGGTGTATCGGGATGTGATGCATGAGGCCGCACACTGTGGCAAGGCCGGCGCCGATGCGACTTACCTCTCCGCCGCGTTGCTGGGTGAGGTGCTGTACGAAACCAATGACGTCGATGCTGCCTTCAAGCTCTTGTCGGGATGGGTCGATATTCTCGAGCGGATTTCCATTCCGGATTCGGTGTTGCGTGTGTTGCAGGTGCTGTGGAACGTGCAATGGCTGGCGGGCAATCATCAGGAAGCCCTGGCCTATGTCGAACGGCTCGATGAGTACGCCATCAAACTCGGTCTGGAACGCCTGCAAGCCTACTGCCTGACCTGGCAGGTGCGATGGCTGATGATTCTCGGAGAGCACTCGCAGGCCCGGACCAAACTGGCGCGCCTTGAAGCCATCGATGCGCGCCACCCGGATGCCGGGCACAGTGCACTCAAGGAAATCCACATCCTGGCCGAGAATGCGCGGGCGCGCTGGCAAATTCAGCAGGGCGACCTGGACGGTGCGTTGAAACGCATCGAGCAACTGATCGAAACCTGTGAACGGCACCGCCGTCAGTTGGGCACCGTTCGCCTGTTGGTGTTGAGCGCAGTGATCGAGTCTCAGCGCGGCAATACCGATGCCGCCCGTGATCTCGTCATGGAAGCACTGCGCCGCGGTCAACGCTTCGGCCTGTTGCGCAGCTTGCTCGACGCCCACCCCGATGCGTTGATGCTGATCTCGGACATCGCCAGCAAAGAAACCCTGGACCCACTGCTTGCCTTTTACGTCGAGCGCCTGCAGGCGGCGCAGGTCACTGCGCCCGCCGTGCCAGGCGACAAACCCTCCCCGCCCCCGACAAACAAGCCTCTCACCAGCGGCATGGAGCCCCTGAGCGAACGGGAAATCGAAGTGGTGCGCTTGCTCGCCCAGGCCCTGCCCAACAAAAAAATCGCCCGTGCTCTGGGGCTGTCTCCGGAAACCGTGAAATGGCACCTGAGCCATATCTACAGCAAACTCGGGGTCAACAGCCGCGACGAAGCGGTGGCGCGGGTGCGGGATCTCGAATCCCAGGAAAATGCCGCAAGCCGACACTGAATCCTGCAGGAGCGAGCCGGCTCCGGGCGGCGTTCCGACGATGGGCGTGAACGATGACCCGCCATGCCTGAATGATCGCGATGTCCGGGCGTTATTCGCGAGCTGGCTCGCTCCTACAGGGGCTTGGGCTGCTTTCTGATTTTCCTCCCGCCACCCACCTCGGGTGGCGTTCCGGCCAGCCCCCGACCCTATCGTAACCCTCAGTTCAAAGGCGCAGCTCGCGCCTTGCATCAGCGCCTGGCCCAAGCCCGGCCCGTGATCATTGAGGAGTCTTGCGTGCATATCGCCCGAACCGTTTTCCGCGACGACCATGAGATGTTTCGCACCACCGTGCGGCGTTTTTTCGAGCGCGAATGCCTGCCGCGCCAGGCAGCCTGGGACAAGGCCGGTCAGGTCGACCGGGAAACCTGGCTCAAGGCCGGGCGCGAAGGCTTGCTGGGCATCACCCTGCCCCCCGAGTACGGTGGAGGCGGCGGGGATTTCGGCCACTGCGCAGTGTTCAACGAAGAGTTCGCCCGGGCTGGCGTGAGCGGTGCTTACTTCAGCATGCACTCCGACGTCATTGCTCCTTATATCAATCGTTGCGGCAACGAAGAACAGAAACAGAAATGGCTGCCGGGCATTTGCTCCGGCGAGACCATCCTGGCGATCGCCATGACCGAACCCGGCACCGGCAGCGACCTCAAGGCTGTGCGTACCACCGCCGTGCGCGACGGTGACGAATACGTCATCAATGGCAGCAAGACCTTTATCAGCAACGGCCTGACCGCCGATCTGGTGATTGTCGTGTGCAAGACCGATCCGTCCGCGGGCGCCAAGGGCATCAGCCTGATCGCCGTGGAAGCCAGCCGTGCCGGCTTCAAGCGCGGGCGCAAGCTGGAGAAGGTCGGCCAGGCTGCAGCCGATACCGCCGAGCTGTTCTTCGACAATGTCCGCGTGCCAGTGGGCAATCGCCTTGGTGAAGAAGGCCTGGGCTTCACCTATCTGATGGGTGAACTGCCGCAGGAGCGGTTCTCCATCGCCGTGTCCGCTGCCGCCAAGCTCGAGCGCCTGCTGGAGCAAACGCTCGAGTACGTGAAGGACCGCAAAGCGTTCAACCAGACCGTATGGGACTTCCAGAACAGCAAATTCAAACTCGCCGACATCAAGGCCCAGGCCACCGCCATGCGCGTGATGGTCGACTACTACCTGGGCGAGCACATGCGCCGGCGCCTGACCCTCGAAGAAGCGGCGATCGCCAAGCTCTACACCACCGAAACCCTGTGGAAATGCATCGACGACATGGTCCAGCTGCATGGCGGCTACGGCTACATGATGGAGTACCCGATCGCCCGAGCGTTCGTCGACTGCCGCGTCAATCGCATCTACGGCGGAACCAGCGAAGTCATGCGCGAACTGATTGCGCGCAAGCTATGATCCTCAAAAACAAAAAAAGGAAATACACGATGAGCCATAAGGTATTCGTTGCTGGCGTCGGCATGATCCAGTTCAAGAAACCGGGGACCAACGAGCCCTACGACGTCATGGGTGAACAGGCGATCCGCCAGGCCCTGGCTGACTCGGGCGTGGACTTCGCTGACATCCAGCAGGCCTACGCCGGCTACGTCTACGGCGATTCCACCTGCGGTCAGAAAGCCTTGTACCGCGTGGGCATGACCGGCATCCCGCTGATTAACGTCAACAACAACTGCGCCACCGGTTCCAGCGCCCTGTTCCTCGCCCGTCAGGCCGTGGCCAGCGGCGCCGTGGACTGCGCCCTGGCGTTTGGTTTCGAACACATGAACCCGGGCGCGTTGAAATCTGCCTGGCCCGATCGCGCACCGGCCACTGAGCGTGCCTTGGTGTTGGCCAACGAACTGATCGGCATGCCTGACCTGCCCAATGCCATCCGCCAGTTCGGCGGCGCCGGCTACGCGCACATGCAAAAGTACGGCACCCGACTGGAAACCTTCGCCAAGATCCGCGCCAAGGCCAGCCGTCATGCGGCCAATAACCCGCTGGCGGTGTTCCGCAACGTGGTGAGCGCCGAAGAAGTCATGGCCGCGCCGATGCTGTGGGAAGGCGTGATGACCCGCCTGATGGCCTGCCCGCCGACCTGTGGCGCTGCTGCCGCCATCGTGGTGTCCGAGGCCTTCGCGAAAAAACACGGCCTGCGCACCGACGTGTTGATGGCCGGCCAGGCCCTGACCACTGACCTGCCGAGCACCTACGACACCAAGGACATGATCCGCGTGGTCGGTTTCGACATGACGCGCATGGCTGCCGACATCGCCTACAACCAGGCCGGTATTGGCCCACAAGACATCGACGTGATCGAGTTGCACGACTGCTTCGCGCAGAACGAATTGCTGACCTACGAAGGCCTGGGCCTGTGTGCCGAAGGCGCAGGCGAGCAATTGGTCAACGACGGCGACAACACCTACGGCGGCAAATGGGTCACCAACCCGTCCGGTGGCTTGCTCTCCAAAGGACATCCGCTGGGCGCCACCGGCCTGGCCCAGTGCTACGAACTGACCCATCAACTGCGCGGTACCGCCGAGCAACGTCAGGTGCAGAACGCGCGAATTGCGGTGCAGCACAACCTCGGCCTGGGCGGCGCCTGCGTGGTGACCGTGTACCAGAAGAACTGACACGGCCGGCAATCCAGGGAGACATTTCGATGATCGACAAGAAACACATCGGCAGACAACTGCCCACCTTCCTCGTCAACGCCGAAGCAGGTCAATTGCGCTTCTTCGCCAAGGCCACCGGGGAAACCAACCCGATCTACTTCGACGAGCAAGCTGCACGTGATGCCGGCCACCCCAACCTGCCACTGCCGCCGACCTTTCTGTTCTCGCTGGAGTTCCAGATTCCGTCGAACGCCTGGCGTGACGAACTGGGCATCGTCACCGCGCGCATCCTGCACGGTGAAGAATCCTTCCGCTACCACCGTATGGCCTACGC
>Ga0182008_10000698_pt1 | contig 24144 bp, 23 predicted proteins | sample Sormic07211129_1_FD_120482 | JGI IMG/M metagenome (GOLD analysis project Ga0182008, IMG submission 120482) | Rhizosphere microbial communities from Sorghum bicolor, Mead, Nebraska, USA - 072115-129_1 metaG | ecosystem: Host-associated > Plants > Roots > Rhizosphere | place: USA: Nebraska...
CCGATACTGCTCACGCAGACGATCATCCTGTTTCAGGATACGTCGCTGGTCTACGTGCTGTCGGTCACCGATCTGCTGGGAGCCGCCTCGAAGATTGCCCAACGCGATGGACGCCTCGTCGAGATGTACCTGGCGGTCGCCGTGATCTACATGGTGCTTTCCTCGCTGACGTCGCAGCTCGTGGCCATTCTGAAAAATCGCTATGCCGTTCCTGGACGTCGATAGAGATCGGAATAATGCGGCCATGAGCACGATGACCAAGAAGGCGAAGAAGGCGTCGACGGCCGTTGTGGGAACGCCTGTCGAGCGGCTGTTTGCGGTCCTCAACCTGGCGGCAAAGATGGGCATGATCTCCGCCGCCGACATCGTCTATCTCCTCGATCTGCCCAGGCCAACGGCACACCGGATGATCGCCACGCTGGAGGAGCTACAGTTTCTCCAGAAGATGCCCGTCAAGGGCAAGTACGCCGTCGCCCCCAAGCTGGTTGGACTGGCGACGTCGATCCTGAGCTCCACCATCGTCTATGCGCCGATCCAGGCGCTGCTGACCGCCGTCGCACAAAAGACCGGGGAGACCTGCGGCCTGGCGTTGATGTCCTCCGGCGAGGTGGAATACATCGCGAGCGTCATGGGGCAATCGCCCCTCACGCTCCAGTTCCAGGCCGGCCAGAAGGCGCCGCTCCACTGCACGTCCAGTGGACAGATCTTCCTCGCCGCACTACCGCCAGACGAGCTTGCCAAGTTCATGGCCTCCGGCCCCTGGGAGCCACTGACACCCAAGACCGTCACCGAGCCGAAGGTGCTTCTCGAGCGTCTTCGGAAAGTGAAGAATCAGGGCTACGCAGCCAACGAGTCCGAGTACATCGCAGGCGTCGTCGGTGCCGCAGTACCCATACAGAACACGGATGGTCAGGTCGTGGCGGCGCTCACGATCTCTGCGCCGAAGAGCAGGCGCACGCTGGAGGACGTCGTGGCGATGGTGCCGATACTGATGACATACGCGGATCGGATCAGGCGGGCGATCCAGCCCCGGTGAGATCTCGGCGGCGGGACACAGGGTCGCTCAAGCGCCAGCTCTGACTGGCTACATCAGGGACAGCAGTTGCATGAAACAAGACGGCAAGTATCGTTTCACAGAACTCCTGCATGGACTTCATTCCGACTTCACCTCGGTCGCGCAAACTGCCTATCGACAGTGGTTCGGCGCTGGTAGAGGCCAGGGAGAAAAAAGCCGCTCAGGGAACCGCCTCGATGCCGACCGCTGTCGCTTTTCATGCTCAGGACTCACAGGCCCGACGGCAGAGCGTCGTCGCTGCAACGGCGCGGCACAATGCGTCCATGCCAAATATCGCCTCGATCCTCAAAACCGAAATCTCCCGTGTTGCTCGCAAAGAAGTGCGCGCCGAGATCGAAACGCTCAAGAAAGCATCGGTCGCGCATCGCGCATCGATTGCCGAGCTACGTCGCCAAGTGAATGCGCTCGAGAAAGAATTGCGCCGTGTTGCGAAGGGCGCGACGCGCTCCGTCACAGCGCCTGATTCGGTCAATGAAGCCGCAGAAGGCACGAAGCGTCGATTCAGCGCAGCCAGGCTTGCGGCACATCGCGCGAAGCTCGGGCTCTCCGCGGCGACCTATGGGCAGTTGGTTGGCGTGTCCGGGCAGACGATCTACCACTGGGAACAAGGCAAGGCACGCCCGCGGGCCGCACAACTCGAAAGTCTTGCGGTAGTACGAGAACTCGGTGCACGTGAGATTGCAGAGCGCCTAAGCGCGCAATAGCGGAGCGCTGCTGCGAGAGTGAGGCGGCAGGATTCGGACGTGCGTGCTCAAGAAGCTTGTCGGCGGGTCCGCGTTTAGCGGCAGCAGATCTGGCTTCATTCGCGTTTTCGACGTTGCTTACTTACACAAGACGTTCGATCCTGGCTTGGTCATCGATGTTCGAATTCTCGCTGAGGACCACGTCTCGTGAAGCCGCGCCTTCTCTCTGAATTCGGCACGCGTGGCATAGCGAGGGCAGGTAGGTTGCTGCCGTATAGCGGATCAGGAACGTCTTGATGCGGTTGCAACTCCCGAAACATGGCAGACTGAGCAGTTTCTTTGGGAAGAGCAATGCCCATCGCTTTCACCGGAACTGTCCATCCCATCGACTTCTCTGCCCTGTCAGGTCGCGAATTCGAGCGATTAGTCTTCGCCACGCTCTTGCGCATGAGGGCCTGGCACTCGTTGAGTTGGCACGGCCAGACGGGGAGCGATGGCGGCCGCGACATCATCGGAATCTGCTACGACCAATACGGGCATCGCTTCACAGTCATTGTCGCGTGCGCGAACTGGCAAGCATTCACGCTGGGAAAAGCGAAAGGCGACATCGACAACTTCACCGCGAACTCCGGCTCTCTCCCGAACGAAATCATCATCGTGGCGGGAAGCTCGGTCAGCGCCGCCACGAAGGATAAGATCGACAAGCACGCACGCTCCAAGGGAGTCCACGTGACACGGACGTGGTCAGGCGCAGAGCTTGAAGAACATTTGCGCTTTCATGCGGCTTCCGTCTTAGATCGTTTCGTTCGTGGCATCGAACTGCCGGACGAAGAACAATCCTTGAAAGACTTTGTTCATAAGCTTGATCCCACCACAGCCGCGGAAGCCGCCGAGATGTTGGAGAGGCTCTTTCGCCGGCCGGCATTCGAAACTCCGATCCAGCAAGAGAGTTCCTTGCCTGCGTTTCGGCAAGCCATAACAGATACCATTGGCGCGCTCAACACGGGTATCTGGCGCGACCGGGAGGGCGCTGTCATCTCGCGCGTGCCATCGATCGCCGCCTTCTCAGAAAGGCTGGTCGTGGACAACTTCAAAAAGTGCGTCACCAGTCTCAACAAGCTACGCATTGCTTTCGACGACGGGATCAGAACGAAAGGCATTCGGCCTTGTCCATGCAATGTGCCTGATTGCCCAACATTCATGGTCGACGACAAGTATCGAGCCTTACTTGAAGCCGAGCGGGGTAAAGCCATGAGCTACGTCGAGCTAGCGTTGGAAGCGCTCCGGGCGAGTCGAGCTTGACCGAGTCCGGAGCCCACGAGTGACTGCATGGCTACACCGGACGAACAAAAATGAACGCTCAAAAGGGTCGTGCAGAGGGTGATCAAGGCGGACGCGCCGATGAATCGGCATCGGATGCAATGCATCGGCTGCTGGGCCGACTGGTGCACTCCTACGCGCGGCTCGACCACTTCGTCGGCCTTCAACTCAAATGGCTTGGCGACTATCGCGCGCAACCCGTCGAACAGCTTCTTCGCAAGACCGTTCCCTTCGACATGCGGCTCCACCGGCTAAAGAAACTCGCAATCGAGACATGGGGTCATACCGACCAGGCTGTTGCCAACGAGTTCCGGGAGTGGTTCGCAGCGGTCGAACGGGTTCAGAAGCAACGGAACACCTTCGCTCACGGGCGCTGGGGAGAGCCTCGAGCGAGTGCGGATGCGGTCCAGCTTGTCGAGCTGACCTTCGAGACGAACGCCGACAAGATGAAGCCCGAGTTCACCGTCTCCCTCGCGGAGTTCGGGCGATTGGTGAGTGAGGTGGAAGGCCTCTCCGCAAACTTCATGGCGCTCCAGAGAAAGTTCGAGACGAGGGTGCGCTACACGAAAGACTGGGAAGATGCCAATCCCGTCGGATATGCAAACTGGGTGGCTTATCAGGAGACGCTCGGCAAATGAACAGCCATCCACCTTGACCAAGTGAAAGCTTTCTGAGCCTGCAGAAAGATTCTGGCTGACGACCACAAGCGGGCGTTCGCCGTGCTGGCACGGTGCGGCAACACGCGGCCACTCCCCTGACTTCAATATCCCAAAAGCTCTTTGCAATGCCCCTCAAGTGCAAACTCGGCCCATGGAGTCCCACATGAATTCCGTCAAGATTGAAGAGACACACGTAGTAGACCATCCGCTCCTTCGCGAGCGAGTGGCAAAGGGAAAACGCCCTGGAACCAAAGAGTTCGTGGCCTTTATCGATGGCGTGGAAGCAGGGCTTCTGATTTTCGAGCATTTCCCCAACTACTCTTTGGGGATCGTGTACGAGATCTACGTGCTAAGGGAATTCAGGGAACAGGGCGTTGGCAATCTGCTTTTAGCCCGCGCAGAGGCTGTAGCTCTTGATTCTGAGTGCAAGACGCTCCGTCTCATGGCACGCTCTCTCGACCAAAAGGTCACCAACGACGAGACTCTAGCGTCTTGGTACAGCCGCAAGGGTTTTGATCGAGATGTCAGCGATCCGGGTTGGATGCAGAAGGGTCTCGCGAGCGCATCAACAAGAGGTGGCTGAACCGGATGCGGCAACCCGCTGGTTGTAGCCGATAAAGTGACCGGACTACGCTGTAGCGCAGTTTGACACTCGAAGCCTATGGGTGACTTGGCCGCGCGATACCCTGCATCAGGCGAGGGCGCGGCCCGATGTCTCGGAGGTATCGCAACGCGGTACTCGCTCCAAAACACCCAGACTCGATCACCTAGCTGCCACACAATGCCTTCATGCAGTCAAGCGCAACAACTCAAGCAGCCGGCAAAATAGAGTCTAGGTTCGGCTTCGATCTCGAAAAACTCAAGATTGGGGACGTCCTCCTCTCTTCGGACGACACGCCCACGAGCGCCGCCATCGCTCGTGCGACGCGAGGGGAGTTTTCCCACGCGATGCTGTATGTGGGGCACTCGTTGATCCATGCGATGCCTGACGGGGTTTATTCGAAGAACCCCCAGCGCTACATCCGGGACGCCGGCAATCAACTTGCCGTGTATCGCCTCTTGCCCGAGTTGGACCACGAGAGCATCTTTGATGCAGCCTGTGACTATGCGCGAGCACAGGTGGGGGCTCTCTATTCCGTGCCGGCAGCAGCACTATCAAAAGCACTGTCTCACGTGGGGACCCAGTCCCGAACTGGGAAGCAGTTTTGCTCTCGCTTGGTCGCTCAAGCCTATGCTCGAGCAGGAGTAGCGCTTGTCCCCAAACCAGACTTCTGCTCGCCAAATGATCTCGCACGCTCAGCTTTTCTGCAGCCAGTACCTGATGCTGTGCGCGAACTGGGGCACAACGAAATCAGCTTCGCAAATTCAGAAGATTTCAACGCCGTCCTCCAGCAGAAAAACTTCCAATGGCTCGACAAGACGCGCCGCATGGCTACACGACGCGGTCTCGGCGAAATTCATACCCAAAACGACGTCTTGCCCATGCTCGTGAAGCACCCGGGATATGACAAGGTTGTTTCGAAATTCGTGCTTGATAGCGGCTATCCGGATTTCTACGATTGGGACCGCGCGAAGAAATCCTACCGGTACGACGCTCGGCTTTTTCTCGGTATGAGGAGTGATCGACGATCTCTGATCGAACTCGTCGAATCGGAGATTCCTTCAGTTCAGGCCGACTTAAAGCGACACGCAAAGAACTATGACGCCGCAAGCGAGAACATGCGGAACCTGCCGACTCTGCAATACCTCGATATTTTTTGGAAGCTTGCCCGCAACCTTCTGGAGGAGACGCACACACGCAGACAGACGCTCATCGAAGTCTCGCAACAGATCGACTACTCGCTCGATGGTCGCTTCTAAGGGCATGAACCCACGACGTGATCATCGTCGATGGTGGTCAGCTGATTGAATCGCGCCTCCTCGATCAAGGTTGCGCAGACGGACTTGGTTCTTCGTCCTTGAGGTCCTTCGGGAGCAGGTACCAACTGCCCTTTTTCTTTGGAACCATTCGTGAGATCGAGACTTGATCAAGTTCCGATGGGTTTTGCGCACCGATGGCTGACTCCGTTGGCAACGATTTGAACTCACGAAGCTGCGCGACGATTTTCCGTTCTGCCTCGGGAGAGATCGGCACAGGGGAAGCGTGACGCGTGCGCCAGCCCGGTGTGAAACGGTTCCAGAGCTTCGGAAGGAGTTGATCGTCGGAGCCGACCGGCGACGGTGCGAACTTCATTAAACCCTTGTCACGCTCCTCGGAGGGAAACTGGGAAAACTCGGCGTTGAGACGAGCGAGTTCAGCTTTCAAGTCTGGTGCCCATAGGAATTCCTGGTCGGCACGGAGAAAAGGACGCGCGCAAAGGCGGTGCAGCTTGTCGCCCGATACAAACACCATGCTGAACGGTAGATAGAAAAGATATGCGATGTCAGCGCGGTTCGACGGACGCTCAGCAGAGATCAAATTGGCGCCAAGCGCGATCTGAAAGAACAGTTCCACTGAGAGCACGTGGGCGGCGTACGGCGCGTATTCGGCAAGCGGTCTGTACTGATCAATGGACCATCGCGCGATGATCTCCCGGTGAGCCTCTTGAGGCACTTCGAGGAAAGCCAGGAGAAGAGCCATCTGGTCGAACGGCTTGGTGCGTTCCTTCACGAGGCCGACAGCGAGGGCGTGCGCATCGTCGACAGTTCTGCAGAGCTTGGAATCGATGCCCAGCGCTCGCATGCTCCTGGCGACTGTCGGCAGATCCAGCGTCGTCAGCATGTGGCGCCAGTCCTTCGCGAATTGACGCTCGACCTCCTGAAACGCGCCCTCCTGCCAGCGACTGAATGCCTGTGCTTCAGGTGACGCGTCGTAAACCACCCCTGCCTTCCCGTCCGGCGAACGCACCGGCCTCCCGCCGGCCACGGGAATTTGCCCGCGCATCGGGATCCGATGGCCCATCAAATTTGACAGTGCAAGCTCTCGATGATGAACGCACGGTGCCCCCGCGAGCGTGGGTGTCTTGTCGGCAATGATCCGCACCTCGTCCTCGCCGCTTCGCCCCGAACGACCAGTGGACGTTTTCGTTAGATCCGCCAGCGTTTCAATGTAGAAAATCGGGCAAACATTCGCATAGAAAAAATGGTCGAACCACACCGACTCATCGATCGAGAGCGCCTGCAGGAATGACTTGTCGAAGAGTGCGATCGGGCCCATGAGAGCAGCTTTGGAGTCTGTTGTTGGCGGCGAGTGGCGCGCGCGATATGCTAGCCCGGATCACCGACTGAACTGCGCTCGAATCAACCGAGGTGGCGTCGGCCTAGTCACTGCTGGGGAGGCTCGATGTCAATTTCGGCGCTTTCGATCATCGCGGCATCTGCCTTGTTCTGGAGGTTGATATCTCCCGTCACTAAGATCACATGAGCAGACGGTGAGTTCGCCTGGATGTCGAGTACGCTGGCGATGATGCGGTCATCAGCGTTGTCGGCGTCGAGCCATGACAAGCTGTCCGCGACTTTTGGCTCGTTGTGGAGAGCGCGCACTGTGATCGTCTTGTCGACGAGTACACCATCAAGCAACGGGCCCTGCGCGCGCCAGCCCTTGATGCGAGTGATGATCTTCTTCGCCTTGTCTCGAACTTCTTGGTTTCGATGCAGAATCTTGAGTTCGTCCAGTTCTGAGAGCACGGTCGGAAGCAGTAGAAACTCGAAGGACTTCTGTGCCGAAATGCTGCGATAGGCCGTTGGGTCTGCGCTGCCTAGCAGCGAGTTGGTGTCAGGCACGAGGATCAACTGTTCTCGAGGTCCTGCAGATAGGACTGAAACGACAGCGTGCAGTTTCGCTGCCGCTTCCCGGATCTTCTGCTCGTTGGCTTTCTTGTCGGTAGACAGAGACCAGTTGGAGCCTAGTTCCAGCCAGGTCATGAAGTGCTTATCACTGTCCTTCAACTGTCGAGCCAGACTCGGCGGTGCGCCCTTTATCAGAACGGAAATCAATTCGATGATCTGCTTGTACCGTCGCATGATCGCGAGGTGCGCATGCTGCTGGGTCGGCGTGCGCTCATGCCAGTGGTTATTGGGGGCGATCACGACAACGCCACGGCCACTGTAGTCCCAGTAGTTGACCTCGACCGATAGGGTGAGCGCAACCAAATCCTCAACGACAGCATTGAGGGCATTCGAGAGTCGATCGGTCGAGGGCATGGTTTCTTGAGCGTGATAGTTTGCAGAATGCTGTCGAGCGCGATTCTCTGCGTTGCGGCTACTTGCTGTTCATCTTCCTATGCGGATGTGATGCCGGTTTAACTCAGTAACGCCAGCTCGCGTTCTCAACCTCGCTTCAAGCGTTCGCGCACGGTGATGCGAAGAAGTTGGATGCAGGCAAAAAATCCTCCCATCGCGCTTAAGCCACCTACGACCATGCCTGCCCCGACCGTCTGCCGCAGATTGCTCAAAACTCCGTCGTGACAGAGGACGAGCCCGAGGAGCGTGATCGCAACCGCCACAACCCATGGCACGAGAAGGCTGCGAAGATCGAGTTTGACCTGATCATGCCTCGCTACTGGTTGTGATTCCTCGATGAGGTCCTGACGCATATCTGGGAGTGACTCAATGTCGAAGCCCTGCCGATCGATAACAACTCCCTGCCCCGGCAGTCGCGTCCCGCGGCGGATGCCGATAACGATTTCAGCCGCGCGTCGAAGGTCTCGTGGGTTCCCCTCGCTGACGCCATAGGCTCGCAAAATCGGCAGTGTCCAGGCGGGCTGCTCGAGCAGTACGGCGAACTTCCCCTCTCGAATACACAGCCAAAGTCGCTCCGTATCGATCTCAACGTGATAGAGCTTCAAATCTTCTGCAGCGGGATAGGAACTGGGGATGACCTCTGCGGGCATCCATTCCTCGTTCTCAGAGGCCAGGTAGGCCACTCGGTTCTTTCCTTCGTGAGAGAAGAACATCCCGAGAGGACGAACCCAGAACAATATCGAGCGCTCGCGTTCTAACCCTGCCGATCGATCTGGATTCAACAGAAAAGATTTGAGCGCAGCGACGTTGCCGTCCCACGCCTTCTTGTCCGCCTCCCAAGGAAACCATTTTCGACTCGCGCCAAAGACTTGAGGTACCGGAACCAGTGCGCGTATCGTGGGCTCGGAAGACTTGCCCGCCTGCCAGAACGGCAAGATCGACTTCGCAAACTCTGGTGGATAGATCGCCCGCGAACCACCTTGGCTAAGGCTCATTGCTAGAAGGTATGCCGCCGCCCCTCCACGCGTATCGTCTGCTTCTCTTCGCGCTTTGACCATCAGCCTCACGGCGTTGAGAATTGATTCGTCGATACCGTGCCCTATTTTGGCCAATTCCGCGTTGGCTGCAGTCTCTCCCATATTCTGGCTTTCCCCACTGAATTGGCAAGCATGCTGCCGCCCGTTTTGAAAGGAATTTCACAGCGAATGCCATCAAAGATGCTTATGCTGTCAATCCTTCCTATTGATTTCCAAAATGGCTGCTTGGACGGCCTCCCGCCAAGCCTCTGGAATCTGATCTAGATCACGCGCTATCGCGCTCAAAATGGAATCGCCATTTTGCGCCCGCGCAATTCTGGCCAAAATTCTTACTGGATCTCCGGCACGTGCGGCTGCCAAGGCGATATCAGTTGGTTTCCAGTTCGAATCTAAAAATGCCTCAACAAGTTGACGTCTCGCAGTTTTGCATTTATCCCAATCAAGAAACATAAATACCAGATTGAAAAAATCCGGAGTATTCTCGCGTTGGAGTTCAAAATAAACTGGTGGGAATGCCACGGCAATGAGGGGGGAAGCTGGCTTCTTCTTCGCGTTAAGAAGAAACGGCAATAAGACTGCAGAAGCTCGAACATAGCCATTATGGTTAACCATCCGAGACTCCCAAAGCAGTGATGCTGCCGCCTCGATTGCCCTAGCCGAAAGATCAAGAATTCCGCGCCCAACGAGAGCTCTCGCCATATCTTCGATTGCTTGCATCAGTCGCGCGCGAGCACCGGATGGGCTCTTGCTGAAAGCGACGAGATTTCGACTGGCTGCGGAAGTTGAAACTTTCCGTTCAAGGCCGATCCTGAACGCCCTTGAGCCGTTCAAATCCGCATCTGCAGTAGACAAGAGAAGCTCAACTGCATTCGAATGCTCAGGGTCCAGTGTGACCGGCAACGTAGCATCGAGCGTTCTGTTTGCCATTTCAATGGCTGACGCTCGAGGAATTTTTGGCAAAATCTTCAGAACGAGCCCGAGCAACTCTCGCAGTTGCATCGGTGCTTGTGTCGCAATCTTCAAGAGAACGTCAACCTCTTCGCAGTGGTCCGTATCGATCAGTCTTATGACATTCGAGAGTCGTCGTGAGGATGCGAGCATTTCACTCAATTGGATGGGAGAGGCGGATCTGACAAGATTCAGCACTATCTTTGATCGAAGCCGATCATCGACGCCGGCCACATCCAGAAGCCAATCTAGATCGGCGACTGACGGAGTGATCAGTGCCTCGACCATGGCGTCAACACCTTCGCACGTGCCGAGCGAGACAACTGCACTACGCAAGTCCCAAGCGGCATTGACAGCATAGGCTCGGTTCACGATAACGGTCCGAATTCCGGCCGCAGCCAGTTGATTGGCGTGGAAGAGGTATTCCGTTTGAGAAATCAACTCTCTGTTGTTCAACGTCGCGATTAGGATGCGAGCCGGCTCTACGTGCTGCTCGTCTACCAGAAGCCGCAACAAACGCCGATGCGCTTCATCGCGTGCTCTTGAATCCGCGCCCCTCAAAGCACGCGCAAGCGCTATTGAAAAATCAGGAAATCGTGACAGTCCTTTCTCGGCCAGGGTAGCGCTGGAGAACAGAAGATCGAGGAAGTCCGACCCGCTGAGCCTCAAAATTGCGGCCTGAACCGTTTCATCCAAAACCCGAGAAAGTCCTTCACCTGCGGCGCTTGTGAGTAGTTCCTTCTGTTTATCGCCTGCAAAAGAAGGCAACCAGTCGAGGGTCGGCAGGGGGTGGGCGGCCGCCAACTCAATGGCGGCAGATCGGATTGACTTTGCGACCGATAGCGTGAGCCGCAGGTTTCCGATCTTTTGCGTCAGGGCGCTCAAGAACTGCCACGCATCGCTTGGCGACATCGTGGAGGTCGCCTTGTGAGCTGCAAGCGCCAATGCTGGCTCAAGTTGACGGATTGCATCAACATGACGAATCGTTCGCGTGTTCGCGATATCCAGCAAACCAAGCGCGGCGTTCGGCGACGTGTTTAGTTTCTCCTGCAACTCATTCCAAAGGAGCGAAACGCGAAGCGCTGCTTCGTTGCCAACGCTATCACTGGACATTTCTCCAAGTGCATCCAGGCTTCGCAGCGAAGGTCGGTGTGACTTGAATATGCAGTTGACGATGACCTGCGCCCAATGATGACGCGGCCCCTCCTGTCGCCGCCCATCGATGCGTCGCCCTTGCCATTCTGCGAAACGAGATCGGGCATCTTTTGGTGCGAACACGAGATCAAAGCTGCGGCGTCCGATCATCCTCGGTGAGCGGCAGAACGTGGAAACGCAAAAACCTTTTCGAATTCCAGGCCAAAGGACAGCAAGCAGCCGCATAGCGATGACATCTACTTGGGTACCATCGAAAACAACGATTGGCGCCCGATCCTCGAGAAACATAGCCTCGACAAGCTCAACGCCCTGAAGCCCCTCAACCGTAGGAAGCTCAATGGAAAAAGCAGGTGGCGGAGGGCGGCGTTCAGCATTGGCTTCTGGGCCGCAGCGGGTCGCTATATCCGCAATACCCGCCACATCTTCAAGCGCCAGCCAATCGCTCATGGGCACCAGCACACTTCGCGTGCGTACGCATCCAGCACGCGGCGCTTCCAGATCTTGCCACGTCCGTGCTATCACATAGTGGCTCTCGCTTGGCAGGGGATAGCAGGTTAGATAGGGTGCGAAAACCTCCCCTGGTCCCAAGGGGCCTGCAACGTCCGAGAGACGATCAACGAGATCCTGATCGGCCTTCGGGAGCCTGACTGTTCCAGACAGGAGTTGATGTCCATTCCTGTAACCATGGAGTTGTTGGTCGAGCGCTTCCATTTCGAATCGGTCAGTCGCCTACTGCCCAGGCGATTGGCAAAGTAACGTCCGGATCCTGCCGCCATTCAGCTCCGTCTCGGACAACGACCCACCCACGATCAACAAGGTTCTTCTCGAAGAACTTCTGCTTGAAATCCTCATCGTCTTCTAGATCGCCGCCTACGATCGAAAGACCGAAAAGTTGCAGGTCGAGTCGTCGAGGGTCGGACAATCGACCTGCAAAAAGAGGAAACTCACGCTTCAGGTACGCCATCGGTCCTCCCGTGCGCATGCCAGGGTCAATGAGATCCCAAGCAGCCACGACAACTGCCACTCTTGGCGGTTTTCCGTCATGACGGTTCGAGAGGAATAAGTCGAGATAGCGAAGTAACTCGCAAAGCACCACTTGCATTGGTAGCTCGGGCGTCTCAGGAACGACGACGTCTAATTCAGCGGTCGCGCTGGAACCTGCCGATGCGAGGTCCTTGTCTCCTTCTTTATGTGCTTCTTCTGCTTCTACAAGGCCATCTTCCGCATGGAGTTTCATTAACTTTCGTGCCGTTACCCAGTCCATTGGCTGTACGTTAGCCTCAGATTGCACACGAACAAACAGGATTGCACCTTCGGCTGTTTTCATTGCATTCAGCCAATCCTCCGAGAGTTCGTGTGATCTAACTGCATTGAGCCAAAGTTCGCCTGAGATATCGGGAACGACAAGATTTGTGAGATGGCCCGTGCCGTCCGCACCCCGTACTTGAATTGAAAAGTCCTGGCGGCCTTTTTCAAGATTTCGATCGGACCGAGGAGCGAACTTGCCCTGCATCAAGTGCTCAACTGCGCCATCGACGTACACGATGTCATTCGGAAGCTTTTGTGCCCGCAAGGTCCCTCGGCGCTCTCGAAACGACGGCCACAGCCTTGCAACATAGTTAGTTTTTCCAGAGTCCGGGCCGCCAATGAGAATCACGGATCTAGAAGTCATCGGGCGGCCCTGAAGGCAAGGATGGACCTTGCCGAATGAGATGGCGCCTCTTTCGGCCAAAAGGAAGGTGCAGTTCGATCATGAACAACTGTTCGCTCGATCAGGTCTGCCAGCCCTTCGCCTGGAGAAATCTGGTCATTTTGTGAAAAGGAGGCGATAGGTGCCAGCGTGATGTTCATGTCCCATTTTTTGCCCTCTTCACGAATCGCGTCGTACGCGACTTGAGGAAATTCCCCTGAGTCCTTCCAGCTGGGGACCAGCATGATGCGTGGCCGCGGGCTGGCGAGCACATTCGCGAGTCGTTCGACGAGACACTGCGCTCTATATGTTGCGTAGCCCCGTGTCTTGATGTCCGCAAATTGCCTGCCATCGACCATCAGCCAAACAACAGTGGCAGATTTCAGGAAATCGAATCTTTCGGCGTCGCTACTATCGATAAGCGCTCGCGACCATTCGCCGGGTAGATCAGGCAGCAGGAGATCAAAGGTGCGATCGTCTCGATCGCGATTCAGCCGTAGATGCAGAAATCCTGCTGTTCTGTCGTCTGCCATTTCGGTATGCAGAGTCATCTGCGTTGGCGCATCACCGAGGTTCCATCTGCGGCTGCCGCGCGCAATCTCTTCGAAAGCCATAAGCGTCAAGCTGTCGCTATAGCTGAAACCGGTGAACTGGTTGCGGGATAGAAGAAGGTATGCGCTGACGAGGCAAGCCGTCTTCCCCGAGGCCGGCAATCCAACGATCCCGACCATGGTTGTGTACCGTTCAGTCATCAAGCGAGTCGCTTCGTCGATGCCTAGCGTTCCGCTACCCGGGAGACGAGGAGTCTCGGGAGGTCGATCAAGAACCGACCCCCCGATTGATGGGGATCGAGACTCTAGTGCTGGATCAGCGCTTGGTGAATTGTCGCTTCTCCCAATGGTATCCAGCACCACTGGCACGCCCGCTACTGTTCCTCCGCGATGCGTGCACTCGTCAGCCTGAAATCCTCTCACGCATTGTTTGGTGACGTTGAAAGTGCACTCTGCCAGTAGACATTCTCCGAGGGCCATTGGTCACCCCGCCCTGAGAACTTCGAGATGAAGAATGCCGGCCTCAAGTAATGCACGTCCACCCCAATCGCGCGCGGACCTTGGCTCAGTAGCACCCGGAATTTCCGGGTTGGCTCCGGAAAGGGTCGAAAGCAGTGGGAAGACCGGTCTGGACTTCTCAAGCAAGTTCGACTGAAAAGTAGGTAGAAGTGCTTCGCGATATTCGGCTAGCGCAGCTACAGCCTGAGCAAGAGTGGTTTCGTCACCCGTGTTCACTGCACGGAGTACTACGTGAAGATGACCCGACGCAGGTAGCTTTCGCAACCGCTCCCCTCCTGCGAGTCCAGCGACCACAGCACGAGCGGTGTTTTCGAGGGCGGAGAGTGGGAGCTTCAGATGCTCGCTCCAGTCCGACATTGCCCACCAGAGAAAATCGATCTCTTCTCGATCAAGCTCCGCGTTGTCACGAAGCGCATCAACCAACGGCGCAGTGGCCTTCTTGAATGCCGTGTTCGCCTTAGAACCTGTTGGAGCTGTCTCAGGAATAACCAGCGGGCCGATCTCAGGCACAGCCGTTCGCACGCGCGCGGCCTCGGCGACTTCCATCACTCGGTCTTGAGCGGCGGTCAAGACGTCGTGACGAAGCATCTCGATGCCTTCCTTTTCGATTGGGCTCTGAAAGGACAAGGAGGACCAAAGTCCTGCGGCCAGTGCATCGGCAGCCGACCAACCTCGCGGGCTGACTGGTCGAGATCGAACGAGATCGAGCGCGGCAACCAACGCGCATACGAGTATTTCAGCGTCTTTTCCTTCGCGCACAAAAGCGTCGCTACCTGCAGCGACGATTGCCTTCTCCACAACCTCTACTGCGTACTCTGCGAGGGCGCCTCCTGCAACGGCGTTGGACAGCGAACCGGCCAATTCGACAGCCTCAGTTGAGGATAGTGCCGCCAACCAGTTGCGGATATCCGCAACTGCACGATTGCGGCGGCCTACCTCTTCATCCTTTGGGTCGACCCAAAAAATCCTTGCGTACTTGGCCATGATGCTCATGCTTGATCCTCATTTCCTCTCTTTGAAGCAGCCGCTTCTATTGCGGCCGCAAGTTCTGCACTTTTCCCCAGTTTGATTATTCGCTTGAATAAGTTCTGCTCCATCGAGTGATCAAGCTGCTCCCGCAAATCATCGGGAACTGCACCGAGTGCAAACAGGATTTTTAGGCGTTGCCCCTCAGTGAGATCACGAAAGAATCGAAGTCGGAGCATGCGCTCCCCGGCGTTGGTGGACACGTTCTGGCCTCCCCCGGCAATCGGGTTCGCGATTGGCTCCACGGTTGGTTTCTCCCGTGCTGCATCCGAAGGCAAGGCCACCGTCAATGGCAGAGGTGCTCTTCTGAAATTCGGTGACGCCAACACGTTTCGTCGGCTCCTGCCCTCGAGGAACGGCGAATCTTCCATGAACCGTTTGTGCTCATCGTCCCAAGTGCGAGGGTGAACCGTCACCGCCAATCCATCTGACTGCTGATCCCACGCGAACTCAATGATGTTGTATTTGTAGGTGTATTTACCAGCGGCCTCATCCGGAGCAGTGGCTCCGGCCGCCAGCATCAATAGATCGCAACCGGGCTCAACCGTGCTGACGTTCAAAGACGGAAAATGCTCGTGTCCCGAAATCAGTACGCGGGCACGATTGCTGATGTATCTTTTCGCGTCATCGGAGTCCTGAAACCAATGCAGCGGGTGGTGAACCAGAACTACCACTTCCTCGCCGTCTGTGAACGGGAGTGTTCGCTGCCGCCGACCGAGAATCAGCTTGCCTTCATCGTCCTTTCGAGAGCAGATCAGTGCGGAGTTGAACCGCACAAATCGCAGCGTACGCCCTTCAGCCAGTCGGACCGCTAAGTCAGCAGAATATTCACCTGCACAGTCCAGTTCGCACCCATAGCCTGTTGCGAAGTCTCGGTATGCCGAGAATCGGGTGAACAAGGCCTCTCTGCTGGCTTTGTCATCTAGCAACATATCGAGAGTCTTATCCCCCTGATCCCTTATGGCATCCAAGTGCCACTTTGTGGCTGGGGTAATGCTCTCTCGATCAATGTCATGGTTGCCGGGGACCATTTGGATGTCATACCGGCTGCAACCAATTTTTAATGTAAGACGATCCAGCCATCTCCCCGCGTCCTCGTATTGCTCGGGCTGTGCGGAGTAGGCGATGTCGCCGGTCAAAATTACTCCCGTGGCTGCTATGCCCATCTTCTTGAACTCCGCTTCCGCGTCATCAATCAACCGCTCTTTCGCATCCGCATCGACTACGACCTGGCCGCCATCCTTTTCTTGGCCAAAGTGGATGTCAGATAGGTGAACAAAGACAGCCTTCACATCGCCTCCCTCATCGTTTTGGGATGTAATTTTCGAAATACAAAGTAGTTATAACAACAAATATCACTGGAAGGGGAAGTGAACACCAGGTGGCATCAGCCCGTTTGTTTCGTGCACTGGACTCGCAAGTGTTCGTCGCGCCATAGGCCCGACGGTGTTCTCATTGCTGCTGCAACCGGTGCGCGCAGGCGGAATTCGGAGGGGCGCAGGTATACTTTTCGCGCCCATGGTACTGTATATTTGCACAGTAATGTGTGGTGGATTTTTCTCCCCCTCCAACTGATACCGCCGACACGGGCAATCGTCGCCCCAAGAAGCCTCACTCGCGAGGAAATGCGCGTCGCCAACAGCGTCTGTGCGGACATGAGCACCTCACGCCGCGCCCCGCTGGTATAGCTGATTGAGCGGAACGAACGGCGCGATCAGCCGCAGCTTGAAGCGCCGCCATGCCGAGGTCTCGGATGGCACGTCATAGGTCGACTGCCTTCCGTTCTCGTCTTCTTCAACCCACTTGATGTTTCGGCCTGTAGAGTCGAGTCGTAACCGGTACCAGCTGCCCACATCCGCGAAAGTTTCGAGTTGCCGAGCCATCTCGGGGCTATCGATGATCAGTCCCAGCTCGGTGTTGAGTCGAGCCGAGGAACACCTGCTTGTGGTCGACGATGCCGTTCTTCATATGGAGAGCACCCGTGCGACGGCCGAAGATGCCCAGCTTGCCGCGTTTCACGCTGAGCGTGCGACTGAACTCGTAGATGGTCATGCCGGCCTTCAGCAGTTCGTGGATGTGCGGCCAATAGCCCAGATACACCCAGGCCTCGTTGGTTGAGGCTAAGGAGTTGGTGACGAGCTCGACCTTGATGCCCGCAGGACGCGCTTCTGGTGGAGCGGTTCAAGCGATCGTGAGCCGTTACGATCCGTGACCCACTCTCGGATCAAGAAATGCCCATCTCCACTGTGGTCCCCGCGGTTCGTTTCTCTTGCGGGCGCGCCACGAAGTTGGCTCGTCTCTCTGTACTCTTGGCAATTGGTGGCGCGCTCGCGGCCTCTGCGACCGCGCAGACCAAGGCCGACCAGCCGTTGCGCGACAGCACGGCGACGATTCACAATGCCGCCCCACCAGTGCCGACCTTCACCCGTACCGAGGATCGGCTCGCATACCTTCGCTGGCTCGCCAAGACGGACAAGAAGCTGGCGCCGTTCGTGCCGGACGCCACGATGCGCAAGGAGATCGTCCAGACGATCTGGTATGAAGCGAGGCGGGCCGGCCTGGATGTGGCCTTCGTGCTGGGGACAATCGAGGCTCTGTCACGTTTCAGAAAATACGCGGTAGCGGCCAACGGCGCTATAGGCTACATGGCGGTAAATCCTGCCTGGGTTTCAAGAATCGGGAACGGCGACGTATCCACGCTCATGCACTCGCAGACCAACCTCCGATTCGGCTGCGTGCTGCTTCGTCACTACCTCGACGAGTCGAAAGGCAACATTCACAACGCCGTGACGAAGTATGTTGAAAACAATCTTGGCTTGGCGCCCGGAAACCCTCAGGTAGCTGCCGTGGTCAACAACGCTTTCGCTGCGCAGGCACGATGGGCATACGTTGACTCGGCTACTGCGCTCAGATGAACCTGAAGGCACCGAAGACGACGCCCGCCGCGATGCGTCGGCGGCCGTGCACCGGGACGACGGCCGGTGCACGCCGCAGACATGCGCAATGAGCGCCGATACGCCGTGGGCGATGTGCTCGGACAGGTATGACCAACTCTCGCGCAGCGGGTTAGTGATCCACGGTAGATCACGAGTGCCATTGGCATTCGGGAGGTCGAGGTGAGCAGAGTCAAGTCGACGCCAGCACGCTTAGCAAGACTTCTCAGCGCGCGTCGCCCCCTGCTACTTGTGCAGCGGAGTTGGCGGAGGAAGCAATTCATCAATTCTCGCCTGCAACATTGCTTTTTCCTGCAGAAGCTCCAACACCGCGCGCTGAGCGTTGATTAACTGGGACTGAGCGTTGTCGCGCTGAGCTTGAAGTTCCTTGACTAGCAATTTCAAGTCGCCACGGGCACGCCGCCGCTGGACTTGCCGCTCCCTTTGAATCTGTCTGCTCTTGTCAGCAATCTCGACGTACGCTTGGATTTCACGGATCAATGATGGGTATCTTGCTTTTCGCAATGCTGAAGGATCGACCCCAGCTTCCTTCGCCACATTGTTCTGGCTCACTGGCGTGCCAGCCGGTAACACCAGCGGTGCACCCGTTTTCAGCCGATCAAGAGCAGACCTGAACCGTTGTTCTGCGGTCTCAGTCACGAGTAACCTCAAGGAAGTTTCGAAGGCCTTGCGCTTCAGCGAGAAGAGCCTCTTTACGGGGAGAGTTCGGCATAGCCGCTTGTAGCCGCTGCTCCGCACCAGCGAGTTGCTTCTCAACCGCCGGTTTCTTCAGCTTGTCAAACACAGCATCGCGGCACGGTTTGTCGCCGTCACCACCCGCACATCGTGCGACAGACTCGATACCTCCATAGTCACACGTGCCCGTCCTGGTGCAGCCTCCGAGACGAGTTTCACGAAACGAGACTTCCCCTTTCTCTGCAGCCCTAGCAAGCACCTTGAAATCCTTGGCGCCGATGAGATTAACCACGATTTCCTGCTTGCGCTGCGAATCGACTGGAGACACATAGCGCTCCTCCACCAGTCCTTCAATCTGTTTGGCTATCACTTCGTATCGAGCAGCCGTCGTCAGATCTTCGAACTCCTCTGAAAACCGCAATCGCGTGTGATTGCGCCCGTAGTAGACGGTTTGCAGCAAAGTCATATGCTTCATGATGACTTGGATGGAACTGTCGCTCAGAAGCCCCGAAGCGAACATATTGATCCCGCCCGTGCGACGAAGCTGGTGATATGCCCATGGCCACGTCCTACCCGCCTTGAACTTTTCATCCTTGCTGAGATTCGGCGTGAACATACGCGCCTTGGTGAGATCATCTTCCGTGATTCTGATTTGCTCAGGGTCGAACAAGCATGGGAATCGCCGCACAACAGCCTCATAAGGTGGCACCACTGAACGCGTTGAATAAGGCTTCGGCTTATCTGGAGTGCAACCCCAAGGCTCATACGCGGTCTGCAGCAAATAAGGGTTCGCCAGATCACTCGGGCTGCAATTCACTTCCGGGATGGAAGCTGCACATTGAACGCGCAGCCTGGCCACGACAGTCATCGCCTCTACTGCCAGTTCGACGCAAGGACTGGTTGGCCACAAGGCATTGTCGTCAGGATCCGTTTTAGTGGTGCCTCCACAAATAATGGCAATGCGTCCTACTACGGGATCCTGCTCCCAGCGGAGGCAATCCGCTCGCAGCGCGCCCATCTCCTCTTTTCGCTGGAGCGTGAAATTGGCGATGTACGAAAGTCCCACCAGTTGAATGAGCGTGAGATATGCAGAGAATGACCTTATGTCTATGTCTTGCTCTTTTCTCTTCACCCACTTTTCCAAGAGATGCGAAATTCCAAATTTCTGCGCAGTTAGTTCGAAGCGACCATAGAAGCGATGACCGTTACGTTTCCCTGCTCCCCTTTTTTGCGTACAGAACGGCAGCAAGGTGTGAAGGACTCCTTTAGCCACAAGAGCGGCCTCGAGCCCCCCCAAGTTGTGCGCGTATGCGTTCAAACAAAACTGGAAGCAGTCCTCGACCTGCTGTTTGTGCTCGAGGAAATCATCTAGACATTCCTGCAGTCGCTGGACTTGGTAACACCAAATACGAGGGGGAATATATGCAGTTTGCTCGAGGTCCTCTCCCTCGGCCTCGGCAAATGTTCTAGACAGACGTCTGATGCCTCCCTCGTCGACCAACACCCACCCAAGCACGTCTTTAGCCCGCAGGAACCTGTCCAATTCTCCGATGATACGAACTTGCTCTTTTTGTCCAGAGAAGAGCTGGCTGACCTGTTTCAGTAGATCCGGAAATCGTGTCAGCTCTCTCGCCAAAACACCCTCGCGATCGCACAGGGCGACTATTCGACGCAAGAGATCAAAGCGATTCCGGAGAGCTGACCATGTCCTGGCTCCTCGAGGCCCCCAGATCAACCAGGTTGCCAGCATTCGCAGCACGTGCTGATTTTCAGCGTTTCGTATTGGAGCAGAACGGCCGGATCTCGATCCGGCGAAATAGAGTTTGAAACTTTTTCCTGCCCACAAGGAGAAGTCCCAGAACTCGTCGCCCCACCGTGAAATTGGATCTCCGTTCTCATCCTCAGCCACCACCCAATCCGCCGGTGGCGGCCAGCTCGGGGGCCGGTAACAGGCGCTGTCGATCCCGGCGGGGCAATCGGAGAGATTCAGTCCCAGTTGCTGGACTTCCATACTCGTTACCCTCCCTCCAATACCATGATCGGGTCGCGCCAGTCCGAGTGATAGTCGCCCTCGGCGAGCCGCGCCTGGGCTTCAATCACCCAGTCGCGCCGAACCTCATTGGACTGCTCGAACCATCTCAACTTCTGCTGTATACGGTGCACGGCATGTTGTGCAGGAGACCAGTCATCGTCTCGCTCTGGCACGCGCCCCTTGCTCAATTCGATTGCTTTGAGATGCCCAAAACTGGCAAGTGACCAGACATAGTCTTGTGAATCGAGATCCCGATGGTCTTCGCACCACAAACAACCCGAGGCCCTTGTACAGTCCGGTTTGGGGGCCTCGTCTGGAATCAGGGAAATCGCTTTGGGTGAACCAGTGCAGCCACCTGGCGCCACAGCCTGTGTCCTTGCTGCATGAGGATTGATCTTGGCCCAGAACCGAACGCTCTCGACCATGGCGCGCTGCAGGCTAGGGCGGTTGTATACCTCGAGCAGTGTCTCCTTGGTGTGCTGAGCCATTTCGGCCGTCAAGTTCGGATCGGCTGTTTTGCGCAGCAACCAATTGACCCTTGTATTCCGAAGCGACCAAGGCGAGATGTGGACGACATTCAAGGTCTTGCAGATCACTCGAAGCCGATGTCCGCTGTATTCTTCCGGCCGCGCGCCTCGCGTTCGTATGAAAGGGAACAGCAGATTTGAGCGCGGGAACAATGCTCGCCTCCATGCGAGATAGCGCTCGAAGTGGGCCTTGTAGTCCTTGAAAATCTCAAACAACACCGCACCCCCGCGCCGCGCTTTGTGGTTCTTGACTTGGTATCCGTCGAGATGGCTCACATAGAAGAAGTTCTGCAACTCAGAGCTATGCGCCTGCGCATTGTTCATGCCTGTTTGGCCGATGAACATCAAGAGCTCAGCTTCTATCCGTAGATTGATGAGCGAATATCTCTGGTTCAGTCTTGGATCGTCTTCTGTCGCCGAGGCTCGACTTGTTCCCCTCTGAAGCAGTTCCCTCCCATCTCGCAGTTTGATTGAGAGAGGAAGCGGAGTGTCGAGGACTTCCGTAACGGTCAAGGCATCGCACAGATCCTGAAGCAGATGCCCAAAAGCGAAGGTATCGCTCAGGTTTTGCTTTTCTGCTTGAACGCCAACAGCAGACTTTCGATGTCCGGGAAAGTGCAGTCGGGTCAGTTCGATGATGTTGGTTTGCCGCTCCAAGATGCGATCCAAGAGTGTGCCCACCTGCGCACCGCTGTGATACGCCGTACGCATGGTGATAGTGCGGCTTTCGGGGGCATTCTTCCTTGCTCGCACACGATCCTTGAGGAGGACTCGATGGACCAGAAAATCCGCCCACGCACAATAGGTCGAGGTGATTGTTTCTAAGGTTACGGGATAGCCCGTCCGATCTGCAAACTTGTATAGATTTCTGAGTTCGAGGATCCGCACATCTGCCGTTGCTCGAGCACCTCCGCCCGCAAGCGCGCTTCTGATTTCAAGGTGCAGACAAGTGACCAAGTCCATGCGCTCAAACAAGGGAGGGCCGAGTTTTCCACCAAGGATCAACTGTTGAACCTCGTTCGCTCTCGCCGCCGCCCCTCCCTTGTAAAGGAGGATATTCAAGTTCCATGGTGTCTCGTTTTCCCCGAACTCGACCTCCGGAAAGGTCAATTCGGGCAGCACCATCAGCTCCTCAGGCATCCAACTCGTCCCAGTTTCTATTTCGAAGCCCGGTAAAAGCTTCGTTGAACTCCGCCGCGGCTTGTCCCTTCGCGTGGGTGTTCTCGAGGAAAGTGATGTACCCGAGAGTGGTTCTCTCGTCCTTGTGAAACATGGCATCCCTGACAACGGTGATCGCGTTGGTCTTGCTTCCCGAGTTCAACAAGAGCGTCATGAGCCATGTCCCAAACGTGGCACGGGACTGGTGGAACCGAAAGTGGAGCATGAACTGGAGTCCTTTCGATACCGCTCGTCGTCTCATCGCATGCACCAACCTGTTCACCGTCTCCACGGTGTAAGGGCGTCCCTGACGAGTCAAGAAAAGTAAATTCTTGTGGCTCTTGTGCGCCTTGGCCTCCCTGAGGAGACGTCCCGTAGAGGTTGCATAAGACTTAAGGTCTGCCAGCAAGGCTTGGGGAACCATCAGCTCACCGACAACCGAAAATTTCGTGGCAATGCCTGTACCTGGGCCTGCACGAAGCAGGTATATGCCGGGCACTAACGGATCCTCACGAGCGAGTGCGAGACTTGTCACCGTGAGGGTCCTGACAGTACCTACCCGAGCTCCGGTAAAGAAACCAACTCCGAGCATGAGGTGGAGCTCTTCAATCTCATGCGTCGCGGTGTATGCCAAGAGTTCACCCATGTGCTGCGCACGAAGCGGCAGAAGGCCCCCCTCGAGTCGGGCGCCAACCAGCTTGCGATCCGGAATCCTCAACTCACTTACAAAGCGCACCATGCTTCGTTTGAAGCCAGTTGCGTCAAAGTAGGGAATGACGACTGTGCGATCTGCCCACATGGGCGTGCGAACACCGACGAGATTGTGGAGATCAGCAAAACGATAAAACTGGATTACCGCGTCCATGCATCTTGATGCTGTGCTGCCAGCAAGCATGCCCGTCGCCGCCTCCTGCATCAAGTACTGCCGAAACCTCCTTAGTACCTGCTCATCCTTTCGCACAGGAAAGTGCCGCCAATCGATCGTCTTTTCTTCAAGGTAGTTCGCGTACCGACGAAGGTGCTTCATCGTCCGCTTGATCGTCTCGAGGTCAATGACCCCTGACATAGCCCGATCTGAAGCCCAGGAGTTCACTTCGTCCCAGGCCCGAGCGTCCTCCCAAAAGATCTGCGGAAGCGCTTCAATGGATCGTTTTGCTTGCTTGGTCCAGATCAACTCGCCTTGCCCGCTCAAGGAGGGATCGGCAAATTCGTGGCGGATGTACTCAAGACGCGCCATAACCTTGAGTATCGAGCCAGCGAATGTCGCGGTGGTTGACGCTAACGCACATGGCCCGGCACCTTCAGCTGAGATGGATCACCGGACATCAGATCGGCCTACAAGATCCACGGACCGAGCAGGCAGCGCCGTATTGAGCAGATGCAGCGCGCGCCTGAAATCCAGGCCAAACAAATGCATCGCGAGGTCAATTGCTCCGCCACCACCCTTGGCGGCGCGAGTGTCCCAAAACTTCGGGCCTGTAATGAGAAGCTCCCAATCGCACCCGTTGGCGGAAACGTGGTATCGGTCCGTTCCGTGAGCTTTGATTGGGCTAAACGAGGAGTCTCGTTTGGCATAGCCGCCAAGCCTGTCGATAACGTAGAGCGCATCCAGCTCGCGCCACTCGATCAGGATCCGTTCATCGAACAATCGAGGCATGCGAACACCTCCCAGACCGGGTCGGGCCCGATGGGCCCTCCGCTACTCGTCTTTGTACAAAGACGAAGTCAAAAAACCCGTAGTCATGTCCACACCTTAAACAGTCTGGTGTGGATGTCAATACCCCTCTATACCGGGGTAAACAGGAAGTTCATCACGTCGCCATCCTTCACGACGTATTCCTTGCCTTCCGACCGCATCTTCCCCGCGTCCTTCGCGCCCTGCTCGCCCTTGAAGGCGATGTAGTCCTCGAACGC
>Ga0182008_10000699_pt1 | contig 24106 bp, 14 predicted proteins | sample Sormic07211129_1_FD_120482 | JGI IMG/M metagenome (GOLD analysis project Ga0182008, IMG submission 120482) | Rhizosphere microbial communities from Sorghum bicolor, Mead, Nebraska, USA - 072115-129_1 metaG | ecosystem: Host-associated > Plants > Roots > Rhizosphere | place: USA: Nebraska...
CTCGGAGCAGCTCCATGAATTCGTCGACCTATCCTGCCGCCCAGCACGTCATGGTGCTCTATACCGGCGGCACCATCGGCATGCAGGCGAGCGCCAACGGCCTGGCCCCTGCGTCCGGTTTCGAAGCGCGGATGCGCGAATACCTGCACAGCCAGCCTGATCTCGTCGTACCGCAATGGCGCTTTCGCGAGATGTCGCCGCTGATCGACAGTGCCAACATGACCCCCGCGTATTGGCAGCAACTGCGTGAAGCGGTGGTCGATGCGGTGGATGTCCAGGGCTGCGACAGCGTGCTGATCCTGCATGGCACCGATACCCTGGCCTACAGCGCCGCTGCCATGAGCTTTCAGTTGCTCGGCCTGAAGGCTCGCGTGGTGTTCACCGGTTCCATGTTGCCGGCCGGCGTAACGGACAGCGATGCCTGGGAAAACCTCAGCGGTGCGCTGGTTGCCTTGGGCCAAGGCCTGGCGCCGGGCGTGCAACTGTACTTCCACGGCGAACTGCTGGCCCCGACCCGTTGCGCCAAGGTGCGCAGTTTCGGCCGGCATCCATTCAAGCGCCTGGAGCGCCAGGGTGGCGGCGTGAAAGCGGTTTCGATCCCGGCGCCGTTGAACTACAACCAGCCCCGACAATTGGCGAATGTCGCGGTGCTGCCATTGTTTCCCGGCATCAGCGCCGGGATTCTCGACGGCCTGCTCGACAGCGGCATTCAAGGCCTGGTGCTGGAGTGCTACGGCAGCGGCACGGGGCCGAGCGACAACCCGGCGTTCCTCGCCAGCCTGGAGCGGGCGCGGGATAAAGGCGTTGTCGTTGTCGCCGTGACTCAGTGCCATGAAGGTGGCGTGGAGCTGGATGTGTATGAGGCTGGCAGTCGCTTGCGCGGTGTGGGCGTGCTGTCGGGTGGCGGCATGACCCGTGAGGCGGCGTTCGGCAAGTTGCATGGGCTGTTGAGCGCCGGGCTCGATACCGCCGAGGTGCGCCGCCTGGTAGAACTGGACCTCTGCGGCGAGTTGATCTGACCCGCTCCACAAGAATCTGTAGGAGCGAAGCTTGCCCGCGAACGCGGCCTCAAGTACGCCAAAAGCTTCGCGGGCAAGCCTCGCTCCTTCGGGTTGGTTATTTGCGACACGCAACACGTTGAAGCAGGCATGCAACTTGCTGCGTTCCAGCCATCCCAAGGCTGGAACCTCCCATGCTCCACTCCCACCTCACCACCCTCAATGCCGTCTCGCTGATCCTCAACGTCTTCAAGGCCGAAGGTTTGTCCAGCGAGGCGCTGCTGGCCGGCAGCGGCATCAGTGCGGCGGACCTGCACCGGGCCGACACGCGCATCACCACCAATCAGGAAATGCAGGTCTGCGCCAACGCCGTTGCGCTCAAGCGTGACATCGGCCTGGAACTGGGGCGGCGAATGCACGTTTCCTGCTACGGCATGCTCGGTTACGCCCTGCTCACCAGTGCCACCTTCGGTGACGCTTTACGTTTGGCGATGCGGTATCCGGCGTTGCTGGGAACACTTTTCGAATTGAGCCTGGAAGACGATGGCGAGCGTATCTGGTTCGTCGCGGCCGACTACCGTGAGAGCCCGGCGATGGCCGTGTTCAACGCGGAGTTTTGCCTGGTGTCGTTGAAAGTCACCTGCGACGATCTGCTCGGGCATTCACTGCCACTGCTGGCTGCACGCTTCGAACATGCCGCGCCCGACTATGAATCGACCTACGCCGAACATTTCAATTGCCCGCTGCTCTTTGGGGCGCGGGACAACGCCTTTGCCTTCGACAAGCGCTGGCTCGACCAGCCATTGCCGCTGGCCGATGTCATCACCCACCAGGCCATGGCCGAACGTTGCCGCAAGCAGAACCTCGAATTCACGGGGCGCCAGGCCTGGTTAGGGCGGATTCGGCAGTTGCTCCGAGCGCAATTGAACGCCGCGCCAGGGCTTGAAGGGCTGGCCGAGCAGATGAATTGTTCGGCGCGCACCTTGCGTCGGCATCTGAAAGATCTGGGATGCAGTTATCAGGAACTGCTCGACGAACTGCGCTTCGAGCAGGCCAAACAAATGCTGTGCGAGGATCAACTGCCGATCTATCAAATCGCCGAGGCCCTGGGGTTCAGCGAGACCGCCAGTTTTCGTCATGCGTTTGTGCGTTGGAGCGGTGTGGCGCCGAGCCAGTTCCGGCCCTGATACTCGCTCCTACGGGTTTTGCAGCGTTATTCGAGAGGCGAATTTCGGTCAAATGTTTTGGCCACATCGATCCCCTTTTGGCCTTTCCTGCCGTTCTCCTGAATCGTCTGCGCCGCAAGACTGTGCTCAACCGAACCAGCCCTGCGGAGAACAACAAATGCTGACGATCTACTCAGACGATCACCACCTGCACCATGGCCGCTGCGAATTGATAGACGGGCAACTCAAGCCCTGCTTCGAAATGCCATCGCGGGCCGACCACGTGCTTTCCAGAGTGCAAAAGCAGAATCTCGGCCCAGTGGAGGCGCCGAAGGATTTCGGCCTCGAACCGATCGCGCGTATCCACAGCCGCGATTATCTCGACTTTTTCAAAGGCGCCTGGGCACGCTGGACCGAGTTCAACACCGACGGTGACTTGCTGCCCTACACCTGGCCCGCGCGCACGCTGCGTCGTGTCAAACCCACGAGCCTGCATGGCGAACTGGGTTACTACAGTTTCGATGGCGGCGCCCCGATCACCGCCGGCACCTGGCAGGCAGCGTACAGTGCAGCGCAAGTTGCGCTCACGGCCCAAGCCGAAATCCAGCGCGGCGCCCGCAGTGCCTTCGCCCTCTGCCGCCCACCAGGACACCACGCTGCCGGCGACTTGATGGGGGGTTATTGCTACCTCAACAACGCCGCCATCGCCGCCCAGGCATTCCTCGATCAGGGCCACAAAAAGGTCGCGATCCTCGACGTCGACTACCACCACGGCAACGGCACTCAATCGATCTTCTACGAGCGCAGCGATGTGCTGTTCACTTCGATCCACGGCCACCCGGAAGCCGAGTTTCCATTCTTCCTCGGCTATGAAGACGAGTTGGGTGAAGGCGCCGGTGAAGGTTTCAACTTCAACTATCCGTTGCCTGCCGGCAGCGGCTGGGGCACCTGGAGTGCAGCGTTGGAACACGCTTGCAAAGAGATCCAAAGCTATGGCGCCGACATCGTTGTCGTGTCCCTGGGCGTCGACACGTTCAAGGACGACCCGATCTCGCAGTTCAAGCTCGACAGTCCGGATTACCTGGCCATGGGCAAGCGCATCGCAAAGCTAGGCGTACCGACGCTGTTCGTGATGGAAGGCGGGTACGCAGTCGAAGAAATCGGTATCAACGCCGTGAACGTTCTCGAAGGTTTTGAAAGCGCTTGCTGAGGAAATACAAGCATGAAGAGTCTCAAGCGTTTTATCGTCCCTGCGCTTTGCGCCACGGTACTGAGCGGTGCCGCACAGGCCGAAGAACGAACGTTGCGTGTCTACAACTGGTTCGACTACATCACGCCCAAAGCCCTGGAAGACTTCAAGGCACAGAACGCGCAGACCAAACTGGTCTACGACATCTTCGATACCAACGAAGCGCTGGAAGCCAAACTGCTGACCGGCAACTCCGGCTACGACGTGGTGGTGCCGTCCAATGTGTTCCTCGCCAAGCAAATTGAAGCGGGCGTATTCCAGCCTCTGGACCGCAGCAAATTGCCGAACTGGAACCACCTCGATCCCAAGCTGATGAAGCTGATCGAAGCCAATGACCCGGGCAACAAATTTGCCGTACCCTACATGTACGGCACGATCCTGATCGGCTTCAACCCGGACAAGGTCAAGGCCGTGCTGGGTGACAACGCTCCCGTGGACAGCTGGGACCTGATCTTCAAGGAAGAAAACATCAGCAAGCTCAAGCAGTGCGGCGTCGCCCTGCTCGACTCGCCCTCGGAGATCCTGCCTCTGGCCCTGCAACACCTCGGCCTCGATCCCAACAGCAAAAAGCCTGCGGACTACGCCAAGGCTGAATCACTGCTGATGAAAATCCGTCCGTACGTCACTTACTTCCACTCTTCCAAGTACATGGCCGACATCGCCAACGGCGACATCTGCGTCGCGGTCGGTTACTCCGGCAGCTTCTCCCAGGCGGCCAACCGCGCCAAGGAAGCCAAAAACGGTGTGACCGTCGACATGCGCCTGCCGAAGGAAGGCGCGCCGATCTGGTTCGACATGCTTGCCATTCCCAAGGGCGCGAAGAACCCGGAAGACGCCTACACCTTCATCAACTACTTGCTGCAACCTCAGGTGATCGCGCCGGTGAGCGATTTCGTCGGTTACCCGAACCCGAACAAGGACGCCACGGAAATGGTCGACCCGGCCATCCGCAACAACCCGAACCTGTATCCGACCGACACGGCGATGAGCACGCTCTACACCCTGCAACCGCTGCCGCGTGATGCCGAACGCGCGCGCACCCGGGCGTGGACCAAGATCAAATCCGGAACCTGAACGAGCCAGTGTTTGCGCGCCAGTGAAGACCCGCTTATGGCGTAATGCTGTTCACTTAAGAGAACGCTGGCATCCTGTGGCGAGGGAGCTTGCTCCCGCTGGAGCGCGGAGCGGTCCTGAAAGGGACTGCTGCGCATCGAGAGCAAGCTCCCTCGCCACGGGTGTTCGTCCTTAAGTGAACAGCATTACGCTTATGGCGGGTCTTTTTTTCCGGACGATATTTAAGTACCGCACGCCCCATCCCACCCCACGTTACCTTCCGAACCTGAGCGGCGCGTTGACGCGCACGTCCCAGTCCCTCAGCAAGGAACGCACATGGCCTCTACCGAAACGAATGCTGTCGAGCCTGATCAGGCCTCCAGCGACCCAAGTGATCTGCTCACCCAACTGGTCACCGGCCCCTCTATCAGGGAGGTCGCCACCCGTATTCTTCGAGACGATCTGAAAAAGCTGTATCCACAGTTGAACATCGACCCCGCAATGGCGATGGTCGTTACACCGAGCTGGAAAATCGCCGCCGGGGCCGTCCGGCCCGGAACCCTGCGATTCGAGTCACTGACGGATGCGCTGTTGCGGCACGCCGGTTCAGGCGAGTCTGTGACCTACCTCGACGGCGAGCATTACCTGAGCCTCAATCCCAGAACGAAAACGCCCATCCACCTACCGGTCAGGATCGATGCCATAGGGCGTCTGATCAATAAACTGTCGCCCGTGCTGTTGGTGGCCTATCAGGAACAACAACTCGAATACTGGGACCAGACCACTCAAGGTTCCACTTTGCGTTGGCAAGCGTTGTCGCAGTCACTGCGGCAGGTCTGGAATGTACAAAAGGTGGAAGGCTGGGATGCGCATCAGCTGGCGATCGCGCGCAATGTTTTCGACTATCCCGATGCGAAAACACGCACTGACCACGACACCTACAAGATTCGGGTTTGCCTGATCGACCTCGACCGGCTCGATGGCACCGTATCCAGCCATCTCAATCGTACGGATCTGACCGTCGTGATCGGCACCGTCGAGACACGCACAATCATCCTGACCCACTCCATCGCTTCGGGGTTCGGGACCTATGAGTCGCTGGAAAAACTCGGCGAGGATTTGCCGAAGTATGTTGAAAAAATGCCACCCGAAGCCAAGCTTCAATGGCGCCTGTTCGAACCCTCCGGGAATTTTTTTGATCATCAGGCCGTCGCGCTGATTGCCCTGCAAACTGATGCGATTGCCGGCCTGGAGTTTGGACAACGGGACAGCAAACCGGTGTTCACGACGCCTGCCCGTGCCGCAGCGCAGGTGAGCGGTACAACTCAGACCGAACAGGTTTCGCACTTCGTAAAGGTGCAGCGTCTGATCCCCGAATGGCTGAACAACGCTTCGCCATTCGATCTGGGTTGCTACAGTCGACACCTGTTCGATCTGGCATTGCTGCAACTGCGCAACAGCGGAAAATCCTTCGACGACGATATTGCTCCGATCAAGACATTCGCACTGGATGCCCTTCGAGCCCACATGCTCAAAAGCCACAGTGACGTTGCCGGCATGAAGCTTGAGAACATTGAGATCGTTATCGAGAGTCAAGTGGTCTGGGGGGCATTCACGGCCCCTGGCATGAGCCAGACCAATCGCCTGGACCTTGCCGAGCTGGCACTCGAAAACCTCATCGCCCTTCCGCTGGGCAACCAGTCGGTGCGATACAAGGACGGCACAGCAGTGCCGACCTGGATGACGCCCGACTATGTCAAGACGGCCATCAGCGCCGTCGATATCGGTGCGACCTACCCCGCACAGGTCAAGAGCAAGCTGTTGGATGACCCGCTTGAATCGCTGCGCCGTCAACGCCTCTACGCCAGTAACCTGCGTATTCAGCTGGCGCTACAAGCATTGCAAAGCAAAATTCTTGGCGAACATGGCATTGACGAAAAGGGCTATCGCTACATCGTGGCGGCAATGAATGTGCTGAAGGCCGACCGCTGGGTCGACGGGCATGAGATCGTCATCCGTCCGCTGGCGTTCATCACCGGCCAGGATAAAAACAAAACCCCTGATGAAGTCACCAACATGTTTGTGATCGGGCCGCGGGACATGGCCAATGGGCCTTGCATTCTCTATCGCCCACTGCTTGCACAAGCGTTGACTCAGTACCCCTCGGCCGCCAACCTGCTGTATGCGATCAAACACGACAAGGAGCTTCGCGAATCTACCCTGGCATGGTTGGCGGACGATGTTCGGTTCAATTATTCGCAGTATGTCTTCCCGGGTGAATTGCCTTCGGTCTGGACGGTGTCACAACTGTTGGCCGACCCGACCATTTCCCTGCGGATGAGCGGACCGGTGTCGCTCGGGCAAAAAGTGATCGAGCACGACCGCCTGATGAAACTGTTCAAGGCCAACGCCAATGCGCTGATCATGAAGAGCGAGCGGGATTCGGTATCCAACGCCGAAAGCCGCTGGGCCAGCTTCAAACAACGCGCCTGGATGATCTTCAGCGCCGTGTTGCCTTTTCTCGGTCGAACCGCCGGAACGGCTGCGTGGATCTGGCAGATTCTGGACGATCTGCAAGAAGGCATTGATGCCCGGGAAAACCAGGATACGCCAGCACAATGGTCCGCCCTGACCGACTTGTTCCTGACCCTGGGCATGGTGCTGGCTCATCAGGCGACCGCCCGACGCCAACCGGCGCGCGCGCGCCCTGCGAAGACCGAAACAGCCGTTATTGGCGGCGCGCAGAAAAACCCTCCGCCGCAGACCCCGGCCAGCATCCAGTTACCTGATATTGAGGATGATTATCTACCGGCCGAACACCAGACCTCACTCCACCCCGCGACCGTACTCAATAGCAACAGCGCAGGGCTGGGGCCAACCCTGGACCGGTACAAAATCCCCAAACCGCCGGGGCTGGGAGCGGCCAGCACCGAAGGCTGGCACAAACACCTTTATGAACATCAGTCCAAATACTATGCCCCGGTAGGCGAACGATGGTTCGAAGTCTTCCTGAACGACGATGAAATCGTTCAAATCGTTGATACCCGCAAACAACCTTCCATCACCGGCCCCTTGTTGATCAACAATTCCAGAGGCGATTGGGTCATCGATATCAGGCTGCGACTGCGTGGCGGTGGCAAGAAAAGCAGGCTCAAGGCATTGCAAAAAGCCAACGCCACCAAAATCACCGAGATCAAGGCTCACCTGGCGGTTTTCGATGCGCAGATGGCGTCCAAACGCCAAAGTATTACCGATGCCTACAACACCATGAAAAAGGCTTCCGCAGATGCAAGGGATGCAGCTAAACAAACATTTCTCGACAAACTCGAGGAGCGCATCGGTGAATATGAAATCACCATCGAGAAACTCAAATCACTCAACCTGGTCGAGGATGTGCGTAACTATCGTGACGCGATGATCGAGATGCTGGGTACTCAACTGTTTTTCAACCAGACCTGGATCGACGAGAAATACCCGGCGTTCGTCGATGCCCTGAAGTTGACCCTGGAACATCTCGATGCCAAAGAAGACAGTGCCCAATCGCCTCCCGCCGGGACGTTTGAAAACATGTCGGACCTGACCCAAGGCGTTATCGAGAAGGTCGAGTTCGCTCAGTTGCGCTTCAAGGAATTGACGCGCCTGGGCAAGAAAGCCGAGCAGCTGTCCCTTGAGTATCAAAAGAAACTGCCAAAATTCGACCTTCCGGACCTCAAGTCCCTTCAGATCACGCTGGCTCGCGAGGTGTGCGTCAAATCTGGCGAAACGGCCGAACTGTCCAGTGCCAAAGCATCCCTCGAGCAGATTGTCGAAGACGCCGACCTGACGGTGAACAGTGCAATGGAGTTGATGGGTGATGCGCAGCTGTTGCGCACGGATGAACGGATTGAGGCCTTGAACAACCTGATCGACCAGTTCGCCGCTATCGAACAACGCCTCAAGAGCTTCTCTACAGCCAACCAGGAGCAGATCGTGCAAACGCAATTTACGCGATTGCAGGGTCGTATCGACGAGTTCAATCAGCAGACCGTCGGGCATCTGGCGGACCTGCTGCGCGAACAGCAACTCCTGGAGCCTGTACCCGGCCCGTCACGCACCACATCGACGTCAAACAAAAGGGTCATCACAACGCGCTTCAAAGGTACGGTGATCGGCCAGACCCGCAAAACCGCGCCCGGTCACATGGTCCTTGTGGATGTCACCGCGCCGGTGACCGGCAAAGTGATCGCCACCTTCCATGAAAAGACCCCCGGGGTCTGGGTCGAACGTTTGACGATGAAACCGCAGGCGCCGAAAACGCGCCTGCCTGATCCGGGGGCACGCATAAAGGCGGGTAAAGCATTGCTGGATGCGCTGCCCGCCTTTATTCAACGAACCGAAGCAGACTCAAAACAATCCTGGCAGCTCCCGGTGGAAATAGAGGAAGCATTCCACCAACAAGCTTCTCGCCTTGAAGAAGCCACCAAGGCGATCAACGCAGCGCTCATGCAAAGCAATACCACGCAAGATCATACAAACGAGGCGCAATCGGTACTGACGCAACTGGCCACGCAAACCGCGCTACTGTATGCCGAAGGCCATCGGTTGCGGCTTGAAATGACCAAACGGCAACCGCCCACCGCTGCACGCGTCGAATGGCTACACAGCAAAGGCGAAGTCGATATCGTGCCGGTGGGAGACCGACGTCGACTCAAAGGGCAGCGCCGGGACTATCTGCAGGAATACGAAGTGCGTGACGCCACCTCCGCAAATGCGCTTTGGTATGCCCACTTTCACTACGCCCAGCTCAAGGACGACGTCCAGTCCTACACCGCAGCGCATCTGAAAACCCGCGAGCAACGGCTGCTGGGTCGTGTCGATATCGGGGCCAGCACCAGCAACCAGGACGCAATCGAAATCTATCGCAGCAGGATCAGCCCTCAGTTGGCCCGATCACTGTTCTTCGCCAAGACATCCACCTCCACCTGATCGCTGCTGCAGACTCACCTGTCGGTGGGTCCTTTCAAACGCTGTCGCCTGCCTGCCTCCATCTCATCGGGCTGTGATGCCCGTATCGCAGGCTGGCGGCCGCCCCCATGCCGGTCAAAAAGGAAAATGACCATGACCCGAGAATCCACAAGCACCTCCGCAAACAACGCAACACTGTTGCTGGACAGAAGCAAGCGTCAGCCTGACCAATCAGGGGCCTTCCCTCGACGATGCCAGCTCGCAGGTGCTGAGCGAAGCACTGAAAAAACTTTATCCGCTGCTCGACATCGACCCCGACCAGACACTGATTGTGACGCCGCAATGGCGCATGACCAATGGAACGCTGAGTGCCGCCTCCCCCTCCGTGGAAACATTGACCCATGCGCTGGTACGTTTGAGCTGGAGCGCAGGTGTCGCCAATTTCATCGAGGGTGAGCATTTCCTGACGCACAGCCCACTGACCAGCGACCCCGTTCATCTTGCTGTCAGTGTCGAAGACATTGCCCAACTGCTCAACGACCACGCCGCCCTGTTAATGGTCGAGTTTCAACAGCGCGCACTGGCGTTCTGGAATGAAACAGTCAGCGACCAACCGCGATGGCATGGACTCTGCGAGACGCTGAAAAACGCATTTGATGTCCAACAGGTAAAGGGCTGGAATGTCGATCAATGTACGGTGGCCCGTGCGGTGTACAACTATCCGGACAAAACCGAACGAGCCCGGAAAAATACTGAAATTCCCGGTATCAAAGCCTGCCTGATCGACGTGGACAACAACGAAGGCGTTCATCTAATGCTCGGCGGTGCGATTGCACTGCAGGCCACTTACAAACAGCGTGAACAGATCATGCTGTACACAGTGGAAAGCGGTTACGAAGCCTTCGATTCTCTGGAGCAACTGGGCGCGACGCTGCCTGGCCGGATCGACATCGACCTGGCAGGGCGCACGCTGAAGTGGCGACTGGTCGAGCCCGACGGCAACGTTTTCGATCATATGGCCTGGGCGCTGATAGCCTCTCAAATGGACGCCATTAATGCACTCGTCCCTCCGGTCTCGACCGCCAGGACCGCAACACCCCCGGGCTTGCGTACGGCAGCCACCCCGGCTGAGCATTTCAGCACTAGCGACAAAAACCGTATCGAGCAGCTTGAGGCGGCCATTCCCGATTGGTTATCCAATGCCTCGCCCAGTCATTTGCAAGACTACAGCCACTGCCTTGCCCGCCTTGGAAAACTGCGCAACAGCTCAAGCGCAAACGACATTCCTCTGATCAGTGTGTATGCGCAGACCGCCATGCGCGAAGCCATCGTCAAGGACAAAACCAGTGACGGGGCCGCACGACTGCCGCTTTATGATCTGCAAATCACTGTCACCAACAGCTTCACCGTCGGCGGGCTCACCTTGCCCAATCCGCAAGACCGGTATACCGAAAACCTGGGTGATTTCGCCCTGCAAAATACCGCGCCCTACCGGGCCGGGTTGAGTTTCAAAAACAACACGCTGGTGCCCGATTGGCTGACTGTCGATTATCTGGTCGGCATCGCCGCCAAGGTCAATATCGGCGAGATCTACCCGAAGTTGCTGAGGAACAAACTGATCGATGATTCGGCGCAAGCCGCGATTCAGAAACAGCGCTACATCGATCAATTGCCCGACTTGCTGCGGCTCAATGCACTGGAATGCATGCTTCAACAATTGGGTGGTGTTGACGAGACTGGCTATCGCTACATTAGCGAGTTGATGGACGTCGCACAGGGAAAACCTCGACAACCTCATTCCGATATCGTCATTCGCCCTCTCACGTTCAAGCCTCGGCATCGCCTGCTGTCCGGCGGTGACACCGTCAGCAACATGTTCATCATCGGCCCGCGGCAAAAAACAGACGCTCCCTGCCTGCTTTACCGGCCACTGTTCGAGCAACCGTTAATACAATTTGTCTCGCAGGCAAACCTGGTTTACGCCCTGCACCAACCGGGCGAGCTGCGCGATTGCGTACTGGCCTGGCTGCCGACACCGGCGCTGAGCTTCGAATATGCGCAATACGTTTTTCCCGTAGGGTTGCCTTCACCTTGGCTGGCGACTCAGTCCGGTATCTCGACGTTATTCAGCCTGGACCTGGCGGGACCTATCGATCTGGACACCGAGGAGATCACTGGCGACTTGCTGTCCGCAATGTTCACCAGCAACGCCAATGCCATGGCAGAGCAGGCGGATCGGTCATCAGTGTCCAATGAGGAAAGACGCTGGACACTTTTGAAGGACAGCGCCTGGGCGATTTTCAACGTTGCCTCGACGTTCTTGAGCGGGCCTGTGGGGACCGCCGTCTGGGTGTGGCAAAGCATCAGCGAGATCCAGCAAGCACTCGACGCCCATGAACAAGGCGACACGCTGATCGAATGGAGCTCATTGGGTGATGTGCTGGTGACGCTGGCCATTGTGCTGACTCACCGCGCTTACCAGCAGCGTCACAGTGAATGGACCAGGCGTGTACGCAAAAAACCGGCGTGGGACCTGCCGTCAGCTCCAGTAACACCGCAATCGCCCAAGCCTGTACCTGCGAAAATTTCCATGGCCCCTTCAGTATTTTTTGATCAATTGCCCGACAGCCATACCTCCTCTCTGGAGACCGGTGTATCGGTGCCTCGTCGCTCGACCCCGTCATTGGGCACCTATCTGGACAAGCTCAGCGTCTCTGCGCCGGACCTGAACAATATCGAGATGAAGACGCTGAACAACAAGCCGCCCCATCTGTATGAACTTAACGAAACACACTACGCCCAGGTAGGTGAACGCTGGTTTCAGGTCACCGTCAATGACGACGAAGACGTGCAGATTGTCAGTCCCGATGACGCCAAACGTACCGGGCCGTTGTTGGCTCGTGGCCCCCATGGCAAATGGTTTGTCGATACGCGGCTGCGCCTGCGCGGCGGTGGCCCGAAAAGCCGTTTGAAAGCCCTGAAGCTAGCCAAGGAAAAACGCAAAGCGGAACTTGATACTCAATTGGAGGCGTTCAGAAGCCAGGAAGAAACCCAACAGCAAGCACTCAATCTCCTTCAGACGAGCATGACTCAGGCTTCCACCGAGAATCTCGAAGCAGCGACCAGGCTCTACACCGACAAACTCGACGAGCTGAAAACAAGTTATGGAAAAGCCCTCGAACAGTTGAGCGAATGGCGTTCGCTGGGCGGGGAAACCGGGTACACCTACGAGTTGTTGCGCCTGACCACCGTGCAGCAAAAGTTCCTTTCACTCTGGTTTACGGTAAAGAAAAACCAGTACGCCCGGATCATGCAGAAACTGCTGGCGCAAGCGCCTTTGAACACGGGTGAGCCGGTACGAGCGGATCTGACCGACATCCGAGAGGCAATCGCATTGGGAGACGCCATCGTCGAACGCTTGGAACAGTCACAAACCACCCTGACAGGTCTCCAGGTACTGGGCCATGTCGGGCTTACCAGAATCGCCGATCTGACAAAACTCTTGCCGAAATTCACTCGCCTGGACTTCAAAGCCAATGAAGTGGGCATGGCCTATGAACAGTGCATCCAAGAGGCATCTGGCGAAACCATGTCCGAAGCTCGAACGGCGATCGTCAGCATGGTGGAGGACGCCGCCGACGCCAGCCATGAAGTTGCTGAAATGATGAAACAGCCGAGCAATACCGAGCCGCCCGAGGCGCGCATCCAAAAGCTGTCCAGGCTGGCCGACATCTATGCCGATGCACTTCAGTGTATTAAGGATCTGCCAGCCCGATACCCCGGGATGGTTCACCAATCGGCGCTCGACCACCTTCAAGTGCTGATCTCGGAATTTCAAACACTGACGCTGAACCAGCTCAACCAACTGCTTCCTGAAGCCGAAGAAGCTTTCATCCAGCAACCTTCCCGACCTGCTGTTGCAGGCCCGTCGCGGCCCAAGGTCAAAGTCACCAAGACCCGCCCACGCGTCGTCGAAAGCGAAGCCCCGCAAACATCCGGGCAGGAGAAAAAAGAGGAGTTGTTCCAGAAGCTCGTTCCCAAAAGCGCCAAGCCCGCCAAGCCCGCGCTGGATGATCTCGCCACCATCGCTGCCGGCCTGAACCTCAACGTGGACGCAAACGAATTCACCAGGCGCATCAATCGGGACGCCGAACGTGCAAATCGAATCCCTGCCGATGTACAGGACCTGTTCGATCAACAGGCGCGCAAACTGGAAGAGTCCGCCACAAGCGTCGAACAGGCCATGAGCAACATCAGAAGTGCCGGCAAACAACCTCCTCCCGTAGCCGGCCTGAGCCTGGAAATGCGCGGCAGGGCTGACAGACTCCGCAAAGAGGGCATCAAGACACGCACAAAAATGCTCAAGAAGCGCAAGCCAAGGCAGGAGTACTTCCAATGGTTGCACGAAAACCGACAGGTCAAAATCCTGCGCAACGAGCAAGGCCGGATCAGAACCACGGGGCGCAAGGACTACTTTCAGGAGTACCGGATTCTCGACGCTACCGACAATGACCAGGAACTGTGGGTTGCGCACTTCCACTACGAAACACTTGAGAGCGATGCCGCCCAACCCACAGCAGCGCATCTGAAAGTATCGGAAAAATACCTGGCGACGCTGGATACCGAGCTTCGAGAACAATTGGCAACGCTGCAGCCCATCGACTACGTACTGCGTCGAATCACCAGTGCTTCCACCCAATCATTGTTCCTGCAACTCGAGCCCCAGTGACTCATAGAGGGGCGGGTCCGCGGACCCGCCCTTTACCGGCACCAGGCACTGCGCAAACGCACAAGCGCTGACGCGATAGCCGCTTCCGGCACCGCCGCAAAACCCAGCACCAGCCCTGCCCGCTGATCCACCGAAGTGCTCGAATCCGCTAGCCAGTAACTGCTCAGACCGTTGATCTCGACATCGACGCCGGCGGCAGCCTCAATCAGTTCACGTTCACGGGCCTGAGTATCGACTGCCACCGTCACGTGCAACCCTGCCGCGACACTCGGCAGGCTGCCCACCCCGGGAATGTCCGAGGGCCAGTTGGCCAGCAGCGTATTGCGACGACTCAACGCGGCGCGGCGCATACGGCGGATGTGCCGCTGGAAATGCCCGGCCGCCATGAATTCGGCCATGACGGCCTGGGTGCTGACCTCGGAGTGCCGGACATCGACCGCGCGACGCTGGCTGAAAGCGTCCACCAGTGCCGTTGGCAACACCAGATAACCCAGGCGCAATGCCGGGAAAGCCACTTTGCCGAACGTGCCAACGTAGAGCACGCGCCCGTGACGATCCAGCGCGGCCAGCGGTGCCAGTGGCGCGCCGCTGTAACGGTACTCGCCATCGTAATCGTCCTCGACAATCCAGCCTTGGGTTTTCTCGGCCCAGGCCAATAACTCGAGCCGCCGCGCCAGACTCATCACCACCCCCGTCGGGTATTGATGCGATGGTGTGACATAGGCCAAACGACAATCCACGATGCCGTTCAATTCGTTGCAATCGATACCGTCACTGTCCACCGCCACCCCGTGCAATCGGGCACCGGCCACGGCGAACGCATGACCCGCCGCGCGATAACCGGGATTCTCAATCGCCACACCATCGCCAGGTTCGACCAGCAACTGTGCACAAAGGCTGATCCCCTGCTGCGCACCACTGGTGATCACAATTTGTTCAGCCGTGCACTGCATGCCCCGGGAACTGCGCAAGTACGCGGCAATCATTCCACGCAGACGCGCATCACCTGCGGGGTCGCCGTAACACAGCTGCTGCAAATCCGGTTTTCGCCAGAAAGCCGCGTTCAGCTTGGCCCACACTTCGAAAGGAAAAAGGTCAAAGGCCGGAACGCCAACCCTGAATGCCCGCGGAGGCCCGCTTGGTGGACTCGGTAAATGGTTCTTTTCTACGCGACCCAACGCACCGCTGTGGATAACTTTGCTGGATGAATCAACAGGTAAATCCAGCCAATTTGTGGATAAGGTTGTGGGTAAGCCTGTTGACAACCCTGTGGATACTTTTGTGGATAATTTTTTTGCCGGCAACGCATTCTGAGGTAATTGCGCGACATAGGTCCCATCGCCGACTCGTCCCTCGATGAAGCCTTCGGCATACAGTTGGTCGTAGGCGCGTACCACACTGTTGCGGGAAATCGCCAGAGCCGCCGCCAGATCGCGGCTGGCGGGAAGACGGGTGCCACTGGCCAGTCGCCCATCCAGCACCCGCAGGCGCAATGCCTGATACAGCTGCCGACTCAGCCCCTGGCGGCGATCAAGTTCGATGCCCGCCGGGTTGAACGAAAGGGACAGTGGTTCGGTAGTCATGACAATGGACCCATGAAATTGGTCATTAATGGCTCTTACAACAGACCAATAGCCTGCCTAGGATGCAGGCATTCGCCAAGGAAAATATCTTCATGTACACGCCACGTGCCTTTGCCATCGACGAGTTGTCCCAACTGCATGAACTGATGCTCGCCAGCCGGCTCGCCATTTTGGTGACCCACGGTGAAAGTGGCCTGCAAGCCAGTCATGTACCGGTTCTGCTGCACTGCGAACAGGGCTCGAACGGCACGCTGTACGGACACTTGGCCAAAGCCAATCCACAGTGGAAAGACCTGCGCGACGGCGCTGAAGCCCTGCTGATTTTTGCCGGCCCCGATGCCTACGTCAGCCCTGGCTTCTATCCGAGCAAGGCCGAACACGGCAAAGTCGTGCCCACCTGGAACTACGTCGCGGTACATGCCTATGGCCGTGCCGAAACCTTCAGCGATGGCGGGCGGCTGCTCGACATTGTCAGCACCCTCACCGACCGTCATGAAGCTGGCCGCGCCCAGCCATGGTCAGTGGCCGATGCCCCCGCCGATTACATCGACGGCATGCTCAAGGCCATCGTCGGTTTCGCCATTCCCATTGACCGTCTCGAGGGTAAACGCAAACTCAGCCAGAACCGCGCCCCCGCCGACATCGCGGGCGTACGCGAAGGCCTGGCTGCCAGCTCCGACGTCAATGACCAGACCCTCGCTCAATTGATGCGCTAAGGAAATCACCATGAGTCAGATCGACATTCGCCCAGTCACCGCCGGCGATCACGCAGCTTGGCTACCGCTGTGGCAAACCTACCTGCGCTTCTACAACACCGAACTGCCGGACGCCGTCAGCCAAAGCACCTGGCAACGCATGCTCGATCCAAACGAACCCACCCACGCCGCGCTGGCCTGGGCCGACGGCAAAGCGGTGGGCATGGTGCATTTCATCTACCATCGTTCGAACTGGAGCATCGAAAACTCCTGCTACCTGCAAGACCTGCTGGTAGCGCCCGAAACCCGTGGTACCGGCGTCGGCCGACAATTGATCGAATTCGTTTACGCAACAGCCAAACAGGACGGTTGCTGCAAGGTCCACTGGCTCACTCACGAAACCAACGCCACCGCGATCCAGCTTTATGAGCGCATCGCCGAGCGCCCCGGTTTCATCCAGTTTCGCAAAGCCATTTAAGGTTCAAGGAGAACAACATGTCGACTTCACTCGCGGATTGGAAAGGTGTCCCGGCACCGTCGGTTCAAACCATCGAAGGGCGTTTCATCCGCCTGGAAAAACTTGACCCGGCGCGCCACGGCGATGACTTGTTCAACGCCCTGCAAGGCCCCGGTGCCGATCCGAAACTCTGGGATTATCTGCCTTACGGCCCCTTCCCCGAGCGCAGTGCTTTCAACGATTGGCTGAACAACCATGCAGCCAATAGCGACCCCTACTTCTTCAGTGTGATCGACCGTGCCAGCGGTGAAGTGCAAGGCATCCTCAGTTTGATGTCGATTGTGCCTTCACAAGGCCGGATCGAGATCGGTCACGTGACGTTCGGTGCGCCGATGCAGCGCTCGCCGAAAAGCACCGAGGCGGTTTATTTGCTCGCCCGGGAATCCTTTGCCCTGGGTTACCGCCGCCTGGAATGGAAGTGCAACAACGCCAATGCCCGCTCCAAGTACGCAGCCGAGCGGCTGGGTTTCAGCTTTGAAGGCGTGTTCCGCCAGCACATGGTGGTCAAAGGGCAGAATCGGGATACGGCGTGGTACTCGATCCTGGACTCGGAATGGCCGGCAATCGGTGCAGGGTTCGAGCGGTGGTTGAGTGATGAAAACCAGAAAGGGGCGGGACAGGTGAAGTCGTTGGTGGAGTGCCGCAGGTAAGTCGACTCGATGCACCACCGCTGTAGGAGCGAGCCTGCTCGCGATGGGCGCCAACGATAATGCGCCAAGCCTGACTGAACTCGGTACCTGGACGTTCTTCGCCAGCAGGCTGGCTCTTACAGGGGTTAGCTGTGATTGGGCAATTTCAGCTGATATCACGCCGAACTCGCACCACTCCCATTTTCAAGCCAAACGGGCGGAACACGGCGTTCAGCGACTTCAGGGTCTGATTGCCTTCGCCGTGCTCGATATGCACCAACGTGCGCACGGAAATTTTGCACATTTTGGCAAATTGGGTTTGGTGCAAACCGGTGACTTCCGTGCGCAAACGCCGGACGGCTTCACCGATTTCGAGAGTGCCTTGCGCCAATCCTTCCTGGATGCTTTCGATCAACAGAGCCCGGGCGTCAATGGTAATGGTCATTTGAGCCCCCAGCTTTTCAAACGCTGCTCAAGGTTTCTCAAGGCAATGGCCGGATGGTTCATTGTGGCTTCGGGAAGGCCATCAGCGGCAAGCATATCGGGCAAAGCCATGAACCGGGCAGCGTCTTCCCGCAGGCCTTCATACAGTGCTTGCGGATCGCCAATCTGCGCCAATGAATCACACACTTCACGCCATTTCACTTCCCCCGCCACCTCAAGGCCTTTAGGCCACTTGGTCGTACGTGTGACACCTTCGTCGTCCATGACCATCGGCGCCAAATCGTAAATCGGTGCCAGACGGAAGGAATCGCTGCCGCGGATAATTGATGTATTGCGACCGTGGTTATCGGAATTGCCCAGAATCTTGTTGATCAAGTCTCGTCGCAAATATTCAGATAGCAGCTCGGGGATTTGCTCTTCCTGCCCGGCCTGCGCCCAAAGTCGGGCCAGGAGCTGGATCACTTCCAGATGGTTCATGTAACTGCCTGGCACCACAACACCCGCCAGCGAGTAGATCGACTCCACTGCAGAGCGCTCAACCCCCAGATCATTCACGCTTCGATCGAATCGCTTCATCCACAGGCTGGGTTTGGTCGCCTGCTCAAACGCAAGCCCGTCCAATGCGATCGTGTCGATTCCCAAGGCGTGCAATGCCTTGTAGTAGTGAAATTCGCTTTTGAGAATGATCTGATCGGTCTGAGTAGCCCGGTTGCGAGCGAACTTTACAAACCAGTGTTGCTCCACTTGATCGTCGCTCAATACAGCGTCTGGATACAGCAATCCATCCCGCCCCCGGGACATGAGCAGCTTGGGAGCCTCCCCTCCTGCGCCCGTCGCGCCACCAATGGCCGCACCCTGTTCATAGGCGTACTCGAGAAACGTACTGTCTCGAGCGATCACTTCGTCACGTCGAAATCCCATCGCGGGTCTGTCATCTACAGCCTCAGCAGACTCTTTGATACGCATGTTACCTATCGGCGCGGGAGTGCTGCGTCCCAGTAAAAACAGATCAGCGCTGATACCTTCAGGTTTGTCCTGACCTACCCGACTCATGAGAAACCGCTTGGCCGCGCCCGCCGGCGCTATATCGTGCAGGAAAGCCGGGGCTTTTTTCAGCGAAGCGCTTTCCCAGCTCAGCGGCAATCTGGCACTCACCGCTTTGTTGAAAGGCGAGTCGACAAATTCGAGATTATCCGCCACGTATCCAGTCTTGTAGCCAAACCGGCAGGGCCCCTCAAAACCTTTCTCTGGGTCCGCAAACACAAGCGTCATCGCATCATCCCAACGACCCGAGGCATATAGTTGAAGCGTCACTGAATACATGGGATACCCGCAATTTAATGCACATTATTGCCAGTCAAATGCGCCTTGATTGCAATATAGTGCAGATTCTCTGACATCACGTAGAACTCATATGCAAGGAAATGCAGATTTGAAAAGAATATAGCGGTAAATCTGCACTTAAATGCAGATCTAACTGCAAAGCCCGACATCAATTTGTAAAAACCTTCCGCTATACAGGACGCCCTGCTTATAACAAAAGGCCGTCCATCATGACCTCCCCGCCCCAGCATTTGGCACTTGTCATCAGCCTGGTGATCAGTACAGGCGCCATTGCCGCGCCGTACAAAAACCTGCAGATCGACACGGCCACCACCACTGCGCAAACCCTCGGCGGTGCAGACACATTGACGATCTCCGCGCCAGGCAGCATTACCCATGCCGGCAAGGCTGTCAGCCTCAAGGACGGTACGGCCGGTGTCGGCGTGGTGATCGATAACGCGGGGCAGATCGTTTCTACCGGTGGACGGGCGATCGACAGCAGCGGCGACCTGACCCAGGCGCGCAACTACAGCATTTACAACCGCGCCGGTGGCCAGATTCTCGGCTTCAACGACGCGTTGCGCATCGACAGCAACTTCGTCAGTGGCAGCCTGTTGATCGATAACAGCGGCATCATCCGCTCGACAACCGGCCAAGGCCTGGACCTCAATGCACTGCGCAGCACCGGGGTCACGACCACCATCATCAACCGCGCGGGCGGGCTGATTCGTGGTGATGCCAGCGACGGCATGAAGACCGGCGCCAATGCGAGCATTACCAACTATGGCGAAATTTCCACCGGCGACTCGCACAACGCCGACCAGAAATTCGACGGCATCGACATCGACTCGGCCAGCGGCGTGACAGTGACCAACTACGGCACCATCACGGGGGGACGCCACGGCATTACCACCGATCTGGGCGCGACCCTCACCAACTATGGACATGTTACCGGGCGCAACGGCTCCGGTTTCGGTTCCGACGGCGATGGTACGGTGATCAACCACGGCACCATCACCGGCGCCTATTCCGGCCTGCAACCCAATGGCGACGGCGATGGCGTAGACATCGACAACATCGCCCACATCGAAAACTACGGCACGATCCAGGGTGTTGGTGCCGGCGGTGTGGACAAGAACGGGTTCACCAACGGCAGCGAAGGGATCGCATTGGGCGGTGGTTATGTGCTGAACGCCCAAGGCGCGATGATCAGCGGTGCCACAAGTGCCATTCTGGTTGACGACGGCAGCGGCGGCTCGGGCCTCGCGGCAACCGCGCTGGAAAACTTCGGCACCATCCAGGGTCTCGATGGTTTCGGCGTGAAGTTCGTCGGCGAGTTCGCTGACAGCGTCGTCAACGGCGGCACCATCAGCGGCAGCAATGGCTTGGCTTTGGACCTTGGTGGTGGTAACGACAGCCTGAGCTTGCGCAACGGCAGCCGATTCATTGGGACTGTGGACGGCGGCAGCGGTTACGACCGTGTAGTGATGGACGATGCGTCGGGCGGCAGCTTCGGCAACAGTCGCCACTTCGAATGGCTGGAGGTCGAGCAAGGGGTATGGACCCTGAACGGCAGCGCAGATTTCAGTGACGGTGGCGCAATACATAGTGGAGCAACGCTGATCAACCAGGCAGGCATCAGCGGCAGCATGACTGTCGATGCAGGTGGCGTGTATGCCGGCGGCGGTTCGGTGGGCAACTTGTTGGTCAATGGCACCCTGCTGACCAACACCCGACTCGGCACTGCGACCGTCACCCACGACTTGACCATGGGTAGCGGCTCGACAATCGCATACGGCGTAAATGCAGATGGCAGCAGCGCACCGATCATGGTCGGCGGCTCGGCCAATCTCAACGGCGCGACGCTGGCCGTAAACCCCGGCAGCGGCACCTATCCGTGGCAAAGCCATTACACCGTGTTGCAGGCAGCGGTCGTGAACGGCACCTTCGGCAATGTCACAAGCGACTACGCGTTTATCACGCCAACCTTGGCTTATACGCCAACCCGGGTCGACCTGACCTACACCCGTAACGATGTCGCCTTCAACGAATTCGCCGTCACCGGTAATGGCAGTAGCGCCGCCAACAGCCTGACCTCCCTCGGCAAAAACAATACGCTGTACAACGCCTTGCTCAACACCACCGGCGCAACCGCGGGTGCAGCCATCGAGCAGCTCAGCGGTGCCAGCAACGCTGACCTGGCCAGCGCAACCCTCGGTGTCAGTAACCAGATCGGCGCCAGCATGCTGTCGGCGATGCATCAGATGGGCGGCCGTTCGGCTTTGCTGGTGGGCCTCGATCAACGGGACACGCCGGTCCTCGCCGCGAACGGCGTCCCCCGTGATGCTCGCAACCTCAATGACCCGAATGCCCAAGGCCGACTCTGGCTGCAAGCCATTGGCGGCTACGGCAAACTCGACGGCGAACACGGCAGCAGCGGACTTGAACAACGCAGCAAAGGCACGGTACTGGGCGCCGATTGGGCGCTCGATGGGCAATGGAAACTGGGTGTGCTTGGCGGTTATTCAAAGACCGATCTGGACGCCACAGGCGTCGATGGCAATGTCGAAAGCTGGCACGCCGGCGTCTATGCGTTGCGCCAAAGCGGCCCGTTGGCTCTGCGCCTCGGCGCGGCATATAGCGGTCATCAGGGTGAAAGCAAACGCACCGTGGCATTCAACGGTTTCAGCGACCGGCCCAAAGGTGATTACGACGCCGACAGCCAACAGGCATTCGCCGAACTCGGGTACGCCATGGGCAGCGGTCGCCTCAGCGCCGAACCGTTCGCCAACCTTGGCTACCAGCGCTATCACCGCGACAGTTATGAAGAAAAAGGAGGCGCTGCGGCCCTGCACGTCGACGGTCAAACCGAGGACAACTTCAGCACAACCTTTGGCCTGCGCCTTGCGCACCTGAACAGCCTCGAGAACGGCATGAGCCTCACCCCGCGCATGACTGCCGGCTGGAAACACACCTACGGCGATGTCAGCAACTCGACACGCCAGGCCTTCGTGGTCGGTGGTACAGCGTTCAGTGTGGATGGCAGCTCACTGGATCGCGACAGCCTGGTGCTGGAAGCCGGACTGGATGTGGGCATTTCGGCACGCCATAGCGTCGGTGTTGGCTATTCCGGAGAAATCGGCAGCAACAGTCGCAACCATGGAGTGATCGGGCAGTGGCAGATGAGTTTTTGACAGCCCGCTGGCCGCACTCGTCCTGATTTTTTGTAAGAACAATCGTCTTCTTTCTCAGATAAATACAGCCACCTTTAGGTGGCTGTATTTTTTCTGCGCCCCATTCCGACATCAGCCGCAGCACCTGCGGATGCGCCTGACATCGATATTTTTCACTGCCTTTTAGAGTTTGGCTTCCTGTCAAAAGAGGCCGTACTCGATGCCCGTTCAACACAAATACCGACCGAAACATCTGGCGCTGGCGATTGCGCTCGCAGTGGGTTGCGCTGAAATTTCACTTGCCCAGCAAGTGTCCATCGATACCACCATTGCTCCGGATGCAACACCGGAGCAGCTCATGGCGGCACTCGATGCATTCATCAATGATCCCACCACTGACAAACAGACCATTGGCAAAGCAGCGGATGGCGTTAACCGGACATTCGGCGATGGAAATGACCTGGTCATTGTATCTGGCCGAGGCGCCCTTTCCGGGTTGATTGACGGTGGTGGCGGGGACAATTTCCTGCAACTCGATACCGCGAGCGGTGGCACATTGGACGACAGTCGACGTTTTGCAGGTCTGGAGCTCAAACGCAGCACCTGGACCGTGAATGGCTCCGGTGATTTCAACATTGGGGTCTTGATTCGTTCAAAAGCAACGCTAATCAACGACGGGCACATTCTGGGTGGGGCACTGACCCAGGGAACGCTGGTCAACAATGGGAAGATTGGCGGCGGCGCGACGGTGCGACCGGGAGGTTTCCTGAACAACCCGGGCTTTATCGAAGGCGTCGTAGAGGTTGAAGAAAAAGGCGTTTTTGCGGGCAGCGGCTTGACCGGTTCCCTCACCGTGAATGGAAAACTTTCTGTCAACAGTTTGCACGGTGCACCAAAGGTCAAAGGTGACTTGAATCTCTCGAAAACCGCCGAGTTGAGCTACGAGATCGATGATGGGCTCAACAGTGAAACGATTGTGGTCGATGGCACCGCCAACCTCGGCGGCGCCACACTGAACATCGTGGCGGCATCGGGTGATTACCCGCTGATCAGCGAAAAAACCATCCTGGCTGCCGACAAAATCGAAGGGAAATTCGGGAAGATTCTCAACAATCTTGCGTTCCTGACACCCGAGCCGGATTACCAGGCCAAGACTTTCGGCTTGATCTTCGTCCGCAACGACGTACCGTTCGCGGTTGCCGCTATCACGGACAATGGCAGGGAGCTCGGTGAAAGCCTTGACGATATTGAGTTTCAAGCACCCTCCGTCGCTGAAGTCCCGAATCTACCCACAGACACCGGTACATCCGTTCCGGTCTTAACCCCAACCACTGCCGATGAAAATCAGTCGACAGCCTCTACAGCAATGCCCCCCGAACAACCTGCCATAGCCGCAACGCCGGTTACCAGCAACCAAACCGTCACCGCTGAAACGCCATCTGACAAATCCGACACAGCTTCAACTCCTCCAGCTACCCCTTCCGTCGCCTCACTACCAAAGGCACCCATCCCCACAAACGCTGCGGTCGCAGCCCTGCTCCGCGCTGACAAACAGACCGCATCTATTGCCATCGAGCAACTGGCCGCCAGCCAAAACGCCAAC
>Ga0182008_10000701_pt1 | contig 24012 bp, 23 predicted proteins | sample Sormic07211129_1_FD_120482 | JGI IMG/M metagenome (GOLD analysis project Ga0182008, IMG submission 120482) | Rhizosphere microbial communities from Sorghum bicolor, Mead, Nebraska, USA - 072115-129_1 metaG | ecosystem: Host-associated > Plants > Roots > Rhizosphere | place: USA: Nebraska...
TCGGACGTCTTGCTGTTGCGTGGACTACGGTGGCGCTGTTTTTCCTGTTCGGAGACGCGTGGCTTGCCGATCTCGCTTCGGGCCTGCGCGCCGCGCTGTTCTTTCTCTGGCTGTTCGTCATCATCCTGTGGTGCGCCTTTGGCGTCGTCGAACAGGCCGACCATCTCGCCGACATGCTCGGCGACCCGCTGGGCTCGCTGGTGCTCACGCTGTCGATCGTGATCATCGAGGTCGTGTTGATCGCCGCGGTGGCGATCGGCAGCGACGCCACGCCGACGCTGGGCCGCGACACGATGTTCGGCGTGCTGATGATCGCGCTGAACGGCGGCGTCGGACTGGCCCTGCTGATGGGCGGGCTGCACCATCGCGAACAGGCCTACAACCTGCAGGGTGCCGTCGCGTATCTCGCGGTGATCATCCCGCTGTCATCGGTGGCGCTCATCCTGCCCAATTTCACGCAAGCGGTTCCGGCCGGCAGCCTGACGGTCATCCAGGCGGCCTTCTTCTCTCTCTTCACGATCCTGCTGTATGCGATTTTCCTGCTGATCCAGACGCGCCGTCACCAGGACTTCTTTGTCGACGCGCAGAGCGGCACGTCCGCCGGGGCCGGCGCAGGCATGCATGCAAGGCGCGGTCCATCCGCTGCCGCGATGGTCCGCCACACGGGTCTGCTGCTTGTCACCTTGCTGCCGATCGTGCTGCTGTCCGGGCGCCTCGCCACGCTGATCGACCACGGCACCGCAGCGCTGGCGGCGCCTTCGGCCCTGGGCGGCGTGCTCATTGCCGTCATCGTCTTCGCGCCGGAGGGAATCAGCGCGCTGGCCGCGGCGCGGGCGAACCAACTGCAGCGCTCGATCAACCTGTGCCTCGGCGCCGCGGCCTCGACCATCGGGCTCACCGTACCGGCGATCCTCATCATCGGCCTCGTGACGGGCAAGACCGTGATCCTGGGCCTGGATCCGACCGGCATGACCTTGCTCGCCCTCACGCTGATCCTGAGCACGCTCACGTTCTCAGGGCCGCGCACGACGGTCCTCGAAGGCGCCGTGCATCTGGTCGTGTTCCTCGTCTACGTGGTCCTGATCTTCAGTCCCTGATGCGGGTATCGGGGCTCGATCAGGCGCGCAGCGGATCGCTCTTGGCGTCTGACGGGCGGCTGTCCGCGGTTGATTCCCTTTGGATCAATTCGATCTTGTAGCCATCCGGATCCGTAACGAACGCGATCACGGTGCTGCCGCCCTTGACCGGCCCGGCCTCTCGCGTGACATTGCCGCCGGCCGCCTTGATCTTCTCGCAGGCCGCGTAGGCGTCGGGCACGCCGAGCGCGATGTGGCCGTAGGCGGTGCCCATCTCGTAGCTTTCGGTGCCCCAGTTGTAGGTCAGCTCGATCTCGGCCTGGGCCGGGTTGCCTTCGTAGCCGACGAAAGCCAAGCTGTACTTGTATTCGGGGTTCTCGGAGGTGCGCAGCAGCTGCATGCCCAGCACCTGGGTGTAGAAATCGATCGAGCGCTGGAGGTTGCCGACGCGCAGCATGGTGTGGAGGAGTCGCATATCGTGGTCGTCTGGTTGTTGCTGCGACATTGTCGCGCCACTGTCCGCTTCTAGTCTTGCGAGGGGGTGTCCCAGGAACGCAGCCGCCCCTCGTCCATCACGCCGACGCAGTCGGCCATGGCGCGAGCCTCGGCCTCGTTGTGGGTCACCAGCACCGCGGTCTGGCCGGCGGCCTTGAGGATCTCGCGCACCTCGGCGGTCAGCCGTTCGCGGGTGGCGCCGTCGAGGTTCGAGAAAGGCTCGTCGAGCAGCAGCAGCGCCGGCTCGGGCGCCAGCGCACGGGCCAAGGCGATGCGCTGCTGCTGGCCGCCCGAGAGCTGGTGGGGATGGCGCTCGCCGGCATCCGGAAGGCCGACCAGCGCCAGCATCTTCGCGACGCGCCGATGCTGCTCGGCGTGGGGCAGGCGGCGCAGCCCGAAGGCCACGTTGCGCGCCGCGTCCAGGTGCGGAAACAGCGCGTACTCCTGGAACATCATGCCGACCCGGCGCCGCTCGGGCGGCAGGTGGACCTCGGGCGAGGACAAGGTGACGCCGCCCAGCCGGATGCGGCCGGCGCGCACCGGCTCGAAGCCGGCGATCGCACGCAGCACCGTGGACTTGCCGCAGCCCGAAGGGCCGAGCAGGCAGCCGATGTCGCCGGCGTCGAGCGCCAGCGAGAAGTCCTCGACCACCGTGTGCAGCCCGCCTGGGCCTTCGTAGCCGAGGCGCAGCCCCTCGAGGGACAGCGCGGCGCTCATTGGATGACCTCCGTGCTTCGCACTGCGGTGCGAGCCCCCTTCGGAACGGCCGGGCGGGGGCTCATGCGGTGGTCTCCGACAGGCCATGGCGCGCCAGCAGCACCACCGGCAGCAGCCCGGCCACCACGATCGCCAGCGCCGCGATCGCGCCTTCCTCGTAGGTGCCGCGCGCCGCCTCGGCGTAGAGCCGGGTGGCCAGCGTGTCGAAGTTGGCCGGGCGCAGCAGCAGGGTGGCCGGCAGCTCCTTCATCGCGTCGACGAACACCAGCAGCGCGCTGGCGGCGATCGCCGGCCGCAGCAGCGGAAGGTGGACCCGGCGCAAGGTGCCGCCGGTGCTTTCGCCGAGCAGGCGGGCGGCCTGCTCGAGTGCCGGCGGGATGCGCGCGAGACCGGCCTCGATGCCGCCCACCGGCATCGCCAGGAAGCGGATCGCGCAGGCCACCACCAGCACCACGCCAGCGCCCATCAGCGGCAGGCCCGGGTGGCCGATCAGCGTGGCCAGGGCGGCATCGGCGGCCAGCGCCGGGGTCAGCAGGCCGATCGCCAGCACCGTGCCCGGCACCGCATAGCCCAGCGTGGCGGCCCGGCCTTGCCAGCGCGCGCCATCGTGCGTCGAACCTTGGGCCCGGATCGCCCAGGCGACCACCAGTCCGGCAGCCACCGCGACCACGGTGACGCCGGCCGCGACGCCGAGCGTGTTGAGCAGGCTGTCGATCAACGCGCCGGAAATGCCGTTGCCCTGGCGCAGCCGCTTCACGGTCTCCCACACCAGATGGAGCGCCGGCGCCGCGAAGCCGACCAGCACCGGCAGCGCCGCGGCGGCGCTGGCCAGCCAGGCGGCCGTGCCGTGCAGGCGCCGCGGCTGGATGGCGCGCATGCGCTGGGCCGAGCCGAAGCGCTGGCGGCGCCGTCCGTGGCGCTCCAGCAGCACCAGCGCGATCACGACCAGCAGCATCGCCGACGCGATCTGCGCCGCGCCGGCGAGGTCGGAGCGCGTGATCCAGGTGGTGTAGACCGCGACCGTGAGGGTCCGGATGCCGAGGAATTCGGAGGCGCCGATGTCGTTGAGCGTCTCCAGCAGCGCCAGGCTGAGGCCGACGGCCAGCGCCGGCCGGGCCAGCGGCAGCGCGACCCGGAAGAAGGCACCGGCGCGGCTCTCGCCGAGCGAGCGGGCCGCCTCCATCAGGTGGGCCGGCTGGGTCATGAACATGGCGCGAGCGGTCATGTAGACGTAGGGGTAGAGCACGAAGCCGAGCACGAAGATGGCGCCCGGCATCGAACGCAGGTCGGGCAGGCGAAACTGGCGCGGGCTGTCGAAACCCAGCAGCCAGCGCAGCGCGCCCTGCACCGGGCCGAGCGGATGCAGCAGGTCGAGATAGGCGAAGGCCACGATGTAGGTCGGCATCGCGAGCGGCAGCAGCAAGGCCCAGTGCAGCACGCCGCGGCCGGGGAAGTCGCAGGTGCTGACCAGCCAGGCACAGCCGGTGCCGATCACCAGCACCAGCAGGCCGACGCCGGCCAGCAGCACGGCGGTGTCGAGCGCCGCCTGCGGCAGCACGTCGCGCACCAGCCGGGCCCAGTGGCCGAGGCCCGAACCGAAGGCCAGCCACAACAGGCTCAGCACCGGCGCCAGCACGCCGAGCGCGATCGTCATCGAAGCGGTCCGCCAGACCGGGCCGACCGGCCGCAGCCGGGTCACTGGTCGAACGCGACCTTGTCGACCAGCGCGCTGGCCTGCTTCCGGTACCTGGCGATCTCGGCGACCGGCAGCGGGTCGACCTTGAGCTCGCCGATGCTGCTGGCGATGATCGGATCGAGCGCGACGCCCTGGCGGACCGGGAATTCGTGGTTGGCTTCGGCGTAGAGCACCTGTGCCGGCGGCGACACCAGGAACTCGAGCAGCTTGACCGCATTGGCGCGCTGCGGCGCATGCTTCGCGACCGCGGCGCCGCTGATGTTGACGTGGGTGCCGCCGCCCTGGGCGAAGGTGGGCTTGACCACCTTGATCGCATCGCCCCACTTGCGGGCGTCCGAGCCTTCCTTGGCACCCTTGAGCTGACCGACGTAGTAGGAGTTGGCCAGGCCGACGTCGCAGATGCCGCCGAGGATGTCGCGCGCCACGTCGCGGTCGCCGCCGGTGGCCTTGCGTCCCAGGTTGGCCTTGACGCCGCGCAGCCACTGCTCGGCCTTGGCTTCGCCGTCGTGGGCGATCATGGCCGACACCAGCGCCACGTTGTAGGGATGCTGGCCCGAGCGGATGCAGACCTTGCCCTTGTACCTGGGGTTGGCGAGGTCCTCGTAGCGGAAGGCCGTGAGCGGCAGGCTCTTGTCGGCATACAACACGCGGGCCCGCAAAGACAGCGCGAACCACTGGCCGTCGCCGCCGCGCAGGTTCGATGGAATCGCCGTCTGGAGCGCAGCCGATTGCACCGGCTGGGTGACCCCGCCATCGACCAGGTCGACCAGGTTGCCGATGTCGACCGTCATCAGCACGTCGGCCGGCGAGCGCGCGCCTTCGGCCTTGACTCTTTCGAGCAGGCCGTCCTTCACGAAGACGGTGTTGACCTTGATGTCGTTCTGGGCACTGAAGGCCGCCAGCAGCGGCTGCACCAGGCCGGGCTCCCGCGTGGTGTAGAGCGTGACTTCGCCGGCAGCGTGCGCCGGCAGGGCGGCGGCCAGCAGGGTGAGGGCGGTCGCGCCCAGCGCGAGGGTCGCGCGGGCAGGCGCGCGAGGGCGTGCGGTCATGTGGCTTCTCCAGGGGGCAGTGACGAGGGGCACCGGCGGGCGGTGGGTGCGCGCCAATGCGAATAATTATCACTGCCGTCTTTGGGGGTGTTGGGCCGATTCACCCACAATTTCGAAGTGTTCTCCGCGACGCCGGCGCAGGACCCGCCAGGAGCGACCGGTCATTCGGTCCGAGGACCGGCCTTGCGTGCATAGAACGCCGAGACGTCCTCGATTTCCGCGTCCGTCATCGTGCGGGCCACGTTGCGCATCTGCGCCTCGGAATCGTTGCCGCGCTCACCCGAGCGGAATGCCTTGAGCTGCAGCGCGAGATAGCCCTTGGGCATGCCTTCCAGCCACGGGGCGCCGAACTTCTGGTCGATGCCGCCATGGCACGAGACGCAGGGTGCGATATTGCGCAACGGCGCGCCGACCCGCACCAGCGCCGGGAGTTCCTCGTCGTAGGTCGTCGGCGCGGTTCGCGCCTTCGGCAGTTGGGCGTAGTAGGCCGCCAGGTCGGCGATGTCCGCGTCCGACAGGTTCCTGGACAGCGCCACCATGATGGGGCTGCCCCGCTTGCCGCCGCGGTAGTCCATCAGTTGCTTGATGATCACTTCCGGGTATTGGCCGGAGAGGTTCGGCGCATCGGACGTGCTCATGCCCTGGGCGCCATGGCACATCGTGCAGTTGAGCGCCAGCGTGGCGCCGCGTCCGACTGCCTGGCGCGAGCCCTCCTTGCCCATCGATCGATCCAGCACGACATCCGTGGCGGTCGCGGCCTGCCGGGGCGCCGCGCCGAAGGACCAGTCGGCCGGCACCCCGGCCGCCCTGCAGATGCTCGCCCACACCCCCTTGGCGCTGAAGTCGCTGTGCACCGAAGGCAGCAGCACGAAGCCCGCCAGGAAAGCGCCCACGGTCAGGACGATCAGCCACAAGATGCTCTTGCGGAACCAGGGGTTGCGCCAGCCCGTCGTGTCGTGCGCCTTCATCACCGGCTCCCGATCGGTATCACCGGCACATAGGCTTCCTTCAGCGAAGCCAGCTGCACGATGGGGTAGCCGTAGTTGACGATCGTGAGCCCGATCATCATCGCGACCCAGAGGCCGAAGCCGTTCAGCGCGACCGGCGTATGCGCCGACGGATGCGCCGTGCGGCTGAAGGTGAAGGGCGCCACCACCGTGCCTTCCTTCTTGCGGGCAGTGGCGAGCGTATACACCAGCAGGATGCCGGACGCGAGGAGGATGAAGCCGCCGATCGCCGACACGGTCACGGTCCAGGCCTGCGGCTGCAACTCGGGATGCGTGAAGTCGTAGTAGGCCATGCGCCGCGGCATGCCGAGCAGGCCGACCAGGTGCCACGGCATCGACAGGATCATCATCCCGACGAACCACAGCCAGATCTGCCACTTGACGAGCGCGGCCGACAGCGGCGCGCATCCCGTGAGCTGCGGCCACAGCTCGTAGGCGATCATGAAGTACATCAACACGATCGCACCGGCGAAGATCAGGTGGAAGTGCCCCGTCACCCACTGCGTGTTGTGGATGGTCTCGTTGAGCTGGTAGCTCATGTTGATGATGCCGCCCGCGCCGCCGAAGCCGAGCATGATGAAGGAGAACGTCACCGCCAGCATCATCGGGTTGTCCCACGGAAGCGTCCTGAGCCAGCCGAACATCCCCTGGCCGCCGCGCAGCCTGCCGGCGATCTCGACCGACGCCACGATGGTGAACACGGTGAGCAATGTCGGCACCGACACCATCGCCGTCATCACGGCATGCACGAACTTGAAGCCCGCGCCCACCTGCGGGTCCGCGAAGAGGTGATGGATGCCGATCGGCATCGAGAACACGAGGAAGAGCACGAATGCCACGCGCCCCATCGTGTCGCTGTAGAGCCTGCCACCGATGGCGCGCGGCACGATCGTGTAGAACGCGATGTACGAGGGCATCAGCCAGAAGTACACGATGGCATGCAGCGTCCACGAGAAGAAGACGCGCGCGAGCCCGGCGTTGATCGTGTCGGTGAGCCCCAGCGAGGCCGGCAGGATCAGCACCAGCACTTCGATCGCCGCGCCGAGCGAGGTCCAGGCCCACAGGTACGCACCGGCCACGTTGCCGAACATCGCCAGCGGGACGGGCTCGCCGGGGTTCTGCTTCTTCCATGCGCGCAGGTTGATGGCCATGAGCGCGACCCAGATCCACGAACCCACGACCACCAGCACCACGCCCAGGTAGTAGAACGGGCTTGCGAGCATGGGCGGGTAGAAGGTGTAGAGCACCGACGCCTTGCCCGATGCCATCGTCACGGCCGCCACCGCCGTGCCGACCACCACGAGCCAGAAGCCGGCCCACGCCCAGCGCACGCCGATCAGCGGCTTCTTGAGCGCAAGCTCGGAGATGGCATAGCCGAAGCCCATCGCCACCAGCGTGGGCAGGACGTAGGCCATGACCGTTCCGTGCGCGGTGACCGAGCGGTAGTAGTGCTCGGGATTGTTGATCCAGGTCGAAAGCGGGCTGCGGATGTACATCTGCCACGCACCCAGCACCAGCGCGCCCAGAAAGGCGATGAAGGCCACCCAGAAGTGGGCCAGAACGAGCTTTCTAGCGTGCAACACAACTGAGCCTTTCACCCGGCCGGGCCTTGGCCATGAATTCGTCGCGCGGCAGCACCTGCACGCGCCCCCACATCGCCTCGTGGCCCGTGCCGCAGTACTCGTGGCACGGCATCAACTGTTCGCCGGTCCGGCTGAACGACGTCGTGAAGGTCGCCACGAAGCCCGGCACGACCATCGTGTTGGCATTGGTCCGGCCGATGATGAATCCGTGGATGGCGTCCGTCGCCGTTGCGCGAAAGGTCACGGGCGTGTCGGCCGGGACCGCGATGCATTGCGGCTCGAACGAATACTGCTGCGCGATCAGACGCACGACCACCCGGCCGTCCGACTCGATGGCCGTGCCGAGATTGCTCTCGATGAACTCGCCCCGCAGATGCAGCGTCTTCACGTCGATCGTTTCGACGCGCGACGGCGGCATGGAGGCCCAGTGCACGCCGGTGACGACCATCATCAGGATCAGCACCGCGATGATCGCGCCGACGATCCAGGTCCAGCGTCGCTCCGCCGCGACGGCGATCGCTTCGGACTCATGCGAGGGCAGGGTCGCACTCATTGCACCGCACCGCGCGGCAGGTACACCGCGAAATAGAAGATGAAGTAGATCGCCACGACGATGGCCGTCGCGATGCCCGCCACCGCGAACGCGCCCGTGGGCCCTCGGCGCACGATGTCGTCGACGCGGCGGTCTTCTTCTTGTTCGCTGATGCTGGACATGAATGGCTTCCTCACTCGGGCAGCAACTTGCGCAGTTCGCTGATCTGGGATGCGTCGACCGGGGTGCCGCTGTTGTCCCATGCCACGCGGATGTAGGTGACGACGGCGGCCGCTTCTTCATCGTCGAGGATGTGGCTGAATGGCGGCATGCCATGCGGGCGCGGGTTCTTGCGGGTGCCGGGCGCGTAGCCGCCGTTGAGCACCATGCGGATCGAGTTGACCGGCGATGCCATCGTGATGGACTGGTTGCCCGCCAGCGGCGGGAACGACGGTGGATGCCCCTTGCCCTCTTCGCCATGGCACATGGCGCATTGCGTGCTGTAGATCTTGCGCCCCGTTTCCATGACGCTGGGGCTCACGAGCCGGGCCTGGCTGGTCGGCGGCGGCTCGGAGTCGCGCTGGGGCAAGGCCCTGAGGTAGACGGCCATCGCCTTGACGTCCTCGTCGCTGAGGTACTGCAGGCTGTTGTAGACCACCTCCGCCATCGGGCCGTAGGTGGTCCCCCGGTGCGAGACGCCGACTTGCAGCAGGTCGGCGATTTCCTGGATCTCCCAGTTGCCGAGCCCCGCCTCGCGGTTGGAAGTGAGCGATGGGGCGTACCAGTTCTGGTTCGGGATCATGCCGCCTTCGAAGGCCTTCGATTCGCTCGATCCGCCCAGCGCATTGATGGCCGTGTGGCACATCGCGCAGTGGCCGAGCCCCTGGACAAGGTATGCGCCGCGGTTCCATTCGGCGTTCTGCTTCGGGTCGGGGATGAACTCGCCTTCCTTGAAGTAGAGCGTTCGCCACCCGATCAGGAGCTCCCGGTTGTTGAAAGGGAACTTGAGCTCGTGCGGCCGGTTCTGCTGGCGCACCGGCGTGACCGACATCAGGTAGGCGAAGATGGCGTCGCTGTCCGCCCGCGTGACCTTGGTGTAGGAGGCGAACGGCATGGCCGGATACAGCAGCGTGCCGTCCTTGGAAACGCCGGTGTGCATCATCCGGTAGAAGTCATCGGGGGTCCATCGGCCGATCCCGGTCTCGTCGTCCGGCGTGATGTTGGGCACGAAGAGTGCGCCGAAAGGCGTGGGCATCGCGCGGCCGCCCGCGAATGGCTTGCCCGTGGGCTCCGTGTGGCAGGCCACGCAGTCGCCGGCACGCGCGAGGTACTCGCCGCGGTTGATGACCTCGGTGGTCGCATCCTTCGGGGCCGTGCTGGCGCGGCCGGGCTCGGGCAATGCGGAAGGCCGCAACCACCACAAGACGGCGGCGCCCGCCACCGCCAGCACCACGAGCGCGAGGAGGATCTTGAATGCCAGTTTCATGACCGTCACTTCTGGCTGCCGCATGCCAGGGGCATGCGAACGACATTGGCCGGTTCCGGCGACGGGTCCGTGGGCGCGGCCTGCTGCGACAGAAAGGCCGCGACGGCGTTCATGTCCGCATCGGACAGGCGCGTGGCCACGCGCTTCATGCAGTCGGGTTCGGCCGCGTGGCGCTCGCCGACGCGCCAGCGCGTGAGCTGGGCCACCACATAGGTCGGCCGCAGGCCGACGAGGCCGGGGATGCCTGGTTCCATCCCCGTCAGCGCGACGCCGTGGCAGGCGACGCACGCGGGAATGCCCTTGCCGGCATCTCCGCCCGCCACCAGCGCGCCGCCCCTGCGCATGGTTTCCAGGTCCGCCTTCATCGGGTCCGCCGGCGCGAACGGGGGCCGCTGGCTCGCGAAGTGCTGGGCAATCTCCTTCAGGTAGGCATCCGGCAGATAGGCGACGAGGTAGTTCATCGGCGCGTAGTGCCGCGTGCCGTCGCGAAAGGCCACCAGCTGGTTGTACAGATAGCCCGCGGGCTTGCCGGCAATGCGGGGGAAGTAGCCGTTGCTCGTGCCTTGGCCGCTCTGGCCGTGGCAGGTCACGCAGCCCTGGACGCGGGCCTCCATGGAGTCGACTTCCCGAAACGAAGGAATCGCCTCTGACTGGGCGAGCACGGGGAGGCTGGCGCAGCCCCCTGCGATCGTCGCGCAGGCGCTGATCGTTCGCCAGCGAAGGCATCGGGGCTTCATCGTGGCTTCCTTTCGTATTCCACGGCAGCTCGGGCCGTACCGCTCAACTGGCAGAGACGCGGACTTGGATCGTAGCGATGCCCACCATGCCTTGCAAGAAGATCATTTCGCACCCGGATGCGGGAGCCCGGTCAGCGGTTCGGCATCTCGAACACCAGGCAGGTGGTGGTGGCGTGGGCGTAGAGCGTGCCGTCGGCACCGATCAGGCGGGCTTCGGCGGTGGCCAGCTGGCGGCCGCAATGCAGCACCTTGCCCTCGGCGCGCACGCGCTGCACCTTGGGCGACAGCGCCTTGACCAGGTTCACGCCGAGTTCGGCGGTGGTGTAGCCGCGGCCGGCCGGCATCATGGTGTGGACCGCGCAGCCCAGCGCCGAGTCGAGCAGGGTGGCGAACCAGCCGCCGTGGATGGTGCCGAGCGGATTCAGGTGCTCGGCCAGCGGCCGGCCCTGGAACACCGCTCGCCCGGGCCCGACCTCGATGATCTGGAACGACAGCGTCTTGGCGATCGCCGCATAGGGGATTTCGGCCCGCAGCATGGCCTCCATCATTTCGAGGCCGGTCTTGCCGGCAAGCTGCTCGGGACGCGCCACGCCGGGGCCAGGCCCGGCGTTCAGGCGTTCCGAAATGGCGTCTTCCTCGGCGATCCAGGCTGCCAGTCGATCGGTGGCTGTCATTCGTGTTTCCTCGTCAAAGTTGCATATGCAATGATTGTAGCTACAATGATCGACATGAATGCCATCGTCAAGCCCCAGGGCTGCACCAATTTCCGGCTCAGGCACCTGGCGCGCCAGGTCTCGCGCCACTACGACGCCGAGGTCGCCCACAGCGGCCTCAAGACCTCGCAGTATTCGCTGCTGTCGCACGTGATGCACCTCGGGCCGATCCGCCCGGGCGAGCTCGCCAAGGCGATGGGCGTCGACGCCTCGACGCTGACGCGCAACCTCAAGCCGATGGTGGCGGCCGGCTGGCTCACGCAGGGCGAGGGGTCCGATGCGCGCAGCCGGCTGGTCGAGGTCACCGAGGCCGGCCGCGTCAAGCGCGCCGAGGCGCAGCGCCACTGGCGCACCGCGCAGGAAAAGCTCAACGCGCTGCTCGGCATCGACCGGGTGCTGGCGCTGCATGCCCTGGTCGACGAAAGCATCGCGTTGCTGAGCGGCCTGGACGAAACGACCGAGGGAGAGCGCGATGAATGACAAGACCACCGTGGGCCCGGCGCCCGTCGCCCGCTACGCCGTCTGGCTGGTGCTGCTGGCCGCGGCCGGCACTTTCGCCCTGACCATGGGGGTGCGCCAGACGATGGGGCTCTTCCTGTCGTCGCTGAACACCGCCACCGGCCTGGGCATCGGCAGCATCAGCCTCGCCTTCGCCTTCGGCCAGCTCTGGTGGGGCCTGACGCAGCCATTCGCGGGCGCGGTGGCCGACCGCATCGGCACCGGCCGCGTGATCTTCATCGGCGTGCTGCTGGTGGCGCTGGGCACCTTCCTCACGCCGCTGATGACCACCACCGGCGGCCTGATCTTCGCGATCGGCGTGCTGGCCGCGGGGGGCGCGGGCATGGCCGGCCCCTCGGTGCTGATGGCCGCGACCACGCGGCTGGTGCCGGCCCACAAGCGCGGCCTGGCCACCGGCGTGGTGAACGCGGGCGGCTCCTTCGGCCAGTTCGCGATGGCGCCGATCGCGATCGGCCTGATGGCGACCGTCGGCTGGGCCAGCGCGATGCAGTGGCTGGCGATCCTGATCCTGCTGGCGCTGCCGGCGGTGTGGGTGCTGAAGGGCAACTCGAAGCAGCTGGCGGCGCAGTCGGCCGCCGCCAGCGGCACCAGGCCGTTGACCGCGCGCCAGGCCATCGGGCAGGCGCTGGCGACACCGAGCTACCGCTACCTGAGCCTGGGCTTCCTGGTCTGCGGCTTCCACGTCGCCTTCCTGGCCACCCACCTGCCCGGCGTGGTCGCGGCCTGCGGCCTGCCGCCCGAGATCGGCGGCTGGGCGCTCGGCATGATCGGCCTGTTCAACATCGTCGGCAGCCTGGCGATGGGCTGGGCGGTCGGCCGCTGGCGCATGAAGTCGCTGCTGGCACTGCTCTATGCGGTCCGCGGCCTGGCGGTGCTGGCGTTCCTGCTGGCGCCCAAGACGCCCGCCGTGATGCTGGTCTTCGCGGCCGTGATGGGCATCACCTTCCTGTCGACCGTGCCGCCCACTGCCGGCCTGGTCGCCAAGATGTTCGGCCCGGCCAACATGGCGATGCTGTTCGGCATCGTGATGCTGGCGCACCAGGTCGGCGGTTTCCTCGGCGCCTTCCTCGGCGGCTATGTGTTCCAGGCCACCGGCAGCTACGACATCGTGTGGTACATCGACATCGCGCTGGCGGCCGGCGCGGCGCTGGTCAACCTGCCGATCCGCGAGGCGCGGCCGGTGCTGGTGGCGAAGACGGCGGCGGCATGACGGCGCTCGACCCCCGCACCCGGCGCCTGCTCGAAGCGCCGATCGTGCCAACGCTGCTGCGGCTGGCCGCGCCCAACGTGGTGGTGATGGTCGCGCAGGCCTCGGTCGGGCTGATCGAGACCTTCTTCGTCGGCAAGCTCGGCACCGATGCGCTGGCCGGCATGGCGCTGGTGTTCCCGATCGTGATGCTGATGCAGATGACCTCGGCCGGCGCGATGGGCGGCGGCATCGCCTCGTCGATCGCGCGCGCACTCGGCGCCCGGCGGCGCGACGATGCCGATGCGCTGGTGCTGCATGCGATCGCGATCGCGGTCGGCTTCGGCGTGCTGTTCATGGCCGCGATGCTGCTCGGCGGCCGCTGGCTGTTCACGCTGATGGGCGGCGACGGCGCCTCGCTCGAGGCGGCCCTGGTCTATTCCCACGTGGCGTTCTCGGGCGCGGTGCTGGTGTGGCTGTTCAACTCGCTGGCGGCGGTGGTGCGCGGCACCGGCAACATGGCGGTGCCGGCCAACGTGACGGTGGTCGGCGTCGTGCTGCTCGTTCCGCTGTCGCCGCTGCTGATCTTCGGCTGGGGCCCGGTCCCCGGTCTGGGCATCGCCGGCGGGGCGGTGGCGCTGCTGCTTTACTACCTGGGCGGTACGCTGGCGCTGTGGGCCTACCTGCGCTCCGGGCGCAGCCTGCTGCGGCCTTCATGGGCCGGCATGCGCTTCCGCTGGCCGCTGTTTCGCGACATCCTGCGCATCGGACTGGTCGCCGCCGTGTCGACCGTGGCGACCAACCTGTCGATCGGCATCGCGACCGCGCTGACCGGCCATTTCGGACCCGGCGCAATCGCCGGCTACGGCACGGCCTCGCGGCTCGAGTACCTGCTGGTGCCGCTGGTGTTCGGCCTCGGCGCGCCGCTGGTCGCGATGGTCGGCACCTGCATCGGCGCCGGCCAGCGCGAGCGCGCCTTGCGCGCCACCTGGGCCGGCGCGGCCATCGCCTTCGTGCTCTCCGGCGCCATCGGCCTCGCGGCGGCCCTGTTCCCGCGCCCCTGGCTGCTGCTGTTCGGACACGACCCGGCGATGCTCGAGGCCGGCGCCCAGTACCTGCGCGCGGTCGGTCCGTTCTATGGCTTCTTCGGCGTCGGGCTGGTGCTGTACTTCGCGTCGCAAGGGGCGGGGCGCCTGCTGTGGCCGGTGATCGGCAACCTGGCGCGGCTGCTGGTGGCCGGCCTCGGTGGCTGGCTCGCGCTGCGCTGGGGCGGCGACCTGCTGCATGTCTTCGCGGTCCAGGGCGCTGCGCTGGTGGTCTATGGCGTCGTCATCGCCTCGGCCATCGCCGGCGGCGCATGGTTCGGCCGCGTGGGGTGGCCGCGCACCACGGCGGGGCTGCTGCGCCGCATCCAGCCTTCCTCTTCCTGATTCCCCAAGCCGGATTCTCCGAAAGGGCGGGTTGATCCGGGAGCGTCGCCGGGCCGCGGCTATCATCGGCGTCCCTCGCAGGGATGCCGCAGCGATCCGGCGTGTCTGAACCGGTTGGTTTCTTCACGCATGTTTTCCGCGGGGACCCGGCTGCGAGGATCTCTCCGGGAATTGCATGTTTCGTTCGCTCACAGCCTTCATCAGGAACTGGCGCGCAGCGCGCAGTGCCGGCCATCAGCTCGACGTGCTGCTGGCCATGGCCGATGCAGGCGCGTCGTACACCGAGCGAAGCGAGTGGCTGATCGAACTCGTCCACTGGATCCGCCGGGCCGGGAAGCTGCAGGCCGAAAGCAGCGACGACAGGACATCGGGCGGCGCGCGCCACTTCGCCGAACACACGCGGGTGCGCCATGTGCTGAACGTGCTCGACCGCAATCCGGCATGGAAAGCGAACGTCGCCGGCATCCTGCGCGCGATGCTGCGCGAGAGCGATGGCATCTCGCTGCTGTGCGATGCCGGCATGCCGGTGCATTCGGGCTTCGTCGGCGCGCTGGTCGAGCGTGTGCAGTCGCTGATGATTCCGCCGGCGCCGAACCGCCGCGAGCTGAGCGCGCTGTTCACGCTGATGTTCAGCGCCAGCCACGATGCCGAGTGGATCGATGCGCTGCCCATCGATCTGCTCGACCGCATCCGCGCGCTGTTCCGGCACGAGGAGGCCGACGATGCACGGCGCATCGGTGCGTTCTCGCTCGATTTCCTGGCCGCGCTGCACAACCTCACCTGCCAGATCAGCTCGACCGGCATGTCGCAACTGGTCCGCAGCCGGCTCGGCGATGCGGATGCGCGGGTGGCCACCGAGTCGCAGCCGTTCTACCGGCTCACGCGCGCCATGCTCGCGGTCGAGGCGGCGCACCGGGCGGTGGAGGAGGGCGCGGAGCCGGCGCAGCTCCTGCGCGAGGTCAACTACCTGCGGCTGGTGCTCGACCAGTGCCATGCCGCGATCGATGACGTGTTCAGGAACCTCTACCGCAATGGCGTCAGCGTCGACATCGTGTTCCAGATGGAGCGCATGCGGATGCGCATCGCGCGCACGGAACACCTCCTGGATGCGTGGCTGGCTTCGGACGACATGCGATCCGTCTCGCGCCTCACGGCCGAACTGGTCAAGGCCAACCAGGAAAGCCGAAGTGTTTCGCATCTTCTGAGCAGCAACATTTCGCTGCTCACGCGAAAAGTCGTCGAGTACAACGCCGACACCGGCGAGCACTACATCGCCCGCGACCGCCAGGAGTACCTGACGATGCTGCGGATGGCCGCGGGCGGCGGGCTGGTGACAGTGGCGACCGTGTGCGTCAAGTTCGCGATCACCGGAGCGTACCTGCCCTCGATGCTCGAAGGGCTGCTGGCCGGCATCAACTATGCGGCGAGCTTCCTGCTCATCCACTTCCTGCACTTTTCCCTCGCGACCAAGCAGCCGGCGATGACCGCGCCGACCCTCGCGCGGGAAGTCGACGGCGCCTCGACGCCGGAGGGGCTGGACGGATTCATGTCCTCCGTCTTCGCACTGATTCGCACGCAGGCGGCCGCGGTGCTTGGCAACGTGCTGATGGTCTTTCCGGCGTGCCTGGGCCTGCAGCTCCTGTTTCAGGCGCTGTTCGGCACCGGCATCATTTCGCCGGTGAAGGCGCAGTCGACGCTGGAATCGTTCTCGCTGCTCGGGCCGACGCCGTTCTACGCCGCGCTCACGGGCGTGCTGCTGTGGTCATCCAGCCTGCTGGCCGGCTGGGTCGACAACTGGTTCGTGCTGCACCGCGTCGGCGATGCGCTGGAATACAACCGCCGGCTCCGGCTGACGCTCGGCGCGACGGGCGCGGCGAAGCTGGCTGCGTTCTGGCGTTCGAACATCGCGGGCGTGGCCGGCAACATCTCGCTGGGCCTGATGCTGGGGCTGGTGCCCGCGATTCTTTCCGGCTTCGCGTTCAGCTTCGACGTGCGCCACGTGACCTTGAGCACGGGTTCGGTCGGCGTGGCGGTCGGCGTGCTCGGCTGGGACGTCCTGCGGTCCGGCGCCTTCTGGTGGGCGCTCGCGGGCGTGGGCAGCATGGCGATCCTCAATGTGGCGGTGAGCTTCGCGCTCGCCTTCCACATGGCCCTGCGCTCGCGCGACCTGCGCTTTGCGCAGCTGAAATCCATCTACAGGAGCGTGGTGCTGCGCATGCTCAGCCGGCCGTTGGATCTCTTCTGGCCCCGGTCGCGGGCGCGCGCGTGATCGCCGGTCAGGCGCGCTGCGTGCGGTTGAACGCGGCAACGAAGCGCAGTGCGTCCTCGTGCACCGCGGCGGCACTCTTGCCCGGCTTGTAGAGCGCCGAACCGATGCCGAAGCCGGCCGATCCTGCGGCACGCCAGGCGTCCATGTTGTCGGGCGTGATGCCGCCGACCGGCATCAGCGGCGTGTCCTTGGGCAGCACCGCGAGCAGGGCCTTGACCACTGCCGGCGAAGCCAGCTCGGCCGGGAACAGCTTGAGCCCGGTGGCGCCCGCGGCCAGGGCGCCGAAAGCCTCGGTCGGCGTCATCACGCCGGGCAGGCTCACCAGGCCCAGGCGCACGGCCTCGGCGATCACCTCGGCGTTGAAGTTCGGCGCCACGATCAGTTCGCCGCCCGCACCCTGCACCGCCCGCACCTGCTGCGGGTCGAGGACCGTGCCGGCGCCGACCAGCGCCTGCGGGAAGCGCTGGCGCAGCAGGGCGATGCTCTCGAGCGGCTGCGGCGAATTGAGCGGCACCTCGAGCAGGCGGAATCCGGCGTCGATGATGGCGTCGCCCACCGCGGGCGCTTCGGCCGGCGTGAGCCCGCGCAGGATCGCCACCAGCGGCAGTGCCTGCATGGCGGCGGAGAATTTGGCGAGCGGAATGGTCATGTCTTTCGGTGGCTGGTGGAGTGAAGGGCGTGCAAGCCGGCCCAGGTGGCCTCGGCGCCGAGCGTGCGGGCCTGGGTGCCCGAGGCCTGCAGCGCCAGCTGGTAGCGCTGCGTGAGTGCGGGGCTGCCGATCAGCACCACGTCGACCGCGGCATGGACCGACTGGGTGCGCAGTTCTTCGCCGATCAGGATGCCCGACAGGTAGCTGGCGAGTTCGCGCGTCGGCATGCGGTCGAACAGCGCCAGGGTGCGCGCGCCGAAGGCGTTGTGCAGCAGCCCCTGGCCGTTGTCGGACTGCGTCACGCCCTGCAGGAAGGCGGCTTCGTCGAGCGGCGCCGAGGTGTCGAGCGTGCGCGCCAGGATCGAATGCTGGCTCAGCAGCGCATAGAGCTCGCCGGTCATGAAGGTGCGAAAGCCCGTCACCATGCCGTTCTTGACGCGGGCCCACTTGTTGTGCGTGCCGGGCAGCACGAACAGGCCGTCGCGCAGGCCGGTCAGCGCCATGGCGCCGAAGATCTGGACCTCCTCGCCGCGCATCACGTCGGGCACGCCGTCGTGGCTGTCGTTGAGGCCCGGCACGATCGAGATCCGCCCGGGCTCGATCTCGAGCACCTTGGCGCGCACCTCGGACAGGCCGGCGGGGCAAGGGCAGTAGGGGGCCTCGACCCAGCCCTGCTTGCTGCCGGCCATGCCGGAGATCAGGCAGCGGGTGCCCAGCGGGCGCATCCAGTCGCCGAACAGGGTCTCGAAGACCTCGGTGAAGCCGCCAGGCTTGACGCTCAGGATGCCGCGCGGATGGCTTTGCTCCTCGCGCACGCTGCCGTCGGCGTCGAGCAGCGCGCCGCGCAGCGAACTGGTGCCCCAGTCGACCGCCACCAGGTGATGGGAAGACATCGGCGCGGTCTCCGTCTCAGCCGCGCGGCTTGTAGGCCGTGACGTCGATCTCGACCTTGGCGTCGATCATCAGCCGCGCCTCGACGGTCGAGCGCGCGGGCCGGTGCTCGCCCAGGCATTCCATGTAGACGCGGTTGAAGCTGCCGAAGTCGCGCGCGTCGTCGAGCCAGACGCTGACCTTGGCAATGTCGGCCAGGGTGCAGTCGGCCAGCGCCAGGGCCTGCTCGATGCGCTTGAAGACCTGGCGCGTCTGCACCTCGATGCCGCCGACGACGACCTGGCCCTGGTCGTCGGTGGGCACCTGGCCCGAGACGAAGACGAAGTCGCCGGCGCGGGTGGCGGGCGACAGCGGACGGGCCTGGCGATCGGAGGCGATCGGCGACTGGCCGAGCATTTCAACTTTGGACATAGCGGTTAGATGTGTAATGAAATTACAGAAAAGTTAAGGGTAAACCCCCGTTTGACGCGCAATTCGCAGAGAAATACGATCGCCGATGTAATGTTATTACTCACGGAGCCGCGATGCAATCTTCCGCCAACACTGTAGCCACATCTGGTTTTCTCCGGTTGAAGCCAACGCGTGGATCGCCATGGCGTCCGCTCGCGGGGGCGTTCGCCGCCTGCGTCGCGCTCGGCCTGTGGGCCGGTGCGGCCCAGGCCGAACTGCCCAAGGGCGGGGCCGCCAATCTCGCCATGGTCGGCGAGCCGCAGGGCCTGGACCCGATGGTCAGCACCGCCGACCTGGTCGGCACGATCATGCAGCACGTCTACGAGCCGCTCTACACCTTCGACGCCAACTGGAACGTGGCGCCGATGCTGGCCGAAGGCATGCCGGTGGTCTCGAAGGACGGCCTCAGCTACAGCTTCACGATCCGCAAGGGCGTCAAGCTGCACAACGGGCGCGACCTCAACGCCGACGACGTGGTGGCCTCGCTGCAGCGCTGGATGGAACTCTCGCCGCGCGGCAAGTCGGTCGCCAAGGAAGTCGAGTCGCTGAGCGCCAAGGGCCCGCTCGGCGTCGAGCTGAAGCTCAAGAACCCGTATGCGCCGCTGCTGGCCCAGCTCGCGCTGCCGAGCGGCATGGCGGCCATCATGGCCAAGGAGAGCATCGCGCCGCAGCTCAAGGACTTCATCGGCACCGGCCCGTACAAGTTCAAGGAGCGCCGGCCCGACCAGTTCACGGTGCTGACCCGCTTCGACGGCTACAGCGCGCGCAAGGAAGCACCGAGCGGCTATGCCGGGCGCCGCGAAGCCGTGCTCGACGAACTGCGCTTCGTGCCGGTGCCGAATGCCAACACCCGCGTCGAAGGCTCGCTGTCGGGCCAGTTCCAGTACGCCGACCTGCTGCCGGTCGAGGCCATCGGCCGGATCGAGAAGGGCGCGCCGGCGGTGGTGCCGATCGTCACGAAGAACTTCGGCTTCCCCTACATCGTGTTCAACACCAAGGAGGGCGTGCTGACCTCGCAGCCGCTGCGACGCGCCGTGCAGACCGCGGTCGGGCAGGGCGAGCTGATGGCGGCCGGCTTCGGCGACAACCGCTTCTTCGTGGTCGAGCCGAACTTCTTCCCGAAGGGCACGCCGTACTACGCGGCGACCGGCAGCAACGTCTACAACACGCGCAATCCGCAGGCCGCCAAGGAGGCCGCGGCCAAGGCCGGCTACAACGGCCAGCCGATCCGCATCATGGCCAGCCGGCAGTACGAGTTCCACTACAACATGGCGCTGGTGATGTCCGAGCAGCTCAAGAAGGCCGGCTTCAAGACCGACCTGCAGGTGGTCGACTGGGCGACCCTGGTGCAGCGGCGCAACGACCCGAAGCTGTGGGACGTCTACTTCACCCATTCGGGCCTGTTCCCGGAACCGATGCTGTCGCCGCCGCAGCTCGGCGACGACGCGCCGGGCTGGTGGGATTCGGCGGCGAAGAAGTCCAGCCTCAAGGCCTTCAACCAGGAGACCGACAGTGCCAAGCGCGGCGCCTTGTGGGGCACGGTGCAGCAGACGGTGTATGACGAAGTGCCGTTCATCGAGGTCGGCAAGTTCAACGGACTGTCGGCGCGCTCGGCCAAGCTCGAGGGCTACACGCCCGCCATCTGGCCGTTCTTCTGGAACACCGGCCTCGCCAAGTAGGCCGGAACGGAACGCCCCATGCTGCGCTTTCTGCTGACCCGCCTGGCGGGGGCCGTGGTGGTGCTCGCCATCGTCGCGGTGCTCGTCTTCGCGCTGACCCGGCTGGCTTCCGGCGATCCGGTCGCCCTGCTGCTCGGCGACCAGGCCACGACGGCCGACATCGCCCAGGCCCGCATCCAGTACGGCCTCGACAAGCCGCTGCCGACGCAGTTCGTGCTGTGGGTCGGCGAGCTGCTGCAGGGCAACCTCGGGCAGTCGCTGTTCCTGCAGCGGCCGGTCTCGCAGGCGCTGCTCGAGCGCGCCGAGCCGACCTTGTTCCTGGCCCTGTTCGCGGTCGGCATCGCGGCGCTGATCGGCATCCCGGCCGGCATGTCGGCGGCGATCTGGCGCGGCAGCGCGGCCGACCAGGCCGTGAGCGGCGTCGCGATGCTCGGCGCCAGCATCCCGAGCTTCTGGCTCGGCCTGATCCTGATCCAGTTCTTCGCCGTCAGGCTCGGCTGGTTCCCGGCCTCGGGCTACGGCGACCCGAGCGCGTCATTCGGCGAGCGCCTGCAGCACCTGCTGCTGCCGGCGCTGGTGCTGGGCCTGCTGAATTCGGCCTTGATCATCCGCTTCACGCGCGCCTCGATGCTCGACATCCTCGGCGAGGACTATGTGCGCACGGCCCGGGCCAAGGGGCTGCCCGAGCGGGTGATCATGGTCAAGCACGTGCTGCGCAACGCGCTGGTGCCGATCGTCACGGTGCTCGGCCTCACGCTGGCGCTGATGATCGGCGGCACGGTCGTGACCGAGACGGTCTTCAACCTGCCCGGCGTCGGCAACCTGGTGGTGCGCGCGGTGCTGCGGCGCGACTATCCGGTGATCCAGGGCACGCTGCTGGTCATCGCCGCCATCTACGTGTTCATCAACCTCGGCGTCGACTTCATCTACACGCTGGTCGATCCGCGCATCCGGCTGGAGGGAAAATGAGAGCCGCGATCGTTTCCCGCTGGAACAGCGCGATGCCGGTGGCGCGGCGCCTGTTCGGGCGCAAGATCGTGCTGGCGGCGGCCCTGGTGCTGCTGCTGGTGACCGGTGTCGCGGTGCTCTACCCGCTGCTGTCGGACGCCGACCCCGGCGCCATCGAGATCGGCCAGCGCCTGCATGCGCCTTCGCTCGAACACTGGGCCGGCACCGACGAGCTGGGCCGCGACGTGATGCTGCGCATCGTGCACGGCGCGCGCTACTCGCTGCTGATCGGCGTCGTGACGGCCGCCGGCGCGGTGTTGTTCGGCACCTTGATGGGCATGCTCGCGGGCTTCTTCCGCCGGCTCGACGCGCCGCTGATGCGCGTGGTCGACGCCATGATGTCCTTCCCCGACATCCTGCTGGGCATCGCGCTGGTGTCGATCCTCGGCGTCTCGCTTTGGAACGTGATGTTGGCGCTGGTGATCGTCTACACGCCGCGCGTCGCCCGCGTGGTGCGCGCCACCACGCTGGTGCTGCGCGAGCTGCTGTTCGTCGACGCGGCGCGCGCGCTCGGCGTGCGCACCCCGAAGATCCTCTGCTAGCACATCCTGCCGAACCTGATGTCGCCGATCCTGGTGCAGGTGACTTTCATCTTCGCCTACGCGATCCTGGCCGAGGCAGGACTGTCGTTCCTCGGCGTCGGCGTGCCGCCCGACATCCCGACCTGGGGCACGATGATCGCGGGCAGCCTCGACTATGCCGACCGCGCCTTCTGGACCATCTTCTGTCCCGGCCTGGCCATCGTGCTGACGGCGCTGTCGCTGCAGATGCTGGGCGACGGCGTGCGCGACCTGCTCGACCCGAAGCTGAGGAAGGCCGCATGAACGCGATCGCATCCGCAACGCCCCGCCTCGAAGTGCAGGGCCTGTCGACCTCCTTCGCCACCGAGGCCGGCCGCATCCAGAGCGTGGCCGATGTCTCGTTCGCGATCCGTCCAGGCGAGACGCTGGCGCTGGTCGGCGAATCGGGTTCCGGCAAATCCGTCACCAGCCTCACGCTGATGGGCTTGCATGCCAAGACCTCGCATGCGCAGGTCGAGGGCCAGGCCTGGTTCGTGCGGCGCGACGGCCGGCGCGTCAACCTGCTCGACCTGCCCGAGTCCGAAAAGCGCGCGCTGCGCGGCAACGAGCTCGGAATGATCTTCCAGGAGCCGATGACCAGCCTGAACCCGGTGCTGACCATCGGCGAGCAGATCGCCGAATCGGTCCGGCTGCACCTGAAGCTCGACCGCAAGGCTGCGCACGCCCATGCGCAGCGCATGCTCGAACTGGTCGAGATCCCGGCCGCGGCGCAGCGGGTCAACGAGTACCCGCACCAGCTTTCGGGCGGCATGCGCCAGCGCGTGATGATCGCGCTCGCGATGGCCTGCAACCCGACCCTGCTGATCGCCGACGAGCCGACCACCGCGCTCGACGTCACGATCCAGGCGCAGATCCTGGCGCTGATGGGCCGGCTGCAGAAGGAGACCGGCATGAGCATGCTGTTCGTCACCCACAACCTCGGCGTGGTCGCGCAGTACGCCGACGCGGTGGCCGTGATGTATGCGGGCCGGATCGTCGAGTCGGCGCCGGTGCACGACCTGTTCGCCCGGCCCGCGCATCCCTATACGCGCGGCCTGCTGGCCTGCCTGCCGGGCGTGGCGCGGCGGCGCGCCTCGCCGGTGCTGCCCGGCCGGCGCCCCCAGCTGGTCGCCATCCCCGGCCAGGTGTCGAGCCCCTTCGCGCCGCCGCCCGGCTGCGCCTTCGCGCCGCGCTGCACACACCGCCGCGAAGCCTGCGACGCCCGCATGCCGATGCTCGATGCCAGCGGCGGCGATCGCCGGGTGCGCTGCATCGGATTCACCGAGGAGTTGGCCGCATGACGAGCGCAACATTGGCGAGCGAGAACCTGCTCGAGATCCGCAACCTGAAGAAGTACTTCGGCAAGGGCAGCCATCCGGTGCGCGCGGTCGACGACGTGAGCTTCGACATCCGCAAGGGCGAGACGCTCGGGCTGGTCGGCGAATCGGGTTCGGGCAAGAGCACCATCGGGCGCCTGCTGACGCGGCTGGTCGATCCGACCGGCGGTGCGATGTCCTACCAGGCACAGGGCTCGGATGCGCCGCCGCAAGACCTGGCGCAGCTGTCGCAGTCGCAGTTCCGCCCCCTGCGCTCCAAGGTGCAGATCATCTTCCAGGATCCCTACGCGAGCCTCAACCCGCGCATGCGCATCCGCGAGGTGCTGGCCGAGGCGCTCGACACGCACGGGCTGGCCAAGGGGGCGGCGCGCAAGCCGCGCATCGAGCAGCTGCTCCAGCAGGTGGGCCTGCGCCCCGAACACGCCGAGCGATTCCCGCACGAGTTCTCCGGCGGGCAGCGCCAGCGCATCGGCATCGCCCGCGCGCTCGCGGTCGAGCCGCAGTTCATCGTCGCCGACGAGCCGCTGTCGGCACTCGACGTCTCGATCCAGGCCCAGGTGGTGAACCTGCTGGGCGAACTGAAGGAGCAGCTCGGCCTCACGCTGCTCTTCATCTCGCACGACCTGGACGTGGTCGAGTACCTGTGCGATCGCGTGGTGGTGCTGTATCTCGGCCGGGTGATGGAGATCGCGCCGACGCAAGCGCTCTATGCCAGCCCGCAACATCCCTACACGCGCGCGCTGCTGGCGGCGGCGCCGATCCCCGACCCGGCCCAGCGGCGCGTGGTCCCGCTGCTGCAGGGCGACCTGCCGAGCCCGGCGAATCCGCCCTCGGGCTGCGTGTTCCGCACCCGCTGCCCGCTGGCCGAGGAGCGCTGCGCCAGCGCCGACATGCAGCTGCGCGAAGTGCAGACTGGCCACTGGCACGCCTGCTGGCGCAACGA
>Ga0182008_10000703_pt1 | contig 23901 bp, 15 predicted proteins | sample Sormic07211129_1_FD_120482 | JGI IMG/M metagenome (GOLD analysis project Ga0182008, IMG submission 120482) | Rhizosphere microbial communities from Sorghum bicolor, Mead, Nebraska, USA - 072115-129_1 metaG | ecosystem: Host-associated > Plants > Roots > Rhizosphere | place: USA: Nebraska...
AAACAACAATCATTTGGTAAAATAGAAGGAAGTTTAAGGCTCCGCTTGGAACAGCGTTTTATGCAGGAAGAAGGTGAAACTAATTTCTCCCAAAGAGGAAGAATTTTCTTAAGTGCTCAGATTCCGATATTGGCCAATCAGGAATTTAGTAAAGGCATTTACACGGGTTTACAAAATGAATTTTTTATGAATCTGCAAAAAAAAGAAAACGTTAATGGAAGCTTTTTTGACCAAAACAGGCTATTTGCCTCATTGGGATATCGTTGGAATAAAAAAATAGATACCGAATTTGGGTACATGTATTGGAGACAAAAGGAACGCGCAGACATAGCTAAAAGAAATATTTGGCAAATAATGATTACAACAAGTTTCTAAGCAAAGTTTAGTTTTGCAGATCGTGTTATGCTGTAAAATGGATAACGGCTATCACCTGGATTGCACAGAAATTTCAATAGGTTTTTAAGGAACGATTTACAAAAAATAATTAAACAGAAAAAGGCTTCGAAATTCGAAGCCTTTTTAATTAACGGGTGGCTGATGGGGCTCGAACCCCTAACACTCTTCGTACAAACTTATTATAGAAAATTGCTTCATCGGGGCGGCTCCCCCTCCTCGATGACGAATGCCTTCTTTAAATGAACCGGCATTCTGAATGTTGAAGGATTTCTTCCTAAGCTACTTCTTCCGTAATCAGTTTAGGCTCTTCAGTTACCTCATCCTTCTCTATCCTTAAATTACGGATGATATGCTGCTGCCTGTCTGGTGTATTTTTACCCATGTAATATTCCAACAGGCTCTTAATGGTTTGGTCTTTCAGTATAACAGGATCAAGCCTGATATCTTTTCCGATAAATAAACCAAACTCATCTGGCGAAATCTCCCCCAGCCCTTTAAAGCGTGTAATTTCAGGCTTATTGCCCAATTTTTCGATGGCGTTTTTACGTTCTTCGTCGCTATAGCAATAAATGGTTTCCTTTTTATTCCGAACCCTGAAAAGTGGTGTCTGCAAAATATAAACATGGCCAGCCTTTACCAGATCAGGAAAAAACTGCAGAAAAAATGTCATCATCAGCAAACGGATGTGCATGCCATCCACGTCGGCATCCGTAGCAATTACAATATTGTTATAGTGTAAACCATCTAAACCATCTTCAATATTTAAAGCGTGCTGTAGCAGGTTAAACTCTTCATTTTCGTAAACCACTTTTTTAGTCAGCTCGTAACAGTTAAGTGGTTTGCCTTTTAAACTAAATACGGCCTGGGTATCTACATCGCGTGATTTGGTAATCGAACCCGATGCCGAATCCCCCTCGGTAATAAACAAGGTGGTTTCATATCGTTTCTCGTGCGTGGTATTAAAATGAACCTTACAGTCGCGCAATTTTTTATTGTGCAATGAAGCTTTTTTAGCCCTGTCGTTGGCCAGTTTTTTAATGCCCGCAATATCTTTACGCTCCCGCTCCGATTGCATAATCCTTTTCAATAAGGCATCGGCAACATCAGGGTTTTTATGCAGATAATCATCCAGTTCTTTTTTAACAAAATCATTAATGAACGTAGCTACAGATGGCCCTTCCGGTCCCATATTCTGCGAACCCAGTTTGGTTTTGGTCTGCGATTCGAAAACGGGTTCCTGTACACGCACAGAAATGGCTGCAATGATGGACGAACGCACATCAGCTGCATCAAACTCTTTTTTGAAAAACTCGCGAACAGTTTTCACTACCGCTGCCCTGAAAGCCGCCTGGTGGGTACCACCCTGTGTAGTATGCTGTCCGTTTACGAAAGAGTGGTAATCTTCTCCGTATTGCTGCCCATGGGTCATGGCAATTTCGATATCAGGTCCAATCATGTGGATAATCGGGTACCTGATTTCCTCGGGTTTATTAAATTTGGAAAGCAGGTCGTAAAGGCCTCTTTCTGAAAAATATTTCTGGTTATTGAAATTTATCGTTAAACCTGTATTTAAGAAAACATAGTTCCAAACCATGCTTTCCACAAAATCGGGGATGTAGTGGTAATTTCTGAAAATACTTTCGTCCGGATAAAAAGTAATGGCCGTACCGTTACGTTGTGTGGTATCGATTACCGGATTTTCGTTTACAATCTCACCTTTAGAAAACTCTACTTTTTTGGTTTTTCCATCGCGGTAAGATTGAACGGTAAAGCTGGTTGACAACGCATTTACTGCTTTTGTACCCACACCATTTAAACCTACTGATTTTTGGAAAGCGTTGCTGTCATATTTACCACCGGTATTGATTTTGCTTACACAATCGATTACTTTGCCCAATGGAATACCCCGGCCATAATCGCGAACATTTACTTTTTGCTCAGATAGCGTAATTTCGATGGTTTTTCCGGTCCCCATTACAAACTCATCGATAGAGTTATCTACAATTTCCTTTAACAAAACATAAATGCCATCATCCTGTGCAGAGCCATCACCAAGTTTACCGATATACATACCCGGGCGCAACCTGATGTGCTCTTTCCAATCCAATGAGCGGATACTGTCGTCGTTATAAATTACTTCTGCCATAATGTGTTCATCTGTTCTTCAATGAAAAAACCCTGCATTTTTTCTGATTTGCAAAGTGATGAAGAATTTGTAGAAATTATGCTGAGAATCGAAATAAAAAACATTTTCAAATAAGTTCCTCAGAATTATGATACAATAATAGATTTATTCTGTGAGGCAAACAAAAGAAAGTTTCAACATATAAACATGGATGATGGAATACGTAAAATGGACAAGAGTTTATAGCTTGATCGTAAATAGTGTGGAAGTTGATAAGCTCATGTTTTTATATGATGATTTGTCAATATCCCATAGGCTATTAGCCTGAGCGATCAAACCATGAACCGAAAGGCCATGAGCTATAAGTTATCTCTCCTCTTCCATCATCCATCATCCATCTTTACATAATTTCCCTATCTTCATCCTTTTATTTAATATTCTTATTGATGCAACAAAAGAAACAGCTTTCGCTCTTTGATTTATCCATGATTGTGGTGAGTTTGGTTATAGGGATGGGTGTTTTTCGTACACCTGTAAACGTAGCAGCGAAAGCCCAAATTCCCGAATTGTTTTACCTGGCCTGGTTTATAGGTGGTTTTGTAGCTTTTTGCGGTGCTTTAACTTATGCCGAAATCGGATCGCGCTTTCCGGTAACCGGTGGCTATTACAAAATCTTCTCGGTAGCTTACCATCCTTCCATTGCCTTTGCCATTAATTGTATTGTGATTATTTCAAGCGCCGCATCGGTAGCAGCGATATCTATTATCGGAGCAGAGTACCTGAGTAAGATCATATTACCGCCGGCTATACAAACCGAAACATCCAGGGTAGCCATAGCCATCACCACCATTTTAGTATTTTATTTAATTAATCTGTTAGGCCTAAAAGCAAGTGCCAAAACACAGAATATATTAACGGTAATTAAAATCGGGATGATTTTAACGCTTATTTGTGCGGTATTTTTTGGTAAACAAACACAGACGATTACACCTATTTTTAAAACAGCAACGGGCGCTTTACCAACCTGGTCTGATTATGGAAAAGCTTTAGGCCTTTGCTTAATTGCCGTTTCTTTTTCTTACGCAGGTTATGCCCAAACCATTAACTTTGGTGGCGAAGTTAAGGAGGCCAAAAAAGTAATTCCACGCGCCATTATTATTGGTTTAACCATAATTGTTGTCCTATACCTGGCCATCAACTATGTTTATGTAAACATAATTGGTTTCGAAGAACTGAAATCGGCAGAAAGTATAGCGGCAATATTGGCTTCAAAAATATTTGGCCCGGCAGGATTTAATGCCCTTTCGGTAATTATTTTTTTCTCGGTAATGGGTTATGTTAACGTCAATCTGTTAAGCAACCCAAGGGCAATGTTTGCCATGGGCGAAGAAGGTGCACTGCCAAAAATTTTTAGCAGGATGAATAAAAAGACCGAAGTAATTACCGTCAGTTTAACCGTTTTCACTTTAATCGCGGTAGTGATTATTTTCTATGCCAAAACCTTTGATAAAATTTTAAACTACACCATTTTCTTAGAAAGCATCAGTATGGCCAGTTCGGCAGCCACAATTTTCATTCTTAGAAAAAGAACAGCACATCTTGATAAAAAAACCATCTATACTGTTCCTTTATATCCTATATTGCCTATTATATTTATTGCTGCTTATACTTTTGTTGCCTTCAGCATTTACGCTGATGATCAAGATGCAGCACTTAATGGTTTATATATTTTTGCCGGCTTTCTGATCATTTATTTTGCAAGCAGGTGGTTTAAGAATAAATAATTGTCCGCAGATTGCCATTCCCGACTTGATCCGATTGCTATCTGAATAACAGAACACTCATGAATAATCGCAATGCAATACGCTTTAAAATTCCCGCCTGCGCGGAAATGATGCCAGATCTTTGGAACTTGCCAAAGGCAGACATAAGTAAAATAAACCAACTGGAATAAGCATGCCGGTTTTTCATCGGAACAAAATGGAAAGCAGGATTGCTCTCACCGATTAACACCGCAACTTGCTTTACAAAAAATAAAAATTAATTATAAAGATTTTAATGAACAAAACACTCTCCTTAAAACAAGAAATTGCTTACGCCGCTGGTATGATTGGCTGGAGCACGATGACCAACATTATCATCGTAATGCTTCCCTATTTCTACCTTCCGCCAAGTAACGCGGGCTTACCACCTTTGGTACCACAGCTTGTTTTGTTGGGTGCATTTAATATCCTTTCTATAATTGCTGCCTCGGGCAGGCTGGTAGATGCCATTTATGATCCGTTCATCGCCTCAAGAAGCGATGCGAGCACCAATAAAAACGGGCGCAGGATGCCTTTTATGAAATGGGCTATTGTGCCGGCCATGCTTTTCTGCGGACTGGTTTTTTATCCCATCCAAAAAACAGAAAGCCTGCATAATGCCTGGTGGCTCACGCTAACCCTTTGTTTATTTTTTATATCGGTTACAACCTATATCATTCCTTACAACGCGCTGCTGGCAGAAGTAACCAACACACCAAGACAAAAAGTTAAGCTTTCCAGTTATCAGCAAGTGGGTTTTGTAATCGGCATCATTTTATCGGCCTGCACCAACAACTTTGCCGATCTGGTTGAAGCTAATTTTCATGTAGCTAACCGCAGTGTGGCCATTCAGGCAGCAATATGGGGTTTGTGCATTTTCTCCGGATTGGTGATGTTGTTACCTATTCTTTTTATCAATGAAAAAGAATTTTCTGTAGCGAAACCTACTCACATTCCCTTATGGCCTGCAATTAAAAGCACTTTTAAAAACAGTAATTTTAAGTATTACCTGATATCTGATTTTGCATTTTACACGGCCTTGAGCATTATATCGAGTGGTTTATTGTTTTTCTGCACGGTGTTATTGGGCCTGCCAGAATCAGAAGGTGGCAAATTTATGGGTGCCATGGTTTTGGCTTCGCTCCTGTTTTACCCCATTGTTAATTTTGGATCAGCTAAAATCGGTAAAAAGCCCTTTGTGCTGCTCGCTTTCGGCGTTCTCTGCCTCATCTTCGTTACGATTTTCTTTTTAGGTAAATTACCTTTAGGGCCGCATACGCAGATTTATATCCTGGTCTTATCAGCATCCTTTCCATTAGCGGCACTTGGCATCTTACCCACTGCGATTTTAGCCGATATTGCTCAAAAAGATACTTTAGAAACAGGTGAAAACCACGAAGGAATGTTCTTCGCTGTAAAATATCTTTTTGTAAAACTGGGCCAAACTTTAGGAATTGCCATTTTTGCGATGCTTACCATTTATGGCAAAGATCCGGGCAATGATTACGGGTTAAGGTTAAACGGCGTAGTAGGTTTCGGGCTGTGTTTAATTGCGCTGTTGGTTTTCAGCAGGTTTAAGGAAGAAAAATAGTTTGGCGTTAAGCGTTTTGAGTTTGGAAGCGATGCAATCTGATCATCTAAGTTCCTTAATAAAATGGCGCTGGAATATCCAGATTTTTTAAAAGCAATTTCTGTGTGGCTTGGGTTACAGGAGCTTACAAAAGCAAGGCTTAAAAATGTAGTAACACATCAACGGAGCAATGTTTATGATCATCGCTCCGCTCATGTATTTCATTTATAAATTTGCCTAATATCCAGGACTTTGTTTTAAAGTACCTTTACTTCTGTCAATCTGGTCCTGAGGTAAAGGAAAATATTCGTCCCTGCTTTCGATGGTTATGCCTTTCAGATAATCGAAATATCCACCTTCAAAGGAGAAATAACTTTCGAGCGTTTGTTTTGCGATGCCCCAACGTACCAGATCGAAAAACCGGTGGCCCTCCATGGCCAGCTCAAGCCTGCGCTCAAACCGAACTGCATTTCTGGCATAGGTATTATTGGGGAAAGATGTATACGGACTTACTTTATACGCAGCAGCAGGGGTACCGTTTATTTGCTGTGGGGTAATTTTTGCGGCGCGGGCCCTCACAGCATTTACAAGCACTAAAGCCCTAGATAAGTCGCCTTTTTCTACGGCACATTCTGCCGCCATGAGGTAAACGTCGCCCAAACGGATCAGGTTTACATTTAGCCCGGTTACATTTGTAGTACCCGGTGCGGTGCCACTGGCCACCTGCGAAGCTTCTATGGTATTTTTAACGGCAACGAAAGGCCCACCATTTGAAGCATCACGAATCCAGGTATCACCTGCCATAATTCCCCAATCGCGATATGGAACACCCCTTCTACCAATGGTCGATTCTATGCGCGGGTCAAAAGGCAGGGTTTTATCTACCACGTAGTTGTCTTTTGCTGATCCAGTTAAACCAAAATCTGATTGGTATGGATTGTTACGATAACTACCATCCAGTAAAGGCAAACCAGCTATATCCACTTTAAAAGAATTAGCCAGATCAATAGAAGGCTGGAAAAAACCGCAGCAGTTGATTGGGGTGTTACCATAAGGGAAATTCAGGATATCGCCCACATTTCCGTTATCTCCACCCGTACCATCGGTACCCACGGAGTGCTGAACAGACATAATGGTTTCCGGACCGTCTTCCTTGGTAATATCGAAATTATCTGAATAAGGCATGGTGGTTAAGTCTGCTTTAGCCAAAATTACGGCGTTCAGAAGATCATAAGCCTCCGTATACTTTTTCTGGTACAGGTAAACTTTTCCGAGATAAGCCTGTGCAGCATATTTATCAACCCTTCCCTTTTGATTTTTAGGTTTGGTTGTAGTCAGATTATCTACAGCATATTGAAGATCAGTTATAATATTAGGGTAAATATCTTTGTCGTTAGGCACAAATGTACCACTGCTGGCCTCGGTAACGTAAGGCACCATTTTAAATACCCGCACTAAAAAGAAGTAGTAGTGCGCGCGCAATAAACGGGCTTCACCCTGTATCTCCCTGGCTCTGGCATCGCCAAATTTGGCCGATCCATTTCCCGCCTGTAAATTAGCCAATATTTTAAGGGTGTTGTTGCAACGTTGAATCGCTTCAAAACACCTGTCCCAAAGATTCGATAAGTTGTCATTTGTGCTGGTTGGTGAATGTTGCTCAATGGCATTCATAGGGGGCTGATCGCCAACGCTACTACCTTTATGGGCATTATCAGATGCCACTTCTCCGAACAACCACTGGCTGGGCGCAGCGCCATAATTGCCATAAGTGCCATTTACATTTCCGTTTAACAGGCTATACGCACCTACTAATAAACCCTCCACTCCATCTTGTGTGGTGAGCTGTGCTTCTGTTAGTTCTCCTTGCGGTTGCAGGTTCAAAAATTCTTTCTTACACGAGAAAGTCGAAAAGATCAGAAAGGAGAGCAGAATATATTTTATATGTTTCATCTTTATTCTTTTAATTAAAATCCAACATTAATACCGATTAAAAACTGACGTGGAGAAGGATAAACACCCTGATCTACTCCTGGTGCAGAAAAAGTATCTGTAATCTGGCTTACCTCCGGATCCATACCAGTATACTTCGTTATTGTAAATAAATTGGTTGCGCTTACATAAACCCTCAATTTGCTGATGGGCGAATTTGCACCAAATGCCTTAGTGGTAGGAATTGAATAACCAAGTTGTACATTTTTTAACCTTAAAAAGCTTCCGTCCTGAATGTAATAACTTGATGAAGCAAATTCCAGATCGGATGCACCTGCATAAGCAGAAGGTATTAAACTGCCTGGGTTCGAAGGACTCCATGCATTTAACAGTCTGGTACTTTTAGCACCATCGAAAGAAGGGAAATCGGTGAAATAGCGTGTGGCCTGAAAAATATCATTGCCCTGAACGCCGTAAATAAATGCAGCAATATCAAAGTTTTTATAAGAAGCATTCAAGTTTAAGCCTACAGTAAAATCAGGATTGGGATCTCCGATAATGGTCCGGTCTTTAGGATCAATTACCCCGTCGCCATTAACATCCTGATAGCGCAAACCGCCCACCCTGGCACCTGCGTAAGACGGATTGCCCTGAATATCGGCAGTGCTCTGGTAAATTCCAGCAGTTTTGTACCCAAAAAAGGAACCAAATGGGGCACCTTCCTGCAATACACTGGTTTGCAAACTCCTGTAATTTCCATAAATCTGGTTAAAAATACCAGGGGCTAACCTCACAATCTCATTTTTATTTCTGGAGAAATTTACACCAACATCAAACTTTAACGGGCTGTTATCTTTGATTCCATAATGATAAGCCACATTAAACTCAATCCCTTTGTTGCTCATATCACCGATATTCACAAACGGCGAACTTCCTAATCCAACTACACTTGATGGTAAGGGAAGGTTATAAAGCATATCAGATGTTTTTTTGTTGTACCAATCTACCGATCCATCTATTGCACCTCCCCACAAACTAAAATCAAGTCCAATGTTCAGCGCTTTTAACGATTCCCACTTTACATCGGCATTTTGATAGGCATTCTGCCATACACCGGTAGTTAATCCGTTCGCGCCACCAACAGCATAGGCAGAATTGATGATAGAACTTTGAAAACGGTTAATGTACTGATAAGGTGGAATACGCTGATTTCCGGTCTGGCCATAACCTAAACGGAGTTTTAAATCGCTCACCCATTTTATGCTTTTCATAAATTCTTCTTCCGATAATCTCCAGGCTACACTTCCTGCCGGATAATTACCGTATCTGTTGTTTGGACCAAAGTTTGAAGAACCATCCCTTCTGAAGGTCAGACTGGCCAGGTAACGGTCTTTATAAGAATAATCTACTTTTCCGAATACAGAAAACAGTGAGCCAATGGATCCAAAACTGGTATTGCTGATGTTGGAAGAGCCCGTACTCAGATAATAATAATCCTGGTTGCCCAGAATAAAGAAATCATTTCTGCCAGCATTTAGCTGACGTGATCTGGATCTGATGGCTTCTGTACCCACCAGAACATTTAAACGGTGCAGCTGGTTAAAAACCTTACTGTAATTCAAAGTATTGGTCCAGGTCCATTCGGTATTGTATCCCTGGTATTCGTTCAGGTTATTGGAGTTATTGCCCTCAGAGAATTCCAGGTTTGGATAACGCATAGATAGGCCGTTAAAATTTTCATAACGCAAACCAAAATTGGTTCTTAATACCAGGCCTGGCAGGATATCGCCTTCAGCAAAAACATTTCCAAAGAAGAAGTTATTTTTGTTTTTATTGTCTTTTGCACGATAAAGAAAAGCAAGTGGATTTTCAGCATTTCCCAATTGGCTACCGCGGCTACCTGCAAAATTTCCGGCAATATCATACACCGGGATAATGGTGGGTATACGATAGGCCCAGCCCAATGCACTGCCCTGATCCTGATAACTTCCTGGCGTATTCGGATTAACGCCAAAACCAAAGCCTTCAGAATAACTGTATTGTGCATTTTCGCCGAAACGAACGTGTTTGTTAAAAGCAGATATACTCGTATTTGATCTTAAATTATACCTTTTAAATCCTGTGTATTTGATGGTTCCTTTCTGATCAAGATATCCACCTGAAAAAGCATAGGTTGCATTTTCCCCGCCACCCGTGGCGGCAATCTGGTAATTCTGTACCGGTGCCGATTCTGTAATCTCATCAAACCAGTTGGTACCTTCCTTATTTGCCCGTGTAATCTGGTAGAAAAGATTGGGATCGCGGCTGTAATTATATTTGGAAGGATCGGCATCAGCAGCGGTAACATCCTGACCTAATTTTGAACCCGCTACCAGGTAGTCTGGCAATACAGGTGTTGGTCCTGAACCATAATTTCTGCCAGCGGCAACGGTTTTACCTGCATTTTTATAGCCATCAAACACATACTGGGCATATTGCTGGGGATTCATCATTTCAGGAAAACTGCCTTTACGCGGAGCTTGCGTACCATAATAAGAATCGAGCGTAATCTTTGGTAATCCAATTACTCCTTTCTTGGTGGTAATAATTACAACTCCATTATTGGCGCGCGATCCATAAATTGACGCTGAAGAAGCATCCTTTAACACCTGCATGCTTTCGATATCGTTTTGATTTAGCCACGATAATTTGCCTTCAAACGGAACACCGTCAATTACATATAGTGGTTCATTGTTATTGATGGTGCTGATACCCCTGATACGGATCTGCGGCGTGGACCCCGGTGCACCATCGTTGATGATCTGCACCCCTGTGGCCTTACCCTGCAAAGCTTCTACTGCACTAGCTGCAGGTTGGGCTTTCAGCAAACCCATACTTACTACAGCAACGGCACCCGTCAAATCCTTTTTCCGCTGGCTCGAATAACCGGTTACTACCACTTCCGATAATTTATTGTTTTCTGCCGACAACACGATGGAAAGATTGGTTTGACCGCCCAAGGCGACTTCTTTTGATGCATAACCGATGAATGAAACCACCAGTACATCTGTAGGTTTTGCAGCGATAGAAAATGTACCATTTGTATCAGTGGTTGTGCCGCCGGGGCCATTCTTGATTTTTATCGTTGCCCCAACGATGGGTAGTTGATCATCACTGCCAGTAACTTTACCGGTAATTTTTGATTGGGCCATTGCACCAAGTGCAAACAATACCCCAAAACACAAGAGAAGAAACCCCCTCCTGATACAGCATAAATTTTGTTTCATAGGTTTATATTGATTAGTTAAATAATGCATACTTATACTCCGATGCAATTTAGCCGGACACGCCAAACAGCATCAGTTTAAGATGAAGTATTGAAGAGGTTGATTGCCTGATTATAATAATTTAAAAAAAAAGGCAGGCATGGAAGAAGAATGGATTTCTCCTGTAAGTAATTGTTTTCTCATAAGTATTTGGTTAGATAGGTTTTATAGGTTGTTTTTATTTACAGTTTACATCACAATATTTTTCAAAGCAAATCAAGAATTAGTGTAAAATATACACTTAAATAAAAATAAATATACATATAAAAATAATTATACTACAAATTATACAGCCATAAATTGCTAATTAAAAACAATATCATGTAATAGCATCATTCGTTATATGTAATATAACAGTGATTGAGATCAGAAAATATGTTCGTGCTACATTTTTTTGTATCTTTGCCGCCGAAGCAGGAATAAGGGCTTGCCATTCTGAATGGCATATTCTCTCCGCAAGTTAGTCCTTCAACAAAATGATTGTTCTAGCTTCTTCAATAAATATTATACAAATACATACATGTTATTCAAAGAATTAAACCTCATTGAGCCTATTTTAAAGGCCCTTGAGACCGAAGGTTATTCACAACCGACACCCATACAGGAGCAATCCATTCCAACGATATTAAAAGGCAAGGATTTATTAGGCTGCGCGCAAACCGGTACCGGAAAAACTGCTGCTTTTGCCATTCCAATGCTGCAATTACTGCACGAAAAACACATCAATACAAAGGCCAACAAAAACATCAAAGCCCTGGTTTTAACACCAACACGCGAACTTGCCATCCAAATTGAAGATAGTTTCAAAGCTTACGGAAGCAATTTAAATTTACGCCGTCTGGTAATTTTTGGTGGCGTAAACCAACACGCACAGGTAGAAGCCTTAAAAAAAGGTGTTGATATTTTAGTGGCCACACCAGGCCGTTTGCTAGATTTAATGAACCAAGGTTTCATCAGTTTAAACACCATCGAACTTTTCGTACTAGACGAAGCCGACCGCATGTTGGATATGGGCTTTATTCATGACGTGAAAAAAGTTGTAGCTAAATTACCTGCAAAACGCCAGACTTTATTTTTCTCGGCAACCATGCCAGATGAAATACAGAAATTGGCCAATACCATTTTATCCAGTCCAACAAAAGTAGAAGTAACCCCGGTTTCTTCTACAGCAGAAACCATTGTTCAGTCTGTTTATTTTGTAGATAAGCCCGATAAGAAAAAATTATTGATCCATCTTCTTGAAGATAAAAATATCCAGACGGCTTTGGTTTTTACGCGTACCAAACATGGCGCAGATCGCATTGTGAAGGATTTAGCCCATGCCGGGATCAAAGCTGCTGCTATCCATGGTAATAAATCGCAAAATGCCCGTCAACGAGCACTAACTGATTTTAAAGATAGAAAAATACGCGTTTTAGTAGCAACCGATATTGCTGCACGTGGTATTGATATTGATCAGCTATCACATGTTTTCAATTTTGAGTTGCCGAATATCCCTGAATCTTATGTCCACCGAATTGGCCGTACAGGTCGTGCCGGTGCAAATGGTATTGCCATTTCATTCTGTGATGCAGAAGAAAATGAGTACCTGTTAGATATTCAGAAACTCATTAAAATTACACTTCCTATTGTAGACGATCACCCTTATCCGCTAAGCTGGGAAAACATGCTGGCCAAGAATCAGGTTAAACGTAAACCGCAGGCGCAATCTAAAGGTGGTGGCGGTAAAAAAACCGGCGATGGCAACATGAGCGGCAAACCACGCAACGCCAGCAACAACAGGAGATTTGGCGGGAATAGAAAAAGAGGAGATAGATAGGATTAAAGTAGAAGGTTGGAAGGCGGAAGGTCTGAAAACCCAATATTAAATAACTTAATAAACCCAGGTTGTAAAGTACAGTTTGGGTTTGTTTTTTTGTAACCCTCGACTGAAGTTGAAGGCGGTGATTAAGAAATTAAAAAGCGTAACATCATTCCCAACTTGATTGGGAATCTTAATGTAATAAGCTTTAAGATTCCGCCTGCGCGGGAAAGACGATACTTAATTAAAAAACCCGTGTTACGAAACGTAACCCGGGTTTTATATTTCTGACTAAAGGCCAGCGCAAGGAAAACCTTCCACCCTAAACCTTCCGCCTTCTACCGTTCTACACCACTACATTAATAATCTTCCCTTTAACAAAAATGATTTTTTTAGCAGGCTTTCCATCTAAAAATTTCTGGAACTGTTCATCAGCAAATAAAATTGCCTCTGCTTCTGGTTGCGCTAAAGTTAAGCTCAAATTCAGGTTCATTTTCATTTTACCATTAATGGAAACCGGGTAAGCAAACTCATCTTCTACCAGATATTCAGGATTAAATGTCGGGAAAGCGGCATATGACAAAGTTCCTGCTTCATTTCCTAACAACACCCAAAGTTCTTCGCAGATATGCGGTGCGTAAGGGGAAAGAATAATCACCATGTCTTGCAAAACCTGACGGCTTTTACATTTCAGGTCCGTTAATTCATTTACCGCAATCATAAAGCTGGATACCGAAGTATTAAACGAGAAACGCTCAATATCATCCTGCACCTTTTTAATGATTTTGTGTAATGATTTTAATTCTGCTTTAGTAGGTTCAACATCTGATACGGTGAATTCCCATGCTTCATTATGGAACAATCTCCAGAATTTACGCAAGAATTTAAATACCCCTTCAATACCATTGGTATTCCAGGGTTTACTTTGCTCCAACGGACCCAAGAACATTTCGTACATCCGCAAAGTATCAGCACCATAACGCTCAATCAAATCATCGGGATTAACCACGTTGAATTTCGATTTAGACATTTTTTCTACTTCAACGCCACAGATGTATTTTCCGCTTTCAAGAATAAATTCTGCATTCGCATATTCCTCTCTCCAGGCTTTGAATTTTGTCAGGTCTAAAGTATCGTTTTCAACAATGTTTACGTCAACATGCAATGCCGAAGTTTGATATTCTTTTCTTAAACCAGCAGATACGTACGTATTGGTAGGTTTTCCGTTTTCGTCATTAACACGGTAAACAAAATTGCTCCTACCCTGAATCATCCCCTGGTTGATCAATTTTTTAAAAGGCTCCTCCTCTTTGGTGTAGCCCAAATCTTTCAAAAATTTATTCCAGAAGCGGCTGTATAACAAGTGGCCGGTTGCATGTTCAGAACCACCAATGTACAAATCTACAGCCTTCCAATATTCAATGGCTTCTTTTGAAGCAAAATCGTTGTCGTTATTGGCATCCATATAACGGTACCAGTACCAGCTGCTTCCTGCCCAACCCGGCATGGTGCTTAGTTCATAATGTCCGCCATCTTTTGGCAACCAGTTTTCGGCCCTGGCCAAAGGTGGTTCACCTGTTTCTGTCGGTAAATATTTATCAATTTCAGGAAGCAACAAAGGCAATTCTTCTTCATTTACCAGATAAGGCAATCCATCTTTAAAATAAACCGGAATCGGCTCACCCCAATAACGCTGACGGCCAAAAATCGCATCACGCTGACGGAAGTTTACTTTTGCCTTGCCTGCCCCACGCTCTTCTAACCAGTTATTTAAAAAGGCAACCGCTTCTTTGTATCCCATTCCGTTAATGAAACCAGAATTGATGTATTTTCCTTCTTTCGTTGGATCTGCCTGTACATCAATATCTTTTTGCGCATCTAAAATCTGTACAATTGGCAAATTAAAGTGCTTAGCAAATAACCAGTCGCGCTGATCGCCACTGGGAACTCCCATTACTGCTCCTGTTCCATAGCCGGCCAATACGTAATCGGCAATCCACAACTGCACGCGCTCGCCACTTACCGGATTAACTACATACGTACCCGTGAAAGCACCGGATACCGTTTTAGTATCTGCCATTCGGTCTAACTCCGATTTCTTTTTTGTTAAAGTAATATAATCTTCAACAGCCTGTTTTTGTTCAGGCGTGGTCAATTCGGCAACCCACTCATGTTCCGGAGCCAATACCAGGTACGAAACACCAAAAATCGTATCCACACGGGTGGTAAATACTTCTATATATTTTTCAGTTTTCAGTTTTGAGTTTTCAGTTTCTTCCACTGCCAACTGCGAATTGTCAACTGCAAACTTTACCGATGCGCCTACACTCTTACCGATCCAGTTGCGTTGCATTTCCTTGATCGGTTCAGGCCAGTCGATGGTATCCAAACCTTGCAAAAGGCGATCAGCATAGGCGGTAATGCGCATGCTCCACTGCATCATTTTCTTTTGCTCAACGGGGAAACCGCCACGCTCAGAAAAACCATCTTTCACTTCATCGTTGGCTAAAACCGTTCCCAATGCCGGACACCAGTTTACGGTACTCTCTCGAAGGTAAGTTAGACGGTATTTTAACAATTCGATCTGTTTTTCCTCTTCCGTAAAGGTTGCCCAATCACTTGGCAAAAATACTCTGGTATCTTCATCGCAAACCGCTTTCACATCAGCAGTACCTGATGCATTGAACTTTTCAATCAGCGTGGTAATATCTTCAGCCCTATCGTTTTCGATATTATACCAGGAGTTGAACAGCTGCATAAAGATCCATTGTGTCCACTTATAATACGATGGTTCACTGGTACGTACTTCCCTGCTCCAATCGAAAGAAAAACCAATCTGGTCTAACTGCCTGCGGTACGTGGTAATATTGGCCTCGGTGGTAATGGCCGGATGTTGCCCCGTTTGTATGGCGTATTGCTCTGCCGGTAATCCGAACGAATCGTATCCCATTGGATGCAGTACGTTAAAGCCTTTAAGGCGTTTATATCTTGAAAAAATATCTGATGCAATGTAACCCAGCGGGTGACCAACGTGTAAGCCAGCTCCTGATGGATAAGGGAACATATCTAACACATAGTATTTTGGTTTCTCAGAATTGCTTTCGGCTTTAAATGTTTGATGATCTGCCCAGAATTTCTGCCACTTTTGCTCTATTTCTTTGAATTGGTAATCCATTGCAAGTTTTAAATGTTTAAAGGGGCGAAAATACGGAAATTAAGGGGCTTAAAAAAGGAGATTCAGGATAATATTTACCAGATAGACATGCAGAATGAGAATAAGTTAAGACTAAAATTTGCAATTCTTTCGTGTAGTCAGATGTTTCCATCTGACTATCGAAGCATTCAAGATAAGTGAAATCTTAATTATGTTTTGTTAGTTTGGAACAACTGACAGCACAATAATTTGATACCGAAATAATAATTTCCCATTAAAAGAATTATCATAGAATACGGAATTGTCATCCTGAGCTTGTCGAAGGATCTGACTTAAATATCTTACGAAGCATTTCGACGGGCTCAACGTGACAAATTCAAAGTAGATTAAGATTATGATAAAAACCTTTGCTATCAAGGTAAATCTTTATTTGCTATTCGGTGTAAGTTCGTAAAAACCGATACCAAAGCTTCTATCCAAAACCACAAAAAAGCGCCATTGATCTTAAAACCAATGGCGCAGCAAATAATCGGGTGATTAAGTTCTTATCTTGATAAAGAATATACTTTAGTTACGTTTGTTTTATCAATTTTAGCGGTAAACTCTAATTTGTTTGCCGTAATGCTATTTATCTTACAATAATTCAAGCCATCGTTAATATCCATGCTAAACTGATCAGAATATATGATTACGTAAGTTCCAATGGTCCTGTTTCCTGATAAACTCAACTCTACCTGGTCATCATTGTTTGGCTTAAAGTCAACATAATCACTGGTGGTACCATAATTAACCGTTCCGTTCATCTTTTTTGGATCTTTTAATGTTTCTTCAGTGGTGTAGCCAGAAGTTACAATTTTATTTAATGTCCACCTACCTAACATTTGCGCTTTTAAAGAAGTGCTGTCTTTTTTGCATGATATAAGGGTTGAGGCGGTAAGTAAGAATAGGCTCAGAATGGTAATTTGTCTTTTCATAGTTAAATTTAGTTTTAAGATATCCATAATTAACGCCGTTTCATCAAATTTCGTACCGCCTTTAAAAAAAGAATCAGATTTTCGGAAGAATCTAATCGTTAAACTAAAAGTTAATCGCATACGTTAATATTCATTTAGCAATCATTAATTGGTGTTTATCAGGTATAATTTATATTTTCGCAGAAACAAAAATGAAATACATGGAAGAATTCGAAGTAAGTGATGCATCTAAAAAAACCAAAACCGTTTATATCTCTACGATCATCAGTATTGCATTGGTTTTATTAATGCTGGGACTACTTGGTTTAGTACTTGTACATGCCAAAAATCTATCTAACTACGTTAAAGAAAACATTGTTTTAAACATTATTGTTGATGAAGGTGCAAAAGAAGCTGATGTTCTGGCTTTCCAAAAAGAGTTAAATGCCAATCCCGCGGTAAAGCAGACCCAATATGTGAATAAAGAACTTGCAGCCAGAAATTTAACCCAGGATTTAGGCGAAGATTTTGTGAATTTCTTAGGATACAACCCACTAACTTCTACCTTCGATGTATATTTAAAAGCAGAATATGCAAACAATAAAAGTATAGACGCCTTAAAAACAAGTATTTCTAAAAATCCTGTAGTTAAAGAAGTGGTTTACCAAAGTTCTTTAATTGATATGGTAAACAAAAATATCAATACCATTGGTTTAATCATATTAGCCTTTGCAGCGCTATTATTAATTATTTCTATTGCACTGATTAACAACACTATAAGATTGGCCATTTACTCACAGCGCTTTTTAATTAAAAGTATGCAGCTGGTTGGTGCAACGAAAAATTTTATCCGACGTCCTTTCTTACTGTACGCTGCTTTGCATGGCTTAATTGCCGCATTTATAGCCATTATTATTTTATTGGCCACTTTAATTTATGCCCGCAAAGAGGTGCCTGAAATTATTATTTTAAATAACTATCAGGAATTTGGTTTTGTATTTATAGGCCTTTTAATTGTGGGTATTTTTATAACAGGCATTAGTACATGGTTTGCAGTAAGCAGATATTTACGTTTAAAATCTTATCATCTTTATAGATAATGGCAGAAAAAAAAACAGGTCCGGTTGTAAAGGACGTTAAAAGCGAATTGGTTTTCACCAAAAAAAACTATCAGTTATTGTTAATCAGCATTGCAATTGTAGCAGTTGGTTTTATCCTGATGATGGGCACCACTGGTAATATTTACGATTTCAGAAGAACTTTATTGGCGCCATTGGTGGTATTGGCAGGTTTTGCTTTTGGTATTTATGCCATTTTAAAAAAATAAATTTATCCTATCGGGGCTAATATCAAAACGCTTAATTGATTGATTGAGCGTTTTCTTTATTTCCTTTCTTTCTTAAAAATATGAACGCTTTTGAAGCCATTGTCCTCGCCATTGTTGAAGGATTAACTGAATTTTTACCTGTATCAAGCACCGGCCACATGATCATTGCATCATCGCTTATGGGCATTGCATCAGAACCATTTGTAAAACTTTTTACTATTGTAATCCAACTGGGTGCAATACTTTCGGTGGTCGTACTTTATTTTAAACGATTTTTTAAATCCATCAACTTCTATATTAAATTGCTCGTGGCTTTTATTCCGGCAGCGGTATTTGGCCTGTTATTGAGTAAAAAAATAGACGAGTTATTAGAAAGCCCTATGGCCGTTGGAATTTCGTTATTGATTGGCGGTACTATCTTATTATTTGTAGACAAATGGTTTAACAAACCAACCATTGATGAAGAAGTGAAAATAACCTATTTAACAGCGCTGAAAATAGGTTTTTTCCAGTGTATTGCCATGTTGCCAGGTGTATCGCGTTCCGGAGCAACCATTGTGGGGGGTATGAGTCAGAAATTAAGCAGAAAGGTAGCAGCAGAATTCTCATTTTTCCTGGCCGTGCCTACTATGTTTGCAGCAACGGCAAAAAAACTCTACGATTTTTACAAAGAAGGACACACCATTACGCATGATCAAACCAATATGTTGATTATTGGAAATGTTGTTGCATTTATTGTGGCGCTTTTGGCCATCAAAAGTTTTATCGGATACCTGAATAAACATGGTTTCAAAGTTTTTGGATGGTACAGAATTGCCGCAGGCTTAATCATTATCATCCTCCTGCTAAGCGGACACAATTTACAGATCATATAACCTGAAAAAAGTTTAATCACAGCTCTACAGCAAAAATCGGAAGACGACGATCTGTGAACATCCTTTTTATCTGTAGTTAAAAAATGAAGTAAACCACATCGAATCCGTATCTTTGCACAAAAAAGATTTGTGAGTACCGAAAATTCAAAATTTAAAGATTTCAATTTCGCTGAAGGCGAGTTGCTTTTAATCAACAAACCATACAAATGGACTTCATTTGATGTGGTAGGCAAAATTCGTAATTCTTTAAAACCACTAAAACTAAAAGTTGGCCATGCTGGCACTTTAGATCCGCTTGCTACGGGCCTGCTGATTATCTGCACAGGCAAACTGACTAAACAGATTGATACTTTCCAGGCCGAAGAGAAAGAATATACCGGCACCATGATTTTAGGGGCTACTACCCCATCATTCGATATGGAAACCGGGGTTGACGAAACATTCGATATCAGTAACATTAGCGAAGAAGAAATTTATGCGGCCTGCAAACCATTTATTGGCGACATCGAACAATATCCACCGGCCCATTCTGCAGTAAAAGTAAATGGCGAGCGTTTATATGTAAAAGCAAGATTAGGCGAAGAAGTTGAGTTAAGGAAACGTTTTGTAAGTGTTCCAGCATTTGAAATCACCAGAATCGAACTACCAGAAATAGACTTCAGAATTGTTTGTAGCAAAGGCACTTACATCCGCTCATTAATATCCGATTTTGGTAAAGCTTTAAACAATGGCGCCTATCTTTCTAAATTAACGCGCACCCGAAGCGGAAACTTTTTGCTAAAAGATGCATTTGAGGTATTAGAACTTGTTAATTATATTCGTAGCAAGAAAGAAGAAGCTAAAACTGAAGCACAGGTATGAACCACATCAAAAACAGGAACACCAGATTTATAAAAGAAATCCTTTTAATTATTGCGGGTGTAACTTCGGCATGTTTTGGGTTAAAAAGCTTTTTAATGCCCAGCCACTTCATTGATGGTGGTGTTACCGGTATTTCCCTTCTGGTAAGTACTTTAACAGGATGGAATTTATCTTATCTGATTGTGGTCATCAATATTCCTTTTGTTATTTTGGGCTACAGACAAATTGGTAAAGGTTTTGCCTTTAAAACTGCAGTTGCCATAGCTACGCTTTCAGTGGCCCTGATAATCCTGCCCTTTCAGCCTATTACGCATGATAAGCTGCTGATTGCATTTTTTGGCGGTTTGTTTTTAGGCGGTGGAATTGGTCTAGCCATGCGCGGTGGTTGCGTAATTGACGGCACGGAGGTGTTAGCCCTTTACATCAGTAAAAACAGCATTTTAACGGTTGGAAACATCATCCTGATTTTAAATATCATCATTTTTGCCTTCGCTGCTTATTTCTTAAACATCGAAACGGCACTATATGCCATTCTGACCTATTTATCAGCATCAAGTACTATCGATTTCATTGTAAATGGTTTAGAACAGTATACGGGTGTTACCGTGATTTCAGACCATCAGGAAGACATCAAAGCGTTCATCATTAACGAAATGAAACGCGGTGTAACCATTTATAAAGGTGAAGGTGGTTACGGAGAAAAAAAAGATATTGATATTATTTTTACCGTTGTTACCAAACTAGAGATGAGCAAATTACAAACGGCCATCAGGCAGATTGATTCGGATGCCTTTGTGATACAACAACAAATTGCCGATTTAAAGGGCGGAGTAGTTAAACGCCATGCTTTACATTAATTTTCCATCCCATTGAAGATATACAATAACCTTTCAGATTTTAAAAAATTAAATAATGCCATTGTTACCATTGGTACATTTGATGGTGTGCATTTCGGACATCAAAAAATCATCAAACAATTGGTACAAAAGGCAAAGGCAGATCACGGAGAAAGTGTTATACTCACTTTTTTCCCACATCCTAGAATGATTATTGATCCTGAAAACCAGGACCTGAAAATGATCAATACCATTCATGAAAAAGCAGAAATTTTGAAGGGTTTAGGTGTAGATCATCTGATTATAACCCCTTTTACCCGCGATTTCTCCAATCAGCTGCCTGAAGATTATATTAAAAATACCCTGGTTGATAATATCGGCACCAAACACATCATCATTGGATACGATCACCGTTTCGGGAAAGACCGCTCGGGCAATTTAAGCATCTTAAAAGCTGCCGGCTCACATTTCGGCTTTACCGTTGAAGAAATTATGGAACAGGATATTCATGACGTTGCAGTAAGCTCTACCAAAATCCGACAGGCGCTTTTAGCCGGAGATGTAAGTTTGGCTAACGATTACCTCGGTTATCCTTTTTCTATTTTTGGAAGGGTAATTAAAGGTGATAAAATAGGCAGAACAATCGGTTTCCCAACAGCCAATATTTTTGTAGAAGAAATATATAAACTGATTCCAGGCGATGGCATTTATGCGGTTACAGTAGAAGTTGATTCCGAAGTCCGAAGTCTGAAGTCCGAAATCGATATTTCCAACCTTCTACCTTCAACCCTTAGCCCTCAAACTTACAAAGGTATGGCTTATATCGGGCAACGGCCAACCATTAACGGGATGACCAGAAATATTGAGGTTAATATTTTCGATTTTAACCGGGAAATTTATGGACAGCATATTAAGATGAATTTCTTGAAATTCTTACGTCATGATGTAAAATTTACCGGATTAGAAGCTTTAACAGTCCAGCTGCAAAAGGACAAAGAGGCCACGCTCGATTATTTTAACCAGTAAATATTAATTTATCCAACAAGGTCATCACCTCGATTCGATGACTATCGGATGAAACGCAGTGCAATGGAGAGATCCTTCTAAACAGATTTAGCTTCGCTGAGCACTTCGTGGTTCTTAACTTCGTTGCACCGATAGCTAACTATCGGGTCCGCTCAGGATGACGGCAACTCGGGAAGGCCGTTATTTTTATAAACTCAGTTTTTAATAAGCTAAGTCAAAAGGGTATTTAAGTCTGTTTAAATCAGATTTCCCTTTCAAAAAAGCCTTATTTTCGTTATATTAGCGGCAATGAGGCTTTTTTACATCATTTTCTTGCTCGCTATTTCCGCTAATTTTGCGGTATTCGCATCACACGAAAAAATACATGATGTGCAATCAAAAAACGCAAAAATAAGTTTCGTTACGGAAAAAAAAATCATCAAACAACAGTCCGGTTTCAATCAGGATACCGAAAGCCTGCAAAAAGATCTTATTAATACCACACCTGTAAAAATATCTTTCAGCGCTTTTGTCCTGACCACTCTTTTCCTATTTTTCCTTCTTAAGAACAAAACCGATAATACCAAAGTTATAACCAAAAGATTAAAGTATAATTATTGGTGTTTGTTCAAAATGCTCTATCCAAAACACGTTTTTTGGTAAATCAATCCATGATATGGCTACCAGCGAGCATCACCAAACGCCATTGCTTCAGCCAAGTTTAAAATTTTTAGTTTTTAATATTTTAAAAATCAAATGATTCATTTACCAGATTTAATTGCCGATTTAGGATTGATACTTGCTGCTGCAGGTATAACAACATTATTATTTAAAAAAATTAAACAACCACTCGTACTGGGCTATATACTGGCTGGTTTAATGGTTGGTCCGCACTTTAGTTTTCTGCCAACGGTAACCGACCAGAAAAGTGTAACCATATGGGCCGAAATTGGCGTCATATTTCTTTTATTCAGTTTAGGCTTGGAATTTAGCTTTAAAAAGCTGGTTAAAGTTGGTGGCTCCTCATCAGTAACAGCCATTGTAGAAGTGGTGTTTATGCTTTTAATTGGTTATGCAGCCGGCTCGCTTATGGGCTGGAATACCATGGACAGCATCTTTTTAGGGGGGATTTTGTCGGTGTCTTCTACAACGATTATTATCCGGGCTTTTGAAGAACTTGGCGTAAAACATAAGAAATTTGCGGGTTTGGTTTTCGGTGTATTGATAGTAGAAGATTTAGTTGCCATTTTGTTACTGGTACTCCTTTCTACATTGGCGGTAAGCCAGCAGTTTGCCGGTTCAGAAATGCTCATCTCGATATTAAAACTCGCTTTTTTCCTTGTGTTATGGTTCTTAGGCGGCATTTTCTTAATTCCAACTTTTTTAAAAGCTACGCGAAAATTAATGAATGATGAAACCATGTTGGTTGTATCTTTAGCCTTATGCCTGGTTATGGTATTGCTTGCGGTTAAAGTTGGTTTCTCTCCCGCACTTGGCGCATTTATTATGGGATCGATCTTAGCCGAAACGACTCAGGCTGAAAAGATAGAGCACCTGACCAAATCTGTTAAGGATTTATTTGCGGCAGTTTTCTTTGTTTCGGTGGGCATGTTAATTGATCCGAGGGTTTTGGTTGATTATGCCTTTCCGATCGTTGTCGTAACCATTGCTACCATTGTTGGTAAATTGGTAAGTAGCTCTTTAGGCGCTTTATTATCCGGTCAGCCTTTAAAAACCTCCGTACAGGCAGGAATGAGTCTGGCGCAAATCGGCGAATTTTCGTTCATTATTGCCACCCTGGGTCTAACGCTTAAGGTTACAAGTGAATTTCTTTATCCAATTGCTGTAGCCGCTTCGGCCATTACCACCTTTACCACCCCTTATTTAATCAAATCGTCAGAAGGGTTTTATAACTTTTTAAATCGTGTTTTACCAAAAAAATGGCTGGACGCGATTCAGCGA
>Ga0182008_10000704_pt1 | contig 23899 bp, 23 predicted proteins | sample Sormic07211129_1_FD_120482 | JGI IMG/M metagenome (GOLD analysis project Ga0182008, IMG submission 120482) | Rhizosphere microbial communities from Sorghum bicolor, Mead, Nebraska, USA - 072115-129_1 metaG | ecosystem: Host-associated > Plants > Roots > Rhizosphere | place: USA: Nebraska...
GGGTTGGGCGAGGTGTTCAATGTGTTTCCCTGGGCGTATACGTTGCTGCGTTACGTGGGGGCCGCGTATTTGCTGTATCTGGCGTGGAAGATCGCCACGGCGGGCGGCATGACCGACAGCGCTGACGAGCGCGGCAAACCCATGACGTTTCTCGGCGCCGCCGCGTTCCAGTGGGTCAACCCCAAGGCCTGGATCATGGCGTTGGGCGCCATCACCACCTACACGCCCGCCGAAGGCTACGTGACCAATGTGCTGGTCATTGCCTTGGTGTTCGCGGTGGTCAACCTGCCCAGCGTGTGCGTCTGGTTGGGCTGCGGCACCGGGCTGCGCAACCTGTTGCGTGAGCCGCGTTGGGTGCGCCTGTTCAACGGGATAATGGCCGGCTTGCTGGTTCTGTCGCTGTACCCGATGTTCCTGGCCGGCTAGGTGTCAGACCGGTGAGATGGTCGCCAGCAGGCCGATGCCGATGGTCAGTACCAGAAAACCGAACAGGAAGAGTGCCATCTTGGTCATAGGACCTCCGAAGGGAAGGGAAGTGGAAACGGTGGCTATTGTCCGCCTGGGTGGTTTTTCGATACAGACGCAGATAACAAAGAAAAAACCGTATCAGATGTGGCTGCCACCCCATGGTGGAGGGCGTTGAGTGCCACCGGAATTTTCCATATCAGTGCTTGAGACAGCCGGGGCATTTGCCCCTAAGATGGCGCCCACGGCATCAACACAATAAGAGTGGGCCAACCCTCGATGGAAAGACGTCAATTCAGCGGTGGCATGAAGGGCAAGAACCTGCGCTACCTCAACGAAACCTCCCAGCAGCCGGCGTCGGTCACCCGCGTCGGGTTTCTGTTGCTCGAACATTTCTCCCTGCCCGCATTCACCCAGACTCTCGATACCCTGGTCACCGCCAACCTGCTGCGCCCCGAGCTGTTCGCCTCACGTACGTTTGGCTGCGACGACGGCGAGGTCATCAGCGACCTCGGCCTGGTGATTCGACCGGACGCCCGCCTTGACGCCGCTGTGCTGCACGACCTCGACCTGTTGGTGATCTGCGGCGGCTTTCGTACCGAACTCAAGGCCAGTGACGACTTCATCCACCTGCTGCGCAGCGCCGCCGAGATGGGCGTGAGCCTGGCCGGGTTGTGGAACGGCTCTTGGTTTCTCGGCCGTGCCGGGCTGTTGCAGGGCTATCAGTGTGCCATTCACCCGGAGCACCGCCCGGCGCTGGCCGAGGTGTCCAAGGCCGCCAAGGTCACCAGCGAACCCTTTGTGATCGACCGCGACCGCCTCACCGCGTCGAGCCCCTCCGGTGCGTTCCATATGGCGTTGGACTGGATCAAGAGCCTGCACGGCAAGGCGCTGGTCGAAGGCATTGAAGACATCCTGGCGTTTGAAGAGTCGCGTTACCGGCGCATCAAACCGACTGAAAACATCAGCGTCAGCGCGCCGCTGCGCGAAGTGGTCAAGCTGATGGACGCCAACCTCGAAGAACCGCTGGAACTCGACCAGTTGGCAGTCTACGCCGGCCGCTCGCGACGTCAGCTCGAACGCCTGTTCAAGGAGCAATTGGGCACCACGCCGCAGCGCTACTACATGGAACTGCGCGTAACCGAAGCGCGGCGTTTGCTGCAGCACACCGAGCTGTCGCAAGTGGAAGTGCTGGTAGCGTGTGGGTTTGTCTCGCCGAGCCATTTCAGCAAGTGTTACAGCGCCTACTTCGGATACCGCCCCTCGAAAGAGAAACGCCTGATCAAGTAGCATGAGCATCGTCTGGAATTTTCCCGAGGAGTGCCGATGTCGTTAACCCTGAAGGACCGCTACCGTGGCAGCTTGCTGGGCCTGGCCTGCGGCGATGCTGTGGGGACCACCCTGGAGTTCAAGCGCCGGGGCAGTTTTGCGCCGATCACCGATATGGTCGGCGGCGGGCCGTTCAACCTCAAACCGGGGCAGTGGACGGACGATACCTCCATGGCCCTGTGCCTGGCCGAGAGCCTGTTGCACAAAGACGGGTTCGATGCCCGTGACCAGATGGCGCGCTACCTCAATTGGTGGCAGTGGGGCTACCTTAGTTCAACCGGAGACTGTTTCGATATCGGCATGACCGTACGCGAGGCGCTGACGCTGTTCCAGAACACCGGCGACCCTTTCGCCGGCTCAACCGATCCCTATTCGGCCGGCAACGGCTCGATGATGCGCCTGGCGCCTGTGGTGTTGTTTTATTACCCGGACCTGCAAAACGTGCGCACCTTCAGCGCCGACAGTTCCCGCACCACCCACGCCGCCCAGGAAGCGATTGACTGCTGTCTGGTGCTGGCGCAGGCCATCTGTAATGCCCTCGGCGGCGCGTCGAAAGCGAAGGTGCTGCAGTTGGCCGATGTACCGTTGATGACGCCCAAGGTGAAGGCTATTGCGGCGGGAGAGTACCGTGACAAACCCGGCGCGGAGATTGTCGGCTCGGGCTATTCGGTGGCTTCCCTGGAAGCTGCCTTGTGGTGCTTTCATCACACCGACAGCTATGCCGATGCAGTGCTGGCGGCGGCCAACCTGGGCGATGATGCCGATACCACCGCCGCCATAGTCGGTCAATTGGCCGGCGCCTATTACGGGCTCACGGCGATCCCGTCCGAATGGCTGGGAAGGTTATGGATGGCGGATGAAATCCAGGCGATGGCCGACGGATTGTTCAACGCCGCAGGTCATCCGGCCTGACACTCGCCGCTAAAAACGCTCCAGCCGATAAGGCGCCAGGGCCGGCAACCCCGCTGGCATCGGCGTGCCTGCCGCCAGCCCGGCCACCAGCTCCGCCGTCACCGCCGCCTGGGTCAAGCCCAGGTGCTGATGCCCGAACGCCAACAGTACCTTGCCGTCAGCCACCCGATCGATGATCGGCAGCGAGTCGGGCAGCGACGGCCGAAAGCCCATCCACGGGGTCGCACCCTTGACGTCCAATTCCTCACGGAACAGGCCGTGGCTCAACCGTTGTAACTGCCAGGCGCGCTGCATATTGGCGGGGCGTTCAAGCCCGGCGAACTCCACCGTACCGGCCAGCCGCAGGCCGCCGGCCATGGGGGTCATGATAAATTTACGCTCCAGGGAGGTCACGGCGAACGGCAGGCGCTGATGCTCATGGGGCAGCATCAAGTGGTAGCCGCGCTCGGTGTCCAACGGCACCTGTTTGCCGGTCAGCGCCGCCGTCAGGCTGGCCGAATGCGCACCGCAGGCAATCAGCGCCTGACGCGCCAGCAGCGGCGCCTGGTCGGTGAACAGGCAGACGCCTTCGGCATCGACTTGCCCGCTGACCACACGGCGCTGGAGAAACTGCACGCCCGCAGCCTCGGCGGCGCTGACCAGTTCGCCCACCACCTGGAACGGGTCGAGAAAATGCCCGGTGGCCGGGAAAAACAGTCCCCCTAGCAGGCGTTCGCTCAACTGCGGCGCCGCTTCGCGAATCGCCTCGGCAGGCCAGAATTCCACCGGCACGTTTTGTTGCTGCATTCGATGCTGCAACGCTTGGATATCCGCCCGCGACTCAGCCCGTTCGAACACCAACAGTGAGCCGTCCTGGCGCATCAGCCGCGTCCGCTCCAGGCTGGCCAGCAAGCGCTGCCAGGCGCCCAGGCTATGCTCGTTGAGCGCACGAAGGCCGGCCACCGTGCGCTGGTAAGGCGCCGGGCGCAGGTTGAGCAACAGGCGCGTAAACCAGGGCAGGGCGCGGGGCAGGTAGCGCCAGTCCAGACGCAGCGGGCCCATGGGGTCCAGCAGCATGGCGGGCAAGCGCTTGAGAATCGAGCGGTCGGCAATCGGAAACACCTGCTCGGTCGCCAGGTGCCCGGCGTTGCCATAGGAGGCGCCCATGCCTGGCGCCTGCGGGTCGACGATTACTACCTGGCGGCCCTGACGCGCCAGTTGCAACGCGCAGGCCACGCCGATAATGCCGGCGCCGACCACCACGATATCCGTACGGTTCATCGGCTAGGCCTCTCTCTGCCCGTCGAGCAGCCGCCGCAGCAGCAGCGGGTTGTCATGCCGCAGTGCTGCAGGCAGCAAGGCGTCGGGGAAGTCCTGGTAGCACACCGGCCGCAGGAAGCGCTGGATCGCCGCCGTGCCCACTGAGGTGGTGCGCGAGTCCGACGTGGCCGGGAACGGCCCGCCATGCACCATGGCGTCGCACACTTCCACGCCGGTCGGCCAGCCGTTCACCAGCAGGCGACCGGCCTTGCGCTCCAGCAACGGCAACACTGAGCGGGCGTCAGCCAGGTCGGCTTCGTCCAGATGCAGCGTGGCTGTGAGCTGCCCTTCGAGGTGCTCGCTGACCTGACGCACTTGCGCGCTGTCAGTGCAGGCGATCACCAATGAAGTCGCACCGAACACTTCGGCCTGGAGTGCCGGGTTGGCCAGGAAGGCGTCGGCCTGGGTAACACACAAACGCGCCTGGCCCTGGTTGGGGCCCTGCGCGGCTTTGCCGGTGGCGGCGACCTCGGCATGGTCGGCCAATGCGCTCGCGCCTCGCTGATAGGCCTGGAAGATTCCAGGGCTGAGCATCGTCTGCGCGGCGCAGTGCTGCAGTGAGTCGCTCGCCACCTGAACGAAGCGCTGCAATGCCGGCCCTTGAATGGCGACTACCACTCCGGGGTTGGTGCAGAACTGCCCGGCGCCCTGGGTCAGTGAGGCAACAAACCCCTGGGCCAGCGCGTCACCGCGCGCCGCCAGTGCCGCTGGAAACAGGTACACCGGGTTGATCGAACTCATTTCCGCATACACCGGAATCGGCTCCGGGCGTGCCTGGGCGGCACGACACAACGCCATACCGCCACTGCGCGAACCGGTAAAGCTCACGGCCTTGATGCGTGAGTCGCCGACCAGCGCAATGCCCAGGTCATAACCGCTGTCGTAGAGCAGCGAAAATACCCCCTCCGGCAGACTGCACGCCGCCACCGCCCTGGCAATGGCGCGGCCCACCAGCTCGCTGGTGCCGGGGTGTGCGTTGTGCGCCTTGACGATCACCGGGCAACCGGCGGCGAGCGCTGAGGCGGTATCGCCGCCGGCCACGGAGAAGGCCAGGGGGAAATTACTCGCGCCGAACACGGCCACCGGGCCCAGTGCGATGTGGCGCTGACGCAGGTCCGGGCGCGGCAAGGGCTCGCGTTCGGGCTGGGCGCTGTCGACCCGCACATCCAGCCACTCGCCGGCACGCACGGTGCGCGCGAAGGTACGCAACTGGGCGCAGGTGCGGCCGCGCTCACCTTGAAGACGCGGGCGTGGCAGGCCGGTTTCGGCAGCGGCGCGCTCGATCAACACGTCGCCCAAGGCTTCGATTTGCTCGGCGATGGCTTCAAGAAATGCCGCGCGAGCCATCAGCGACGTTTCTCGATAGGTATCGAACGCTGCCCACGCCAAGGCGCAGGCCTGCTCGACATGCGCAGCATCGCCGCCCGCGTAGGCTGGCTCCAGCGGCGTGTCGGTGGCGGGGTTGATGGCGCGGAATGCGGTGCCGCTGCCGCGCAGAGGATGCTGACCGATCAGCATCTGGCCCGTCAAAGTCATAGGATCGTCCTGGAAAATAGGAAGGGCCGCCGTGCCGATCACGGCGGCGCATGCGCACTCAGGCGCGGTTCTGCTCGGCCGACCAGTTGGCGTACCACTGGCGGAACAGTGCGAACTGCTGCTCGGCGTAACGCCGCTGAGCCTCGCTGAGCACGTCGGTCTCATTGAAGTGCAGGTCGTAGCCCTTGTCGCCGTTGAGCACCATCAGGTGCTTGTAATACAGCACCAGGTCGCAGCCCTCATCAAACGACGACAACACCGCCAGGGCGCTTTCCAGTTCGCGGGCCAGGCGCCGGGCCTTGGCATCGCCCTTGGCCGCCTGTTTGCTCAGCGCCACCAGGTGCAGCACTTCTCGTGGCAGCGCGTTGCCGATGCCGGTGATGGCGCCGGTGGCGTTACAGTTGACGAAGCCGTGCACCACCTGGGTGTCCACGCCCACCATCAGGGTCACACGGTCGTCCTGGGAAGTGATGTGTTCGGCGGCATAGCGCAGGTCCGCGCCACCGCCGAATTCCTTGAAGCCGATCAGGTTTGGGTGTTCGCGGCGCAGTTCGAAGAACAGCTCGGCGCGGGTGGCGAAGCCGTAGTAAGGGCTGTTATAGATCACGGCCGGCAACTCGGGCGCAGCCTTGAGGATTGCCGAGAAGTGCGCCTTCTGTGCGGTGGCGGATGCGCCACGCGACAACACGCGGGGAATCACCATCAGGCCGTGGGCGCCGACGTGGGCGGCGTGGGCGGCGTGAGCCACCGCCTCGCGGCTATTGACCGCACCCGTACCGACAATGGTCGGCACTCCAGCCGCTACTAGCCGCGCCACGCCTTCCTGGCGCTGGGCTTCGGTGAGCAACGGCCAGTCGCCCATGGAGCCGCAGTACACCACTGCGCTCATGCCGGCTTCGATCAGTTCGCGGCCTTTTGCGACCAGTGCGTCGAAGTCAGGTTGGCGCTGGGCGGTGCACGGGGTCATCAGGGCAGGGATGCAGCCGGTAAAAATGTTGTCGCTCATGGTTGTACTCCTTCAAGTCAAATGGGGGGCTCAAATGCCCCAGGCGAAAGGGTCTTGCTCGTCGATCAGCAGCACGCTGTCGGCGGTCATATAGGCGCGACCGGTGATAAAGGGGATGACGCGCTCGCCCTCCCACTCGTATTGGCCATTGAATTGGCTGCCGGTGATGCTGGCCTGGGTCCACACCTGGCCGGGCCTGAGTGTTCCATCGGCGGCCAGGCAAGCGAGTTTGGCGCTGGTGCCGGTGCCGCAGGGCGAGCGGTCGTAGGCCTTGCCGGGGCACATCACGAAGTTGCGACTGTCGGCGTGGGCGTCGTCGGCGAACAGCTCGACATGGTCGATCAATGCGCCGTCGGCACCGTGGATACCCTGGTTTTCCAGGGCCTTGAGCATCGCCCAGGTGTACTCGGTGAGAGCGTCGACGTTATCCATCTCCAAGGCCTTGCCATGTTCGCTGACCAGGAAAAACCAATTGCCACCCCAGGCGATATCGCCCTTGACCACGCCGTGGCCCGGCACGTCCACCGGCACCTGTTGGCGAAAGCGATAAGCCGGCACATTGCGCAGGGTCACCGCGCCGTCTTCGTGCAATGTCGCCGCTACCGGGCCTACCGGCGTGTCGATGGTGTGCACCCCCGGTGCGATACGCCCCAGGTGGTGCAGCGAGTTGACCAGGCCGATGGTGCCGTGGCCGCACATGCCCAGGTAGCCGGCGTTGTTGAAGAAGATCACGCCGCAGGTGGCGCCTGGCGTAACCGGCTCGCAATACAGCGCGCCGACCAGTACATCGTTACCACGCGGCTCCAGCAGGCAGGCGCGGCGCCATTGGTCATGCTCGCTGCGTAAGCACTCCAGCTGCGCGGCGATACTGGCGCCGGTCAGCGACGGGAAGCCGCTGAGTACCAGGCGCGTAGGTTCGCCGCCGGTGTGGGAGTCGATCACATGCAATCGTTTCATCAGTCGCTCCAATCAGTGCGTGGCCGGGGCCATTGCGGGTCGGCCTTGGTGCTCGTCGATCGTTTCGCTTTCGTCGGCTTCTTGTTCCAGCCGCACCCGGTGCGCCGGCACGCCGGTGGCGGCGCCCCAGTAATAGATACCCAGCGCGCACGCCGCGACCACCAGCGTATCGAGCGGGTGACCGATGGCGCCGATGCCGCCGAAGGTGCCGAGTTTGGAGAGCAGGATCATCACCGCGTAGAAACCGATCAGCCACGCTGACGAACGCACTTGTTGCGCCAGATTGAGGTGCGCGGTCGGCACCCAGCGCGCGCAGAGCAGGTAGATCGCAAACATCAGGATTTGCAGGCCGAGCAGCCACGACACGGTGCTCCAGCCCGACCAGTACACGATCAGCGCGGCGATGATGAACGACACCGGGCCGAGCAAAGCCATGCCCTTGACCCGGAACGGCCGGGCCATTTGCGGTGCGTTGCGGCGCAGTGCGGCGACGGTCACCGGGGCCACGGCGTAGCTGAGGATCAGCGCGGCCGACACCACATTGATCAGCGCCTCCCAGGACGGAAACGGCAAGGTCCAGAACACCGACAGGCCAAAGGTCAGCCACAGCGCCGGGCGCGGGATGCCGGATTTTTCATCGATACGCGTGAAAATCCTGAAGAACGTGCCGGTCTGCGCCCAGCCATACACCACGCGCGGCGTGGCGTTCATGTAGATATTGCCGCAGCCGCTGGGGGAGATCACCGCATCGGCCACCACCAGGTACGCCAGCCAACCCACGCCCAAGGCCAGGGCAATGTCGCGATAGGGCAACGCCAGTTGCCGGCTGATCCCGGCCCAGCCATCGGCAAGCATCTCTGTGGGCACGCCGCCCAGGAATGCGGTTTGCAGCAGCACATAGATGGCGGTCGATAACAGCACCGAAAGGATCAACGCGATCGGGATGGTGCGCTGCGGGTTTTTCACTTCACTGGCCACCGAGATGATCGGCGTGAGGCCCAGGTACGCAAAGATCACCCCGCCGGCCGACACCGCCATCTCGATGCCCGACAGGCCGAATGGCGCAAAACCATGCACCTGGAAATTCGCCGGTTTGAAGAAACTGAACAACACGCCGATCACCAGCAGCGGCACGATGAACTTGAACACGCTCACCAGGTTGTTGGCGATGGCGAAGGTTTTGACGCTGCGGTAGTTGAGCACGAAGAACAGACACAGCAGCGCGAACTGCACCAGCCAGCCCAGGGTGGTGGGGTTGCTGGAGCCGGCCTGGGTCAGTTCCGGAAACCACGCCGCCGCATATTGACGCGACGCGACCACTTCAATCGCGACCAGGCTGGAGAATGCGATCAGCGTGATAAACCCCATCAGGTAGCCCAGCAGCGGGCCGTGGGAGTACACCGGGTAGCGCACCACGCCGCCGGCGCGGGGCAGGGCGGCGCCCAGTTCGCAGTAGACGATGCCCAGCAGCAATACGGCGAAACCGCCGATCAACCAGGAAATAATGCCCGCCGGGCCCGCGATCGCGGACACATGGCTGGCTGCGAACAGCCAGCCCGAACCGAAGATGGCCCCCAACCCGATAAAGGTAAGGTCCATCAGTGAGAGCTGTTTCTTGAACTTGCCTTGGCCTGACATAGCGGCGCCTTCTTGTGAGTTATTGGAGAGGCATGCAGGGCTCTACAGTGAACTCACCGGCGCGCCGGGGATTGATGTTTTGCGCCGCCATCGATGACGAAATCGGCATAATTTGCCTGGCTCGACAGTGCGTCGGGCATCGGGCAATCTGCTACGCGTCCAAGGCGCCGCCGGAGAGATGACCATGCTGCACAGTGCATTTGCGAGCCTTTGCCAGGGCGATGCGGCCAGTCGCCCCGACAGCCTCGAACAATTGGTGAGCGCTGCCGCACAGCTGTTGCCGATGCTCGACGTGATCCCCAACGCCGCGATCTTTATCAAGGATGTTCAGGCGCGCTATGCCCTGGCCAACCGCACGCTGGTGCAGCGCTGCGGCCTCAGGCAGCTGCGACCGCTGCTGGGCAAGACCAGCGCCGAAGTGTTCCCCGCGCAGCTGGGGCCGGGGTATACCGAACAGGATCGACGGGTGCTGGAAGACGGTTTGGTGCTGGAAGACCAGCTGGAGCTGCACCTGTACGGCAGTCGCGAACCGGGCTGGTGCCTGACTCATAAATGGCCGCTGTACAACCGGGCCGGTGCGATCATCGGCCTGGCCGGCATTTCGGTTGACCTGCAATCGGCCAGCGAAACCCATCCGGCCTACCAGCGCCTGGCCGCCGTCGACGAGCATATCCGCCGCCACTTCAGCCGACGTGTCACCCTGGGCGAACTGACGCGCATCGCCGGCATCTCCGTGGCCCAGCTGGAGCGCTACTGCAAGCGGGTGTTCAACCTGACGCCGCGCCAGATGATCCAGAAAGTCCGCCTGGAACACGCACACCGCCTGCTGCACAGCGAGCTGCCCATTACTGAGGTGGCCTTGCAGTGCGGCTATACCGACCACAGCGCGTTCACTCGGCAGTTCAAGGCGTCCACCGGGTTTACGCCACGCCAGTATCGACAGGCGACGGGGGGAGGGCCCGCGTTGGCGTGATTGCGATGCAACGAATGGCGCCCGTGCCCCTCATATGCTTACGAGCCACTTTTTACGACGACAGGTATCAAGCTTATGACGGCGGCGGACAACACCCATGTGAACTGGCTGGTAGAACAATCGATGCTGCACGCGGCGCGTCAGCGCGCCAAGCTCTATTCGGGGCAAGGTCGGTTGTGGCAACAGCCCTATGCACAGACCCGGCCGCGCGATGCCTCAGCCCTCTCATCGGTCTGGTTCACCGCATACCCGGCCTCGATCGTCACCCGCGAAGGCGGTACGGTGCTGGAGGCACTGGGGGATGAGAGCCTGTGGCATGCACTGTCGAAAATCGGTATCCAGGGCATCCACAATGGCCCGCTGAAAAAATCCGGAGGCCTGAACGGTACGCAGCACACGCCGACCATCGACGGCAACTTCGACCGCATCAGTTTCGAGATCGACCCGCAATTGGGCACCGAGGCGCAGTTGCAGGCGCTGACGCGCATGGCCGCGGCGCATAACGCGGTGATCATCGATGACGTCATCCCGTCCCACACCGGTAAGGGCGCGGACTTTCGCCTGGCCGAGATGGCTTACGAAGACTACCCCGGCCTCTACCACATGGTGGAAATCCGCGAAGAAGACTGGCCGCTGCTGCCCGAGGTGGCGGCGGGGCGTGATGCGCAGAACCTCAGCCCGTTGCAGGTGGATGCTCTGCGCGACAAACACTACATCGTCGGCCAGTTACAACGGGTGATCTTCTTTGAGCCCGGCGTCAAGGAAACCGACTGGAGCGCCACGCCGGTGGTGGTGGGCGTCGACGGCAAGCCACGCCGCTGGGTGTACCTGCATTACTTCAAGGAAGGCCAGCCGTCGCTCAACTGGCTGGACCCATCGTTTGCCGCGCAGCAGATGATCATCGGCGATGCGTTGCACGCTATCGACGTGATGGGCGCCAAGATCCTGCGCCTGGACGCCAACGGTTTTCTCGGTGTGGAGCGCAAGCTTGAGGGCGGCGCGTGGTCCGAGAGCCACCCGCTGTCGATTACCGGTAACCAGCTGATCGGCGGCGCGATTCGCAAGGCCGGCGGCTTCAGCTTCCAGGAGCTGAACCTCACCGTGGATGACATCGCTTCCATGTCCCACGGCGGCGCCGACCTGTCCTATGACTTCATCACTCGGCCGGCTTACCAGCACGCGCTGTTGATGGGCGATGCCGAATTCCTGCGCCTGATGCTGCGGGAAATGCACCGCCAGGGCATCGACCCCGGTTCGTTGATCCACGCGTTGCAGAACCACGATGAATTGACCCTGGAACTGGTGCACTTCTGGACCCTGCATGCCCACGACAGCTTCCTCTACCAGGGCCAGACCTTCCCCGGCAACATTCTGCGCGAGCACATCCGTGAGCAGATGTACGAGCGCCTGACCGGCGAGCACGCGCCCTACAACCTCAAGTTCGTCACCAACGGCGTGTCCTGCACCACCGTCAGTATCATCACGGCGGCACTGGGCATTCGTGACCTGGAGGCCATCACGGCGGCGGATATTCAGCAGATCCAGCAGATCCATCTGTTGCTGGTGATGTACAACGCGATGCAGCCTGGGGTGTTTGCGTTGTCCGGCTGGGATCTGGTGGGCGCGCTGCCGCTGGCGGCCGATGAGGTTGCGCACCTGATGCAGGACGGCGATACCCGCTGGATTCATCGCGGTGCTTACGATCTGGTGGAATTGAACCCGGAAGCGCAACTGTCCGCAGGCCAGATGCCGCGTTCGAGAAGCCTGTATGGCAGCCTGAATCACCAGTTGCAGGACCCGCAATCGTTCGCCTCGCAACTGCAGAAAATCCTCGCGGTGCGCCGCGCCTATGACATTGCCGCCAGCCGCCAGATCCTGGTGCCGGACGTAGAACACCCTGGCCTTTTGATCATGGTCCACGAACTGCCTGCCGGTAAGGGCACGCAGATCACCGCGCTGAACTTCGGCGCCACGCCCATCACCGAAACCCTGCACCTGCCCAACATCGCACCCGGCCCGGTGGTGGACATCATCAATGAACGGGTCGAAGGCGATCTGACCGAGGACGGCGCGTTTACCATCACCCTGGATGCTTACGAGGGCCTGGCGCTCCGGGTGGTCAGCAGCACGCCGATGTAGGGGAGAGGGGCGGTGCGACGATTCGACTTGCCCCCGATAGCAGTGGGTCAGTCAGCCTATTTGCCACTGACACACCGTCATCGGGGGCAAGCCCCCTCCCACTGTTGATAGTCATCGCCTGGGCTGGATCATCTGAGCCCTTAACTGAATGGCATTAGGGCAAGCCCCTCCCACATTCCCGCTCACCACAAAAAATGCCCCAATGGGCCCGCAGGCGCCGGGCCGTTGGGATCTTCCTGACGGCATCAGACCACGAAGCGATTGACCAACTGATTCAGGTTCGCCGCCAGCTTCGACATTTCGCCGCAAGCGCTGGCGGTCTGGCTGGCGCCGGCGGCGCTTTGGGTCGCGAGCTCGCGGATGCTCACCAGGTTACGGTCCACCTCACGCGCCACATGGGACTGTTCTTCCGAGGCGGTGGCGATCAACATGTTGCGTTCGTTGATCTGGATGATTGCCGCCGCAATCTGGTCCAGCGAGCTGCTGGCTTCCTGGGCCACGCCGAGGGATTCGGTGGCCAGTTCCTTGCTGGTGCCCATGGCCTTGACCGCGTCGTCGGATTCGTTCTGGATCGCCGCGATCATCTGCTCGATCTCCTGAGTCGACACCTGGGTACGGTGCGCCAGCGCGCGGACTTCATCGGCAACCACGGCAAAACCGCGGCCTTGCTCACCGGCTCGTGCAGCCTCGATGGCGGCGTTAAGGGCCAGCAGGTTGGTCTGCTCGGCAATTGCGCGGATCACTTCCACCACTTTGCTGATGCCTTGGGCGCGGTTCGACAGGCCCTGAATCTGCTCGCTGGTGTTGTCCACGTTGCCGGAGAGTTTCTCGATGGAGCGCAGCGTCTGCGTGACGCGCTGCAGGCCGACTTCGGTAAAGCCCTGGCTGCGCTTGGATTCCTGGGCGGCGGATTCGGCGTTGCGCGCCACTTCATCCACCGCCGCGCTCATTTCGGTGACCGCCGTGGCGGCCTGGTTCACTTCATCGTTCTGCGACACCAGGCCGCGACTGGACTGTTCGGTGACGGCGGTCATCTCTTCGGAAGCCGAGGCCAACTGAGCGGACGAATCGGAAATCTGCAGGATGGTGTTGCGCAGGTTGGTCTGCATCTGCGACAACGCTTTCAACAGCCGGCCCGCTTCGTCCGTACCGTGCACGCTGACCTCCTTGGACAGGTCGCTGTTGGCGATACGCTCGGCCACCGACAGCGCATCGCCAATGGGCGAGGTGATGCTGCGGGTCAGCAGGAACGCGAGGCCGGCGGTCATCGCCATCACCAGCACGATCAGCGCAATCACCAGCCAGGTGCCGGTGGTGAAGGTGTCCGTGGCGGCTTGCCCGGCTTTCGCTGCACCCTCGTTGTTGTAGTCGGTGAGGGCCTTGATCTCGCCTTCCATGGCGTTGGTCAGTGGGCGAATGCCATTGGCGACCAATTGGACGATGGCGCCCGTGTCACCTTGCTTGAGCAACGGTTCAAGGGCGTCCAGCTGTTTGGAGTAAGCGTCAGCCGAGGCCTTGGCGGTTTGAAAGAGCGTCCGTTCCTGATCGCCGGAAATAAGCGGTTCATAGCCGGAGAACGCATCGGCGAAGGCCTTACGGTAGCCGGGGAAGTCAGCCACGGTTTTCTGGATTGTCTGAGGGTCGGCCACGGCTCGCTGGGTTTCCAGACGCAGGCGCAGCACTGTGGCGTTCATCATCGCGGTTTGCCGGATGCTCGCCATCCAATTGAGCTCCACATCCTTCTCTGCGTCGCGCAACTTGCCCATCTGCAGAATGGCGATCACGCCAAGTACCAGGACCAGGACGATGATCGCGGAAAAAAACAGCGCGGCACGGGGAGCGAGATTCAGGTTTCTCAGGCGCATGGGGCGTACTCATAGGGATGGAAAGCAGGCAGGTCATAAACCGTATCGGCCACGCGATACAAAGTTGAAGGCAAGGAGACGATCGGTAGAAGGGGGAGTGTAGTCGGGAAATCGAGCGATCAACCCACCACCGGCGCGCGATCCCAGGTGGCGGGTGCAGGTATCGCCGTCACGTTCTATGATGGCGTCAGCCGCCGCACCAGGACACGGCACCATGAACCACATTGAGCATTTCACACGCTTGGCGACGTACAACCAGTGGAACCTTGCTGGCCCAGGCCGGGCAGGATGTCGGCGACACCGATCTGTTGGCACTGATCGACTGAACCCAGTGCGCAAATAAACCCGCCTCTCCATCGTTTCTCCATAAAACCTCCCATGAAAGCGCATGCTCGTGGTGCACAGTAGCCTTCGTCGCCCTTGCTAATTAGCCATACTGCGACGACCGAACAGCACCCCCGAGCCGACCATGACTGAAGCACACCTGATTTCGACGCCACCTGGGTTCGCCGATAAACCCCAGGCCCTGATATTGATCGCCGAAGACGAACCCGAAATCGCCGATATCCTGACGGCCTACCTCAAGCGCAGCGGCTTTCAGACCGTGCATGCCCTGGATGGGCGGCGTGCGCTTGAACTGCATCAATCCCTCAAGCCCGACCTGGTGCTGCTGGACGTGCTGATGCCGAAACTCGATGGCTGGATGGTACTGGCCGAGATCCGTCACCGTGGCAATACCCCGGTGATCATGCTGACCGCCCAGGACCAGGACATGGACAAGCTGATGGGGCTGCGCATCGGTGCCGACGACTACATCGTCAAACCATTCAACCCGGCCGAAGTGGTCGCCAGGACCCAAGCGGTCCTGCGCCGTTCCCGCGACCAGGGCTACGGCAGCGGGCAAAGCGTACTGCGCGTGGATGCCTTTGAAATCGATGTCGACAGCCATGAGGTCAGCGTGCGGATCGGCACTCAAAATCACGCGCTGAGCCTGACAGCGACAGAATTCCGGTTGCTGGCGCAGTTGGCCAAAGCGCCCAGGCGCGTGTTCAGTCGTGCCGAGTTGCTCGCTTCGTGTTCGCCCGAGAGCGATAGTCTGGAACGTACGGTCGACAGCCATATCAGCAAACTGCGGCGCAAAATCGAAGACCTGGGCCTGCAAGGCGTTCCGGCGAGCATTCGTGGTGTGGGTTACCGCTTCGGGAGCCATGCATGAGAATCGCCAACAGCTTGAGCCGGCAGATCATTCTGTCGATGTCCGCCGTGGTGCTCTGTGTGATTGCCCTGGCGGTCGTCGGCTCCTATGTGTTTTACGCGCTGCTGTGGACGTTCTGGCCACCCACCGACATTGATGTGGATGAGTGGCTGCCCACTGGCGTGGAATGGGCCTGGATGGCATTGATCACGGCGATTGGCCTGGCCGTGGGTGCGGTGGTAGCGATCAAATTGTCCCGGCGCATTCTGATGCCCCTGAACTCGGTGGCGGCCAGCCTTCGCCGCCTCGCCGATGGCGACCTGGACGCCCGCGCGACGGCGTCCGACCGCTCATTGGCCGAGGCCACCTTGCTGGTGGATGACTTCAACAGCATGGCCGCACGGCTCAAGCGCATGGCGCAGGAACAGTCGTTCTGGAACGCCGCGATTGCCCATGAACTGCGCACCCCGTTGACCATCCTGCGTGGCCGTCTGCAAGGGTTGGCCGAAGGTGTCTTCCCCCCGGACCAAGCGCAGTTCTACAGCCTGCTCGGCCAAGTGGAAGGCTTGACGCGGCTGATCGAAGACCTGCGGGTCGTAGGCCTGGCCGACAACGGCTACCTCGACGTGCACATCCAACGGGCCGACCTGGCCGATGAGATCGAAGCAGACGCTCGCCTGTTCGAACCAGGCCTGCAAGCATGCGGATTCACCCTGCACATGGAGTTGCTCAGGCAACCGGTGCACTGCGACCCGGCCCGTATTCGCCAGGCGTTGCTGGCCATGCTCGACAACCTCAAGCGGCATGCGAACCCGGGCATCGTCACGGTGCGCCTGAGCAGTCAGGACGGCATCAATACCTTGAGCGTCGCGGATGAGGGCCCAGGCATTGATGAAACATTCGCCGCGCATATCTTTGAGCCGTTCCAGCGCGGGGAAAGTTCACGCTCCCGTGCCCAGGGCGGCAGCGGCCTGGGGCTGGCCGTGGTGCGGGCGATTGCCCTGGCCCATGAAGGCCGCGTGACCTGCCGCAACCTGACGCAGGGCGGCAGCCTGTTCGAACTGACGTGGCCAGAGCAACTGGTCGCTATCTGAAACCCAACCGCTTCAGGTGCAGGCATGCGCTTCTCCGTTTTCGGATTCAAGGGCGTTCAACGCTATCGCCACTTCGCCTTGCTGGACACACAAGGGCGCTGTATCGCTTTGAAGAGCTGCGAAGGGATGCCGCGCAATGGCGATTGGGTGCAAGTCAACGCCATCAATCCGGCCTGGCTGAACCGCGTGCTGCCTGCGCGGGCGCTGGCCGAGCCCGCGACATCACCTTTGTAAGTCACGTACGGACTGCACGCATGTCTACCTCTATTCGCCACCGCAACGCGCTCGACCTGACGCAGTTGGAAGACTCCATAAAGCGCTGCAGCGCCAAACTCAGGAAGCTGCAGCGCTTCTGGATTCCCCTGCAAAAACACGCACCGCGCCTGGTGTTGTCGCTGTGGATCATCGGGGTTGTGGCTTCGCTGTTTACCCAGTGCTACTACCACTGGCTGTTCATGGCGCCGGCCATTTGCGTGTTGATCGTCCTGGAGATGGTGATCGAAGAAGTGCAGACCGACCTGTTATTGATGACCGCCGAGACGCGCTACTTGATTGACCTCGCGCGCGGCCTGTATGCCGGCCAAGCTGCCGGCGCGCCAGCCACGGCGAAAACTCATAGGCCCCGGGCGGCGAGTATCGCCAGATAGATCAATACCAGGCCGCAGGCAGCGTAACTGACGCGCTGCCAGACCGGTGAAGCATTCTGGCGCAGCAGATTGACCAACGCGGCGGTGAGGAAACACGACAGCACCGAGGCGAGCATGAAACCGGCAAAAAACATCAGCGTCTGGCCATGGCTCGGCGTGGCGCCGACGATGCCCGACAAGGCGCTGCCCAGCGCACCCCAGTACACAATGTTTTTCGGGTTGGCCAACGAGATTGTCGCGCCCACCGCCAGCGCATTCTGCCCGGAGCCGGCAGGGGCATTGTCTGCTGCCGGCAAGCGCCAGGCATCCAGCAGGCTGCGCGCACCGAGCCAGGCCAGGTACAGCGCGCAGACCGCCGTCAATGGCACGCGCACGGCATCGTGCTGCATCAGCAGGGCGATGCCGGTGAGGCCAATGACTGCCCATACCGCATCGCCCACCAGTGAACCTACCTGTACCAGCAGCGCCGGCCTGAAGCCGTGCAGCAAACCTCGGCGCAGGGTCTCGGCCAGCACGGCGCCAGGAGACAGGCAGAACACAAAACCAAATACCAGCGCGGAGAAAAAAATCGTCAACATGCGTGCCCAGCCTCTTCCATGTCTGTCAGGTCGGGCGCGGAGCGAAAAGCCCGGACCGACCGATGTGCCACGCGTTTATAACTGCCCGATGCGTTCCAGTTCAACCTTTAACTCAGCCGGGCACAGGCGTTCGAACGGCAATGCAAAAAACGCCCGGCAGCGACTCTCGATGGTTTCCAGGGTGGCGTTGAAGGCGGCGTCGAGGCGCGCGTCGTCACCTTCGACGTCGGACGGATCCTCCAGGCCCCAATGCGCTTTCATCGCCGGGCCGAAGTACACCGGGCAGGCTTCACCGGCCGCCTTGTCGCACACGGTGATCACCAGGTCCGGCGGGCTGCCTTCGAAGGCGTCGTTACCTTTGCTGTACAACCCCTCGGTGCTGATTCCGGCGGCCTGCAGGGTACTGAGGCTGCGGGGCAGCACCTGGCCCTTGGGAAAGCTGCCGGAGCTGACCGCTTCGAAGCCTTGCGGCGCCAGGTGGTTGAACACCGCTTCGGACAGGATGCTGCGACAGCTGTTGGCGGTACACATGAACAGGACTTTCATCAAATGCTTCCTTCAGACACTCAGGCGCAGGGCGAGGGCGGCGAGGGTGATCAACAGCACCGGCAGGGTCAGCACGATGCCGACCTTGAAGTAATAACCCCAGGTGATGGTGATGCCTTTGCGCGCCAGGATATGCAGCCACAGCAACGTGGCCAGGCTGCCGATAGGCGTAATTTTAGGGCCCAGGTCACTGCCGATCACATTGGCATAGACCATGGCGTCCTTGACCACGCCCACCGCATGGCTCGATTCGATGGACAGCGCGCCGATCAGTACTGTCGGCAGGTTATTCATCACCGACGACAGCAGCGCGGTCAGCAACCCGGTGCCCATGCTCGCGCCCCAGATACCGTAGGTGGCGAAGGTATCGAGCCAGGTCGCCAGGTAGGTGGTGAGGCCCGCGTTACGCAGGCCGTACACCACCAAGTACATGCCCAGGGAAAAGATCACGATCTGCCAGGGCGCTTCTTTGAGTACTTTGCGCGTGGAAATTTTATGGCCCTTGGCGGCGATCACCAGCAGGAGCACGGCGCACACGGCGGAAATTGCACTGATGGGAATGCCCAGCGGTTCCAGGGCGAAGCAGCCGATCAGCAGAATTCCCAGTACCCACCAGCCGGCGCGGAACGTGGCGCGGTCGTGGATCGCACTGGCGGGTTCATCCAGGTCGGCCGGGTCGTAGGCCTGTGGGATATCGCGGCGGAAAAACCACAGCAGCACCGCCAGGGTGGCTGCCACACTGACCAGGTTGACCGGCACCATCACCGCTGCGTATTGGTTGAAGCCGATCTTGAAATAGTCGGCCGAGACGATATTCACCAGGTTCGAGACCACTAGCGGCAGGCTCGCCGTGTCGGCAATAAAACCCGCGCCCATCACGAACGCCAGGGTGGCCGCCGGCGAAAAGCGCAGCGCCAGCAACATCGACATCACGATGGGCGTCAGGATCAGCGCCGCGCCGTCATTGGCAAACAGCGCCGACACCAGCGCGCCGAGCAGCACCATATAGGCAAACAGCCGCCGTCCGCGGCCACGCCCCCAGCGCGCCACATGCAGGGCGGCCCAGGCGAAGAAACCGGCCTCATCGAGCAGCAGGCTGATGATGATCAAGGCGACAAACGTGCCGGTCGCATTCCAGATGATGTGCCACACCACGGGAATATCCGCCAGGCTGATGACGCCGCAGGCCAGCGCCAGGATCGCACCGAGGCTGGCGCTCCAGCCGACGCCCAGGCCCTTGGGCTGCCAGATAACCAAAACAATCGTGACCAGAAAAATGGCAATTGCGACAAGCATGAATAAACGCTCCGATGGCTCAGCAGCAGGTGCTGGCCCGTTGTGGTCTGTCGCCCATTGCACCCAGACGCAGCGCGTCGCTGTGCAACCATGGCTGGTTGGCTTGCAAAGTGATGTCCAGCACCTGATGTGCCCAATCGGGCAATGCCGGGTTGATGCGGTAATAGATCCATTGACCCTGACGACGATCCACCAATACGCCGCAACTGCGCAGTTGTGCGAGGTGGCGGGAGATTTTCGGCTGGCTGTCGCCCAGAGCATGGATCAGTTCGCACACGCAAAGTTCGCCTTCGCGCAGGATCAACAGCGTCAGGCGTACACGGGTAGGGTCGGCCAGGCATTTGAACAGCGCTGGCGGCGAAAAGAGGTCGGACATGGTTCCGGCTCCTGTATAGGGTTATGCGAATATACGTATTTCCATATATTTCTGTCAAAACTTGTATTGATTGACCTGGATCAAAGACCTGGAAATCCGCCACAAGTGTCTGAAATTAAAATGAAACATGAATGTCCTAAAGTGCCTGCCCATTGCTGATGAAGGAAGACCCCGCGTGACCCGAGCAACCCGCAACCTGCGCAAGACCCTGGATTCCGTCGCGGAAAATAACGAAACCGCAGCGTTTGATCTGATGCGCGCCGTTGAAAAACTCGGCGACGAGGTGCTGCGTCAGCGCTTGCTCAACACCATTCATCGCCTCAACCAGGACGCCTACGAATTGCGCGAAGCGCGCGACTCGGTGGAGCAGGTTTCGGTCAGGCTCGCCTGAGCAAGATCGTTCAAGACACGCTTCAACTCGTTCAGGCATGCTTGGCGACTGTCTGTCGATGAGCCGTTTCTATGCCTGCCGCCTTGCCTTATCACGCCTTTGCCCGCGGTGCGATCGCCGTTCTGCCGTTATCCCTGGCCTGCGCTCCCTGGGGGCTGCTCGCCGGCTCCATGGCCATCGACGCGCAATTGACCCCACTGCAAGCCCAGGGCCTGTCGGCCATTGTGTTCGCCGGTGCCGCGCAGCTGGTGGCTATCGGGATGGTCAAAAGTGGCGCCAGCCTGATATCGATTGTGCTCACTACCTTGCTGTTGACTTCGCAACATTTGCTCTACGGCATGCACCTGCGGCCGGTGCTTTCACCGTTGAATACACGCTGGCGTTTGAGCCTGGGCTTTTTGCTCACCGATGAATTTTTCGCGCTGGTCAGCCACTACGACCGCCAGACGTTCAATCGCTGGTACGCCCTCGGCGTGGGGCTGAGCTTTTACATCATCTGGAACCTGTTCACCCTGGCCGGCATTGTGCTCGGCAAAAGCATTCCGGGGCTTGATCAACTGGGGCTGGAGTTTTCGATCGCTGCCACCTTCATCGCGTTGATTACCCCGGTGGTGCGCGACGTACCGACGGTGGTGTGCGTGGCGGTAGCATTGCTGTGTTCGGTGTGGCTGAGTTTTCTACACTGGGAATCGGCGGTGGTGATGTCGGGCCTGCTGGGCATGAGCGCTGGGTTTATCTGCAAGCGATTGGGAGTCGGGCAACCATGATTTACCTGATGATTGTGACCATGGGCCTGGCGGTGTTCTTCAACCGCTACCTGTTTATCGAACCGCGCCTGCCGGTACGCCTTAACCGTGGCGCGCGGGAGTTCCTGGGATTTGCGGTGCCCGGCATGCTCACGGCGATCTGCGGACCGATTATTTTCCTGACCGACCATCAGCTCAACCTCAGCCCGACCAACCCGTATCTGCTCGCAGGCCTCTGCGCGGTGGGATTGATGTTCTGGACGCGCAACGTGTTGATCACAGTGCTGCTGAGCATGGCGGTGTTCTATCTGTTTCGCTGGTGGCTCTGAAACGCAGTCGAAAAAAAGCCCGCGGGAGGGCGGGCGGAAGGAAGACTTCAAAAAAATGAGCACGGCCAGTGTAGGCGGCGAAAGCAGGTTTTACCGTGAAACAAAGTTCATGCAAGCGTCAGGCAGGTACGCGGCAATGGTAGAGTCGCGTTTTTTTCAAGGAAGTGATGGCATGCGGAACGTGGTGATTGGCGCATTGGCGCTGGCGGTACTGGCCGGCTGCGCGGGCTCGAAGATGAAAGAGGCGCGCGCCGGCACGCCTTACAAGACCCTGGCGTCTGACAAAGCCACGCTGGTGGTGGCTGAATGCGTGCAGTTCGGCTGGCAGGATGAAAGCGTGTTCGGTGTCGACGCCGGCGGCTTCAAGGAACCGACCGGGTCGGGTGGCTTCACCGTGTACACCACGGCGGGCGATTACTTCGTCGACATCCAGAGTGCGGGCGCCGGTTCCAGCATCAAGTACTACGCCGCCGAAGACACCATGCCGGCCAAGCGTCGTCTGGCTGCGCTGGCGACCTGTCTGTAATCCCTTGCCTTAGCGATCTTCGGAAATGCCCGGCGGGACAGCGCTCGGGCATTGCCTTATGATTCACCTCGCTCGCCCGGGGTGATGGCTCTTTACCAGTACACGGACGTCGAGGTCGACACGCCGGGCGAGCATCCTTTTCTGTTCAACGCGGCATGTAGCCCAAGTGCCAACGCCGTGGAATCTTCAGCGACACCAAACCCAACACGGCCGCCAGGGCGCCGCTGACCCACAGCGCGCGCAACCCCATATGGTGCTCCAGTACCGCCCCGATCACCGCACCGACAAACATGCCGGCCCACGGCACCAGTTGCACGCGCCAGCCGTCGCGGCGCTCGCCCAGTAACCAGCGGCCCAGGCCGCGACCGAACCGCGACAGCGCACCGGTCACGTAGGTCAAGCCCACCGGCAAGCCGTTCACTTCTTCGACCGCCGCATTGAGCATGCCCATGGCCACGATTGCCGCCAACAGCGCGGGTAACAGGTCCTCGAAGGGCCAGAACGCGCCGCAGCACAACAGCGCGGCGATATACAGCAGGAGGGGCAGGGCGTGGCGCCGGCTCAGTCGGCTGACCACAATGCCCAGCGCGTTCCCCAGAATAAACGTGGCAACCAGCAACAGCAGACGCCCGGTCAGGCTGTGGTCGCCCGCGCCGATGGCCACTGCCAGGCGCGTGGTATTGCCGCTCATGAACGAAACAAAATCGCCGCTGGCCATAAAGCCTATGGCATCGGTCATCCCCGCCAGCACCGAAAGGCTGGCCACCAGCATCATGCCGACGCGCCCGCGCCATCGGCGTCGTTGGGCCAAAGCGGCATTGGCGTAAGGCTTGCGGGGCAGCGGCAGCATGGGCGGGGCCTCGGTGAGATTATCCGGCCACTACGGTAGGGCGCTTTGCGCCCGCGCGCAATGACGTCAGGCAGTTTGCAGGCGCCAGCCCGAAGGCGTCCAACTCAGATGATGGGTGGGGCCGATAGCCTGGATAAACGCCGGATCATGGGACACCACCACCATCGCTCCGGCAAACCCCTGCAACGCCTGCTCGAAGGCAATGACCGACGCCAGGTCCAGGTGGTTGGTAGGCTCGTCCAGCAACAGCAATTGCGCCGGGACGTCACGCCACATGGCAATCGCCATCGCGGCCTTCAAACGCTCACCACCGCTGAGCTGTGCGACCGGTTGGGTCACGCGCACCGCGTCCAACTGCAGCAAGGCCAGGCGCGTGCGCAGTTCGCCTTCGACCAGTGGCGTGTCGAGCAGGTTGAGGTGCTCGATTACCGAGCGTTGTTCGTCCAGAAAGCCCAGGTGCTGGTCGATGCAGGCCGCTGGCAGCGGCACGCGACACTCTCCGCTGACCGGTTGCCACTGGCCCGCCAGCACTTTGAGCAAGGTGGATTTACCGCAACCGTTAGGCCCTTGCACGGCCACCCGCGCCGGGCCCATCAAGCTGAGGGTCAGCGCCGGGGTATCCAGCCACGGTAAGCACACATCGACCAGCTTCAGCACCAGGCGCCCCTTGGGCACCGCCGAATCCGGCAAGGCCAGTAAGGTCGGGGGCTGTTGCGCCACGCCCTCATGGGCCTGGCGCACCTGATGGTCCAGTTGCTGTTTACGCGCATGTTGATCGCTGCGCACGCTGCTGACCACTTCACGGGCTGTGCTTTTCCAGCGGGCCTGGGTAAACCGGTCCACATTGGCGCTTTGCGCGTGTTTGTGGGCACGGGCAGCCTTGCGTTGCAGCGTGTCGTGGTCCTTTTGCAGGCGACGGCGCTCGCGCGTGCGCTCCAGGCGCGAATGGTCCAAAGCGGCAATCGCAGCGTGCTGCTCGATGTCGCGCTGTCGTCGATAGGCTTCGTAGTTACCACCGTAGACCTTGGGGCCCAGAGGGGACAGTTCGATGATTCGTGCCAGGGTATTGAGCAGCGCCCGGTCATGACTGACGACCACCAAGCCGCCGCGCCACTGGCCCAGGGCCTGGAGCAGCCAGGCGCGCCCGCTGCTGTCGAGGTGGTTGGTGGGTTCGTCGAGCACCAGCAACTCGGGCGTGGTCAGGAA
>Ga0182008_10000708_pt1 | contig 23865 bp, 24 predicted proteins | sample Sormic07211129_1_FD_120482 | JGI IMG/M metagenome (GOLD analysis project Ga0182008, IMG submission 120482) | Rhizosphere microbial communities from Sorghum bicolor, Mead, Nebraska, USA - 072115-129_1 metaG | ecosystem: Host-associated > Plants > Roots > Rhizosphere | place: USA: Nebraska...
CGGGGGCGCGCATGTTGAGGATGGTCACGATGATGTTGATCGAGCCCATGATCGACGAGGCGCCGAGGATGTGCATCGCGAAGATGCCCGCGTCCATCGACGGGCCCATCTGCAGCGTCAGCGGTGCGTAGAGCGTCCAGCCGGCCGCGGGGGCGCCGCCGGGCATGAAGAACGAGCCCACCAGCATCAGCGCGGCGGGGATCATCAGCCAGAAGCTGAAGTTGTTCATCCGCGCGAAGGCCATGTCGGACGCGCCGATCTGCAGCGGGATCATCCAGTTCGCGAAGCCCACGAAGGCCGGCATGATCGCGCCGAACACCATGATCAGACCGTGCATGGTCGTGAACTGGTTGAACAGCTCGGGGTTCACGAGTTGCAGGCCGGGCTGGAACAGCTCGGCGCGGATCAGCAGTGCCAGCACGCCGCCCACCATCAGCATGGTGAACGAGAACAGCAGGTACAGCGTACCGATGTCCTTGTGGTTGGTCGCGAACAGCCAGCGGCGCCAGCCGGTGGGCGCGTGGTGGTGGTCGTCGTGCGCGTGATCGCCGTGGGCGTGACCGTGTGGGTCGAGGACTGCACTCATTTCAATGTTCCTTGCAATTTCTTCGTCGCGGGGCGCTGGGCCTCTTGTTTAGAGCTTGGCCCGCTCGGTCTTCACTTCGGCCGGCTGCACCAACTGGCCCGTCTTGTTCGACCAGCTGTTCTTGGTGTACGTCGCGACGGCGGCGATGTCGGTGTCACTCAGCTGCTTCCAGGACGGCATCGCGCCGTTGTTCTGGCCCTTGAGCAGCACATTGATCTGGTCGGTGTGGTCGGCGTCGAGCACCTTGGCCGAGCCGTCGAGCGGCTTGATCGGGCCGGCGCCCTTGCCGTTGGCCTGGTGGCAGGCGGCGCAGTTGGCCGCATAGACCTTCTCGCCACGCACCAGCATCTCGGGCAGCGCCCAGACCTTGTTCGGGTCGTCGAGCTTGGCGGCGGCTTCCTTGCGCTTGACGTCGACCCAGGCCGTGTAGTCGGCGGCCGAGACCACCTTCACGTGGATCGGCATGTAGGCGTGTTCCTTGCCGCACAGTTCCTGGCACTGGCCGTAGTAGTCGCCGACCTTCTCGGCCCGGAACCAGGTGTCGCGCACGAAGCCGGGGATCGCGTCCTGCTTGATGCCGAACTGCGGCACGGCGAAGGCGTGGATCACGTCGTTGGCGGTGGTGATCACGCGGATCTTCTTGTCGACCGGCACCACCAGCGGGTTGTCGACCTTGAACAGGTAGTCGGCCGGGATCTCGCCCTTGGCGCCGGCGTTCGACATCGCGCGGTGCGAGCTGTCGAGCGTCGAGATGAAGCCCAGGCCCTCGCCCTCGCCGGTGATGTAGTCGTAGCCCCACTTCCACTGGTAACCGGTGGCCTTGACGGTGAGGTCGGCGTTGGTGGTGTCCTTCTGGGCCACCAGCACCTTGGTGGCCGGCAGCGCCATCAGGATCACGATGATGAAGGGCACGATGGTCCAGACGACTTCGACCACCACCGATTCATGGAAGTTGGCGGCCTTGTGGCCCACCGACTTGCGGTGCTTCCAGATCGAATAGAACATGACCGCGAACACGGCGATGAAGATCACGGTGCACAGGATCATCATGACCGTGTGCAGGAAATGCTGTTCCTGCGCGATCTTGGTCACGCCGACCGGCATGTTCAGCTGGCGCACCAGCGGACCGCCCGGCAGGTCTTCGACTGCATGCGCCGCGCCGCCGAGGACCGCGCTGGCCGCCAGCAGCAAATTCGCCGGCCTGTACTTGTTGCGCCAAATGCTCTTCATCGTGTTCACTTCTTCAATTTCCGTTTAACCCACCGGCCTGCACGGTGCGAGCCCCGTGCCGCTCAAACGCCACGCAATGCCATGCGAATCTCGCGCGCCAGCGCCGCGCGCAATTCGGGGCGCACATAGCGCCCCACCTTGACCGACCGACCCTGCCCCGACACCTCGATCAGCGAACGATCGCTGACCTGCGGCTCGACCCTCACCTGGTGCGGCAAGAACTCCGTGCGCTCGCAGCGCCCTCCGTTTTCCAGCTCGACCACCAGCCGCCCGCCCTGCAACTCGATCCGCTCTCCGTCGGTCGCGTGCCTGGCATACAGCATGAAAGCGACGCCGACCGCAATGAGCTCGATCCATGCGAACGGCAGCACCAGCGGTGCGCCGTTCAGCCAGAAACCCGTGCCGACGCCCAGCGAGATCACGCAAAGCGACGCGTAGAGCCACCCCAGCTGACTCGGGGTGACCGAGCAGTTGCGCTTCAGAAACCAGTGGATGCTCTGGCCTGAGACGGTGGCAAAACGAAACACGGAATTCGACACGGACGAGTTCGGCAGATCGGTTCTTCGACGGCCACCGCTCCCGTTTCAGCCAGGTTGGGCAATCATCGAACGAGGGAAAAGCCCCGGGAGTTCACGCAACCGCGGATTGTAGCGGGTCGGTTGCACAATTTGACCTCGATCAAGGCCGCCCGCGCTGCAGCATCTCGCGCATCTGGCGCAGGGAAACCGCGCTTTCGCCGGACAGCGCCACGCGCGGCGGCGGCTTGAAGGCATGGCCGTAGATGATTTCGAAGGTCATCGAGATGCGGCCATCCGGGGCTTGCGCGGCCGATCCGGCCAGCGCGCCGGCGAGCTCGGCTTGCCAGCCGCGCCCGCGCAGGCCGGCGAAGCGCGCCGGGTGCAGATTGCGCCCGAGGCCGCGCAATTCGGCGAACGCGGCTTCGGGCGTGGCCCAGGTCAGCACGATGCGCTCCATGTCCATGATCGGCTCGGCGAAACCCGCGCCGACCAGCATGTCGCCCCAGTCGTGCATGTCGGTGAACTGGTGGCAGGCGGGCGGCCAGCCCAGCCCTTCGTACAGCGCGCGCAGCTCGCGCAGGGTGTCCGGTCCGAGACAGGAGAACATCAGGAAACCGTCGGTCGCGAGGTGCCGGTGCCACTCGGCGATCAGCGCCTGGGGATCGGCCGCCATGTGCAGCGCCATGTTGGCCCACAGCAGGTCGACGCCCGCCTCCGGCGGCGCCTCGACCCGGGCGCGCACGCCCTGCCAGCGGCGCGCGCTCCACCAGGGCGTGTTCAGCGCCTCGGCGGTGCGGGCCGCCAGCGCCGCATCGGGCTCGATCACGTAGGGCACGGCGTCGCGGTAGCGCCGCGCCACCAGCGCATGCGCTTCCAGCCCGCCACGCAGCGGCGACCAGTCGGCCCAGCGCTGGGGCTTGGCCGTGATCCATTGCAGCCGGTCTTCCATGCGCCGGCCGATCTCCTCGTGCAGCCACGGGGAAGCGGGGTGGGCGGGCAGCCGGGCCCACCTTGCGGCGGCCGGTGCATCGATGGTCGGCGGGCGCTGGACGGGATCGGTGGGCATGGGGAGCCCAGTATATTGAGCGATGCGTTCCAGCCTGGCCGCACGGCCTTTCTCGTCTCTGCTAGGGCGGCTGCCCAGCCAGTGCGCGGTGTGCCGCGCCTGGCCCTCGCGGCCGGTCTGCGACGCCTGCGTGGCGCGTTTCGCGCCGCCGGCACCGCGCTGCCGCACCTGCGCCCTGCCGCTGCCGGCCGGGGTGGCGCGCTGCGGCGAATGCGTGCGGCATCCGCCGCCGCTCGACGCCTGCCTGGCCGCCTGCAGCTACGCCTGGCCCTGGCCGGCCCACATCGGTGAATTCAAGTTCCAGGGCCAGGCCGGCTGGGCGGGCCCCTTCGCCACGCTGATGCGCAGCGCGCCCTGGGTCGAACCGGCGCTGGACGCCTGCGACCTGCTGCTTCCCATGCCGCTGGCACCGGCCCGCCTGCGCGAACGCGGCTTCAACCAGGCGCTCGAACTCGCACGCCGCCTGGCGCCGCGCAAGACCGAGGCGCGCCTGCTGCTGCGCACCCGCGACACCACGGCGCAGAGCGGCCTGACCCGGGCCGAGCGGCTGCGCAACCTGCGCGGCGCCTTCGCGCTCGAGCCGCTGCGCGCGGCGGAGGTCGGAGGCCGGCGCGTCGTGCTGCTCGACGACGTGATGACCAGCGGGGCCTCGCTGTTCGCGGCGGCGGCGGTGCTGCGCGCGGCCGGCGCGGCGCACATCACCGGCCTGGTGCTGGCCCGCACCGATCCGCCGCGCTGAAGTCGCCCCCGGGGCCGCGACAATCGGCCCCATGTTCCATATCGTCCTGGTCGAACCCGAAATCCCGCCGAACACCGGCAACGTGATCCGCCTGGCGGCCAACACCGGCTGCACGCTGCACCTGGTCGAACCGCTGGGTTTCTCGATGGACGACAAGCTGCTGCGCCGCGCCGGCCTCGACTACCACGAGTACGCCGAAGTGAAGCGCCATGCCGACTGGGCCGCTCTGCTCGCCAGCGAGGCGCCCGCGCCCGAGCGCATGTTCGCGCTGACCACCCGCGGCACCCGGGCGGTGCACGACGTGGCCTTCCAGCCCGGCGACTGGCTGGTCTTCGGTTCGGAAACCCGCGGGCTGGCGCCCGAACTGCGCGACAGCTTCGCGCCGCCGCAGAAGCTGCGCCTGCCGATGCGCGAAGGGCAGCGCAGCCTCAACCTGTCGAACGCCGTGGCCGTGACGGTGTTCGAGGCCTGGCGGCAGAACGGCTTTGGCTAGTTACTTGAAGCGCCGCACCACCGACTCGGCCACGCAGGCCGGCTTGGCCGCGCCTTCGAGCTCGATCGTGGCTTCCCACACCATCTGCAGGCCGTCGCCGGCGATCGGCTCCGCCGACAGCAGCTTCATGCGCCCGCGCAGCCGGCTGCCGACCGGCACCGGCGACATGAAGCGCACCCGGTTCAGGCCGTAGTTCACGCCCATGCGCGACTCGACGACGTCGAAAGCGCTTTCATAGAGCTTGGGCAGCAGCGACAGCGTGAGGAAGCCGTGCGCGATCGGCGCGCCGAAGGGGCCGGCCTTGGCCCGCTCGACGTCGACGTGGATCCACTGGTGGTCGCCGGTCGCCTCGGCGAACTGGTTGACCTGCTCCTGGGTGATGGTCAGCCAGTCGCTCACCGCGACTTCCTGGCCGACGCAGGCGGCGAGGTCCGCCAGGGTCTGGAATGTCTTTTTCATGCGACGCACTGTACGCCGGCGTCTTCGCAACGCGCTGTCCGCGCGGCGACAACAACCGCGAACCGGCACAGGATGCGTCCGCTGCGCTATGTTCGCGGGATATGACTACAACAACAGAAACGGGAACCGGCGCGGCGCGCATCTACGTGATCGCCGCCCACCCGCACTGGCGCGATTCGCGCGTCAACCGGCGCATGCTGGCGGCCGCGCGGCAGGTGCCGGGCATCGACGTCAACGACCTCTACGGCAGCTACCCCGACTACGCCATCGACGCCCATGCCGAGCGCGAACGCCTGGCGCGGGCCGACCTGCTGGTGCTGCTGCACCCGATCCAGTGGTATGCGATGCCGCCGCTGCAGAAGCTCTGGCTCGACGAGGTGCTGCACTACGGCTGGGCCTACGGCACCGGCGGCACGGCACTGCGCGGCAAGGCCCTGTGGCTGGTCGCGACCACCGGCGGCCCGCAGGAGAGCTACCACCCGCAGAGCTACAACCGCTACTTCTTCGACGCCTTCCTGCCGCCCTACGAGCAGACCGCCGCGCTGTGCGGCATGCGCTTCCTGCCGCCGATGATCCTGCACGGCGCGCGCAGCGCCGACGCGGCCGAAGTCACGGCCCACGTCCAGACCTTCGCCGAGCGCCTGGCCAGCTATCCGGCCTGGCCCGAACTCGACGCGCTGGGCGACTGCCCGGCCTGCGAGGTGCCGGCGGCCGACCGGCCGTCCCTCGAGCCGGACCGCAGCGCCGCCTTCAGCGACGGGATGCAGCGGGCGCTGGCCGCCATGGCGACACCGGCCGCGGCGGCCGACGAGAAGAAGGCGGCCTGAGCATGGAACACGCACCCGCCTGGCTCACCAGCAGCCTGATCTATTTGAGCGCCGCCGTGCTGGTGGTGCCGCTGTCCAAGGCGCTGGGCCTGGGTTCCATCATCGGCTACCTGGCCGCGGGCATCGCCATCGGGCCCTGGGGCTTGGGGCTGGTCTCCAGCGTCGAGGACGTGCTGCACTTCGCCGAGTTCGGCGTGGTGCTGATGCTGTTCCTGGTCGGCCTCGAACTCGAACCCGCGCGCCTGTGGAACCTGCGGCGGCCGATCTTCGGCTGGGGCAGCGCGCAGGTGCTGGTCTGCGCGGGCGTGCTGTTCCTGGTCGGCTACCTGGCCGGCGCGAGCTGGCGCGTGGCGCTGGTCGCGGCGCTCGGCCTGGCGCTGTCGTCCACCGCGATCGCGCTGCAGGTGTTCGGCGAACGCAACCTGCTGCCCACCGCCAGCGGGCAGGCCGGCTTCTCGATCCTGCTGTTCCAGGACGTGGCCGCGATCCCGATCCTCGCGCTGCTGCCGCTGCTGGCCGGTGCCGGCGCCGATGCGCACGAGGCCATGAGCGGCGCGGCGCGCGCGCTCGAAGCGGCCAAGATCGTCGGCGTGATCGCCGGCATCGTGCTGGGCGGCCGGCTGCTGCTGCGGCCCGTGCTGCGCTGGATCGCACGCAGCAACACGCCCGAGATCTTCACCGCCGCCGCGCTGCTGCTGGTGGTGGCCATCGCGGCGCTGATGCAGTTCGTCGGCCTGTCGATGGCGCTGGGCGCCTTCCTTGCCGGCGTGCTGCTGGCCGAGAGCGAGTACCGGCGCGAGCTGGAGACCGACATCGAACCCTTCAAGGGCCTGCTGCTGGGGCTGTTCTTCATCGCCGTCGGCATGAGCATCGATTTCGGCGTGCTGATGGCGCAGCCGGGCCTGATGGCGCTGGTGGTGGTGGGCTTCCTGGCGCTCAAGTTCGTGGTGATCTACACGCTGGCCAAGGCCATGGACGTGCCCTACCAGCAGCGGCCGGTGTTCACGCTGCTGCTCGCGCAGGGCGGCGAGTTCGCCTTCGTGGTGTTCCAGGCGGCCGGCCCCGACGTGCTGCCGCCGGGCGTCGCCTCCTTCCTGATCGGCGCGGTCGCGCTGTCGATGCTGATCTCGCCGCTGCTGCTGGTCGCGATCGACAAGTTCGTGCTGCCGCGCTACAACCTGTCGGCCGGCCCGCAACTGGAGGAGATCTCCGAACAGCAGGAGCCCAAGGTGCTGATCTGCGGCTTCGGCCGCTACGGCCAGATCGTGGGCCGCATGCTGGGCTCGCAGCGCATCGACGTGACGGTGCTCGACCACAACCCCGACACGGTGCAGGGCCTGCGCGAATTCGGCTTCCGGGTGTTCTACGGCGATGCGACGCGGCTCGACCTGCTGCGCACCGCGGGCGCCGGCACGGCGCTGGCCATCGTGGTGGCGGTGGACGACATCGACCAGTCGCTGGAGATCGTCGACCTGGTGCGCGAGCATTTCCCGCAGGCGCGGCTGGTCGCGCGGGCGCGCAACGTGAGCCACCTCTACCAGCTGCTGGACCGCAAGGTGGAGTTCATCGAACGCGAGCTGTTCGAATCCTCATTGCGCAGCGCGCGCTCGGTGCTCGAGGTGCTGGGCTGGCCCGCGCACGAGGCGCGCGAATCGGCGATGGCCTTCCGCCGGCGCAACATCAAGCTCACCCAGCAGACCTACCCGCACTACAAGGACCGGGCCAAGCTGATCGCGGTGGCCAAGGAAGGCCGCCAGCAATTCCAGGAGCAGATGACGCGCGAACGCGAGGAGCGCCAGCAGCGCTCCGGTGCAGATTGGGACCGGCGCGACGACTGAACGGCGCCGGCCCCCCCCGCGGATCCTCAATCCAGGCTGGCGCCCGATTCCTTCACGACCTTGCCCCACTTGGCGGTCTCGCTCTTGATGAAGGCGGCGAACTCTTCGGGCTTCTCGCCGTGCGATTCGGCGCCCTGCTCGGCCAGCTTCTTCTTCACTTCGGGATCGGCCAGCGCCTTGAGAATCGCGGCGTTGAGCTTGGCGACGATGGGCGCGGGCGTGCCGGCCGGGGCCAGCAGGCCGAACCACGAGGTGGCTTCGTAGCCGGGCACGCCGGCTTCGGCGATGGTCGGCACGTCGGGCAGCGCGGGCGAACGCTTGGCGGTGGTCACGGCCAGGGCGCGCAGCTTGCCGCCCTTCACATGCTGGATCGCCGAGGGCATGTTGTCGAACATCACCGAGATCTGGCCGCCCAGCAGGTCGGACACCGCCGGCGCGCTGCCGCGGTAGGGCACGTGCTGCATGTCGACGCCGGTCATCTGCTTGAACAGCTCGCCCGACAGGTGGATCGAGCTGCCGTTGCCCGAGGAACCGAAGTTGATCTTGCCCGGGTTGGCCTTGCCGTAGGCGATCAGTTCCTTCACGCTCTTGTAGGGCTGGCCCGGGTTGACCACCAGCAGGTTCGGCACCATGGCCACGCGCGACAGCGGCGCGAAGTCCTTGATCGGGTCGAAGGGCATCTTCTTGTAGAGGCTCTGGTTGATGGCGTGCGTGCCGACCGTGCCCATGAACAGCGTGTAGCCGTCGGCCGGCGCGCGCGCCGCGGCCTGGCCGCCGATGTTGCCGCCCGCGCCCGCGCGGTTGTCGACCACCACCGGCTGCCCGAGGTCGGTGCCCATGTGCAGGCCGACCACGCGCGCCAGGATGTCGGTGGTGCCACCGGCCGAGAAGGGCACGATGATGGTGATGGGCTTGCTCGGGAACGCGGCCTGGGCTTGCGCCGCCAGCGGGGCCAGCGACAGCGCGCCGGCAGCAGCCACGGTGGCCAGGACGAAAGTGCGGCGCTTCGGCGCGGCGGCAGGGAAGAAACGGGTCATGGGAAAGCCTTGGAAAAGGTGGAACCAGCGCAGGCGGCATGGCGCCTGCACGCGAAGCGAACGGGCACGGCCCGTTCGAGGGAGTGCGCGGGCGCGCGGGCGATGGCCCGGGCCCGCGGCGAGGTCAGATGGGCGCGACGCCCAAGGTCGTGCCGCCGCAGACGTACAGCACCTGACCGGTGACGAAACCGTTGTCGGGCGAGAGGAAGAACATCGTGGCGCGGGCCACGTCCTCGGCCGTGCCCAGGCGCTTCACGACGATGCTGTCGATGATGCGTTGGGTCTGCGGCGCGCCTTCGGGGTTGCTGTTGCGGAACAGCTCGGTCGCGATCGGACCCGGCGCCACGGCGTTGACCGTGATGCCGTCACCGCCGAGTTCCATCGCCAGCGTGCGCGTCAGGCCGACCATGCCGGCCTTGGTGGCCGAGTAGACGATGCGCTCGGGCTTGCCCAGCGCGGCGCGCGAGGACACGTTCACGATGCGGCCGCGGCCCGAGGCGCGCAGCGCGGGCAGCGCGGCCTGGATCAGGATCATGCTGGCCTTGAAGTGCAGGCCGACCACGTAGTCGAGATCGGCCATGGTGGCCGTGTCGATGGTGCCGGGCCGCGTGGCGCCGGCGTTGTTGACCAGCGCGGTGATGGCGTACTGTGACGCGATGTGGGCCGCGATCTCCTTCGTGTCCTGCTCGCGCGTGAGGTCGGCCTGGAAGGACACGAGCTTCTCGTGCGTCCAGTCGGGTTGGTTGTAGTCGAGGTTGACGACCGTACGGCCCTGCGCCAGCAGCGCTTCGCAGGTGGCGCGGCCGATGCCGGCGCTGCCGCCCGTGACCAGGGCGACTTCTTGTTGACTCATCTTGGCTTCCAGAACTCTTCAGAAGGGGCCGTGCGGACACGGCCCCGGAAACAGAACGCGCTCAGACGCGTTCGAGGATCAGGGCGATGCCCTGGCCGACGCCGATGCACATGGTGCACAGCGCATAGCGGCCGCCGCTCTTGTGCAGCTGGTTGACCGCGGTGGTCGCGAGGCGCGCGCCGCTGGCACCCAGCGGGTGGCCCAGCGCGATCGCGCCGCCGTTGATGTTGACGCGCGCGTCGTCGTCCTTCAGGCCCAGCAGGCGCAGCACCGCGAGGCCCTGGGCCGCGAAGGCCTCGTTGAGTTCGATCACGTCGATCTGGTCGATCGTGAGGCCGGTCAGCGCCAGCACCTTCTGCGTGGCGGGCGCGGGGCCGATGCCCATCACGCGCGGCGCGACGCCGGCCGTCGCCATGCCGACGATGCGGGCCCGCGGCGTGAGGCCGTGCTTCGCGGCGCTGGCCTCGTCGGCCAGCAGCAGCGCGCAGGCGCCGTCGTTCACGCCGCTGGCGTTGCCGGCGGTCACGGTGCCGTCGGGACGCACCACGCCCTTGAGCTTGGCCAGCGCCTCGAGGCTGGTGTCGCGCGGGTGTTCGTCCTTGCTCACCACGATCGCGTCGCCCTTCTTCTGCGGCACGTGCACCGGCACGATCTCCGCGTCGAAGAAGCCCGACTTCTGCGAGGCCACGGCGCGCTGCTGCGAGGCCAGGGCCATGCGGTCCTGCGCTTCGCGCTCGATCTTGTAGTCGGTGGCCACGTTCTCGGCCGTCTCGGGCATCGAGTCGACGCCGTACTGCGCCTTCATCAGCTTGTTGACGAAGCGCCAGCCGATGGTGGTGTCGTAGACCGCGTTGGCGCGGCTGAAGGCCGACTCGGCCTTGGGCATCACGAAGGGCGCGCGGCTCATGCTCTCGACACCGCCCGCGATCATCAGGCCGGCTTCGCCCGCCTTGATCGCGCGCGCGGCCGAACCGACCGCGTCCAGGCCCGAGCCGCAGAGGCGGTTGATGGTGGCGCCACCCAGTTCCAGCGGCAGGCCGGCCAGCAGCGCCGACATGCGCGCGACGTTGCGGTTGTCCTCACCCGCCTGGTTGGCGCAGCCGTAGAGCACGTCGCCCACGGCCTGCCAGTCGACGTTGGCGTTGCGTTCCATCAGCGCCTTGAGCGGGATCGCGCCCAGGTCGTCGGCGCGCACGCTGGAGAGCGCACCACCGTAGCGGCCGAAGGGCGTGCGGATGGCGTCGCAGATGAAGGCTTGTCGGGTCATGGTGTTGTCTCCGTTGAAGGTTGAAAGACGGACTGCAGGACGCAGAGGTCCCGCAGAGGGCGCGGAAGGAATCCTGCTTGTTCTTTCGCGATCTCTGCGAAACCTTTGCGTTTTCTGCGTCCGGAAGCCCGCATCAGGCGGCGATCGGCAGGCCGATCAGCTTCTCGAGCTCGGCATGCGAAAGGCCGTCGACCGTGTCGACCAGCTTCAAGCCGGCGGGCGTGCATTCGAGCGTCGCGAGGTCGGAGTACACGCGCTTGACGCAGCCGATGCCGGTCAGCGGATAGCTGCACTGGGCCACGATCTTGCTCAGGCCGGCCTTGGTCAGCAGGTCCATCATGACCCAAGTCTGTTTGGCGCCGATGGCCAGGTCCATCGCGCCGCCGACCGCGGGGATCGCGCCCTCCTCGCCGGTGCTCCAGTTGGCCAGGTCGCCGGTGGCCGAGACCTGGAACGCACCCAGCACGCAGATGTCGAGGTGGCCGCCGCGCATCATCGCGAAGCTGTCGGCATGGTGGAAGTAGGAGCCGCCGGCCAGCAGCGTGACCGGCTGCTTGCCGGCGTTGATCAGGTCGTAGTCCTCGTCGCCCGCGGCCGGTGCCGGGCCCATGCCCAGGATGCCGTTCTCGCTCTGCAGCACGATCTCGCGGCCGGCCGGCAGGTGGTTGGCCACCAATGTGGGCTGGCCGATGCCGAGGTTGACGACCGCGCCGTCGAAGATGTCCTGCGCCACGCGGGCGGCGAGCTGGTCCTTGGTGCGGCGCTGGTAGGTGGGGGTGCTCATGGTCATGCTGCCTTCTTGAAGCCGCCGGCTTGCGTGGCCACACGCTCGACCTTGACGACATGGTGGACGAACACGCCGGGCGTCACGATCGCCTCGGGATCGAAGGAACCGAGCTCGACCACCTCGTGCACGGTCGCGATGGTCTTCTTCGAGGCCATGGCCATCACCGGGCCGAAGTTGCGCGCCGCCTTGCGGTAGAGCAGGTTGCCCCAGCGGTCTCCGGCCTCGGCCTTGATCAGCGCCACGTCGCCGTGGATCGGGTACTCGAGCACGTACTGCTTGCCGTCGATCTCGCGCGTCTCGCGGCCTTCGGCCAGCTGCGTGCCGTAGCCCGTGGGGCAGAAGAAGGCGCCGATGCCGGCACCGGCGGCGCGGATGCGCTCGGCCAGGTTGCCCTGGGGCACCAGTTCGAGCTCGAGCTTGCCGCTGCGGTAGAGGCCGTCGAAGACCTGGCTGTCGACCTGGCGCGGGAAGCTGCAGATGATCTTGCGCACGCGGCCGGCCTTGAGCAGCGCGGCCAGGCCGGTCTCGCCGTTGCCCGCGTTGTTGTTGACCACGGTCAGGTCCTTCGCGCCCTGCGCGATCAGGCCGTCGATCAGTTCGAGCGGGATGCCGGCGGTGCCGAAGCCGCCGATGAGGACGGTGGCACCGTCCTGGATGCCGGACATGGCCTCGGCAATCGAAGGCGCGATCTTGTCGATCATGGAATCTGTCTCCGGTGAGGGGAAAGGGACTGCGCGCAAAGCGCCGGGACCGCTCGCCAATTTGTTCGTATGGCGAACATTTGTTCTTATAATGAATTCTAAACAACAAGACCCGTCATGGCAAACCCTCGAGACAACGACCCCGCGCCGGCCCCCGGCGACAGCTACGTGCAATCCTTCGCCCGCGGCCTGCAGGTGATCCGCTCCTTCAGCGCCGCCGCGCCGCGCCAGACCCTCAGCGAAGTGGCGGCCGCGACCGGCCTCACGCGCGCCGGCGCACGCCGCATCCTGCTCACGCTGCAATCCCTGGGCTATGTCGAGACCGACGGCAAGCGCTTCGGCCTGACGGCGCGCATCCTCGAGCTGGGCTTCGCCTACCTGTCGTCGATGCCGATCTGGAACCGGGCCGAGCCGGTGATGGAGGCGCTGGTGGCGCAGGTCAAGGAGTCCTGCTCGGCGGCGGTGCTCGACGGCACCGACATCGTCTATGTGCTGCGGGTGCAGACGCACAAGATCATGCGCATCAACCTCGCGGTCGGCACCCGGCTGCCGGCCTACTGCACCTCGCTGGGCCGCATGCTTCTGGCCGACCTCGACGACGACGCGGTGCGCGCGCGGCTGGAGGCCTCGCAGCCGGTCGCGCTCACGCGCCACACGGTCACCGACATCGACGCGCTGCTGGCCAAGGTGCAGCAGGCGCGCCGCCAAGGCTGGTGCCTGATGAACCAGGAGCTGGAAGAAGGCCTGATCTCGATCGCCGCGCCGGTCACCGACCGCAGCGGCCGCACCGTGGCCGCGCTCAACATCAGCGGCCAGGCCAACCGCACCCCCGCCAAGGTCATGCAGGAGACCCTGCTGCCCGGCCTGCGCGCGGCCGCGGCCGAGATTTCACGGCTGCTCTGACACGTCTTTGGGCCGGTGCTACCCTCCCGCGCATCATGTTCAATCCCACTCAGGAAGAAGTGCGCCGCTTCTTCTGCAACGTCTACGCGAAGAACCGCGACGGCCTGCCCATGGAAGCGCTGGAAACCATCGCTGCGGGCTGGATCGACGCGCACCCCGAATACCACGCCGAACTGGCCGATGCCGATGCCGCGGTGGCGCGCATCTACGACGGGAAGGACGGGCGCGAGAACCCCTTCCTGCACCTGTCGATGCACCTGTCGATCAGCGAGCAGTGCTCGATCGACCAGCCGCGCGGCATCCGCCAGGCGGTCGAGCTGCTGTCGGCGCGCCGCCGCTCGCTGCTCGAAGCGCACCACGAAGCCATGGAATGCCTGGGCCGGATGATGTGGGAGGCCCAGCGCGCGGGCCGCCCGCCCGACGGCGAAGCGTATGTGGACTGCGTGCAGCGCCGCGCTACCCGCGACTGAACAGCGCGGCCGCGTGGGCTGAGGCCCCTTCTCGCAGCAGCGCCGCCAGCGTGCGCTGCGCGGCCGACAGCTCCACGCCGCTGCGCAGCAGCAGGCCCACCGGCTCCTCGGTGCCGGGCGTCGCGACATTCAGGCGCACCAGCGTGCCCGAGCGCAGCTCGTCGCGCGCCGCGCCCGCGGCCGTGAACCACACCGCATCCGAGCGCAGCAGCAGCGCGCGCGCCACCGACAGGTCCAGCGTCTGCGTGTGGTCGGCCGGCAGCCGCAGGCCCAGGCCCGAGAGCAGGCTCTCGGTGTGGTGGCGCGGCACCGTGCCTTCGCTGTAGACCACCAGCGGACAGGCCATCACCTCCTGCATCGACAGCGCGGCCGCGCCGGCCAGCGGATGGCCGGGCCGCACCACCATGGCCAGCGGCTCGGCGCAGAGGAACTCGAAGCTCAGGCCGGCCATGCGCTGCGGGTCGCTCATGCGGCCGCAGACCAGGTCGAGCTCGCCGGCGCGCAGCGCGTCGCACAGCGCGGCGTTGGCGCCGGTGCGCACCTCGGCCTGCAGCGCGGGCATGCGCTGGCGCAGCGCCAGCAGCGCATCGACCAGCAGGGTCGGCGCCACGCTGGGCAAGGCGCCGATGCGCACCCGTTCGAGGCGCTCGCCCGCGCCGGGCCGCAGCGCCTGCGCGCCCGCATCGACCGCCTCCAGCACGCGCAGCGCATGCGCGAGCAGCTGTTCGCCCGCCACGGTGAAGCGCTGGATGCCCCGGCGCCCGGCCTCGCCGCGCTCGACCAGCCGGGTCCCGGCCAGCGCCTCGAGCTCGGCCAGGGTCTTGGACATCGCGGGCTGGCTCAGCGCCAGCCGCTCGGCGGCGCGCGCCAGGTGCCGCTCCTGCGCCACCGCCACCAGGCAGCGCAGGTGCCGCAGCTGGACGCCGCGCGCGAAGCGTTCGGAAGCAAGGGGCGGCTGCATTGAATTACCGATGGTTATGAGAAGTCACCAAACAGTCAATTTACATCAGCACTGCGCATGAATAAAGTGCAGGTCCCCCTCGATGCCGGAGACAAGCCCATGAACGACCCCACCCCCCTGCCCTCGCTCACGCCCCGCGACTGGGACAGCCACCCTTCCTACATCTACCCCGGCTACAAGTCGACCGTGAAGCGCGGCCCGCTGCAGCCGCTGATCCCGCTCAAGGCCTCGCTGGGTGAATTGCAGCAGCCGGTCTACGGCCACGGCAGCATCGGCGCGCTCGACCACGACCTCACGCGCAACGCGCGCCGCAACGGCGAGCCGATCGGCGAACGCATGGTGCTGGCCGGCCAGGTGCTCGACGAGCACCGCCGCCCGGTGCGCAACACGCTGGTCGAGCTCTGGCAGGCCAACGCCTCGGGCCGCTACGTGCACAAGGTCGACCAGCACGACGCGCCGCTGGACCCCAACTTCCTGGGCGCGGGCCGCTGCCTGACCGACGACGAGGGCCGCTACCGCTTCCTCACCATCAAGCCCGGCGCCTACCCCTGGGGCAACCACCCCAACGCCTGGCGGCCGCAGCACATCCACCTGTCGCTGTTCGGCCAGCACTTCGCGAGCCGGCTGGTGACGCAGATGTACTTCCCCGGCGACCCGCTGCTGCAGTACGACCCGATGGTGACCGGCACGCCGGAGAAGTACCGCAACCGCCTGATCGCCGACTTCAGCCTCGACCTCACCGAGCCCGACTACGCGCTGGGCTACCAGTTCGACATCGTGCTGCGCGGCGCCGACGAGACGCCCTTCGAAAACCGTTGAGCCAGGAGACACACACCATGATGAGCGCACTGGAAAGCAACTTCGGCCAGACCCCGTCGCAGACGGTCGGCCCCTACTTCGCCTACGGCCTCACGGCCACGCAGTACGGCTACGACTTCGACCAGCCCTTCGATGCCACGCTGGCGCTCGACGGCGCCACCGGTGAACGCATCCGCCTCGAAGGCCGGGTGATCGACGGCGACGGCCAGCCGATCTTCGACGCCATGATCGAGATCAGCCAGCCCGACGGCGAAGGCCGCTACCCGCGGTCGGTGGAAGAGGCCCAGGCCCGCGGCTTCCGCGCCTTCGGCCGCTGCGGCACCGGCACCGACGCGCAGAAGCGCTTCGTGTTCCACACCGTCAAGCCGGGCGCCGAGGCACCGGGCGAGGCGCCGCACATCAACGTGATCGTCACGATGCGCGGCCTGCTGCTGCATGCCTTCACCCGCATCTACTTCAGCGACGAGGCCGCGGCCAACGCCGGCGACGCGGTGCTGCAGAGCGTGCCGGCCGCGCGCCGCCCGACGCTGGTCGCCGAGCGCATCGCGCAGGACGGCGCCGTGACCTACCGCTTCGACATCCGCATGCAGGGCGCGGACGAGACGGTGTTCTTCGACATCTGATCGGCTGCCGCCAAGGCAAAAGGGGCGCACCTCGCGGTGCGCCCCTTTTTCGTTTCATGCGCGCGCGGCGCTCAGGCCGTGGCGTGCCGCACGCGCCCCGCGTCCATGGCCTCCTCGCGCAGGCGGTCGTATTCCGGCTGCGGCACCGGCACCGCATCGGCCTTGCCCAGGTCCTTCATCTGCACGCGGAAGGTCTCGCGGGCGGTGTAGGCCGACACGGCCGCGATGGCGCAGATGGCCAGCGTGATCGAGCCGATCAGCAGCGGGATGTTGGTGGCGCCGGGCGGGGCCACGGCCACGAACAGCGCCGGCAGCAGGGCCGTGATGGCGGTGCCGATGTTCTGCGAGATCGCCATGCCCGAGACGCGCGTGCGGGTCGGGAACATCTCCGGGTAGAAGCTCGGGAACACCGCGTTGTAGCCCTGGTAGACCACGCCCCACATCAGCAGCGACATCACGATGGCCAGCGGCACGTTGTGGATGCTGATCGCATACAGGTAGCCGAAGGACAGCAGGCCCGAGCCCATCGCGCCGACGATGATCGGCAGCCGGCGGCCCACCTTGTCCGACAGGTTGCCGACGAAGGGGATCACGATCACGGCCACGATGTTGCCCATCACCGGGATCCACAGGTAGAGGTCCTTCTCGAAGTTGATGCCGTAGCCCGGCTGCACGGCATAGGCGGCGCCGAAGATGGTGGCGACCACCGGGATCACGTTCATCAGCGAGCAGCACAGCACGCGCAGCATGTCGCGCCAGCTCTCGGTCACGGCCTGGATCACCGGCGCCTTGGGCAGCTTGCCGCTCTGGTCGACCTCGGCGAAGGCCGGCGTCTCGTTGACCTCGCGGCGGATCACATAGCCCGCGACGATCACCAGGAAGCTCAGCAGGAAGGGGATGCGCCAGCCCCAGCTGTTGAAGTCGTCCTTGGGCATGTAGTGCGCGAGCGGCAGGAACACCGCGGCCGCCAGGATCTGGCCGGCCTGCACGCCCTGCAGCGTGAAGCTGGCGAAGAAGCCGCGCCGGCCGAAGGGCGCGTGCTCGAGGATCATCGAGCTCGCGCCCGAGATCTCGCCGGCCACCGCGAAGCCCTGGATCAGGCGCATCAGCACCAGCAGCGCGGGCGCCCACAGGCCGACCTGGTCGTAGGTCGGCAGCAGGCCCACGGCCACGGTCGAGAAGCCCATCAGGAACATGCAGACGATCAGCACATGCTTGCGGCCGTGGGTGTCGCCCCAGTGGCCCAGCATGATGGCGCCGATCGGGCGCGCCACGTAGCCCACGCCGTAGGTGGCGAGCGAGGCGATGATCGCGATCTGCGGGTCGCCCTTGGGAAAGAAGATCTGCGGAAAGATCAGCGCCGCCGCGGTGGCGTAGATGAAGAAGTCGTAGTACTCCAGGGCGGAGCCGATCCAGCCGCTGGCTGTGGCCTTCCTGGACTGGTGCTTGCCTTGCGGCTCGCCGGGTAATGCAGTGCTGCTCATGGGGTGTCTCCTGTGGCTGGATCGGTCTGCGGGGATGGGGGCTGCTGGGCCTGTGATGCCATGCGTGCGGGCGCGTTGACCGCGCCATACGCGTCGTAGGAAGCGACGCGTTGCACCACCTCGAAGAACAGGCCGTTCTTCTCGAAGCTCTCGGTGTAGATGTGGAGGTAGTCGCCGGCGGGCGAGCGGTCGAACAGCACGCCGGCGGCGCGCATGCGCGCCACCAGGCCGGCGTCGAGCTCGATGCGGGTGGCCAGGTCGTCGTGGTAGTTGCCGGAGATCGGCACGAAGCGCACGCCGTTGGCGCGCAGCCGCGCCACGGTCTCGAAGATGTCCTCGCAGCGCAGCGCGATGTGGTGCACCGCGCCGCCGCCGCCCGCGCGCACGGCCTGCGCGGTGCGGGTGCGCTGGCTCAGCGACACGTTGAGCACCAGGCGCACCGTGCGTTCGGCATTCGCCACGCCGCGGCTGCGGATCAGGCCGAAGGGGTCGGCCAGCTCCAGGCTCTCGCCGGGCTCCAGGCCCAGCACCGCGCGCGAGAAAAGCACCCAGGTGTCGAGCTGGTCGACGGCCAGGCCCAGCGCGACGTGGTCGATGGCCTGCAGGCCGGCGCCGTCCTGATCGGCGTCTTCCAGTTCGAAGTCCGCCGCGTAGAGGCCGTGTTCGCCGAGCGCGCTGGCCACGAAATGCACCAGGTTGCCGCCCGGCACCACGATCGCCGGCACGGTCGCCTCGCCCGGCCCGGTGGGGCTGTGGTGGCGCTTCGAATGCATGGCGGCGGCCCGCGCCGCGGCCGCTTCGGGCTCGGGCGTGCGCAGGCCCAGCGCGCAGACCGACACGCCGTGGGCCTCGAAACGTTCGCGCGCGAAGGAGGCCGGCTCGGCATTGACGATGAAGTGGATGCCGCCCTGCCGGTAGAGCGTGACGGCCTTGGAGCGGTGCCGGCCGATGCGGCTGAAGCCCAGCTGCCGCAGCAGCGCGCCGAGGCTTTGGGCCGCCGCTTCGTCGACCGCGAATTCGATGAAGGCGATGCCGTCGAGCACCGGCCGCGGCGGCGGGCCGAACAGCGTCACGCCCGGCGGTGGCGCGTCCGCCATGCGCTCGCGCACCTGGCTCTCGAGGTACAGCAGCGAGCGCATCGCATCGACCACCGTGCGCCGGTTGGGCGTCTCGCGGAACAGGTCGTTGAAGATCTCCAGCGAGAGCGGGCCGGTGTAGCCCGCGCGCAGCGTCTGCGCGAGGAAGTTCACCACGTCGAAGTCGCCCTGGCCCGGGAAGGAACGGTGGTGGCGCGCCCACTGCAGCACGTCCATCGCCATCAGCGGCGCGTCGGCCATCTGCAGGAAGAAGATCTTCTGGCCCGGGATGTCGGCGATGCCGGCCGGATCGTCCTGGAGCGACAGCGTGTGGAAGCTGTCGAGGATCAGGCCCAGCTGCGGATGGTCGGCGCGGCGCACGATGTCCCAGGCCTGGCCGTAGCGCGAGGTCGCGCGGCCCCAGGCCAGCGCCTCGAAGCCCACGCGCAGGCCGCGCCGCGCGGCGCGCTCGGCCAGCGCATGGAGCTGCGCCGCGGCCAGCGCCGGGTCGTCCACCGTCAGCGGCGAGGTGTTCGAGCAGCACAGCACCAGCGACGCGCCCATGGCCTGCATCAGGTCGAACTTGCGCTCGGCGCGTTCCAGGCTGCGGCGGAACAGCGGCTCGGGCATGCCCTCGAAGTCGCGGAAGGGTTGGTAGAGGTCGACGGAGAGGCCCAGGTCGGCCGCGATGCGCCCCAGCTCGGCGGCGTCGCCGTTGAACTGGATGAAGTCGTTCTCGAACAGCTCGAAGCCGTCGAAGCCGGCCGCGGCGATGGCTTCCAGCTTCTGGCGCAGCGTTCCGCTGAGCGACACGGTGGCGATCGAGCGATGCATGTCAGCCTTGGACGAGGTCCGGACCGGTGGCGCCGGCCCGGGGGTGGAAGGACGTGAAGGTGTTCATCTGTGGGAGGACTGTAAGAAGCCGATCGCCCCGCCACAACGGCCGGAGTCGCCGACGCGATCGATGATCGATCGCATGCGGTCAGAATACGTACGAAACTCGGGTTACACCTAGGCCATGACCAAGACCGACACCGCCGCCGCGCCGATCGACCGCAAGCTGCTCATCGAGGGGCTGGGCAAGGGGCTGCGCGTGATCGAGGCCTTCACCGACGAGCGCACCCGCATGACCGCGACCGAGGCCGGCACGCACGCGGGGCTGACGCGCACCGCGGCCCGGCGCTACCTGATGAGCCTGGTGCACTACGGCTACGCCGAGACCGACGGCAAGCACTACTGGCTGCTGCCGCGGGTGCTGCGACTGGGCCAGGCCTACCTGGAAGGGGCGCGGGTGCCGCGCCTGGTGCAGCCCTACATCCAGCGCGCGTCGATGCAGTGCGGCGAGACGCTCAACGTCGGCACGCTGGACGGCCACGAGGTGGTCTACCTGGCGCGCAGCAACCCGCCGCGCATGGTGTCGATCGGCTTCCATCCCGGCGCCCGGGTGCCGGCCCATGTGGTGTCGCAGGGCTTCGTGCTGCTGTCGACCTTCGACGACGCCGCGCTCGACGCCTGGATCGCCGAGCACGCCTTCAGCAGCTTCACCGGCTCGGCGCCGGTCGATGCCGCGCGCTTTCGCGACAGCGTGCTCGCGGCGCGCCAGCTCGACTTCTGGCAGGCCGAACAGCACCTGGACGTGGGACTGGCCGGCCTCGCGGTGGCGCTCAAGGACCGCAAGGGCCGCTGCAAGTACGCGCTGAGCGTGACGGTGCAGCAGCAGCTCTACCCGGGCGAGCAGCTGACGAAGAAGCTGCTGCCGGTGCTGCGCGAGGTGGCCGAGGCGATGCGCCCGATCATCTGAGGCGCCGGCCGGCTCAGTAGCGCAGCTGCGCCACGGCGCGCAGCGCCTCGGGCGTGGCACTGCCGAAGCCGAAGAACTCGAGGTACGCCGGGATCATCTCGAACAGCATGTCGGTGCCGACCTGCACCGCGCAGCCCTTGGCCTTGGCGGCCTGCAGCAGCGGCGTGTACTCGGACTTCATCACCACCTCGCCGACGAAGGTGCGCGGGTCGATGCGCTCGACGTCGAAGGGCAGCGGGTCGCCCTCCTTCATGCCCAGCGGCGTGGCGTTGACCACCACGTCGAAGCCGGCCGGGTCCTTCGAGCCGGTGCGCACGCCCAGCTGCGGGTAGTGTGCGCGCAACCGCTCGGCCAGCGCCTGGGCCGAGGCCTCGCTGACGTCGAACAGCGCGATCTCGGCAGCGCCGGCGGCCGCGATGGAGGCCGCGATGGCCGAGCCCACGCCGCCGGTGCCCGACACCAGCACCCGCGTGCCCTGGAACAGCCGGCCCTTGCGCTCGACGCCGCGCACGAAGCCCGCGCCGTCGAACTGGTCGCCCAGCAGCGTGCCGTCGGGCCGCAGCAGGATGGCGTTGCAGGCGCCGGCAATGCGCGCGGTCGGCGTGACCTCGTCGACCAGCGCCATGGTCGCGATCTTGTGCGGCATGGTCACGAGCGCGCCGCGCAGGTTGGTCAGCCGCGCCAGCGAGGCCAGCATGGCCGCATAGTCCTCGGGCTTGACCCCCATCGGCACCACCACCGCGTCGATGCCCTGCTGGTCGAACCAGGGGTTGTAGATCATCGGCGCCTTGAAGGCTTCGGTGGGGTAGCCCAGGTGGGCGATGAGCGTGGTCTTGCCGGAGATCATGGGGAGGTCGAAACGAGGAAGTGGAAGGAGGGGTTCAGGTCCCGCTGGGGCGCAGGTAGCGCAGCGGCTGGCGGATCTCGGCGTGCATGGCCTCGGGGTAGATGCGCTCGCGCAGGAAGTCCGAATCGGCCGCCAGCGACTGCGCGACCGCTTCGTGGCCGAAGTAGCGCAGGTAGTGCGGCATCTGCTGGATCAGCATCTCGAAGCCGGCCTGCGCATGCAGGCCGCGGGCCCGCGCGGCGCGCACCACGGGCGTGGGCTGGCCGCGCAGCAGGATGTCGAACAGCGCGGCGTGGCGGTCCATGCGGGACACGTCCACCGGCAGCGGGTCGTTCGGGTCCAGGCCCAGCGGCGTCGCGTTGACGACCAGGTCGTAGCCCTCGGGCGCGTTGCTGTCGACCGCCACCACGTCGGCGTCGAAGAAGGCGTCGAGCTTGGCCGCCACGCCCGCGGCCTTGCCGGCCGAACTGTCGTAGAAGGCGATGTGCGCCGCGCCGCCCATGCCGCCGCCCTCGACCAGCGCCACGCCCACGGCCGAGGCGCTGACGCCCGCGCCCAGGATCAGCACGCGCTTGCCGCGGAAGGGGATCGCGTAGTGGTCGAGCGCGCCGATCAGGCCCTCACCGTCGAACAGGTCGCCCTCGAGCCGGTCCTCCTCGGTACGGCGCACGATGTTGATCGAGCCGGCCACGCGGCCGATCAGGCCGCAGCCGTCGAGCAGGTCGATGGCCAGCGGCTTGTGCGGCGGCGCGATCAGCATGCCGCGCACGTTGCGCGCCAGGAAGGCCGCGGCGAAGAAGACCGCGAAGTCGCGCCGCGGCACCTGCATCGGCACCAGCACCGCGTCGATCTCGAAGCGCTCGAACACGGCGTTGAACATCCGCGGCAGCCGCACGTTGCGCACCGGGTCGCCGGGGATGAGGTAGGCCTGCGTGTTGCCAGTGATGCCAGGGGTCATGGATCGGTCCGTCGGGTCAGTGGATCTGGATCGTCGGTCGCTGCGGGTAGAGCCGCAATGGTGGCCGGCGACGCGGGGGATGTCGAGGCGCAAGGCGGCCACGGCGATCGATCATCGCGCACATCCGATCGCTGATCGAACAGTCCGAGGGTTTGTCCCGCCTCGGCGTCGGTCGCGCCCAAAGAAAAAACCCGCACGAGGCGGGTTTTTTGCGGGGGAAGCGGGGCGTCAGTTGTTGGCCGTGTGGAAGCGCGACTCCGGCACCACCTTGACTTCGCCCGGCAGCGAGCTGATGTAGCCGGCCAGTTCCTTGAGTTCGGCGTTGGTGAACTTCTTGGCCTGGCCGCTCATCACGCCGTTCGAACGGCCGACCTGGGCGTGGTTCTCGGCCTTGTACGACTTCAGCGCGACGAACAGGTAGTCGGCGTGCTGGCCGGCGATCTTGGCCACGGTGCCGTCGTTGGGGGTGTTGAAGTTGGCGCCGTGGCACTTGGTGCAGGCGTTGTCCTTGTCGCGCGAGATCAGCGCCTGGACGCGTTCGCTGGGCTGCTTGGCGGCGGTGGCCGGCGGCGCATCGCCGGCCTTGACGCCCAGCTGGCTGTAGTAGGCCGCGAGGTCGGCCATGTCCTGCTCGGTCAGCGAGTCGGCGATGGCGCGCATCGTCGGGTGCTTGCGGTCACCGGCCTTGTAGGCGGCCAGCGCCGAGCTGATGTACGTGGCGCTCTGGCCCGCGATCATCGGCACCTTGTGGATCTCGGGGAAGCTGGCCTGGTAGCCGACGATGCCGTGGCAACCCACGCACATGGCGGTCTTCTTGGCACCGTTTTCGACGCTGCCGGTGACAGCCTGAGCCTGGGCCGAGAACGTCACGCAAGCGACAGCCAGGGCAAACATCGTGGTCAACAACTTGTTCATTTTGCGCGCACAATCTCGTGGAAATTCGGTTTTTTCAGATCAACATTTGATTATATGCGGGGGCTTTTCACGGCCCCGAGCCAAGGCGACAGTGCCGGCCGGCAACGCATGCTTGAATGGTCGCTTCATCCACCCCCAGCTCGATGTCATCCATGAAATTCAAGGGCTCAGACAATTACGTTGCCACCCAGGACCTGATGCTCGCGGTCAATGCCGCCATCACGCTCAAGCGCCCGCTGCTCGTCAAGGGCGAACCGGGCACCGGCAAGACGATGCTGGCCGAGGAAGTGGCCGCCGCGCTCGACCTGCCGCTGCTGCAGTGGCACATCAAGTCGACCACCAAGGCGCAGCAGGGCCTCTACGAATACGACGCCGTGAGCCGCCTGCGCGACTCGCAGCTGTCCGACGTGGACGGCGGCGAGCGGGTCAAGAACATCGAGAACTACATCGTCAAGGGCGTTCTGTGGCAGGCCTTCACGGCGGACAAGCCGGTGGCGCTGCTGATCGACGAGATCGACAAGGCCGACATCGAATTCCCGAACGACCTGCTGCGCGAAATCGACCGCATGGAGTTCTACTGCTACGAGACGCGCGAACTGATCCGCGC
>Ga0182008_10000709_pt1 | contig 23860 bp, 28 predicted proteins | sample Sormic07211129_1_FD_120482 | JGI IMG/M metagenome (GOLD analysis project Ga0182008, IMG submission 120482) | Rhizosphere microbial communities from Sorghum bicolor, Mead, Nebraska, USA - 072115-129_1 metaG | ecosystem: Host-associated > Plants > Roots > Rhizosphere | place: USA: Nebraska...
GAAAACCCGATGACTGAAGAAGAAAAGCGCGCGGCCGAGGAGCTGATCCGCCGGCAAGCGGAAGAGGCGGAGCGCAAACGCAGCCTGACCATTCGCCAGATGGCGAAGAAGGTTGGCCTGGGTGACGATGTTGCAGAAGATCTGGTCGCCCGTGGTGTATCAATTGCAGATGCCAGTTCCGCCCTGATCGACAAAGTGGCCGAGCGCCAAGCCGGTACTCAGACCGAGTCCCGCAATAGCCAGCCAACCATCGTTGGTGGTTTGGATCAGACCGTTCTGACCGCTAAGCGTGAAGCGATGCAGAACGCTTTGCTCAACCGTTGCAACCCAAAAATTGCACTGATCGACGAGGCCCGCGAGTTCCGCGGTATGCGCCTGATCGATCTGGCGCGTGAGTGTGTGGAAACCGTCGGCGGCAATGCACGCGGCATGCTTCCGCAAGAAGTGGCGCGGGCAGCTCTCGGTTGTGATCGCACGGCCATGCGCGCCGCCGGCATGCAAACCACCAGCGATTTCCCGATCCTGCTCGGCGGTGGTGTGACCCGAACCCTACGCGATGCCTACGCGCAAGCTCCGCAGACCTGGCGTCCGCTGGGGCAACAGACCACCGTTCCGGACTTCCGTGCCACCACCCGGGCAGCCCTGGGAGACATTGCGGCGCTGGAAGAAGTCAAAGAGCATGGCGAGTACAAGTACGGCAAGCTCGAAGAAGAAGGTGCTCCAATCCGTGTAACCAAGTTCGGCAAGATCATTGCCATCACCTGGGAAGCGGTGATCAACGACGACTTGGGTGCGCTGACCCGTATTCCTCGAGCCTATGGCTTGGCTGCAGCTGAGACTGAATCGAACCTGGTTTGGAATTTGATTCTCAGCAACCCGAACTTCACCGATGGCAATGCCATCTTTGTCGCCGCTCACGGCAACCTGGCCGGCAGTGGCGGTGCGATCAACACCACTACTCTGGGGGCCGCGCGCGCAGCAATGCGCAAGCAGAAGTCCAAGGCCGGCGCTTTCCTCAACGTCGAGCCTCGTTATCTGGTGGTCGGCCCGGACAAGGAACTGGAGGCCTTCCAGTACACCAGTTCCCAGTATGTTCCGGCCAAAAACTCCGACATCAACGACGGGCGAAATACCTCGCTGGTAGTGATCGTCGATGGTCGCATCACTGGCAACCAGTGGTACCTGTTCACTGAGGCAGGCCTCATCGATACGTTCGAATATGCATACCTTGAAGGTGAGCCGGGCGTATTCACCGAAACTCGTGAAGGCTTTGAAGTCGACGGCATGGAAATCAAGGCACGCCTGGTCTTCGGTGCAGCCTGGATCGATTGGCGCGGTGCGTACAAGAACCCAGGCGCCTAACTCTCCAGTTCGGCATGAACCCCAAAGGGCACCTATCGGTGCCCTTTTTGTTATCCAGATTCTGTCTCTAAAGGGGACCTTGCATGAAGACTTTCATCCAGCACGGCGACAGCCTGCCCGTTATTGCTCCGTCCGGTGGCACCAACTCGGGGGAGCTGTACAAGGTTGGCGCTATTGTAGGTGTTGCCGCCACTACCGAACTCGTAGGTGCGACCGTCATTCTCAAGACTACAGGTGTGTTTGATCTGCCGAAGATCAGCGCCCAAGCCTGGGCTATCGGCGATCTGATCTATATGAACACCTCCACTCGTGTACTGACCAACGTCTCCGCGACAGGTTTGGTTTTGGTCGGCCTGGCCACAGAAGTAGAACCAAACCCAAGCGCGACCGGTGCTTGCCGCCTCAACGGTGTATCTGCTCCGGCACCGGTGTAATGGGCTGGGCCGATATGGCCCAGCGCATGCTCGGCGTTTCGATCCGTACCTTCAGCGAGTCGGTGTACTGGCTGACCAACGGGGTAGAGCCCGGCGTGCCTCTGGCCCAAGCCGTGTTCGATACGGCTCACGTCTCTGTTGATCCGGAGACAGGCGCTCCGGTATCGACCAACAAGCCGATTCTCGGTGTTCGTTTGATCGATTTGCCGAACGAACCTACGAACCGCGATCGCGTCCAGGCTCGTGGCGTCTTGTACAAAATCAGCGACGTGCAGCCCGATGGCGTAGCCGGTGTAACCATCATTCTTCAGAAGGCCTGAGCATGGCTCACCCAAGAGAACTCATCCGCAAGCAGGCCGTTGCGGTCTTGATGGGGGCCACCAATGCCGGAGCAAGCGTGTATGCCAGCCGCGTGGCGCCGCTCATTTCCAACGGATGGCAGAGCGAACTCCCCGCGATCATCGTTTACACCATGGACGAATCCGCCGAGATTTTTAACCAGGCGCCTCGCGAGTACCGGCGCCGGGTGGAGTTGGTGGTGGAGATCCACGCCGAAGGAAACGATGCGCTGGATGACACGCTCGACACCCTGGCCCGGCAAGTCGAAAGGCTGCTGCTCATGGATGACACGCTCGGCGATACGGCGAACGACCTGCAATACGTGCGCTCTCGCATGGTGCTGCTCGATCAGTCAGAGCACTTGACCGGCGCCTGCCGCCTCATCTTTGAGGCCGAGTACTTCGATCGTCACCCCGACGATCTCTTCAACGAAAGCCTGCCAGATATGAACTCGATCAAAACCGAGTACAGCCTGGACAACGCACAACCCAATCCGGCGGATCGTGCAGAAACGATCATTGAGGACCTGAACCCATGACCACCCGAGTGCTGGTTAAACCCGTCGAGGGGCGCCTGGCGCGGATCCCCGGCACGTACGAGAAATTGCCCACCGAGGGCAAGCCGATGGAAATCAACAGCTACTGGATCCGCAAGGAGCAGGCCGGTGATGTCCAGTTTGAAACTGAACAGCCTGAAGTGCAGGCCCTAACTCCAAAAGGTGAGAAATAATGACTATCTCATTCGACACCATTCCTGGGCCTGGATCGCTGCGCAAGCCCGGCGTCGTCAGCGAGATTGATAATAGTCAGGCCGTTCGCGGTCCGCAGTCGGTCACCTATCGCCGCCTGCTGATCGGTCAGAAGCTGGTCGCCGGTACCGCCGTGGCGAACACATTGGTTCGTGTGACTAGCGCAGCCCAAGCCGATACCTTGTTCGGCGCTGGCTCCATGCTCGCCGGTATGGTCCGCGCGGTCATGGCCATCGACACCTACACCGAGTTGTTGGTGATGCCGGTAATCGATAACGCCGCGGGTGTTGCCGCAACGGGTACGATCGTTTTCACCGGTCCAGCCACTGCCTCCGGCACCATCGAACTGATGATCGCCGGGCGCCGTGTCTCGGTCGGCGTCATCAGTGGTGATACCGCAACCGCCATTGGCACCGCTGCTGCGGCTGCCATCACGGCCGCAGCTGATATGCCGGTCACCGCCGCTGCTGTTACTGGAACCGTCACGCTCACCAGTCGGCACAAGGGCGAAGCCGGTAACAGCCTGAATGCCGGGGTGAATTACTACGCTGGGCAGACGCTGCCCGCCGGTGTGGGTGTAACCATCACCCCATTCACCAACGGTGCAGGTAACCCCGCGCTGGCCACCGCTCTCGCCGCACTCGGTGACGAGTGGCTGCATACCTGGGCCGTGCCGTACTCCGACGCCGCCAGTCTGGCCAGTATCAAAACCGAGCTCGCCAGTCGATTTGCCTGGAATCGCGAGATCGAGGCCCACGCATTTACAGCAGCTCGCGGCACGCAGGGCACGCTCGGCGCTATCGGTGACAGCCACAACAGTCAGCATCTTGTGATCATGATGGCCAACGATGAGCCGATGCCGGCTTACGAGAAGGCGGCCGAAACCATGGCGATCGCTGCTTATTACGCCGCCATTGATCCGGCCCGGCCGATTCAGAACCTGGCCTATAAATGGTGCCTGGCACCGGTGGCGGCCAATCGGTTTACAAACGAAGAACGCAATTTGCTGCTGTTCGATGGTATCGCCACCAGCAAAGTTGCCGCCGACGGCACCATGCAGGTCGAGCGCTTGATCACCACCTACAAGATCAACGCCGCCGGAGCTTCGGATATCAGCTACCTGGACAGCGAAACACTGTTCACCCTGATGTTCATCCGTCATGACTGGCGTGACTACGTCCTGCGCAAGTATCCGCGTCACAAGCTCGCGGACGACGGCACCCGTTACGGCGTCGGCCAGGCGGTTGTCACGCCGGTGGTTATGAAGGCTGAGGCCATCGCTAAGTTCCGCGAGTGGGAGCGCCTGGGGCTGGTCGAGAACCTGCCTGACTTCAAGGCCAATCTGATCAGCGAGCGCAACGCGAGCGACCCGAACCGTCTGGACATGCTGCTTCCGCCGGACTTGGTCAATCAGCTGCGTCTCGTCGCCAACAAAATTCAGTTCCGCCTGTAACGGCGAATCGCCAGGAGATAAACCATGGCAGGCAAAAACCGTATTGGCGGGATCATCGCCTTGAAGGTCAACGGCGACATTTACTTCGCCAAGGGCAACTTCACCTACAACATCGGCAAGCCGAAACGAGAAGGCGTCGTGGGCGCTGACGTTGTCCACGGCTACAAGGAAACCCCTCAGGTTCCTTTCATCGAAGGCGAAATCACTGATCGCAATGAGCTCAGCCTCGAAGATCTGGTAACCCTCGACGAAGCCACCATCACGCTGGAGCTCGCCAACGGCAAGGTCATCACCCTGAGTGAAGCCTGGTACGCCGGCGAGGGCACCGGCAACACCGAAGAAGGCAACATCGCTTGCCGTTTTGAAGGCATGTCTGCCGAGGAAGTCGCGTAATGGCAAAGGAAAAAACAATTCAACTGGCCGAGCAAGTCACGTTCGGCAAAGACACGTTCAGCGAATTGACTGTCACCCGCAAGCTGAAGTACCTGCGTGGCCACGCGCTCCGCGTTACCTCAGACGGCAAGGGTAGCGGCGGCGTCGATATTGATTTCGCCACGCTGATCGACCTGGGCGCGAAGATGGTCGGCCATCCGCCCGCGCTGATTGAAGAGCTGAGCGAGGACGACCAGGCTGCCGTCATCCAGGAAGCGCGCGATTTTTTGCTGAAGCACCTCGGGGGTGGCAGTCAGGAGTGACTGTTGTCGTCAAGGTCATGAGTGTTCAGCCCTCGGAGGTCATGGAAATGGACTTCGAGGAACTGAACTGGTGGCTTGAGCGCACCGAGGAATGGGTTGAATGGCAGACAAAGGCTACTCCTTAAACGTCATTATCAATGCCGTCGACCGGGTTACAGCCCCGTTGCGCGGAATCTTCAACAAGGTCAAAGCAGCGAGTGCAGGCGTCACGGGCGCGCTTGACCGTAGTGGTCTGCCGATCTTCGCCAATAGCCTGAAGAACGTTGGCGGTGCCATCGGCGGGGTGGGTAATGCTGTAGCCTCCAGCGCCAAGAAGCTTCTCGGGCTGGGGGCGACGCTAGGCATCACCGGTGCTGCCCTGAACCTGTTCTTTCAGGGCTTTGCCGATGCAACGGGGGCAATCGGCGATACAGCCGAGCGGACCGGCATCAGTCGGGAACGGTTCCAGGAGCTGAGCTTTGCCGCGAAGCTGACTGGCTCCTCGGCTGAAACGCTCGGCGGTGCATTGCAGAAAATGCAAATCAACGTCGGTGCTGCGACCGCAGGCTCGAAAGAACTGAAGGACATGTTCAAAGGCCTGGGCATCAACATCAAGGATGCATCCGGCAAGCTGAAAAGCTCTGATGCTTTGTTCGACACCTTCGTCGACCGAATCTCGAAGATCAAGGATCCGTCCCTGCAGGCGCAGGCGGCGGTGAAGATCTTCGGCAAGAGCGCAACCGAGCTGTTGCCGCTGATCCGTGGCGGTGGTGCAGGCATCAAGGAAATGGCTGATGAAGCCCGGCGCCTGGGTATCGTCATCTCCGACAGTGCTGTGCGTGAGGGCGAGACCTTTGGCGATACGCTCGACACGATCCACGCTGCACTCAGCGGTGTCGGCAACACCATTGGCAGTGCGCTGGTCCCACAGCTGAATAAGCTCGGCACCCAGCTCATCGACAACATCGTCAAGTACCGTCCGCAGATCGAAGCGTTTGCCACTGCGTTCGCGAATGACCTGCCTGGCAACATTGAGAAGATCACAGGGTTTCTCGGCGATCTGTACAACGGCGTGCAGCCGGTCATCAAAGTGTTCGGAATGCTGGCGGACACCTTCGGCGGCGCCAATGTGGTGCTTGCCGCAGTCGGTGCCTACATCGGTGGCGGGCTCATTACGAGCATTTTCAGTCTCGGCGTAGCGCTGCAAGGTGTTGGTGTGGCGATCATGACGACACCAGTCGGTTGGTTCCTCGCTGCAATCGCAGCCATCGGCGCCGCCGCTTTCATCATCTACAAGAACTGGGACACGATCGTCGCCTTCTTCGAAGAGAAGTGGGCAGGGGTGAAAGCGGCCTTCAGTGACGGGATCATCAACGGTATCTGGAAGCTGTGGAAGGAATTCAACCCGGTCACGTTGATGATGGAAAGCTTTAACGGCCTGATCAAATACCTGACGGGGTGGGACCTTGGCGCAATCCTGGGTACCAAAATTTCCGAAGCCGTCGCCGCTATCAAGAACGGTTTGCCCGACTGGGCCAAAAACCTGCTGGGTATTGATGGTGCCAGTGTCGGTGGTGACGTCGGGGGCGGTCAGCCCGCCGCCGCCACAGGCGCAGCAGATACGGACTTGGGTCGCCGTGCTGCGCAGATTGGTCAAAACGCCGTTCAGCAGATGGCCCAACCGCCACAAGCGGTCCGGGTGCAGGTCGACCTGAACAACGTGCCGGCGGGCTCCAAGGTGAAGACCGAAGGCAGCCAGGGCGCGACCTTCGACACCGACATCGGCTACTCGATGATGGCCCCATAACCGGAGCTCCCCATGTCTTGGCGAGATAACTACCGCGCCGCGACCTTTCGCGGCGTGGGCTTTTTTGTGGCTACGGCAGACAGCAGTCACGGCCGGCGCCAGGCGGTTCACGAAACTGCGCAGCGCGATACCCCCTACACCGAGGACCTCGGCCGCAAGTCGCGGGAGTTCGGAATCACGGGTTATCTGCTGGGCAAGGAATACGATGTCGCTCGGGAGGAGTTGATCAAGGTTTGCGAGCAGGCTGGGCCAGGTGTTCTGGTTCACCCGTATCGCGGTGAGCTGACGGTAGTTTGCCGGGGCCTTACAGTCGGCGAGTCGGCGGAAGAGGGAGGTAAGTGCACCCTCACCATGACGTTCCTCGAGGCTGGCGAGGCGTCGTACCCGTCGGCGAAGGTCGATAGCGTCAATGCCATCAGCGATAAGGCTGGCGAAGTGACCGAGGCGGGCAAAGAAAATTTCGTCTCGGACTTTCTCACCAAGGGCTACCCGTCGTTCGTGGCAGAGGCTGCGACAACGCAAATCAAAGGCCTGAGCGACTTCCTGAGCTCGCCTGAGTTCATCGTCTCCAGCGACATACAGGCGGTGTCCGACTATTACGACAAGGTCAAAAGCATCGGTTCGGATGCATTTGATCTGATCCAGAAACCGTTCCAGTTTGCCGACCAGGTCGTGGACGCGATCAGCAGCATTCGCTCTGCTTTTGGCGGCAGTGCCTTCGGCATGCTGATGAGTTTGTACAACCAGTATTTTTCCAGCGATGACTCTGGCTCCTCCAGCAAGACGCCGAGTCGTCAGCAGGTGGTGAAAAACACCAATGCCGTCGCGGGCCTGGTGCGTCAGGCCGCGATTTCTCAAGCTGCGGTGGCGGCGGTGGTCACTCAGACGACAGAGGATGTCTCGAACGGTGGCACCAAGACCACTTCTGCACCGACGAAATACGACAGCTACGAGTCGGCCATCGCTGTCCGGACAGAACTCGCTGACCGTTTGGACGAGGAGAGCGAGACAACCGGTAGCGATCTGGTTTACGTCGCGGTGACCGATCTCCGAACTGTGGTGGTTCAGGCTGTGCCGGACCCTGAGCAGGATCTGCCTCGGCTGGCGACGTTCTTACCGAGACAAACGCTTCCCTCTCTGATCGTTGCCTACCAGCTTTACGGCGACGCCAGTCGCGCAGAAGACATCGTGACGCGCAATGATCCACGCCACCCGGGATTTCTAACTGGCGGCCAACAGCTTGAGGTTCTCGCAAATGGATGACCTGGAGCTGCTGGTCAACGGGATGAATTACGCAGGATGGACCCAGGTCGGCGTGACTCGCGCAGTCGATGCTTCATCGGGGGCTTTTACCGTGACGCTGACAGAGCGTTGGGAAGGGCAGGCAGGTATGGCCGCACAGAAGCAGCCGTGGCCGATCTTGCCCGGGGACCGGTGCGAAGTCAGGCTCGGCGGAATCCCGATGGTGATTGGCTACGTTGACATTTTCAAACCCTCGTTCAGCGCCAACGATCACACCATCAACATTCAAGGCCGCGATCGAACTTCCGATTTGATCGATTGCAGCGCGGTTCACACCCCGGACGAGTGGAAGAGCATCGACCTTCTGCGCTTCGCCCAGATACTGGCCAAGCCGTTCGGCGTTGGGGTATCGGCTGACGTCTCCGTCGGCGAGGCCTTTTCGGTGTGCAAGCTGCAGCAGGGTGAAACAGCGTTCGAAGCGATCGAGCGTTACGCGCGGCAGAGACGGCTTTTGCTGATGCCGGACGGCGCGGGCGGCCTGTTGATCACCCGAGCCGGTATCAAGCGCGCGTCTGTTGGGCTGGTGCAGGGCGAAAACATCCTCAGCGCCTCGGGCAGCATCGATCACAGTCAGCGTTTTCGGAACTACCTGGTCAAGGGCCAGGCTGCATACAACCCATACAGCGAAGGTGAGACAGAGGCTCACATCGAGGGCGGCGCGAGCGACAGCGGTATACGGCGGTACCGGCCAATGCTGGTGGTTGCTGAATCCGGCAGTTCGAACGGCAGCGCCCAGGAGCGCGCGACCTGGGAGGCCAATAGCCGCTTGGGCAAATCTGCCAGCGCATCCATCACGGTCCAAGGTTGGCGCCAGAGCCCGGACGGCCCCCTGTGGGAGCCGGGAATGTTGGTTCAGATCAAGTCGCCGTGGTTGCGCATGGACGGGCAAATGATCATTCGCCAAGCCACCTACGAGCGTGGCGAAGGCGGCACCACCACAAAACTCGACATCGTAAGCCCGCAGGCCTTTTCGCCTGAGCCACCTGACTCCAAGAAAGGGAAGGCTGGCAAGAAGGGTGGCCGAAACATTTGGGCGGAAGCCATCGGGGAAGAGGATAAAAAGGATGGGTAACCCAATTCGCGACCTCGGAAACCGCGTGATGATGATGTTCGGCCGGGGGGTGCTGCGCGGTGTCAACGATGCGAGTGGTCGACAACAGTTGCAGGTTGAACTGCTGAAGGGCGAGTTGCGCGATGACGTCGAGCACATGCAGAACTATGGCTTCACCAGCCACCCGTTGGGCGGTGACGTGGCGGTCGCCTTCATTGGCGGCAACCGGGAACAGGGGATCGTGCTTGCGGTCGATGACCGACGGTTCCGCGTCAGCCTGGAAGCGGGCGAGGTCGCCATCTATGACGACCAGGGCAACAAGATCGAATTGCTCCGGGACATGGTGAAGGTCACCGCCATTCAGCATGTCGAGGTGCTGGCTCCGACAATCAAGCTGCTCGGCAACCTTGAGGTGGTTGGGGACGTGAAAATTCAGGGGAACATCGATTCCACCGGGATGATCACGAACAACGGCAAACGGGTCGACAGCACCCACACCCATTCCAGTGGCGGCGCGGGAGTACCGAACTAATGGCCGACGCCGCAATGGTAATGACCGAGTTCGGTGGCGACCTGGTGTTGTTCGGGTTCGACCTTGAGCGCGACGACGGGCTGGAAACAGCCGTCATCATCAGCCTGTTCACCGACCGCCGGGCGAGCGCCGAACAGATCCCGCCCGAGTATCCGCAGGATGATTTGCGCGGTTACTGGGGTGACATCACAAACGCATCGGCCACGGATCAAACGGGTTCGTTGCTCTGGTTGCTGGCGCGCGAGAAAGAACTACCGCAGACCCTCAGCCGCGCCGAGCAGTACTGCCGCGAAGCCTTGGCCTGGATGATCGACGACCTGGTATCCACGAAGATCGAGGTAACCGCGTCCTATTACTCCAGAGGGGTGATGCTTCTGGTTATCGACATCTACCGACCTACCGGCGCCGCAGTCCGCTATCAATACAACTACGAATGGTCGGCTCAGGCCGGCAAGAGGGCTGCCTGATGCCATATGTTCGACCTACGTTGCCGGAGCTCATTGAACGGGTTACCACTGATATCAGCGGTCGAGTGACCGGCATTCAAAGCGCGGTGCTTCGCCGCTCGCTGCTTGGCATTCTGGCTCGATCAGAGGCCGGCGCGGTGCACATGCTGTACGGCTTTCTCGAATGGGCGGCCAGGCAGGCAATCATCGATACCGCTGAAAAGGAATATCTTGAGCGGTGGGCAGCCATCTGGAAGGTGTTCCGAAAGGCTGCCGATTATTCGACTGGCGCGGCGCTGCTCACCGGGTCGGTCGGCCGCCCCGTTCCTGCCGGCACGATTCTCCAGCGGCAGGATGGCGTGCAGTATCGCGTCCTGGCTGACAGCACCTTCACCAGCACCACGCTGCAGGTGACTGTGGTAGCTGTGGAGGCGGGCGCCGCCGGCGACGCAACGACAGGCACTGCACTGTTTCTGCTTTCTCCTCTTGCCGGAGTGCAATCAACGGGTTCGGTCGCAACCGATATCGAGGGCGGGCTTGATGTAGAAACCGACCCGCAACTGCTCAGTCGACTGCTGAAGCGGATCCGACAGCCTCCTCACGGCGGTGCATCGTCCGATTACGAACTGTGGGCGCTGGAAGTCCCCGGTGTCACTCGTGTCTGGGTGTACCCGCTGCAAATGGGGTTGGGCACGGTCACGGTTCTGTTTGTGTGCGATGGAGAAACGAACATTATTCCAGGTGCCCCGAAGGTCGCAGAGGTTCAGGCCTATATCGACGAGCGTCGCCCGGTCACGGCTGAAGTGTTCGTCGCGGCACCGGTGGCTGACCCTCTCAACATGACAGTGAAGCTTTCTCCAAACACTGCCGCTGTTCAGGCTGCTGTCCGGGCAGAGGTCGCCGACTTGATTGTTCGCGATTCTGTTCCGGGTCAGCCGATTCTGATCAGTCGTTTGCGAGAAGCGGTATCGGTGGCGGCTGGCGAAGCCGACAACGCCATCACGTCTCCTACCACGGACGTTGCTCACGCAACGGGCCATATGGCGACCCCGGGAACCATCACCTTCTCCAGCTTTTAAGGAGGCGTAATGCCGACAGCTGCCGACTACCTGGAGCAGCTGAAAACGCTGCTTCCTCCAGGGCAGGCATTCCCAAGGGAAGCCGGTACCACCTTGCACGATCTATTGGACGGCATGTCGATTGAGCTCGCCCGCGTTGATGGCCGGGGCGAAACCCTCCCAATTGAAGCAAACCCGGCCAGCACGAACGAGCTACTGAGCGATTGGGAGCGTGTTGCAGGCCTGCCTGACAAGTGCTCTGGCGTTCTGGAAGAGACGCTGCAAGGTCGCAAGAACGCCTTGCTCGCGAAACTATCCAGCACTGGCGGCCAGTCGCCGGCCTACTTCATTGAGCTGGCCAGTGTCCTGGGGTACGACGTCACCATCGAGGAATTTAGGCCCTTTCGAGTTGGCCGGTCGCGTGCGGGTGACGCTCTGACAAATGGACCCTGGGCTTTCACATGGCTCATCAGAGCGCCCGAAGTGTCGGTAACCAGTTTCCGAGTAGGTCTATCCGCCGTTGGGGAAAGGTTGCGCACATGGGGCAATGACACCCTCGAATGCAAAATAAATCAATTGAAGCCCGCGCACACGATCGCGCTCTTCGCCTATGGAGAATAACGATGCATAGAATCGACGGATCAGGGGCAACTCCAGACCACCTGTTCACGGAAGGCGACCCGGTCGGCGGAATTGAAGCCACGGTTGTAACAGCAGCCTGGGCGAACGATGTTCAGGAAAACATCATGGCTATCTTGGCGGACAGTGCGATCAGCCCTACAAAAGGCCGCGCCAACGATCTGCTCGACGCTATCAAAAAAGCCATTCAATCAAGCGCACAGCTGCAACTGGGTACTGCGTTCACCACAGCGGGCACGGCCCCCGGCTTTACACTGACTCCATCTCCAGCCATTGCAGCGTATGCGGCCAAGCAGCGGTTTCGTGTGAAGTTCCACGCTGCGGGCGCCGGTTCCGACACGGTAAATATTTCGGGGCAAGGTCCGAAGAGTCTCAAGCAATACGATTCTACTGGTACGAAAGTCGCCGCGATTGTTGCCGCCAATCAACTCACGGATGTCGAATACGACGGCACTGATCTGGTTGTATTGGATCCTCTGCCAACCAGTGTTGCTCGTGGCTCTCAAAAGATTACTGCTGCTGGTGCTTTTACTTTCAACGTACCCCTTGGCGTGAGCCAAGTACTTATCTCCGGCTGCGCTGGTGGTGGCGGTGGTTCGGGGACACACACAACCTCGGGCTCGAACTGTGGCGGTGGTGGCGGTGGCGGGGCTGGTCAGCCAGCAATCAAGATTCCTTATGCGGTCACGCCCGGCGGAACAGTCAGTGGCGTTATTGGGACCGGCGGGGGCGGAGGCGTTGTCAGTGGCAACGGTAACGCCGGGACGTCTACCACTTTCGGAACTCTGACACTCGCGTTCGGTGCAGGTGGAACAATTCCCAACAGTCCAGGGGGCACTTCTGCGGGTGGGGCGGGTGGCGTTGGCTACCCTGGTGGCGGCTATGGTGCTGACGGTGGGGCCGGCGCAGGCGGAGCTAGCGGCGGGGTTGGCGCTTCGGGGCCTTATGGTGGCGGTGGTTGCCCGCCGCGCGGCAACGGAGGCACGTCGGTCGCCGGCGGCAATGCCTATGGATATGGTGCTGGCGGATCTGGTGCTGGCGGCGTGACTCAGGGTGTCACCGCGGGCGGTAGCCCCGGCGGTGCCGGCGCACCTGGTTTCCTCTTTATCGAATGGTGATCTAAATGACCAAGCAAGTTCTGTACGACGCGACCTATGGCTACATCATGCAGTGGCAGGATACTGAAGAGGCGGTGTATGACCCCCCTCAGCAGGGCGCAGCGTTGCAAGAGGTCACCACTGAACAGTGGGAAAACCAAAACGCTTACCGGTATGTAGTGGACGGTATTCTCGGGGATGTCGCGCCGCCACCGCCGCCGCCATCAAGGCAAGATGTGATTCAGTCGTACCGAGCCGAAACTCGGCGATTCCTGAATGACCAGGCCATGTCCATGGGGTTCGAGGGCATTGATTCCGCCGTGACTTATGCGGACGAACCTTCCTTTAAACAGTTTCAGGATGACGGTATCGCTCTGCGTAAGTGGCGCTCACTCGTGTGGAAGCACGCGACTGAACGAATAGCGGCTATCGGTGTGGTGACTTCCCCGATCCCCGCACTTGCTGATCTTGTGGCGTCGCTTCCTCCGTTCACCGCTTCCTAAACCGAAAATGCAGGGCCCGCCGGCCAATGAGCCGGTTTTTTTGTGTCCGGAGAAAACCATGATCGACATCTGCAAAGCGCTCGCACAGTGGGTCTTCCTGCTGGTGTCGAACTTGATTCTGGATCTGCTGGGGCTGTTCGTAGTGGCGACGGCGATTCCGTTTCGTGTGCCAGGCGTCAGTGGCAGCGACGGGCGCCCGATCGTCAACTTGCCGCGATGGGTCTGGCTGTTTGGCAACGACTATGACGGATTGCTCGGCGACAAGCGCGGATGGTGGGCAGCTAACACACCGTTTGGCTGGCCGGTCGACTCATTCAAGGCGATGTGGTGGTGGGCCGCGATTCGCAATCCGGTCAACAACATGCGGTTCGTCAAGTTCTGGCAGGCGCCAGTGGTTGGCAGCATGATCACCTACCGCGGCGACTACACCGTCGAGGACAGTCCAGGGCAAGCCGGTTGGCAGTTCGTGATTATCGAGAACGGCGGCCGGCACTGGTACGGCTTCTACTGGGTTCATCAGTGGAGCGCTACTCGGGCGTTCGTGGTGCGATTCGGCTTCAAGGTCAAGCCAAGCCACGCCGGAACGACTGAAGAGCCAAAGGGCATGACCACCAAGATCAATTTTTACAAGGCGCTTTGACATGCCAATCACACAGCAGCAGTTGCTGCAGATCCTCCCCAACGCCCGCAGCCAAGCGGGCGTTTTTGTGTCTGCCCTCGATGTGGCCATGGTTCGTTTTCAGATCATCGGGCCAAAACGCATGGCCGCGTTCGTTGCGCAAATTGGTCATGAGTCGGGGCAGCTGCAATTCGTTCGCGAGATCTGGGGGCCGACAGCGGCCCAGCGGCGATACGAGGGCAGGGCGGACCTGGGCAACACCGTGGCGGGCGACGGTTCCAAGTATCGAGGCCGCGGACTCATCCAAATCACTGGCCGGGCGAACTACGCGGAGTGCGGCGAAGCGCTGGGAATCGACCTGATCAATCACCCTGAGTTGCTGGAGCAGCCGCAGTACGCTTGCCTGTCGGCTGCCTGGTTCTGGGCGACGAGGGGGTTGAATACCCTGGCCGATGCCGGGGAGTTCAACACCATCACCCGGCGCATCAATGGCGGCCTGAACGGGCTCGCGGAGCGGCTGAATCTCTGGGCGAAGGCGCGCGAGGTGCTCGCATGATTCCGCTGTCGTGGCGAATCGGCGGCGCATTGGTTCTGATCGCGCTGCTGATGGCTGGCAGCAGCGCGGCGGCCTGGCAGTGGCAGGCGAACAGTTACGGAAAGCAGCTCGCCGAGCAGGCCAGGCTTCACGCTGATGACCTGTCCGCAATCAGCAATGCCGCCGCCATCCAGGTCCGTGCCGATCAGGAAAAGCGACTCGCGCTCGAGCAGCGGCTTGCGGCCAGCGACCAAACCCACCACAAGGAACTGAGCGATGCTCAAACCAACCAGGATCGCCTGCGCGATCGCCTTGCTACTGCTGATCTGCGGCTGTCAGTCCTTATCGACGCCACGGATCCAGCCAGTGGCTGTTCAGTGCCAGCCGGTACCGAAGCCGTCGGCGTGGTTCATGGAGGAGCGCGTGCCAGACTTGACCCGGCGCATGCTCAACGAATTGTCGCCATCACCGACGCCGGCGATCAGGGATTGATTGCGCTGAAGGCGTGTCAGGCTTACGTACGGGAGTTGAAGCATTAACTTCGAGCGGACAGCATGCGCATTAATTCGCAGAACGTTTGTATGGCTGGGGCAACCTGCACCCGTTACTTCTTGTGTTCTATGCGCTTCTGAATTGCTTGCAGTTGATCTCTGACTCCAATTTGTACCGTTGCAAACGACTGACCTCGAGTGGACACAAAAGTCGCTTTATGAGTGCTAGTAGCATGATCTACTGTTTCTTTTCCGGGTGCTTTAGTGGAGAAACCGTTGATAGTTTCTCCATGTATTTCATCACCCTCGTTTATAAGAGAATCTTCAGAAACTTTTGATGAGGTTTCGGCAAGCTCTTTGGTTATGGTGGCGAAACCATGAATGTTGAGCTTGAAGGTGTATACTAAGCCTTTCGTGTGTTTGCTTTTGATAGGTCCTTGCAGAGAAAATTTCCTGCATTGAAGCATCAGTGCATTTCCTTCCACAGAGTCACCAACGGCTGATGCCCTCATTCCAAAACCTCGATAAGTGAAGGGTGAGCGTCGATTAGGTGATGTGGCAAAAGCCCTAGTGCTTCTTGTATTGTATCTTCCGAGCAGTGAAGCATGTTGGCCAAATCTGAAGAGGTATAATCTAGAGTTGTCAGCTCTAATAAGCGGCCGATGACTGGTACTATCGCTAAAGGAGGTGTGTCTAACTCCTCGTAAGCTAATGCTTCTGCTACTTTGTCAAACTCATCAGCATCGATTTGTTCAAGCAGGTATGCTGCGTAGCTAGAGTTAAAGTCATTAATTTTGTGTTGCCAGTTAATAACGTCATTGAGTAGTCTGACATCGTCCTTCCATTCTGCTTGTAGCTGGAGGATTTTGGAGACAAAAGTCTGTGTTTCCATCGTAGTTATTTGAGTGACATTGGAGGATGTGGCACGAGAGACACGAGCCAGTACATCGAACCCGCCAATATTTGGCTGAGTTGTTAACTCCGTTGTTGTTACAGTTTTAAAAAAATCCGTCATGACAACCTCACGCCAGATCAAGAAGTTTGTATATTTCACCTGGGAAATAATTGTTCATTATTTCGATCATTTCGTCAGGACCATTGTTGGTGAATCCAGGTTCTGATGCTTTTGGTTTGGAGTTTAAATCAACCTTCACGCTTATTCCGATCTCAATAATAGGCAGGCTCATTATATCTATCGGGGTTCCAGCTGCAACTTGTACATGGCCGCCACGCTTCTCATAAACATCAGTTTCTATGTTGATGAAGTAGCCGGACTCGAGGAAGTAACCCGATTTCACAGAGCTGCTGGCGATTTCGCCAAATTTTGGCATTTTTAAGAATCGGCTGAAGATAAAATCACTTAGCTCGGATCGGGATGCAGTGGAAGGAAAGCTAATTGTAATAACTAAGGCATTTTCCTTAAGGTTTTCCTTTCCCTTGAAATGCTCAATCTTCTTATGCGCTTCCTTCACATTTTTTAGCACTGTGTCTAGTTGTGGGATTACACCCTTATCAGACGAGTCGAAGCCCAGCGATAGCTGCGATGCTAACTGGCTAATAACCATCTGTTTTCGCCCGGATTGAAAAATAAGCCGAGGTTGCGTCGGGTCGAAATCGTCGGGTAGGTTTGTCTGTTGAGATTGAGCAGATATAAACGAACTAAACGCTTCTTCCGCTTGTTCTTGTTTATATCGGATTCGCTTATCAAGCTCATTACTGGCTACGTATATAGCCTGAGAAATATAAGCTTTTTGCAAGTCGATCATCAAACAAGTTCCTGAAAATATTATGGGTTAGCTGTGTCTACATCTGACTCAGCTGTTCAGCTTTTAGCAAATCTAGACCCGATAGGCAGAATTTGCTAGCCGCATCCACGCACAGCCGCTCTGTATAGTCTCCACATTGATCATTTGCAAGACAAATCAGTAGGTTTGCGACGCGATGCTTAAAGTGGAGCATGTGCACGCTCAGTGCCTATGCTGTCTGTGATGAATCTGGTGTCATAACCAACACGACCACCAGCTTGGCGAACTCTTCATTTCGATCGCTTACGTCGTGGGCTCGCTCCACAAACTTTTTGCGGAGCCCGCATTTCAGTTTGTTAGCTTCATGATGCTGCCTCCAGCGCAACCTGATTTTCGTGGAGCTTGGAACGTAGAGGTGGAAGCAGATCGGAGTTTGCATCGCGAATCCTAAGACATGAAGGATCGTGGCGCCTAGCGGCAAGCTGGACCCTCAGGATGGAATTGCGTCGTACCAATTTTTGTTCCAGCTAAGCGTTTTCAAGGGGGTTTTAATGGCTTGAACACCCCCGTTGAATCCCTTTAAAACCCCTAGACCAAAACTCCAGCTAATCTGCACAACGTTTCATTACCCCATGGGTTATCCAGGCGACATGAGAACCGCGAGCGTCAGCTTGATGAACTCTTCATTCTTGTCGATGGTGGCCAGCGCGCCGCGAACGTTGTCGGCGACTTCTGCGGCGCCTCGCTGCTCAACCCAGTTGGACAGCTCCATGATGGCTGCCTCGAGCGCGAGTTGGTTTTCATTTATCTTGTAGAGAAGGGAAGGGAGCAAGTCAGAATTTGGCAATGGCGATTCCTCCGTAAAAGAGGAAAGCGTAGTCGCGACCACGAAGCTTGCGACTTTCCCCTACCTCCCTCGCGACTCGGTAATCTCCAAGCGCTTCGGTAATCCTGCGATCGTTTGGGACAAAGGTTTCATAAGCCCAGCCTACGTCGATCCGCCTCAATTCTTTCTAGCAGGGTGCCACCGGTAGTTCTTCTAACAAGCTTATCGGGCTCCAGATAACGCGAATTCGCATCCACGTAGTAATTGCGCCCATGCTTGACAGGTTGAGGGGTAATTCGGCCTTCGCGGGCCCATTTGCGAAGCGTATTGGGGCTTGGAGGCGTTCTGAAGTGGTCTGCAGCCCATTCTGCAAGGGTCAGTTTGCTCATGATCTCATCCGTGGCTAGGGCTTAGTAAATGACTGTCACTTCAGGCGGAGCTCAGGTTTTTTTCTCTGTTCGGTCTGGCCTCCAAGGCGGTTGATCACAACCGCACGCAGCACTTTGGGATGACCGTCACCGCCGACTGCGAAGCCGAATTGTTCTGCCTGTAGCCAATTGATTTGGGCGCTCGGCTTTCGGTAACCAGAGAGTTCAGCCACTTCTTCCTTAGTTAAGAACATCTTCATTACTTCAATGGTAGAGGGCTCGGTATCATAGGCTTTCGGTTTGCTAGTGGGCTCAGGGATGTCTGTAATTTCGGCTGTATCCTCTCTGCATTCTCGACCCATTCCTCATATCCCCTTACGTCAATCAGGATTCGATTGTCCGGTGCACGCCTCCAAACTCGACCTTCAGTCCAAGTTCCGTCAGCGATCTTCGATCTTATTGCGGCCTCTGTGTACCCCGATTCGCCGGAAAATTTCTTGACCGTCAAATAACGCATTTTTCGAACTCCACAGTTTGACCGTGCCCCCTTCGGACAACGTTCCGGTATCACGTTCTCCAATAACCTGGGGAGGGCGACATTCGTGTCTGCCATTCCTTCGTTAGCCGGCGAGCAACTTCAGTTCCTCGGCGACTGTACTCACGCTCTGGCTGGTAGGACCGTGGATCTACCGGGTTGGGAAGTGTGGACTGTATTCGATCGGCAGGAAGCCAAAAGGAGCGGAAGCAAATAAAAAGGTTCGAATGGTCATGTTCGCGCCCATGACCACCCTAGCCTTACATCCTTGTTAAAACAAAAGCAGCGATTAGCCCTAGTGCAACAGCGAGTACTGGGGCGGCGCCGTAGGTGCAGAGCACCCCGACGAAGCTGCCTAACGCCGCAAGGCGAAGGTGTAAAGCTGCTGAACCAGCCTGAATAGCAACACCCATAGGATGCCCTCCTCAAAGCTGTTCTCCCAGTCTCATAAAGCAGTTGGCAAGGAGGTTCAGACTATCTCTGCCTATTTCCTTTTTCCGCTCGCGCGGTGTTTCCAGGGAGGACGGCGGCAGCTACCCAACTGGCCGGTAGCAGCACGATAAGTCGCATCGTGTGGCTTATGTTCGGAAAACGGCGAAACATTATCACAGGATTTTGAGGATGTCATTTTGATGCGCTACGGCTTTTCAGGCACGCTACGCTGAATCGATCGGGAGGGATAACGTGACGACAGGGATATGCAAGCTGACTTTAAAGTCGGGAAAATTTGTAAAGTCTCACATGATTCCTCTGGCTTTTTCATCCCCAAGTGAGGGGTGCTATTTCATTGATGGGGCACCGGGAGGTCGTCCGACCAGGAGACCGACAAGTTGGTATGACCGCGAACTCGTCACTCGTGCAGGGGAGGATATTCTCGCTGATTTAGATAGTTTTGCTGCGGTTGAACTCCGTAAGGCTCGCTTAGTTTGGAGTGGATGGGGAAAAGAGGCGGAACTCAACGAGAACATAATTCCTTATCCGAACAGCGAAATGTTTGTTCGTATAGTTCCAAATACGGATGTTTTAAAGCTTAGGGTGTTTTTTCTCAGCTTGCTGTGGCGAGCAGCAGCATCCGACATGCGTCAATACTCAGGTATTAGCCTGCAAGAACGTGATTTGGAAAAACTCAGGTTGATGGTTCTGAATAAAAACCCATACCCTTTGAGTTTTCTTCCGATACACCTAACCCAATTGGTGACTCGAGGCGCGCGTCACAATCTTGGCCCAATGAAAATGACGACTCCATTAGACGCTGGCGCTGGAAATGGGCCGTTGGTGCTAAATAGCTACCGATTTTATTTTGATGGGTTGATAGCAAATATACATACAAATGTTTCTGAAAAGACTCACTCAGAGGCTTCCGCCATTTATGTAGGTGGTGATAGTTGTCTGATAGCAGTCTGCGTTAATTTTGAAGATTCATTTCAAGCTTCTAATATGACTCAGCATGGATATGAGGCTATTACGAATCACCCTGACACAATGCTAAAACTTCTCAGGTAATCTCGTACCACTTTTTGTACCATTCCAGTGTTTTTGAGGGGGTTTTAGGGGGATTAACACCCCCTGAAGCCCTTTAAAACCCCCGGACCAAAAACGCCAGCTAATCCGCACATAAAATCCTTACCGGTTTTTCCGTTGGGGAGGGTTAAGCCATACCGGCCAAAACGCCGGGTACTCAGAAACTGACCCGCCTCGGTTGTGGGAGTTTTAGATCGATCAGTTATAAGCAGGCATTGCCGGACGAATGGCGGCCACCTCAGAAATGCATAGAGCCGTGGCGGTAATTAATGATGGGATGCATACAAGTAGCTGCTTGGATGTGCCGTCGTTCGACCCGGTATTCGAATTATTCAAGGCCGACCAGGCTTCATAAACTGAGCGCCTCTTAACGCAATAAGGATATTGCTCATGCTGGATAAGACCTCAAAAACCACTCCCGTGGCGGTGCCATTGACACGGGAAAACTATCTGGAGGCGTTGCTGGAACACACCGGGGATCTGGACAAGGCCGAAGTGCTGCACGCGTGGATTCCGGCATGGTTGGCAACTGCAGATCTGAAGGTGGTTCAGGCTCTAAAGTCGGCCTTCGAGCAGGCCTTCCTGACTCAGGGCAAAGTCGCTACGGCACTCGAAAAACTCCAGCCACTGGATGAATTTTGCAAGGAGGAGATGACTGCCTTTTTCAAGCGCAAATGGACGGTCGATTTTGATGTCGAGCGGGACACGTTGGACATCACCACCAAAAAGTACGCGTCTACCGGGTTGGGCCCGTTCGGTTCCCTGGTGGAGGAAATCACCACCTCACGCAGCCTGCTTCATGTGGCCATGGAAAACTTCACTGCAGAGGAGGCGCGGGGCGGCGTACCTCCAATAGATGCTGTGATCAAAATCGACACGAAGGTTCAGCCCGATTCTGAAATCACCTTCAAAAAGCTGGCAACACTGTGTCGTGAGCTCGACCTCGGTGCGCGCTATCAACGCCATATCGTAGAAGCCCTGGCATTGCCGGCGAAACCCAAAGCAGGCGACCCCGTCGATACTCGGGCCTCCACTGCGGACATCCGGCAGTTGAAGGTGCTGAACATGCAAATTGCCCTGCACATGGCCAGCCTGAAACAGGACATCAGCCAATCCACTTACACGATGTTGCTGAGCGCACTCGAACAGGATCTGCCAGCGATTCACACCAAAAATGCGTTGTTCGATGGCGGCCCGATCCTTTGGCAAGGCCTGACAATGCATGACGCCTGTATCTGTGGGGTATTGATATTTACCAAGGTTTCCATCGATGCCGATTCGAAGGCCAAGTGTGTGGTTTACATGCCGAATGAACCGCGGCGACCGCTGTATGAATATGCCTCGCTGGAAGACTTCAAGGACTACCTCACCCTGCATTTTCAAAGTAACAGCTATCGAAAGTTCTTCGTCGAACAGTACCTGCACGGTCACGATAAAACCGATTTCTTTGCCGCGTTCGACAGTGGCAAAACGCTGGGCACGCTTATGGCCTCTCCCGCCGATACCTGCCTTGGCGATTTCTTCTTCAGCACCTTTGTCAGCAAGACCCAGAAAGACGCGCGAATCCTGGCTGTCCCGACCGAGGACGTCGATGAGCGGCAACGGCAGAAAACCCTTGAACTATTGCTCGATGCAGGTCTGCTGTTGGTGAACGCGGCGGCTTTTTTCGTGCCCGGCGTGGGGCAGCTGATGCTGGTGGCGGCGGTGGTCGACCTTATCAGCGAGGTCTATGAAGGCGTCGTCGACTGGACACATGGCGAGCGCACCGCGGCGTTGTCCCACTTGTTGAACGTCGTGGAGAACCTTGCGCAAATGGCGGCATTTGCAGTGGGCGGAAAAGTCGTTGCGACTGTCGGTAAAAGCCTGAAGGAACAGGTAGCGTTTTACGATGGGCTGGAGGCTGTCACCGGTGCAGATGGCAAAGCCAGGTTGTGGAAGCCCGATCTCGAACCCTACAAGCAAACCATGACACTGCCCGCCGACATTCAAGCGGATTCACAGGGGCTCTACCGGCATGCCGGGCTGACGTCGATCGTCATGGATGGCGCCTCTTATCGCGTCACCCAAAATGCCGAGGGAGCGGCATGGACGATTAATCATCCCGCACGGTCGGACGCCTTCCAGCCGGTGGTGGAACGAAACGTAGAAGGTGGCTGGCGGCACGGCTATGAGCACGCGCACGAGTGGCGCGACGGCGGCTACGCGCTGGAGCGGACGAGCCCGCGCCTCGGCGATCTGGGCATCGACCTCGAACCTTTTGCTGAAATCACCGATTTGTCGACCGACACCCTGCACCATCTGCATGAAAGCAACCTCAAGTTACCGCAGCGCCTGAACGACTGTGTCGAGCGCGTGAAGCTCGACGACTCAATCAGCCGGCTGATTGCCGCCATGGACGGGGGCGAGACGGCAAATACGGACTTCATTCAGGAACAACTGCACACCCTGCCAAGGCTGCCCGGCTGGCCGGTGGAGCGCTTCATTGAAGTGCGCGACGCCAAAAACCAGGTGGTGTCGCGCTTTCCCGAGAACGCACCGCACAACGATGACATCAACAGCGTGCACGTCAGCCAGGCGCAGCTGGATGCGGGTCAACTGCTCGACACCGTAGTCAGCGGCCTCTATCCGAAAGAAGTCGAGGCCATGATCGGCACTACGGCCACGGTCGAGGAGTCGAAAGCGCAGCTATTGGCAAAGAAGATCGCGGCGAGCCTCAAGTATGATCGTCAGGCGCTGCGCGAGTGGCTCTATAAAAGTTACGACGGCGTCGCGACCGGTGACGTTGCGACGCTGCGCGAGCAGGCGCCCGATCTGCCGAACCGGGTGTGTCAGGAGTTGCTGGACAATGCCTCTGGCCGCGACCGCAGTTTTCTGCATGACCGCAAGATCCTCGGCAACGATCTGGCCCGCCAGGTCCGCGAAGCGCAGGCCGTGATCAGGCAGGACCGGGCCATCACAGGTTTGCGTTTCCCGAATCTGGCCAACGCAGACACCGAAAAGCTGACGCTCGAACTGATGGATCGGGTGCAAGGCTGGGATGACAACTATCGGCTGGAAGTACGGCAGGACTCGGTGACCGGCACCTTGCTGCACAGCGTTGGAAAGGCAGATGCGTTGACGAGCGGGATCATCGTCAAGACGCCCACTGGTTTTCAGTTCACCCAGCGCATTGGTAACGTGAGTTCCACGTTGAAGAGCGACACGCTGGTTCAGTCGATACTGGATGCACTGCCTGCCACCCGCCGGAGTTCCATGGGGTTTACCGGCGACGATACGCTGGATACGGCGACGCTGCGGTCACGACTGTCGCGCGCCGCCACCGCTGACACCGAACGTACCGCACGGTTGCTGCGGGGGGAACGCAGTGAAACTGCGCAATACCTTTTTACCTGTGCGCAGGCAAGTCCTCCGGCGGCGAGTTCATATTCCCGGGGCTTGATCCGCAAAGTCCGGAAACTCTACCCGTTGTACACGGATGCCCAAGTCACGTCGTTTCTTGACGGGGCGGGCGGTACGCCGATTTTGCGCGCCAAGCGCATCAAGGAACTGGAGCAGCAGCTGAAAAAATTTCTCAACGTGCTGCGTACCTGGCGTGAAGACGAAATGGCCATGAAAAAGCTGCCGGGACCATTCAACGCTGTTCGTGCCAATCGTCGCCAGGTGGCCAATCTCCTCGAAAACTGTTGGCGTCGGGTACCGCATCCGCGATGGCCGCACAATAAGCCGTTTACAGAACTCCGGCTTCAAAGCAACCCGGCAGGTTCGTTGCCGACGC
>Ga0182008_10000711_pt1 | contig 23842 bp, 24 predicted proteins | sample Sormic07211129_1_FD_120482 | JGI IMG/M metagenome (GOLD analysis project Ga0182008, IMG submission 120482) | Rhizosphere microbial communities from Sorghum bicolor, Mead, Nebraska, USA - 072115-129_1 metaG | ecosystem: Host-associated > Plants > Roots > Rhizosphere | place: USA: Nebraska...
CACGCACGGCTATGTCCACTACGACACGCCCTACGTGCTGGTCTGCGACAACCTGCTGGACTTCTCGCACCTGAGCTATGTGCACGAAGGCACGCTGGGCGGATCGACGGCCATCGCCCAGGCCGTGCCCAGGATCGAGAAGGTGCCGCGCGGCATCCGCGTGACGCGGCACGTGCCCGACGTGCCTCCGTCTCCGTTCTGGAAGTCGTTCCAGAGCTTCGACCGCAACGTCGACCGCTACTTCATCTACGACTTCCTGCTGCCCGGCACCTTGCTGATGAAGTCGGGCGGCGCGCCGGTGGGGCAGGCCGAAGGCGACTTGCGCGGCGGCGTGCAGCTGCACAGCTGCCAGGCGCTCACCCCCGAGACGGCCACGACCACGCACTACTTCTTCCAGCAATCGCACCGAAGCAGCATCGCGGACCCCGCGGTCACCGAAGCCATCTACCAGGGCCTGGTCACCGCGTTCGAGGAAGACCGCGCAATGATCACCGCGCAGTACCTGAACATCGATCCCGAAGCGCGGATGCTGCCGCTCGCGATGGACGCCGCGCTGGTCCAGTACCGGCGGCTGCTGCAGGAAGAGGTCGAGCGCGAGCAGCGCGCCTCGCAGGCCGGCTGACGCGCCGCGCCGCCCCACATCCAGAACAACTCCAGGAGACCCCGATGCGCCGCCACTTTCTCACCCTCGGCCTCACCATGCTCGCCGCACTGCCGCTCGCGGGTTTCGCGCAAGGTAACTTCCCGGGCAAGCCGATCCGTGTCGTCGTGACAGCCCAGGCCGGTGGCGCCAACGACTTCGTCGCGCGCCTGATCGGCGAGCATGCCGCGAAGGCGCTGGGCCAGCCCTTCGTGGTCGACAACCGTGCCGGTGCCAATGGCGCGGTGGGCCTGGGCGAAGTGGCACGCGCCGCGCCCGACGGCTACACCATCGCGGTCACGCTCGGTGATTCGCTCATCAACAACGTCGCGCTCTACAAGACGCTGCCCTACGACCCGCAGCGCGACTTCGTCTTCCTGACGCAGGTCGTGCGCAGCCCGGCCATCCTGTCGGCCAACCTCGAACTCGGCGTGAAGGACATGGAAGGCTTCCGCAAGCTCGCGGCGCGGCCGGGCCAGCAGCTCAGCTATGGCACCTGGGGACCGGGCGGCCTCGGCCACCTGGCGGGCGAGGCGCTCAACCGCAAGCTCGATGCGCACATGGTGCACGTGCCGCAGCGCGGCGAGGCGCCCGTCATGGCCGACCTGCTGAGCAACACCGTGAGCGTCGGCCTCACGTCGGCGGGCCTGGCGCGCCAGCATGTGCAGGCGGGCAAGGTCGTTCCGCTCGCGATCATGGGGCGCGAGCGCTCGGCCGTGCTGCCGCAGGTGCCCACGATGCGCGAGCTGGGCTTCGACGATCCGCTGTTCGAGGCGGCGGTATGGATCGCGTTCGTCGCGCCCGCCAGGACGCCGCCCGCGGTGGTCGAGCGGCTGACGGTGGCGCTGCGCAACGCCGCCGCCATGCCCGAGGTCCAGGCGCGGATGGCGGAGCGCGGGCTGGAGATGCTCAACACCACGCCCGAGCAGTTCACCGCGAACTACCGGCGCGACTTCGACGTGATCACCCGGCGCATGCGGGAGTTCGGCATCGAGGCGCAGTAGCCGCCGCAGCGGCATCGAAGTGCGCCGCGCCTGCCGCGCGGCACGGCGCCTGTCTGGCTCCTTTGCGAAGTCTTGAACGTCCTGGTTGGACCTCGGCGCTGAAAAGCGCGCCCGAAGAGGTGAATTCCTTTATAGTCAACCAATCAGTTCACTATTTTCGACCTTCCATTGGAACAAGACGATGAACACTGCTGCCTCCGCGCGTCCGGCCGACGCGCTCGACTCCAACTGGTCCCTCGTGGCCGCCGGCGCGCTGATGACCTGCGTGGCCATCGGCGTGCTGTTTTCGCTGGCCGTTTTCCTGGAGCCCATGAGCGCGGCCACCGGCTGGTCGCGCGCGGGCATTTCCAGCGCCATGACGCTGGCCTTCCTGAGCATGGGCGTGGCCGGCTTCGGCTGGGGCGCCTTGAGCGACCGCTACGGCCCGCGCGTGGTGGTGCTCGCGGGCACGGTGCTGCTCGGGCTTTCGACGGTGCTGGCCAGCCGCGCATCGACCTTGCTCGAATTCCAGCTCTTCTACGGCGTGATGATGGGCCTTGCGGCCGGCAGCTTCTTCGCGCCGGTGATCGCCACTGCCGCGTCGTGGTTCGACAGGCACCGCAGCCTGGCCGTCTCGCTGGTGTCGGCGGGCATGGGCGTGGCGCCCATGACCATCTCGCCGCTGGCCGCCTGGCTCGTCACGCATTACGACTGGCGCACCGCCCAGCTGATCATCGGCATCGGCGCGTGGGTCGTGCTGCTGCCCGCGGTCTGGCTCATTCGCGCGGCGCCGCGCACCGCCCACGCCGCCGCCGGAAGCGCAGCCCCGGCGCCGGAAATGAAGATCGGACAGGCGCTGCGCTCGCGCGCCTTCCTGGTGCTCGGCATCACGTTCTTCGCCTGCTGCGCGGCGCACTCGGGGCCGATCTTCCACACGGTCAGCTATGCCATCGGCTGCGGCCTGCCGACCTTCGCGGCCGTCACCATCTACAGCATGGAAGGCGCGGCGGGCCTCGGCGGGCGGCTGCTCTTCGGCGTGCTGGCGGACCGGCTGGGCGCCAAGCGGGTGCTCGTGGCCGGCCTGCTGATCCAGGCCTTTGCCGCCGCGAGCTACCTGCTGGTGAACCGGCTCGGCGGCTTCTATGCCGTGGCCATCGTCTTCGGCCTGGCCTACGGCGGCGTGATGCCGCTCTATGCGGTGCTGGCGCGGGACTACTTCGGTCCCCGCATCCTCGGCACGGTGCTGGGTGCGGCGTCGATGCTGTCCAGCCTGGGCATGGCGCTCGGCCCGGTGCTCGGCGGCTGGCTGTTCGACCGCTACGGCAGCTATGCCTGGATGTACATCGGCTCGATGGCCGTGGGTCTCGGCGCCGTGGCCATCGCGCTCACGTTCCCGCGGACCGGTGCCGCCGGCAAGGCGCCGCGGCTGCAGCCGGCGGGCTGACTCCTTTTGCAGGCCTGGATCGTCCTGGTTCCATCCCCACCACACAACGGAGCCAGGTCATCATGAGCATCATCAAGGACAAGAACATCGTCGTCACCGGCGGAAGCCGCGGCCTGGGGCTGGGGCTGGTCGAAGCGCTGGCCACGCAGGGCGCCAGGGTGACGGTGGTCGCGCGCGACGCCGGCGCGCTCGAGGCCGTGCGCGCGCGGCTGGGCGTGGCCACCGTCGCTGCGGACGTGACCGACGAGGCCGCGGCCCACCGCATCCTGGCCGAGGTCCGCCCCGACATCCTCGTGCTGAACGCCGGCACGCCGCCGCGCATGGGCCGGCTCGACCAGCTGAGCTGGGCCGACTTCAGCGCGGCCTGGGAGACCGACGTCAAGGCCGGGCTCTACTGGCTGCAGGCGGCGCTCAGGCTGCCGCTCGCGCCCGGCGCCCGCGTGCTGGTGGGATCGAGCGGCGCGGCGCGCAACGGCTCGCCGCTGTCGGGCGGCTATGCCGGCGCCAAGCGCATGCTCTGGTTCATGGCCAAGTACGCCAACGGCATTTCGGAGCAGCAGAAGCTCGGGATCCGCTTCCAGGCGATCGTGCCGATGCAGATGATCGGCGGCACCGGCGTGGGCGACGCGGGGGCCGCCGCCTATGCGCGCGCCATGGGCGTGGCGCCCGGCGAGTTCCTCGCGCGCTTCGGTACGCCGATGCCGCCGCGCGCCTTCGGCGACAAGGTGGTTTCGATGCTGGAGGACCCGGCCTATGCCAAGGCCTTCGCCTTCGGCTTCGGCGGCGACTCGGGCATCACGGTGCTCGAGGAGGTGGCCGCGTGAGTGCAGCACAGGCGCCTTCGCCGAACCGCAGCGGCAAGCAGGCGCAGCTGGCGGCGCTCGCCGAGGCGCTGCGGCCCGAACTGCACCGCTACTGCGCGCGCCTGATGGGCTCGGTCATCGAAGGCGAGGACGTGGTGCAGGACACCTTCGAGCGCGCCTTCGCGGCCGTGCACGCCATGGACGAGGCGACGCCGCTTCGGCCCTGGCTGTTCCGCATCGCCCACAACCGCGCGCTCGATCTGCTGCGCGGCCGGACGATCCGCATGGCCGAGCCGATCGACGCGGCCAACGACCTGGCCGACACGGCCAACCCCGACCCGATGGAGATGCTGATGCGCCAGGAAGCTGTCAAGACCGCGGTGTCGCGCTTCGCGGAACTCCCGATCCACCAGCGCAGCGTGGTGATCCTGAAGGACGTGCTCGGCGAATCGCTGGCGGAGATCGCAGCGGTGCTCGACCTCACGGTCGACGCCGTGAAGGGCCACCTCGCGCGCGGGCGTGCGCGCCTGCGAGAGATCAACGCAGAGCCGCCGGGCCGGCCCGCACCATCACCGCCGCCGCCATCGGCCGCGCTCTCGCGCTATGTCGCGCTCTTCAACCAGCGCGACTGGGACGGCCTGCGCGCGCTGCTGGCCGACGACGTGCGGCTGGTCCAGTCGGCGCATCCGGTGCGCGCCGGCCGCGCCGACGTCGGCATGTTCTTCACGCTCTACGCAAAGGTCGATGGCGTATGGCTTGCCCCGGCATGGCTCGAGGGCCGCGAGGTGATCGCGGTGTTCGACCGGCGCGGCGATCCGGAACCGGGCTACATCATGTGGCTCGAGTGGCAGGGCGGCCGCATCAGCCTGATCCGCGACTACCGCCACATCCGCTACGTCACGGCCGATGCACCGCTGCAGCTGATGGCTTGCGCCTGAGTCTTCGGAGCCAGCGGCCGCCGGCATCGAAGCCGCGGCAGGCGCCCCAAGCGATCGCACCGGTGACCGCGAGCATGGCCGCGGTATGAACGCCGACCGCCGCGAGCGCCAGCAAGAGCGAGTCCGACGCGCTGAACGCCGTCGCTGCTCCATCGCCCATGCACAGCGGAATCAGCGCCGGCACCAGCATCAGGCCGGCGCCGTGGGCGGTGGACACCATGAAGGACCAGAGCGCCATCCCCGCATGCCCGGCCGGTGCGCGCGCCGCGCTGGGCGTGCGGCCCCACAGGTGAAGCCCCGCGAAGACGATCACCAGCACGCCCGCCAGCACCTGCAGCAGCGCGCGGTCGAGCGATAGGCCGAAGGCCACCGCGCCGGCCACCAGCGCCACCGAGGCGGCATGGCCGAATGCGATCGGCAGCAGCGCCCGCAGGGCCTGCCCGCGGTCGCGCGAACGCAGGCCCCAGGCGGCCGCCCACATCCAGCCGCTGGCAGGGTTCAGCCCGTGCAGGGCACCGACGCCTGCGACTGCGAGCCACGGCCAGAGGCTTGCCATGATGGTGTGCCTGCCGATTCAGCGTGGTTCAGTCGGGCGCGTGGCAGCACGAACCCGCCGCGGCCGCCGGCTTTGCGGCCGGTTCGTAGCGGTCGTGGTGGCGCACCCAGTCCATCGCGTAGACGGGGTTGGGCTCGTCGCGGCCCTTGGGCGTGAGGTCGAGCAGGCTGTAGGTGCCCATCATTGCTTCGACGCCGCGCTCGTAGGTCGAGTAGGTGTGGAACACCTCGCCCGCATCGCCCTTGTAGAACACGCTGATGCCGGGCGCCTCCTGCGCCGGGAACGGTCGCACGCCGTAGTTGTAGTAGACCTCGCCCTGGCCCTCGGCCCATTGCTGCGCCGTGAAGCTCACGTTGAAGTCGTAGTTGAAGTCGTTGCCGTGCGCCGAGACCCACTTGAACTGCCAGCCCATGCGCCGGCGGAAGCGCTCGATCTGGTCCAGCGGCGCGCGCGAGACGACCAAGAGCGTGACGTCGCGGTTCTCCAGGTGCACCTTCATTCCGCCGAGGTGGTCGGACATGTAGGAACAGCTCGGGCAGCCCTGCTCCCAATCAGGGCCGAGCATGAAGTGCTGCACCAGCAATTGGCGGCGGCCTTCGAACAGGTCGGCCAACGCGCGCGGGCCCTCGGGCGTGTCGAAGACGTAGTTCTTCTCGACGCGGGTCCACGGCATCGCGCGGCGCTCGCGGGCGACCTGGTCGCGCAGGTGCGTGAGTTCCTTTTCGCGCGCCAGCAGCGCCTTGCGCAGGGCCAGCCACCGGTCCTTCGAGACGACGGGGTGGTTTGTCACGGTGCTCTTTTCGGCAATGGCGGTGTTCATGCGTTTCTCCTTGGGCTCGGTGAGCCGATGTGGGTTTCGTCCATGCGCGGCTCCACCCGCCTGGTGGCCGGCGCGCTCGTCTTCGGCAGCAAAGCCGAAAGGGGGTTGTCGCGGTGGGCCGCTCAGGCCCGGGCGGCTTTCGGGCGCCGCACGGCGCGGACCTTGCCGCTGCCGCCGCCACCGCAATAGAAGAGATCGGCGCCGTCGGACTCGAGCCCGCTCACGTTGGCGCCGCGCGGCATCTCCAGCCGCTCGAGCACGGCGCCGCTGTCGGGGTCGACGCGGCGCAGCTCGCTCTCGTCGCCTTCCCAGGTGGCGTGCCACAGCTCGCCGTCGACCCAGGTCACGCCGGTGACGAAGCGGTTGGACTCGATGGTGCGCAGCACCGCGCCGCTGACCGGGTCGATCTGGAGGATCTTGCGGTCGCGGTACTGTCCGATCCAGAGGCTGCCCTCGGCCCATGTCAGGCCCGAGTCGCCGCCGTGGCCGGGCGTGGGAATCGACGCCAGCACCTTGCCGCTGGCCGGATCGATCTTGTCGATGCGCGCCTCGGCAATTTGATAGAAGTAGGTGCCGTCGAAGGCGGTGCCGGCGTCGCAGGCGCAATCGAGGGTGCGCGTGGTCTCGCCGCTCGCGGGGTCGAAGGCCACCAGCTGCGCGCCGGTGGCCGCCCAGACGCGCTCGCCGTCGTGGGTCACGCCGGCCACGCTGGCGGCGCCGGCGAAGGGGCCGTACTCGCGCACGATCTCGGCCGTGCGCGGCGCGGCTTCCGTCTTGTCTTTCTTGCTCGCTTTGCTGCTGTTCATCGCTGGCTCCTTGTTGGCGGGCTCCGGGTTCGGCGCCTTGGAGACAACTCTATTCAATCGGCAGCGCGGCGGGGAGTAACAAGATCGTCGTGAATCCCGCCAGCGGCGGCGCCAGCCAGCGCTGCGCCCGCGCCCGGCCGATGGCGCGCACCCGCCCTTCGGCCTCGAGTTCGGCCAGCGCGCGCTGCACCGTGCGCTGGCTCGCGTCCAGCGCCAGTGCCAGCGCCGAGGTCGACCACGCCGCGCCGTCGGACAGCAGCGCCACCAGCGAGGCCTGCTCGCCGTCGATCGGCGGTGCGAGCACGACCACCTCGCGCGCATCGCGCGGCCTGAGCGCAAAGCCGCGTGCCGTGGCCTCGATGCCGGCCTCGGCCGCGACCAGCGCGCGCAGGCGGCCGATCTCGACCCGCAGGCGCGCGCGCAGCGTCTCGTCGGGATGGCGGGTGTTGAACGCGCAGGCGATCAGCGCCTCGCGGTCGACGTCGCCGGGCCAGGCCTCGGCAAGCGCACGCGCGAGCGCAAACAGCACCGGCCGGCGCGCCAGCGGCCGCCATGCGCCGCCGGCGCCCACGCCGCGGCGGCAGGCGTCGACCACCAGCGCGTCCGAGGTCCGCAGCGCCGCAACCTCGTCGAGCCGCAGCGTCTCTTCGCCACCGGCAAAGAGCCGCCGTGCCGCGGGACGGTCGAGCGCGGCCCGCGCCTCCGCCACCTCGGCCGAGAGCGCCGGCACGCGTGCGCGATCGGCCGCCGCCTGCGCACGGGCCAGCGCCGCGCGTGCCGGGCCGACATGCAGCGAGCGCAGCGCCAGTTCCATGGCGGTCAGCTCGGCCACCGCCTCGAGCGCCGGCGGCAAGTCGCGCACGTCGAGCGGCGCCAGCGCGGCCCGCGCCGCCTCGAGCCGGCCGAGCAGCAGCAACTGGCGCGCCGTGATGAGCCGCGCCTGCAGCGCGTTGGCACGGTCGGCGTGCGCTTCGAGCGTGGCCGCCGCCGCGGCCAGTGCGCGCGGCGAGCCGCCGAGCTCGCGCATGGCCATCGCCACCTCGGCCTCGGCCACCACGCAGCGCGCGCGCGCCAGTTCCTCGTGGGCGCCAAAGCCGCGCGCGGCGCGCCGCAGCAGTTCGCGGGCGCGCGGATGCTCGCCGAGCTGCGCCATCGCGATGCCGCGCAGGGCCAGCGCCGGCGGGTCGTCGCGCAGCGCGACCCGCTTGAGCGCGCCAAGCGCGTCGCCGGCGGCCAGGGCGCGGGCGGAGGCGGCAATCAGGGAATCCATGGCGCGAGGCTACACCGGCGCCAACGCCGATCGCGTCTTCGCTGAAACCACCATGCTCTGCCTGAACCAAGGGGCAAGTCCAAAGGCATCGGCTATCGCTAGTGGGGAGAGACCTCTCGGCCTGCAACCGGTATTTCGAACGCTTGAGGGATCGCGGTCCGCAATATTTCTCCAACGTCAGCTTGACGTCCACGAAATCCATGGGATGCATGGTGTTCATGAGCGCCATCTCACCGGTCGTGGAGACCACATCTGCTGACCGTGGAGAGGCGAGGCCTCGCTTCCTTTCACTGCAAACAGACGATTTCAAAGAACATGGTGAAAGTCCATATAAGTCAACCGTTTAGATAGAAATCTCAAGGCAAGACACTGTGGTTTCTGACGGCCATTGGCGGCCGTCTCCTCTCAATGAACCTGCTTTATGAAGCCTGACTTCACAAGGCATGCAATATTCGCCACTGTTTCTTTCTGATGCTTCTTCCTACAGTCGCCTCCAGCGCCGACCGGCGCCCCCACCCCACGAAGAAGAACGGACCCCACCATGAGCGCGCTCAATGTCAACGGCCGCGACCACACGGTCGACGCCGATCCCGGCACTCCCATCCTCTGGGCCCTGCGTGACACGCTGGGCATGACCGGCACCAAGTTCGGCTGCGGCGCGGCGCTGTGTGGCGCCTGCACGGTGCACCTGGACGGCCAGGCCATCCGCTCGTGCATCACGCCCATCTCGGCCGCAGAGGGCAAGAAGATCGTCACCATCGAAGCCGCCACCGACGGCAGCGACCCGGTCGGTGCCGCGGTGCACACCGCGTGGGTCAAGCACGACGTGGCGCAGTGCGGCTACTGCCAGAGCGGCCAGATCATGAGCGCCACGGCGTTCCTCAAATTGCAGCCCAAGGGCAAGCAGCCCACGGCGGCCGAGATCGATGCCGCCATGGCCGGCAACATCTGCCGCTGCGGCACCTACGCCCGCATCCGCGCCGCGGTGGCCGATGCCGCCAAGACCCTGGCCTGAAGGAGCACCCGCCATGTTGCCCACTCACATCGATTCCACCGAACTGCCGCGCATCCTTCAGCGCCTGATGGCCGCCAGCCAATCACAACCCGAGGACACCGCCGCGCTGCCGCGCCGCAGCTTCCTGAAGCTGGCCGGCGTCGGCGGCCTCGCGCTCGGCGCCTTTCCCCACATGGCCATGGCGCAGGCCACCGGCAGGCAAGCGGCGGCCAGCACCCTCAAGCCGACGCAGCAGCCCTCGGCCTTCGTGGAGATCGCGCCCAACGGCGAAGTCACCGTGACCCACAACCGGCTGGAATTCGGCCAGGGAGTACAGACCGGCCTGCCGATGATCCTGGCCGAGGAGCTCGATGCCGACTGGAGCCTGGTGCGCAGCAAGAGCGGCACCAACGACCCCGCCTACCACGACCCGGTCTTCGGCATGCATCTGACCGGCGGCTCCAATTCGATCAAGAACAGCTTCACGCAGTACCGCGAGCTCGGCGCGCGCGCCCGCGCCATGCTGCTGTCGGCCGCCGCAGCGCGCTGGAAGGTCGACGTGGCCACGCTGCGCACGCAGGCCGGCACCGTGCTGGGCCCGAACGGCCGCAAGCTGGGCTACGGCGAACTGGCCGAAGCCGCCATGGCGCTGCCGGTGCCCGAGAAGGTCAGCCTGAAGGACCCCAAGGACTTCAAGCTCATCGGCCGACCGACCACGCGGCTGGATGCGCGCGCCAAGAGCAGCGGCCGGCAGGACTACGGCATCGACGTCAAGCATGCCGGCCAGCTCACGGCCGTGGTGGCGCATCCGCCGGTGTTCGGCGCGCGCCTGGCTTCGGTGGACGACAGCGCCGCGCGCGCCGTCAAGGGCGTGAAGGCCGTGCTGCGCGTGCCGCTGGACCGTGGCGCCGAGGGCGTGGCCGTGGTGGCCGACGGCTACTGGCCGGCCAAGCTGGGCCGCGATGCGCTCAAGCTGCAGTGGGACACGGCCGCCGCCGAGAAGGTCGACAGCGGCAGGCAGCTGGCCCAGTACCGCGAACTGGCCAAGCAGCCCGGCGCGCGCAAGTTCGACGCCGACATGGCGCCGCTCGCCAAGGCGCCGCGGCAGCTGGAAGCCGAGTTCGTGTTCCCCTACCTCGCCCATGCGCCGATGGAGCCGCTGAACTGCACCGTCCAGCTGTGGGGCGACCGCGCCGAGCTGTGGGTCGGCACCCAGTGCGCGGGGCTCGACGGTGCCGCGGCGGCGCGCGCGCTCGGCCTCAAGCCCGAGCAGGTGCGCGTGAACGTGCAGATGGCGGGCGGCGGCTTCGGCCGGCGCTTCGTGAGCACCAGCGACGTGATCGTGGAGGCCTGCGAGATCGCCAAGGCCGCGCGCGCCGCCGGCCTGAATGCGCCGGTGCGCCTGCTGTGGAGCCGCGAGGACGACATCAAGGGCGGCTACTACCGCCCCATGCACCTGCACCGCGCGCGCATCGGCTTCGACGAGCGCGGCAAGGTGCTGGCCTGGGACCACGTCATCGTGGGCCAGTCCATCACCGCCGGCTCCGTGTTCGAGCCCTTCCAGGTGAAGAACGGCATCGACGCCACGGCCACCGAGGGCATGCGCGATCCGTATCCGCTGCCGATGCGCCTGACCGTGCACCACCCCAAGGTCAACGTGCCGGTGCTGTGGTGGCGCAGCGTGGGTTCCACCCACACCGCCTTCGTGATGGAGACCCTGCTCGACGAGATCGCGCGCAGCACGAAGCAGGACCCGGTGGCCTACCGCATGCAGCTCTTCGGCGACAAGCACCCGCGCCACCGCGCCGCGCTGCAGCTCGCCGTCGACCGCAGCGGCTATGGCAAGAAGCAGCTGCCCGCCGGCCGCGCCTGGGGCGTGGCCGTGCATGAGTCCTTCGAGTCCGTGGTGGCCTACGTGGTGGAAGCTTCGGTGACGGACGGCCAGCCGGTGCTGCACCGCGCCACCGCCGGCGTGCACTGCAACCTGGCCGTCAACCCGCGCAGCGTGGAAGCGCAGGTGCAGGGCGCCGCGGTCATGGGCCTGTCGATGTGCCTGCCGGGCGGCGCCATCACGCTGAAGGACGGCGAAGTGCAGCAGGGCAACTTCGGCGACTTTACCGTCGCGCGCATCACCGACATGCCCGAGTTCGCCGTGCACATCGTGCCGAGTGCGGAGCCGCCCAAGGGCATCGGCGAGCCGGGCCTGCCGCCGCTGGCGCCGGCTTTTGCGAACGCGATCGCGCAACTGACGGGCAAGCCGCTGCGGCAGCTGCCGTTCGACCTGGCTGACACAAAACCGGCATGAGCCGCACCCCGACGCGCAAGCACTGAGCCGGGCGGGCACGGAACGGTGTGCGCCCTAACGGCGCAGCGCCGGCGAAGCTTCGGCTTCCTCGATGTGCCCACCCAAAGCGGCATTCGGGCCCGGCTCCGCAGGCCGCCGAAGCGTTGCTTCCTGGGCCAGCCGCGTGGCGATCGCCTGCTCGACGGCCCGGCGCGGCGCAAGCTGCATGCGGCCGCACTGGGCGCAGCGATAAAGCCGCAGCGAAGGGAACAGGCGCATCCACAGCCGCCGCTGGAGCCGTTTCATGTGGGCAAAGCCGCACGTGCAACTTGAAAACAGGTTGTGCAAGACAAGCTCCAAAGGGTTCACGGCACCGAGCTTGTCTGTCGCTGGAACCTCTCAGCTCCAGGCAGCTACGTTGCGTAATTGTTTGTCTAAATTTCGCGCCATTGTGTTGAGATTGGTAACTGTTAACACTCCCACAAAGTGGTGAGTGGCTGCGCGGACCGTTGGGGTATGCCGATGCCTCCGGCATGGGATGCACGGGGCTCAGGGCGTGCTTTCCGGCCGCGGCACGCCCAGCTTGCGCAGCGTCCGGTGGAAGTTGCTGCGGTCGATGCCGGCCTCGCGCGCCGCATTGGCCACGTGCCCGCGGTGCCGCGCCAGCGCATCGGCGAGCCAGGCGCGCTGGAAGGCCTCGGTGGCTTCGCGCAGCGTGGCGCCGCCACTGGCAACGCCCGCGTGCTGGCCTGCCGGCGCCGGTGCAGGTGGCGCAGGCGACGCTGCCGGACCGCCGGCCGCCGCAGCCTCCAGCGCCAGGTGATGCGGCTCGATCGCCGTCCAGCGCGCGCCGCGGCGCTGCTCCCTGAAGGCGCGCAGCGACGCGCGGCTGATCACATGCTCCAGCTCGCGCACGTTGCCGGGCCAGCCGTGCGCGAGCAGGGCGGCCTTGGCGGCCGGCGACAGCCGCAGGTTGCGCGCGCCCAGGCGATGCTGGTTCTCTTCAAGGAAGCCGCCCGCGAGCGCCACCACGTCGCGCCCGCGCTCGCGCAGCGGCGGCACGACCAGCGGATAGACCGAGAGCCGGTGGTAGAGGTCGGCCCGGAAGCGGCCCTGCGCGATCGCCGCGGGCAGGTCGCGGTTGGTGGCCGCGATCACGCGCACGTCGACCTTCAGCGTGCGGTCGCTGCCGGGCCGCTGCAGCTCGCCGCTCTGCAGCACGCGCAGCAGCTTGGCCTGCACCGTCAGCGGCAGTTCGCCGACCTCGTCGAGAAAGAGCGTGCCGCCATCGGCGATCTCGAACTTGCCGTTGCGGTCCTGCACCGCGCCGGTGAAGGCGCCGCGCTTGTGGCCGAAGAGCTCGCTGTCGGCCAGCGTCTCGGGCAACGCCGCGCAGTTCACCTGCACCAGCGGCTGGTCGCTGCGGCGCGAGCGCGCATGCAGGCGCTGCGCCACCAGGTCCTTGCCCACGCCGGTCTCGCCGAGCAGCAGCACCGTGAGGTCGGACACCGCGACCGTGTCGATCTCGCTGCACAGCTGCTTCATCGCGGGGCTGCTGCCAAGGAGCTCGCGCGTGGCGCCGCGGCCCGAGCGCAGGGCCTGGGCCACGGCCTGCTCGCGCATGGCGCGCGCTTCCATTTCCTGGATCGTGTGGGCAGCCTCGATGCCGGTTTCGACCAGCGCCACCAGCGCGTCGAGCTGTGCCGGGCCCACGGCCTCGAAGGTGCCGGCGTCGAGCGCGTCCAGTGTCAGCAAGCCCCAGGTGGCACCGCGCAGGCGCAGCGGCGCGCCCATGCAGTCGTGCACGGGCAGGATGCCCGGCTGGCCCGCGACGAGGCCGTCGTACGGGTCAGGCAGGCCGCAGTCGTGCGGGAAGCGCAGGCCCCGCCCGCTCTCGAGCAGGCGGGCAAAGCGCGGGTGCGAGGCCACGGGGAACTGCCGCCCCAGGGTTTCGTCGCTCAGGCCGTCCACGGCCAGCGGCCGCAGCACGTCGCCGTCGAGCCGCAGCAGCGCGGCGGCATCGCATCGCACGAGGCCGCGCGCAGCGGCAAGGAGCGAGCGGTAGCGCTGCGCCTCGGTGGCCGCGGCCGCTTCGCCCGTGGTCGAATTGACACTGTTTGTGGTCATAAATACAACATGGATCCTGTTGCGAATTTGACCACGTATCGCAAATCCCCAGCGGCGGCGGGCACTTGCGGGGGGCCAGGAGCTGGCACGGATCGTGAGAAGGAAAAGCATCCCAACTGCCGACCCCGAAAGCCACAGATGACCCCGCAAAACATCGCCATCGTCAAAGCCACCGTTCCCGCGCTCCAGGCGCACGGAGAGGCCATCACCAGCCACTTCTACCGGATCATGTTCGAGAGCCATCCGGAGGTGAAGGCCTTCTTCAACGAGGCGCACCAGGCCGCCGGCAGCCAGGCCCGCGCACTGGCGGGCGCGGTGCTGGCCTATGCCACGCACATCGACCGGCTCGAAGAGATTGCAGGCGCGCTGCCGCGCATCATCCAGAAGCACGCCGCGCTGGGCGTGCTGCCCGAGCACTACCCGATCGTCGGCGGCTGCCTGCTGCAGGCCATCAAGGACGTGCTCGGCGAAGCCGCCACCGACGAGATCATCGCGGCCTGGGGCGAGGCCTACCAATCTTTGGCGGCGCTGCTGATTGCCGCAGAGGAAGAGGTCTACCGCGCCAATGCCGCGCAGACCGGCGGCTGGCGCGGCGAGCGCGAGTTCCGCGTGGCGCGCCGCGAGCAGGAGAGCGACGTCATCACCTCCTTCTACCTGGAGCCGACCGACGGCGGCCCGCTGCTCGCGTTCTCGCCCGGCCAGTACCTCACGCTGGTGCTGAACATCGACGGCGAGCCGCTGCGGCGCAACTATTCGCTGTCCGATGCGCCGGGCAAGCCCTTCTACCGCATCAGCGTCAAGCAGGAAGAGGGCGGCCGCGCCTCCAACTGGCTGCACGAGAAGGCCGGGGTCGGCACCGTCTTGCGTGTGCAGGCGCCTTGCGGCGACTTCGTGCTGCAGCCCGCCGGCGAGCGCGTGCGGCCGCTGGTGCTGGTGACAGGCGGCGTGGGCATCACGCCGGCCATGAGCATGCTCGAGTCGATGGCGCACACCGGCCGGCCGGTGCACTTCATCCACGCCGCGCGGCATGGCGGCGCCCATGCGTTCCGCTCGCGCGTCGATGCACTGGCCGCCCGGCATGCCAACGTGAAGCCGCTCTACGTCTACGACGCGCCGCGCGAATCCGACCGGCCGCATGCGACCGGCTTCGTCACGCGCGAGCTGCTCGCGCAGCAACTGCCGGCCGACCGCGACGTCGACCTCTACTTCCTCGGCCCCAAGCCCTTCATGAAGGCGGTGTATGCGAGCGGCCTGGCGCTGGGCGTGCCCAAGCAGCAGCTGCGCTACGAATTCTTCGGTCCGCTGGAGGCGCTGGAGGCATGAGGCGGGCTACCCCATCTTGTCGACGCTTCGGCTTCACGGGTATAGGATGAAAGTGCACTCACGAGGAGATCCCAAATGCCCGCCCTGAACGCCCCCGAGAGCAGCAGCAGCCGCGCCGTCGAACGCGCGCTGGACGAAAGCAAGCAGGTGAAGAAAACGGTGGAAGAAGCCGCCGACGAGCTCGCCGTCGTTCACGTGGTGCTGGACAAGGGCGTCTCCGAGGACACGCGCACCGACGACCTCGACCGCGCGATCGAGCAGACCGGCCAGATCGAGAAGAAGCTGTCGAAATCGGTCGATCTGCTCGAGAAGGTCGCCGAAGCGCTGGAGACCGAAAGCAACCGCAAGGCGTCCTGAGCAAGCCCCGGCGCGCGCTTCGGCGGCGCGCTTCCTGGGCACCGTCTCCAAGTCGAGAAGCTTGCCTACAAGGACGAGCAGGGCCGGGCCGTACAAAGACCGCATTGGTGGTTGCGTTCCGATGTCCCAAGAGCCTCCAGACGCCGAAAGCGTATGCATGCCGCTCACTACGATCCTTGTCGAGGACAGCCGGACGATCCGGGACAACCTGATTCCCGCACTCGAAGAGCTGGCCGGCGCCCGTGTGGTGGCCACCGCCGAGACGGCCCAGGCCGCCATCGATGCGCTTGCGCAGCATGGCACCTGGCAACTCGCGGTCATCGATCTCTTCCTCAAGGAAGGTTCCGGCCTCACGGTCATCCGCTCCTGCCAGGGCCGCGCGAGCAACCAGCACGTCATCGTCCTCACCAACTATCCAAGCGCTGAGATGCGCCGCCGCTGCCTGGCGCTCGGCGCCGATGCGGTGTTCGACAAGTCCACCGAGCTCGACGCCTTTTTCGAGCACTGCCTGGGCTACCAGGCCCCCTGAGCCTGCGTGCGGACAGCCGTCCATGAAGAACTCTCCCGCCAGAGGCCTGGGCCGTGCCCGCTGGGTTCCGGGCAACCGGGTCTCGCTGCTGGAGAACGGAGAGGAGTTCTTTCCGCGCGTGTTCGAGGCGGTGCGGCGCGCGCAGCGCGAGGTGCTCATCGAGACCTTCATCCTGTATGAAGACAAGGTCGGCACGCAACTGCATGCCTGCCTGTGCGAGGCGGCCAGGCGCGGCGTCCGGGTCGACCTGCTGGTCGACGGCTTCGGTTCACCGGATCTCTCCGAGGCCTTCATCCAAGAGATGGCTGCGGCCGGCGTCCGGCTCCGGGTGTTCGATCCGGGCCACAGCATCCTGGGGCAGCGGCTGAACCTGCTGCGCCGGATGCATCGCAAGATCGTGGTGGTCGACGATGCCTGCGCCTTCGTCGGCGGCATCAACTTCTCCGCCGATCAGCTGCTCGACTTCGGCGCCACGGCAAAGCAGGACTATGCGGTGGAACTGAACGGTCCGATCGTGCAGCTGATCCATCGCTTCGCCGCGCGTGCGGTTGCCGCCGACAAGAAGAAGGCGCAGCAAGGCGCGCGCAGCCATCGGCCCGCGCCGCCGGAGCGCCAGCAGGAAGGCAGCGGCCACGCCACCGGCCATGCGCGCGCCGGCGAAGCCGAAGTGTGCCTGGTCACCCGCGACAACTGGCGCCACACGAACGACATCGAGCGCCACTACCGCGTGGCCATCCGCAGCGCACGGCAGCGCGTGGTCATCGCCAATGCCTACTTCTTTCCCGGCTACCGCCTCATCCAGGACATGCGCAACGCGGCGCGGCGCGGCGTCGACGTGCGCCTCATCCTGCAGGGCGAGCCGGACATCCCGATCGTCAGGATCGGGGCCCGCATGCTGTACCACCACCTGCTGCTGGCGGGCGTGAGCATCTTCGAATACTGCGAACGGCCGATGCATGCCAAGGTGGCGCTCACCGACGACTGCTGGAGCACCGTGGGCTCGAGCAACCTGGACCCGCTGAGCCTGGCGCTCAATCTCGAGGCCAACGTGGTCGTGCACGACCCGGCGTTCAATCGCGCGCTGTCCGAGCGGCTCGAGCACATGAACCGCAACTGCAAGCGGATCGGGGCCGCGGACCTGGACAAGTGGAGCAGCTGGCGGCTGGTGCGCAGCTTCGTCGTCTTTCACCTGCTGCGGTGGTATCCCTCATGGATCGCATGGCTGCCGCGCCATGCGCCCCGCGTGACCCCGCTGGGCCGCTGAGCGCTGCGTTCACTGATGCCCGGCCTGAGCCACCCACACCGTCTTGATGTTCACGAACTCCTTGATGCCGTAGCCCGACAGCTCGCGGCCGTAGCCGCTGTCCTTCACGCCGCCGAAGGGCAGCCGCGGATCGGAGCGGACGGCCTCGTTGACGAACACGCAGCCCGCCTCGATCGACTCGGCCGCGATGCGCTCGGCGCGGGCCAGGTCGCGCGTGATGACGGCGGCGCCCAGGCCGAACGACGAGTCGTTGGCGACGGCGATGGCCTCTTCCTCGCCCCGCACCGGAATGACCGCGGCCACGGGGCCGAACAGCTCTTCGTCGTATGCGGGCATTCCCTTGGCGACGTCGGTCAGCACGGTCGGCGGGTAGTAGGCGCCCGGGCCTTCGGGAACCTGCCCGCCGAGCAGGCAGCGCGCGCCGCGCTGCACGCTCTGCGCGACCTGCCGGTGCAGGGCGTCGCGCAGGTCGTGCCGGGCGAGCGGGCCGATTTCCGTCGCCATGTCCAGCGGATCGCCTTGCCGCGCCGCCTTCATCTTCTGCACGAAGCGCTGCTCGAATTCGCGCCGCACCGGCTCGACGACGATGAAGCGCTTGGCGGCGATGCAGCTCTGGCCGCCGTTGACCAGCCGGCCCTTGGTGCACACGCTGGCGGCCAGGTCGAGGTCGGCGTCCTCCAGCACCAGGTAGGGATCGCTGCCGCCGAGTTCGAGCACCGTCTTCTTCAGCATCTCGCCGGCCTTGCGCGCCACCGCGCTTCCGGCCGGGCCGCTGCCGGTCAGCGTGACCGCGCGCACCAGCGGATGCCCGATGGCCGCATCGACCTGCGCATTGCCGATCAGCAGCGTGCGGAACAGGTGCTCGGGCATGCCGGCCTCGCGCAGGATCTGCTCGATCGCGAGCGCGCAGCCCGGCACGTTCGACGCATGCTTGAGGACCGCCGCATTGCCGGCCATCAGCGCAGGCGCGGCGAACCGGAACACCTGCCAGAACGGGAAGTTCCAGGGCATCACGGCCAGCACCACGCCCAGTGGATTGAAGGTGACGAAACTCGTGCGCGCCTCGGTATCGGCCGGCTCGCGCGCCAGCAGCCGCGCCGCGTTGTCGGCGAAGAATTCGCAGCACGCCGCGCACTTCTGCGCCTCGGCAATGCCGTCGCGCAGCGGCTTGCCCATTTCGTGCGCCATCAGCCGGCCCCAGGTGTCGGACTTCGCGCGCAGGATCTTCGCCGCCTCGCGCAGGTGCTGCGCGCGCTGCTCGAACGAGGTGCCGCGCCAGGCCAGGAAGGCCTCGTGCGTCTTGCCGATGATGTCGTCGACCGCGGCACGCGGCATTTCCGCATGGGCCTCGAGCTTCTCGCCGGTCGCGGGGTTGATGGATTCGATGGTCATCTTGCTGCCTGCCCTCACTTGCCGGCCTTGTGCGCGGCCCGCGTGCGCGCTGCCTTGCGGGCGGCATGCGAACGCTCGGCGGGACTCTTGGTGCGCGCCGCCTTGCGCGCCGCTGCCGAGCGCTCTGCCGCGGTGCGCTCCTTGGACGCCGCCTTGGCATGCCGGGCCAGCGCCGGCCTGGACGCCGCGGCCTGGCTTTCGTGCTGCAGGGCGCCGATGGTCGCGCGCGAGCGCTTGCGCGACACCTTGGCAGCCGGCTTGTCGCCGGCCTCCAGCGCCTGCTGTGCGCTGCGCCGCGTCTTCTCGGAGACCGTGCCCTTCTTGGGCACGGGCAGGTCGACGCCCGCGCGGCGCGCCTTCGACAAGCCGATTGCAATGGCCTGCTCGGGCGAACGCGCCCCGTGGCGGCCTTCGCGGATGTGCTCGATTTCCTCGCGCACGAATTCGCCGGCCTGCGTGGTCGGCGCCTTGCCTTCGCGCTTGTCGCGCTCGGCGCGTTCGATGGTTTTCTTCTCGGGCATGGTGGATCTCCCGCAGTTGAAATTTCACTCTAGGCCGCTGGCGCACCGCGGGTGTAGGGCGCCGCGACCTCGTCGATGTAGGCCTTCGACGATGCAGGCGATCACGCGCGTGGGGCGCCGAGTCCTACAGAGGGGAGGCGGCAATTTTTCGCAAAGTGTTCACGAGGCCCCGGCGCCGGCCGCCTCGGCCGGACCCGCCGCGTGGCCTTTCAACCGAAGAGGAGATTTCTCATGCACACGATCAAGGATGTGATGAGCCGGGACGTGCAAGTCATCAGTCCCGATGCGAGCATTGCAGAGGCCGCGCGGCAGATGCGCGACGGCGACTTCGGCATGATGCCGGTCGGCGCGAACGACCGGATGATCGGCTCCATCTCGGACCGCGACATTGCCGTGCGCGCGGTGGCCGAAGGCCGCGGCGCCGACACCAAGGTGCGCGAGGTGATGTCCGACCGGATCCGCTGGGCCTACGAGGACGAACCGGTCGAACGCGCTGTCGCGATCATGGGCGAGTACCAGATCCGCCGGCTGCCGATCGTCAGCCGCGACAAGCGCCTGGTGGGCATCGTGGCGCTGGGCGACCTTGCAGTCAGGGAAACCGAGTCCGAACCCGCGGCCGAAGCGCTGTGCGAGATCTCGGAGCCCGCCTGAGCACTGGCGCCCGCGCCGAGGTTGGCGATTTCCTACAGCGCTTCCGCATCCCTCTGACAGAAGTGGGCGATGCGGCGGCGCAGTCTGGAGTTGGATGTGGTGCGCCCCTCCGGGGCTCCGACGGTGCTCATGTGGAATCGAGCGAGCACGACGAGAACGGGGCCGGACAGGCCGGCGCAAACGCCAATGAGCGTGGCTCGTGGGCAAGGCGCATGGCATGAAAGGCGCACCACGTCCCCCTTTGAAGCGCAGCGGCCGGCCGCTGCCTTTCTTTCTCTTTCTCTCTCTTGCAAACACGGCCGAAAGGATTTCCCCCAATGAGCAAGACCCAACTCGATGGCGCCAAGGTCGCCATTCTCGTGGCCGACGGCTTCGAGCAAGCCGAGATGACGGAGCCGCGCAAGGCGCTCGATGCGGCCGGCGCCGCCACCAAGATCGTCTCGCCGAAGGACAACACCGTGCGCGGCTGGAAGCACCACAAGCCAGCCGATGAATTCAACGTCGACATACCGCTGCCGCAGGCCGCCGCGCACGAGTTCGATGCGCTCGTGCTGCCCGGCGGAGTCATGAACCCCGATGCGCTGCGCATCAACGAGGAGGCCATCGCCTTCGTGCGCGATTTCTTCAAGGCCGGCAAGCCGGTGGCCGCGATCTGCCACGGACCGTGGACGCTGATCGAGGCCGGCGCGGTGCGCGGCCGCACGATGACCTCGTGGCCCTCGCTGCGCAGCGACCTCACGAATGCCGGCGCCAAGTGGGTGGACCGCGAAGTGGTGGTCGACGGCAACCTCATCACCAGCCGCAAGCCGCAGGACCTGCCGGCCTTCGACCGCGAGATGGTCCGGCTGTTCGCGGATGCGCGGGCCCACGCCTGAGACGGCTCAATGCAGCGGGCGCCCGGCGGGCTCGGTGCGGCCCTGCAACTCGGAGATTCCCTCGGCCGTGTCGTGGCAGCTGAGTTCGTTGGTCACCGCCTGCACGCCCCGCATCTGCTTCAGCTCGTAGAGCAGGTCGTCCAGCTCCCGGGTCAGGATGTGGCCCCGCAGGTGGACGCTGCCCCGGTCGACTTCCACCTCGATCGACCTCGGATGGCTCACGACCCGTCCGAGCCGTGCGCGGATGCGCTCGTGCAGTTGGGAGTCGGTCTCGGGTTCGCCGCCTCCGGTGCGATCGAGCCGGCCGGTGGCCATGTATCCCTTCAGGTGGTCCGCCGCTCTCTTGCCTGCGGATTCGGCCATGTCCGCGGCCTCATGCCCGGCCGCAATGGCCTTGTCGCGCGCGAGCGCCCGGCGCCGCGGGCCGCTCTGGTGATCGAGGTAGTACATGGCCACAGTGCCTGCAGCCACGCCGGCTGCGAAGGAAACGAAATCGCGCATGGTGGTGCTCCTGTTCCTAGTGTGTGGATGGACGACTTTTCACTACTTTGCGCGGGCCGCAAGGGCCGTCTGTCGGACATCGTCGATGGATGGCAGCCGCGGCAACTGTCGTTGCGGCGCGCCCGAATTCCTTCGCACGCGGCAGGGGTTTGCCAACGGCCGAACATAGGCTTGGAGCGTCGCCGTGCCTGCGCGGAGGCGACGTGTTTCGCCACCACACTTGACGGGAGATCATCATCATGAATGCCCTGACCCGCATGGAACGAATAGCGGCTTCACGCTCGGCAGCGAGGTGGACGACAAGACCGCCGTCGCCAGGCTGGAGGACGGCGTGCTGAAGATCGAGCAGGCCTTCGCATGACCATTCAATGGGACGAGCTCGACACTGCATACGATGCCTGGCGCGCGGAGCGCGACAAGTTCGACCGCTGGATGACGGCCATTGCCGCCGGCGAGCCGTACGACAAGGCCGAACTGCAACGAGACATCGAAGAGCTCGACGCGAGGCACCAGGTCTTCCTGGAGAAGGCCAGGCCGTTCGTGCAGTCGGCCGCCTAGCTCGACGGGCTTGCCATGGGCACGAGGATCGTTCAGTTCCTGGCCATTGCGATCGGCGCTCTCGCGCTGATTCCCTCGGGCGCCCACCTGGCGGCGCTCCCGAACAAGATCGGCCTCGGCCAGCCGGAGTATTTTCTGGTGCAGGGCATCTACCGCGGCTGGGCCGTGCTCGGCTCGCTGTGGGTGGCGGCGCTGGTGGTGAACATCGCCCTTGCGGTCGTCGTCCGCTCGCAGCCCCTGCCGTTCTGGCTCGCGCTCGGTGCCGCGGCCTGCATCGCGGCAATGTTCGCGATCTTCGTGGCATGGACCTTGCCGGGCAACCAGGCCACGCACAACTGGACCAGCGTCCCGGCCAACTGGGAGATCCTGCGGCGCCACTGGGAGTACTCGCATGCGGTGAACGCGGCCATCGTGTTCCTCGCGCTCTGCCTGGTCACGGCGTCGGCGTTGTCCTGGCGGCGGGCGTGACTGCCGCGGCATCCGTGGGCAGCATCGAGCCCACGGCGCGCCACACCATGTGCTCGGCCAGCGTGTCGTACAGCGGCCGGCTGATCATGCGCGAGACCAGGCTGGACAGCATGGCAGCCGCCATCAGGCTCAGCACCATCGAATGGCCATCGACCATTTCCATCACGATGATGAAGGCGGTGAGCGGCGCCTGCGTGACCGCAGCCAGGAAGCCGGCCATGCCCATCGCGATCAGCGCAGGGCCGAGATCGCGGCTGGCCAGCGCGGCCACCGCGTCGCCGATGCCCGCGCCGATGGACAGCGAAGGCGCGAAGATGCCGCCCGGCACGCCGCTCCAGGCCGTGAGCCAGGTGGCGACGAACTTGAGCACGGTGTTGAGCGGCGTGAGTTCGTCATGCCCCTGCAGCATCTGCTTCACGGCCTCCGACCCGGCGCCGAAGGTGACACCGCCGGTGACGAGCCCGATGATGGCCACGGCCAGGCCGCAGGCAGCCGCGAAGCGCACCGGAAAGCGCGCGCGCCAGCGGTTGAGGCGCCCCGGCGCGCCCGTGAGCGAGGCGATCAGCAGGCGCGCGAACAGGCCGCCCGCCGCGCCGCTGAGCAAGGTGACCAAGAGGCCCGGCCCGAGCGCATCCCACCCGAGCCGCGGCACGCGGATCACGCCGAAATAGCTGCTGTTGCCGAACACCGAGACGGCCACCAGGCCCGCCAGCACGATGGCGGTGATGATCAGGCCGCTGGAACGCGCCTCCAGGCGGCCCGAGAGCTCCTCGATCGCGAACACCACGCCCGCGAGCGGCGCATTGAAGGCGGCCGCGATGCCCGCCGCGCCGCCGGCCACCAGCAGCGCGCGCCCGTCGATGGTGGTGCGCGGCGACAGCCAGCGCCGCGCATGCTGCATCACCCCGGCCGCCACCTGCACCGAAGGCCCTTCGCGCCCGATCGAAAGCCCCGCCGCGAAGCCCGCCGCGCCGAGCCCGATCTTGGCGACCGTGAGGCGCAGCGATGCGAAGCTGAAGCGCCGTTCCTCCGGCAGCGTGGCGTGCAGCGCCGCCTTGATCTGCGGAATGCCCGAGCCTCCAGCGCCCGGGAAGAAGCGCAGCGTGAACCACGCGATGGCGGCGGTGAGCAGCGGCGTGGTCAGCAGCACGGCCCAGGGCCACGCGCGGTGGAAGCGCTGGAACGCGCCGAACACCCAATCGCTCGCAAGCGTGAAGCCCACCACGAAGAGCCCGGCCGCAATCGCATAGCCCAGCACGATGGCGCGGTCGAGCCAGGTGCGGCCGCTCGAGAGTTCGGCCCGCAGATGTTCGAGGAAGTCTGGCTCGCGGTTCATGGGTGCGGGCCAGTTTACGCAACCTTCGTGCCGCCTCAGGCCGCCGGCTGCTCCAGCAGTTGCTCGCCGCGCGCCGGGTAGTCGTTCTTGATGACGAAGTCCAGCGCCTGCACCATCTCGGCGAAGTTGGGCCGCACGAAGGGCATCGATTGCACGGACAGGTAATACACCGTGTTGTCGGGCCTGACCAGGAACAGGCCGGGCTCGGAAAACAGCGCCGGCTCGTCGATGCCGATGGAGGTCTTGCCCCGGCTCGCCGAGATGTACAGGCCCCACTTCCCGGCGTCCGCGAGCGACAGGCCATGGCCGATGCGCAGCTTGGCCGCGCCGATCTTGTCGGCCATGGCGCGGGCACGCGCCTCATCGTCGGAACTGATCGCGATGGTGGCCACGCCGCGCTCA
>Ga0182008_10000712_pt1 | contig 23839 bp, 26 predicted proteins | sample Sormic07211129_1_FD_120482 | JGI IMG/M metagenome (GOLD analysis project Ga0182008, IMG submission 120482) | Rhizosphere microbial communities from Sorghum bicolor, Mead, Nebraska, USA - 072115-129_1 metaG | ecosystem: Host-associated > Plants > Roots > Rhizosphere | place: USA: Nebraska...
AGAATCTTCGTGAATGAGGCTACGTAGCTGTTGATCGTAGGTTTCAAATACCTGATGACCAAGTGTTTGCTCTACGGAAAAGAGAAACCGCATCACCAAGTAGAAAGTCGTCCAAAAAGCGATGCTTTTATTCAGTCGGCAAGCGACGCGAAAAAGAGGGATTAATCTTGGTCAGACAGTGCGAAACGGGGCAGCCTGATCTGCGCTTCCCTTGTCTTTTAGTGTTCACCGCTGTCAGCTGAGCGTGCCTTGACGTGCCACTTCCCACTCCATCGACAGCTTGGGCATAACCCCGAGTCGCTTCCGTGACTAAGCGTTTTCTCTCGTCACGATCAATAAACCCTTCCTTCAAATACTCCTCCGCGAGTCAGAGGAGTTCCTCATACTGCTCTTGGGCGGTCATTCGGATGTCTGGCCTTTTCAAAAGCTTGTGCCAGTTCGTCAGCGCTTGATCTTTACGATCTTCGTACATGGCGTTGTACTCCGCAGTATGCGTCCGGTAGAGAGCCATGATGAGCATTGTCTTCTTAAAAGTGCGCATGAATTACGCTGCACCCAGTCCACAGCTTGTAGGTAAGCTACAGGGTCGATACCGTTTATCGGCAATATCCGCACGCGCAAAAAATGAAGCGAACTCCAGTCCGGTGCTAAGAATCATAATGTTACGCCTGAGCAGGTTTGCCAGGCTGCCTGTGTACCTCCTGACTTGCCCGCATTTGTTTGCGGGCTTTTTTTGCTGTCACGCTGCAAAACACCAGGCTCGACGTATGGAAGCCCAAAGCATCAACATCGTCCTTTCACGCGAACATTTCCTCGGCACGTACGGAACATCGCGATATGGCTTGGTGGTCAAAACACCCAGAATTTCGTTCTCAAGCCGTTTCTCCCTTTCTGAAAAGTAGTTTTATTTCATTCGCGGTTGCGGCGCCCCCGCTGACAAAGTCGAGCTTTCCGTCGCACACAGCCCCCTCGCCGGAAGACCGCTCAAGCGCAGTCTCAAGCTGGTACCGGGCAAGATACCAATAGAAAAGGTCAGCGGCTTCCGGGCAAGCATCCTTTTCCCAAAGCGCATAAGCTCTTTCGCGGATTATCGATTCATCAATCATCGTCTTCTCCTGTAAGTCCGATCCTGGAGCGCATACAACGATAATTCAGCAGCATGCTGCAGCGAACCTAACTCCCCAGAACGGATTCGGTTGAACCATAACTTCCCTCTCGAAGCTGGTCGACGAAACCTTGCCTTCGTCGACCAGCACACTTGCTGCGACTGTTTATTTAGCTTCCATGGTCGCTGCCTGGTTACCGCCTTGCTCTGCGATCTTGGTCAGCTTCTCGTCAGCACCTTTTTCTTCAGCAAGCGTTGCAGCCAATAGCGCTGCTGCGTCGTCGAGCTTGAGATGCTTGGCCATCGCTATCAGAGTGCCATAGGCGGCAATTTCGTAATGCTCCACCTTTTGCGCCGCGCCAATCAATGCGGCGTCGAGGACAGCTCCCTTGTCGATTTCTTCCAGCAGCTCTTTCGACTCTTCGACAAGGCCCTCCATCGCTACGCACTTCATGCGTTTCAATTTTATTCCGGTCAGTTCCACCAGCTGATCAATGCGTTCAATCTGGCCTTGGGTCTCTTCCAAATGGGAGGTGAACGCGTCTGCCAACAGTGGATTGGTCGCCGCTTTCGCCAAGCGCGGCAATGCTTTGGTAATTTGTTTTTCCGCACTGTAAACATCAGAGAGTTCATGGATAAACAAGTCTTCGATAGTTTTTCTAGCCATTTCCAAACTTCCTTCTGGTCAGTATCGCGTCGCCCTTTTGGGCGTCCGCATGGATCAACAATGCAAGCCAATCTTGCTATGCATGAAGAATGACCAGCCTCATTAAAGAGGTGTTCCAAAAATTTTCAGAGCGACAGATAAAAGGCTCTCAGCTAACCCAAGGCAGTATCCAGAAACATCATGACCCCGAAGCCAAGCATCAATCCAAGTGTCGCGGGCGTCTCGTGGCCATTGCGGTGAGTTTCAGGAATGACCTCGTGAGATACCACGAAAATCATGGCGCCGGCTGCCAAGCCGAGAGCTATGGGATAGCCCAGTGCAAAACTACTGGAGATGCCCAAGCCGACGATGGCGCCAATGGGTTCCATCAACCCGGAACCAACTGCAATTAGCGCAGCTCGAAGCGCAGAAATGCCTGTCACCCTTAACGCCAGGGCAACGGCTAAACCCTCGGGAATGTCTTGAATGGCGATGGCGGTCGTCAGGGGTAACCCAACCTTCATATCGCCATTGGCGAAGCTCACTCCAATTGCCATGCCTTCCGGTAAGTTATGCAGGGTGATTGCCAATACGAACAGCCAGACACGATTGATGCGCTTTGCTTCAGGCCCATGACGACCGCTTTTCTCATGTTCGTGAGGAACGAATCGATCCAGGCCGACCATCAGTGCCACACCCAATCCCAATCCTAGAACCACAACACATGCTGCGAGCAGCTGGTTACCGCACAGCGTCCGCGCCGCTTCGATGCCAGGGAGAATGAGAGAAAAGGAACTGGCGGCCAGCATCATGCCGGCGGCAAATCCAAGCATGGTGTCCTGTGTGCGAGCGGCGATATCACGTAATGCTATCGCCGCTACCGCTCCAAGAGCCGTAGCGGCGAAGCCGGTTAGTCCACCTAGAAAAGCAAAGTAAAGATTCGCCTTGTTTTCACTGACAAAAGCGCCATAGCCGCTGATCAATAGCAATACAGCCACGCAAGCCAGCACTGACCAAAAAGCCCGCCCGCCCCATCCCGAACCCGAGTACCGGGTTAACCAGGCGCGAAGCGTTGTGCCAGAGGAGATCAACGGCTCGGGTATGACAAACTCCTATTTTCTCAGAGTGCGTTTTTCAGCTGGCTCCGAAAGCGAGCGTAGGAATTGCCTGGATACGCGTTGCGCGTCACGCTCGAAGGCAATACTGGTGGCCTGAAACGTTTCGAGAAAACCCGAATTGAGATGAACTGATTTCTTGATAGCCATTGTGTGAGTCTCCCAAGGAATAAGAAGGAAAAACCGCACGCCGAGTAGCGTGCGGTTAATGGGTCAAGATTGTGTTTCGCCTTGAACACCCGCGCCCAAGTCGGCCCCGGTGATCGGGTTGCTGTCCGGGTCGGACATCGTCCTGACTTTCATATCCATCAGCAGCGCTTCGTCTTCTGCGCTTAACCGTACACTCGCGCTACCATCACCCCCATCCACTGCTGGTTCTGGATTCTCCACGAACTGCCAGCCTTCGCCTTCATTCCATGGGCCGCGAGCGCTACCCTCACCTTGCGACATGTTGAAGTAGACATTGGTGAATTCAGGCATTCCGGGCAGTTTGCCTTGTGGAAAATTAGGTTGGATAGAGTGCAGGGCTTTCTCAAAAGAAAGCTGGTGAGCGATTTCCCGTGTCATCAAAAATCCGAGCGCTTCCTTCACTCCCGGATCATCCGTGACATTCATCAGGCGCTCGTAGACTATTTTCGCGCGAGCCTCTGCAGCAATGTTTGAGCGCATATCTGCGGTGGGCTCTCCGATGGTATCGACGTAAGCGGCCGACCAAGGTACGCCTGCCGAGTTAGTCAAAGGAGCTCCGGCGCCGTACAACAAACTCGTGATGTGAGAGTCGTTGCCGGCTCCGTTGATGGCCCTGTACAGCTCGCCTTCCTCTTCCACGCCTTCTGCCATTCTTCCTTTGGCGCCCTTGTTTAGCATGACGATGATCGAGCCAACGATCTCGAGGTGACTGAGCTCCTCGGTGGCGATGTCCATCAGTAGATCCTTTCTGCCAGGATCGTCCTCAGCCAAGGCTTGGGTGAAGTAGCGAGAGGCCGCTGCCAGCTCGCCTTGGGCGCCACCGAACTGCTCCAGTAAAAGGTTTGCCAACCCGGGATTGGGCTGTGCGACACGCACGGTGTATTGAAGTCGTTTGTTATGTAAAAACATGACGTTCTCCTCAGGCAAGTCAAGGTTGTAATTCATTCGACGAGAGGTCGAAATGCCAACCCACATTCATCTGAAGCGAACCGTCTTTGATTAATTTCAAAAACCTTTTGCACGAACGACGAGCGGAGGCCCTACCCTTTGCTGTGTTCTGGAGACGTCGGCCCCTCCTTGATCCCGCGCGGCCCGGCAACACCCCACACAACAAGCCCAAGCACGGGAAAGATGATCAGGCCGATAGCCCACGCTGCTTTTATCCCTACCGTTTTGTCGCTGCGAAACACGCTGACCATGGCCCAAAGATCGACAAGCAGAATGATCACGGCGACAGCAATTGCGAAATAGCTGGTAGCTTCAGACATGATTTAACCTCCGGAGACTGTATAGGCTTAGGCCTCGGACACATCCCTGCGTTCCAAGAAAAAATCGCCATTCAAGCTATGCAGGCACAGAGTCAGGACTTCAGTTTTCTCGGGCAATGATAGAAATCTTGCCATTACGTTCAATGATCGCGAACTTGATCTCTTCAAGCCTCTCGATGCCCTGGCTGGAACGCGCTGCCTCCATAACATCAGCTTCAACCAGCCGAGCATGACGCAGTCGTTGATGCAGGAGCTTGCCGTTCTCGACAATGATGGTCGGCTCACCATCGATCAGGCGTGAGACCCATCCCGAGCGCTGTTTGAGCAAAGACAACCCGACGTCGATAGCGATCAAGGTAACGATGACGATCATCGAATTCGTCAGCGAGAAATCATCACCGAGCAGCGCTTGCTGCGTAGCCTCGCCAATCATCATCAAAAGAACGAAATCGAACGTGGTCAGCTCTGCCAGGGAGCGGCGCCCAGCGATTTTGAATAGCACCATAAGCGCCAGATACATCGCGCCTGCACGCAATACCGAATCCATAGATCACCTAAGGGAAAATGAATTGATCAAGCTGTACGCCATGGGTGCCGGGCGAGCCGATGCGTGTGCGGAACAACCCCAGTCCATCACCGCGCAAGGTCATGTACAGCGTCGCTCGTCCATCAGCGTCGGTCTGGAGCCAGAGCCTGATGCCTTCGGAAGAGCTTCGTGCGCGCAAGGGTTCCGGTTGCAGTGTTTCGATGCTGAAGCCATTCAGCAACTGCCCTGCCAACTCCAGTTCGACTGGGGAGTCGGGCGTCGAGCTCACACTGATTTTCATCGGGTTAGTTGAACCATTGCGATGGAACATTTCATATTCCACCCTGACTTTGCCGTCATCGCTGCGCACATCTCTGGAACTGAGCATTCCCCTGGAGAATGCCCCCAATAGGCCCATCACAACGACTAACACCAACACGTACCAGCCCACGCGCTCGAAGCGCCAGACTTTCAACTGGTAGGTCATGTCCTCATGAATAGGTTGGTCGCGACTTCTCAAGTCTGCGTGATCAGCGTCATCGTTCATCAAGCTTCACCCTTCTCGCCAACTCGCGCACGACGATGGAAATGGGGGAGCCACTTCAGAGCGTATTCCGTCGCCTCTGCTTGAACCTGACAGCGTTCACCGAAAAACCGGTGTTTGTGACTGAACACGTAACACTCCTCATTAGACTGAAACGCCCAGGCAAAACAAATCGTGCCGGCAGGGATACCGTCGATATCGTCCGGCCCCAGAATCCCGGTGGTAGCGATGGCAGCATGAGCGGTGCTATCTCGCAAGGCGCCCCTGGCCATTTCCCTCGCGACCTCAACGCTCGTCAGATTAAACGTTTCGATGGTCTGCGGATTGACATGAAGTACACGTTGCTTGGCTTGCGGTGAATAGACGACGTAACCACATTCGATAAATTTTCCGCTGCCTTCCACCTCGGATAACAACGTGACGATTTTGCCCGCTGTGCACGACTCCGCTGTAGTAACCACCAAAGCGTTATCGCGCAGGTACTGAACAGTGTCTTCGGCGATGGACATGAGCTGAACTCACATGACTATTGCGCTGTTGACCAAGAGAAATAGCAAACATTCCAAAAGCATTTGCATGACGAAAAACTTGCCATGCCGTCCACCCATTCACTCGAACCTTTCACCTCGCCATTTCGTCCCAGTTTTATCTCCTCGATAAAGCCTGCCGGAGTCGCCGATGCTTATTTTTCCAAAAGCCCATTTCCACCCGTATACCCATGCAAGTGGTGGCTGGGGTTCCGCCAAGTCAGTCATGAAAATCCTCTGGCGAGAGCAGGCGTTTGCCAAGGCCCCCGCCGCCCTGTTCAAGCAAAACAAACCGGATGGTTTTGCCTGTGTCAGCTGTGCCTGGGCCAAGCCTGGGCACCCGCACGCACTGGAATTCTGCGAAAACGGCGCCAAGGCTACCGCGTGGGAATTGACGTCGAAGAAGACCAACCCGGACTTCTTCGCCGAACACACTCTCAGTGAACTGCGGCAATGGCCGGACCATGCGCTGGAACAGCAAGGTCGCCTGACCCATCCCCTGCATTATGATTCCGCCAGCGACCGCTACCGGGAAACCTCCTGGGAAGAAGCCTACCGAGACATCGGTGCGCAACTGCGGGTCATGACGCCCGACAGTGTGGTGTTTTACGCCTCGGGACGCGCCTCGCTGGAAACCTCGTTCATGTACCAGCTGTTGGCCCGTGCCTATGGCACCAACAACCTGCCCGACAGCTCGAACATGTGCCACGAAAGCACCTCGGTCGGCTTGCAGGAAAGCATCGGCGTACCCGTCGGCACGGTGACGCTGGCGGATTTCGATCACACCGACTGCCTGTTTTTCTTCGGTCAGAACGTCGGAAGCAACAGTCCCAGAATGCTTCATCAACTGCAGGATGTGCGCAAACGCAATGTGCCGATCATTACCTTCAATCCCTTGCACGAACGGGGGCTGGAACGTTTTGTCAATCCGCAGTCGCCGACGGAAATGCTCACGCCCGAGTCGACCACTATCAGCACCCAATACCATCAGGTTGCCATCGGCGGCGACACTGCGGCCGTGATCGGCATCGCCAAGGCTTTGCTGGAAATGGATGACCGGGCTCGGCAGGACGGGGCAAAGCCCGTTCTCGACCACGATTTCATTTCCCGGCACACCGAAGGGTTTGAGGCGTTCGCCACGGCCGTGCGCGGCTGTCACTGGCAAACCATCGAGCGGCGCTCGGCCTTAAGCCGCTGCGCGCTTGAAGCGGCAGCCACCGTTTACGCCCGCAGCCACAAGGTCATGATGATTTATGGCATGGGCCTGACCCAGCACCGGCACGGCGTCGAGAATGTTCAGATGCTGGTGAATCTGCTGCTGATGCGCGGCAACATCGGCAAACCCGGGGCGGGTATTTGCCCGGTGCGCGGCCACTCCAACGTCCAGGGGCAGCGCACTGTGGGGATCACCGAAGATCCGAAAAAAGTCCCGGCCGAACTGATCGAGCAACACTTCGGATTCAAGGTGCCACCGCAGATGGGTCTGTGCACCGTGGATGCCTGCGAAGGCATTCTGGCCGGTCGCGTTCGCGGCTTCATTGGCCTGGGCGGCAATTTTCTGCGGGCGATTCCGGACACCTCGCGCATGGAGCCTGCCTGGAACACGCTGCAGTTGAATGTGCAGATTGCGACCAAGCTTAATCGCAGCCATTTGCTGCCCGCACAGAACATGTGGTTGCTGCCCTGTCTGGGGCGTATTGAAATCGACCGGCAAAACGGCGTCGCGCAGACTTACACCACCGAGGACAGCACGGGTTGCATCCATGGCTGGCATGGCAGTGCGGAACCGGTCAGCCCGCAAGTGCGTGCCGAAGCCAGCATCGTCGCCGGACTGGCGCTGGCCACCCTGCCCTCCAGCTACGGGATCGACTGGCAAGGCTGGTGCGATGATTATTCAAAAGTCAGGACGGCCATCGGCACGATTTATCCGGAGATTTTCCATGACATGGAAAGCCGCATGAACGAACCCGGTGGGTTCCATCGGCCCATCGCCGCGGCTCGACGGGAATGGTTGACCGACACCGGCAAGGCCCAATTTATCACGCCGCGCTCGCTCAATGAGGATGACGATGTGAACCCCGGCGATGCTCCGCGTGACGTGCTGCAACTGATGACGTTGCGCAGCAACGATCAGTTCAACACCACGATCTACGGTTATGACGATCGTTTTCGCGGCATCAGCGGGACGCGCGAGGTGATTTTCATGCACCGTAATGACATCGTGCGCCTGGGCTTCGAGGCTGGCGAGCGGGTGCTGCTCACCACCGCCATCGAGCCCGAGGTCAAGCGTCAAGTCGGGCCATTCGAGATCATTGCCTACGATATTCCCGAGGGGTGCGCTGCGGCGTACTACCCGGAATGCAATCCGCTGGTGCCGCTGTGGCACCATGCCGAACGCAGTAAGGTGCCAGCCGCCAAATCTGTGCCGGTGCGGCTGAGCGCGGCGCCTCGCATGCCGGGCTGAAGTTTACGCGATACGGGTTACGCAGGATGGATCGGGGAGTTCGCCTTGAAAGAATCCGGGTTCCAGCGCCGTTTCCGCCATTAACTGATCCACCACTTGCGAGAGCGCCGTTTCGACGCCCTCTCCCCGGCTCAACCCGCACTGATAGGCCTCACGCTGCCGCTGTGCGCTCGTGCCATCCAGAAGCCATTGCCTGATCCGGGCAAAAACCGACTCGACCCCGAGCCCTCGCGCCGTCTCACCCAAGGCCTGCTCTCCCTTCAACAGCCACTGCTCCAGGGTGAACGGCCGGTCGTAACCCTCGATGATGAATGAGGCATGAATCCCGTAGCGCTTCGCCCGCCACCGATTCTCTTTGAGTATCCACTGGGAGGCTTGCGAATACGCGGCGCCGGGGTTCGGTTGCGCAATGGCATCGGCCACCAGGAGGCGAAAAAAAGAAGCGATGCACACGCTGTCATCCAGGCGTGGGCAGGCGTCGGTCATGCGCAATTCCAGGGTCGGGTACCTGGCCGCCGGACGCACGCCCCACCAGCAATCGCCGGCCTGGCGGATCGTGCCGGTCTGGATCAGCAGCGCGAGGTAGGCGTCGTAGGCTTTTTGATTCTCCAGGTACTCGGGAATGCCCATTCGCGGCCACTCATCACAGGCGGTTTGCCGGTAACTGGTGAAGCCGCTGTCGGCGCCGTCCCAGAACGGCGAAGAACTGCTGAGGGCCAACAATAACGGCGTCCACGGCAAGACCTCGTTCATCACGCGGATGCGATCCAGGTGACCCGGCACTTCCACGTGCACGTGCAGACCGGACAGCAAGCTGCGCCGGGCGACGCGCTGGTAGTCCTCGAACAGCTGCAGAAAATGATCTTGCCTCGTGGGCTGCTGCAATCGCCAATCCGCCATCGGATGGCTGCCGACACTGAGCAGGCCAAGGCCATAAGGTTCGAGGATTTGACGCAACGTCCGGCGAACCGTCGCCAGGTACTGCGCGGCTTCTGGAATGCGGGTAAATACCGGAGACGCGACTTCGATCTGGCCCTGGAACATTTCATAGGCAAAGCATGGCCCCAGCGCAGCCTGGCACGCTTCGATCACCGCGCCGGGTGGCTGCGCCGCCATGCGCCGAGTGCTCAGGTCGGTGATGAAGTATTCCTCTTCAATGCCGAATTTCAGCTGTAGGTCCATCGAAGCCCTCCGTGCGTCCGCGTAGCGACCTTACTCGGTGGATCAACGGGTTCAGGCATCGGTTCATGAGGGCCGACCGGAGGCGCTTGATTTAGCGGGTCGCAGACTCGCCGAGAATAAACACCAGCATCACCAGCAGCCAGAACAGATACAGCCAGCCAAACAACCGCACCCATCCCTGATGACGATAAAGGCCCAGGTAAAACACCAGCAGCAACAGAAACTGGCCAGCGGCGGCGAGCATGACCACGCTGTCGTGCTGCGGCCAGAACAACGCGACCAGCACTTCCACGGCCAGCAACAACAGCAGGCCGGCATAGACTTTCAGCGCATTCACCGGGGTCATATCAGCGCCCCACCAGGTAAAGCGTCGGAAACAGCAACACCCAGATCCCGTCCACCAGGTGCCAGTACAGGGTGACCATTTCCAGACGCGTGCTGGCCTGATGTCCTTGCAGCCGACCCCGTGCGAATCCCAAGTAAAGCCAAAGCCCTAACCCCACGGCGATCAAGACGTGCACACCATGCAGCGCCGTGGCAATGAAATACAGATTCATGAACAAGCGCGCCGAGGGCAGGTGCAGCGGTGAATCCGCCGCGAAACCGGGTAGCAAGCCTTCGCGGTATTCCAGCGAGTATTCAAGGCCTTTGCAGGCCAGGAACAGCGCAGCCAACAACGTTGCGCCCATCAGGCAGTGACGCAGACGCCGCTCACTCGCCTGCTCACTGGCGGTCAGCGCCAGGGTCATCAGCAAACTGCTGGTCAACAGAGTGAAGGTGTTGAGTGTCGCCAAGCCGAAGTGCAAACCCGCCACGGCTTCGGCGACGCCGTCGGGATGCTGCAACCGGTAGAACCCCGCCACCAGGATCAGGCTGCCGAACATCATCGCTTCACCGGCGAGGAACAGCCACATGCCCAGCCGTGCCGCCTCACGCTGTTGCGCCCAGGCTACGAACGGTTCGGATGGCCTTTGCTCAGAGCGGATCACGGCGCGCCTCCGGGGAGTAATCGTAGGCTTCGAAGTCCACGGTCACCGGCGCGTCGAAATTGTGCACCGGCGGTGGCGACGGCACGCGCCATTCCAGCCCGGCCGCCTCCCACGGATTCATCGGTGCCCGCTCGCCCCACCGCAGGGAACCGAGCAGGTAGAAAAATGGCAAGGCATACGCCAGCGCCAGAATAGAAGCCCCGGCCGAAGACAGCACGTTGAGGAATTGCAGGTCCGGGTCATAGCTGTGATAGCGCCGGGGCATGCCCAGGTAACCCAGCAAAAACTGCGGAAAAAACGTCAGGTTGAAGCCGCAGAAAATCAGCACCGCGGTGATTTTCCCCCACAGTTGCGAGTACATACGCCCGGTGATTTTCGGCCACCAGAAATGCAGCGCGCCGAAGTACCCGGCCACCGCCGCGCCGACCATGATGTAGTGAAAGTGTGCGACCACGAAGTAGGTGTCATGGGCATGCAGATCGGCGGCGAGCAGCGCCAGGAACAACCCGGTCACCCCGCCGACGATGAACAGCCCGATAAAGGTCAGGGCAAACAGAAATGGCGCGTGCAGCGTCAGGTCGCTCTTGTACAGCGTCGCGCTCCAGTTGTAGGCCTTGATCGCCGAGGGAATCGACACCAGAAAGCTCAAGAGCGAAAACACCAGGCTGGCGTACATCGACTGCCCGGCGACGAACATGTGATGACCCCAGACCAGGAAACCGATCACCGCAATCGCCACGCTGGACCAGGCGACAAAGCGATAACCGAAGATGCGTTTGTGCCCGGCCGCTGTGATCAGCTCGCTGACCACGCCCATCGCCGGCAGGATCATGATGTACACCGCCGGATGGCTGTAGAACCAGAACAGGTGCTGGAACAGCAGCGGATCGCCGCCCAGTCGCGGATCGAACACGCCGATGTTGAACAGGTGCTCGGCGGCCACCAGCAACAAGGTGATCGCCAGCACCGGCGTGGCCAGCACCAGAATGATCGAGGTCGCGTACATCGCCCAAATGAACAGCGGCAGGCGCATCCAGGTCATGCCCGGCGCGCGCAACGTGTGCACGGTGACGATGATGTTGATACCGGTGAAGATCGAAGAAAACCCGGCGATGAACACGCCGCAGATCACCGCCACCACGTGGCCGTTGCTGAACATCGTCGACAGCGGCGTGTAGAAGGTCCAGCCGGTGTCGACCCCGCCGAGCAACAGCGCCAGCAAGGTGAACAACCCGCCACCCAGCAGCAGGTACCAGCTGAACAGGTTCAGGCGTGGGAACGCCATGTCCCGGGCGCCGATCATGATCGGCACCAGGAAGTTGCCGAACACGCTGGGAATCGACGGGATCAAGAAGAACCAGACCATGATCACCCCGTGCAAGGTGAACGCACGGTTGTAGCCGTCGGCGGTCAGCAAGTCGCCGTTGGGCGTCACCAGTTCGATGCGGATCAGGCTTGCCGCCAACCCGCCGACGAAGAAAAAGAAGGTCACGGTGATCATGTACAGCACGGCGATGCGCTTGTGGTCACGGGTCAGGAACCACGACAGCAAGCCTTGCCGGTGCAGATAACTGGGTGAGATCATTTCGAATCCCCGAAGGCGGTGGCAGGCAATGAACGCAAGTAAGCCACCAGGCGCTGCACGGCTTCTTCGTCCAATAGATTGCTGTAGGTCGGCATGATCGGCAGGTAACCCGCCACCAACTGTTTCTGTGGCAGCAGGATGCTGTCGCGCAGGTAGGCGTCGTCGGCCACGACCTCGCTGCCGTCACTCAAGCGCACCGGGCGGTTGAACACTCCGGCCAGGGGCGGTGCGCTACCGGACTCATGGCAGCTGCCACAGCCGTACTGGCGGTACAAGTCCTGGCCCTGGCTGATCAGGTCGGCGGCGCTGCCGTTGTCCTGCAGCCAGTGCTCGTAATCACCGGGGTCGAGCACCACCAGCCGGGCGAGCATCGCGGCATGGTCGGTGCCGCAGTATTCGGCGCAGTACACCTGATAGGTGCCGCTGTGTTCGGCCTGAAACCAGAGCATGCTGTAGCGCCCCGGCAGCACGTCCTGCTTGATGCGCAGGCTGGGGAAAAACAGGCTGTGGATCACGTCCTCGGAAATCATCGTCAGCTTCACCGGGCGCCGCGCCGGGACGTGCAAGGTGTTGATCTCGCGCTGCCCGCCCTGATGCTGGAATTTCCACATCCACTGGCGCGCGGTGACCTGGACTTCCAGGGCATCGGCCGGTGGCGTGCGGGCGAAAAAGAACAGCCGCGCCGAGAACAGGAAGATCACCAGCGAGCCAATGAACGGCAGGATGATCCACGCCAGCTCGATCGGCAGATTGCTCTGCGGCCGATGATCGCGATCGGCCTTTTTCCCGCGCCGATAACGCCAGATGAAAATCCACAACGCCACGAACACCGGCACCACGAACAGCGCCATCATCGCGGTGAAACCGATCACCAGCCAATCGACCGACACCGCGTAATCCGAGGCCTGCTCGGGCCACAAATGCAGGAAGCGCTCGTTCATGACAGCCTCCGGCGTTCGCGGCGCAGCGCCAACAGAATGAACAGGCCCAGCGCCAGCACGGTGGTCACCCCAGCCACTTGCAGCATCAGGACGATCCGGCTGTTGTAACTGCCGCTCTGCGGATCGTAGTGATAACACAGCAGCAGAAGCTGCTCCTTGAGCGCACCCAACTTGCCCTGCCCGGCTTCGGTCAACGCCAGGCGCAAATCATCGGCCTGATAGCCGAGGCCGTAGAGCCAGCGCGACAGACGCCTGTCGCCGGTCACCACGGCGACGGCGGAACTGTGGGCGTATTGCTGCTGTTGTTGGTCATAGCGGTAGCCAAACCCGATCGAACCAGCCAAGGCCTGACTGGCCGCCGCATCGCCGCTGAGCAAATGCAGGCCCGATTCGTTGGTCAGCGCCGGCCAGTGCTGGCTGAGTTTGGCCAGCTCCTCCCGGGCGGCCGTGGCGTCTTCCCGCGGATCGAAACTGAAGGCGATCACCTGAAAGTCGCGGCCGATCCGGTAAGGCTGATTGGCCAGTTGGCTGAACAGCGTCGAAAGCGCCGCGCCACAGACATTCGGGCAGCGGTAATACAACGGAACCAGGAGCGTTGGCTGACCGTTCAACAGGTCGCCCAGACGAACCGGACGGTCGCGCTGATCGATAAACCGAGTGTCCAGCGCCAGATGCTCGCCGACCCGCGCCGGGTCGATGCCGGCGGCGCTGAACGGGTCGAACGCCTGCGCAACGCTGTGCTGCAGCGTCATCAGCCACAGCAATGCCAGCACCAGCGCAACCCGTTCAAGGTTCATTGGGCACGTCCTCGGGGGTTGGCCATCCCCGTTCCAGCAGGATTGCCCGCGCCTGTTCCAGTGGCAGGTGGACGACGCGGTGGTCGCGGTCGACCCAACCGAAGCTGTCGAGATGAATGCGCTCGACAGCAAGCTGCCGTTCGCCGTCCTGGCGCGGTTGGGATTGCAGGCGTGGAGCTGGCGGCAGCAGACGTTCCCGTTCGAGAGCACTCAAGGGTGGCTGCTGTGACGCCGCGTGCTGCTGATAACCATTGAGCAGCCAGGCCACGCCGGTCAGGCACAACGCAATGGCGGCCAGCAGCAGCGCCACGAACCCGCCGACTTTGCGACTGTCGAGCCGATTCGGTTCATGACCGAGCGGCTGTTCAGGTTTCATGGAGCCTCCTTTGCCACCGCCATTGCCACCAGGTCCACAGACCGATGCCGTAGACGCCCTGACAGAACAGCGCCACGACACCGGCGCCGAGCGACGCGTCCGGAAATAGCGCTGGCAGACTGAGCCAGATCGACTCCAGCGTCCCCAGCAACAGGATAGCCACACAACCCCAGACCAACACCCTAGGTCGACCACCCCACGGCGAAGCCAGCGCCAGCAGACACGCCAACTGCCCCGCTACCAGCACCGCGCTGACCCCACCCCACGCGCCCACTTCGCGCACGCGATACCACTGGGTTTCGTGCGCAAGGTTCACCGACCAGATGATCAGGTACTGCATGAAGTGTACGTACGCCCAGAAGGCCAGCGCGCTGACCAGCAATCCTCGCAGCACCTGACACTGTGGCGCGGGCAGCGGCACGAGGTTCCAGCACAGCACGCAGAGACCGGCGAACGCCAGGCCCTCGAGCAGTTGCCGCGCTATCAACAGCAAACCAAAAATGCTGGAGGCAAACCCCGGCTGCAACGACATCAACCAGTCGACCGCCGCGAGGCTGGCGACCAGTGCGTAAACAATCAGCCCCGGTCCACAGCGCCGGGGCGCCCAGCGTTGCAGAATCAGGGCAACGCCAGCGTACAGCACAGTGCGCAGCACAAAGAACCATGGCGACAACCACACCCCGCGAAATCCGGAACCCTCGACCGCGAACCACGGATACACCCACGCCATGGCAAATAACACCGGCAGCAGCATTGGCAACAGCCACACCACCGCACTGCGCCCCAACCGGCTGCCCGGTGCCAGCAGCACATGCCAGCGGCCACTCACCAATGGCGTGAGCAGGGCCAACAACAAACAGCCCAACACAATGTTGCTGCCATTGATCGCCGCGGCCAGCGTTCCAGCGCCGACCCAGGTTGGCTGCCACAATCCGAGCAGCGCGACGGCGCCGGCGCCAATAACGAAAGCTGCGGCCAGACGCTTCATGGAGTGCCCTCGTCGAACGCCTGCCGCACCGATTCAGGCAGACGATCCAGGGGCGCATGCTGGCTCAATTGCAGCACGCGCACATGGGCGACGATGGCCCAGCGCTCGGCCGGTTCAATGCGCGATTCGAAGCCGTACATCAGGCCTTTGCCGTGTGCGATCACTTGCATCAGCTCAGCATCGGACGCGCCAAGCAAACGCGCTTCGCTCAGGGGCGGCGGTGGCGGAAAACCGCGGCCGACCACAAGACCATCGCCACGGCCACTCAGGCCATGGCATGGCGTGCAGAATGTCTGGTAGCCGGCCTCACCACGGCTGAGCAAGGCATCGGTTAGCGGCGGGCGCTGCTGCACCATCGCCTCACGCGCCAGCTGACCGCGAGCGACGGTACCCGAAGGCGGCTGACGACTGCTCAAACCGTTGGCGAACAACGCGCCGGGGCGTTGTTCCTGCACCTTGGCCTGGCGCGACATGTCATCGCAGCCGCTGCACAACACCGCGACGAGCAACGCCCAAGGCCAGGCGTTCATGGCTGCACCTCGTGTATGCAGATCGCGCGTTCGGCCAGCCAGGCGCGGGTGACCTGATCGTCGAACAGCGGATCGGCGGCCTCGATAAACAGAAAAAACCCATCGTCGCTGGCGCGTTCAAACGCCTGGGCGCCGAACAGCGGGTGATGCAAACGCGGCAAACGGCTGGTGATCAGCAGCGTCAGGACAGCGGCCAGCGCCGCCCCGACAACGGCGAACAGAAACGTCACCACCATCAGCGACGGCACGGCAATCAACGGCCGCCCGCCGACGTTCAGCGGGTAGTTCAAGACCGAGCCGATTTGCATCAGCAGCGCCAGCGCGACGCCCAGCAATGCTCCGAAGCACGCGATGCCCGGCACCCTGGACGCCCTGGGTTCGAACAGCGGCAGCAGCGCCTCCAGCGGAAACGGCGCGAACGCATCGAGCCGCCGATAACCCATCGCCCAGGCATGCAGACTGGCCTCAACCAAGGGTTGCGGCGCGTCGAACTCGGCCAGCAAGCCCAGGGATTCAGGCATCACCACGCTCCTTGTGCAGCGCTTGCTTGACCTCGAACGCCGAGACCATCGGCACGTACCGCAGGAACAGGCTGTAGGGCACCAGGAACACGCCGAAGCTGCCGATGAACAGCGTCCAGTCCCAGAGCGTCGGGGTGTAGCCGCCCCACGCCGAGACCAGGAAATCCCGGGTCTGCGGCGGGATCAACAACATGAACCGCTCGGCCCACATGCCCACCAGCACCGCCAGCGCCACCGCCGCCAACGTCCCTGGCCGCTGGCGCACCGATCGCCACCACAATGCCTGAAGCACGCCGACGTTGCAGACGATGGCCAGCCAGAAACTCCAGGCGTGGGGCCCCGCCAGGCGCGTCATCAAGACCTCGATCTCGTGGGCGTCGCCGCCGTAGAACGGCATGAACAGGTCCGCCAGATAGCCGTAGGCCGTCATCCAACCGGTGGCCAGCAGCAGGCGACCGAGCATGTCCAGATGACGCCGGGTGATCAGCGCTTCGATGCTCAGCAGCCAGCGCACGCCAATGGCGAGCAACGCCACCAGGGCAAACCCGGAGAACACCGCACCGGCCACGAAGTACGGCGGAAACAGTGTCGAGTGCCAGCCGCTTTGCGGGCCCATGGTCAGCAGGAAGGAATAGCCGCTGGACACCGCAAACACCAACGGGATCGCCAGCATCGCCAGTACGCGGGTGGTCTGTCGCCACAACGCCCAGTGCCGCTGCGAACCGCGCCAGCCCAGCGCCATCAGGCCGTACAAGCGCTGCGCGAGCACGCCGGTGGCACGGTCCCGCGCCGTGGCGAAATCCGGAATCGCGCCCACCAGCAGAAACAGCACCGACACGCTCAGGTAGGACAGGATCGCGAACATGTCCCAGGCGGTCGGGCTCTTGAACTGCGGCCACAGGCCCATTTCATTCGGGTACGGCATGGTCCAGTAGAACAGCCATGGCCGCCCCAGGTGCAGGATCGGGTACAGCGCGGCACAGATCACCGCCATCAGCGTCATCAGTTCCGCGAGGCGATTGAGGCTGTGCCGCCACGGGCGCTCGATCAGCCACAACAGTGCCGAGATGAAGGTACCGGCGTGACCGATGCCCAGCCACCAGATGTAATTGAGAATGCCGAAGCCCCAGTGCACCGGCTGATTGTTGCCCCACATGCCGACGCCGTTGGCCAGCAGCACGGTGGCGGACGCCAGGTACATCATCAACAACGCTATGCCGATGCCGAACAACCAGCGCCAGGCCACAGGTCTCGGAAATTGCTGCAAAGGGCCGAACACCTGACGAGAGACTTGCTGGTCACTCAGGTCACGGGCCACAAAATGCCCGGTGTCGTGCAGCAATGGCTCAGGTTTCATCACTGCCCTCCACGTCCTCGATCCGCGCCAGATAGCTGGTGCGTGGTCGCGTGCCCAAGGCTTCGAGCAAACGGTAATGCCGTGGATCACGGCGTGCGTTGCTGACGGGGCTGGCGGGATCGGCGATGTCACCAAACCGGATGGCTTGACTCGGGCACGTCTGCTGGCACGCGGTAACCACCGTGGTGGTGTCAAACTCGACGCCGCGTTGCTTACTGTCGATGCGCGCGGCGCTGATGCGTTGCGTGCAATAAGTGCACTTCTCCATGACGCCACGGGTACGGACAGTCACTTCTGGATTGCGCTGCGCCTGGATCGACGGGGCGGCGTTGGCGCTCCAGTCCAGCCAATTGAAGCGCCGCACCTTGTACGGGCAATACGACGCACAGGTGCGGGTGCCGATGCAGCGGTTGTAGACCATCTGGTTCAGGCCATCGCGGCTGTGCACGGTGGCATTCACCGGGCAACCGGTTTCACACGGCGCCTGTTCGCAATGCATGCACGGCAAGGGTTGAAAACGCGAGCGCGGTGCGTCCAGCGAGCCTTGGTAATAATGGTCGATGCGCAGCCAGTGCATGCTGCGCCCGTTGGCGACCTGTTCGGCACCGACCACCGCGATGTTGTTTTCCGCCTGACACGCCGTGACGCAGGCATTGCAGCCGGTGCACAGGTCGAGGTCGATGACCATGCCCCATTGCGGGCCGCTGTCAGTAGCCGACGTGTAGAGCGACGCCGGAATCTGCTGCACCGCAATCTGCGGCCGATCCCGCGGCACCACGCGAATCGGCGGCGTCTCATCGTCCGGCAAGGCATGATGAGCCTGAGTGAACGCCAGGGCATGGCGATCGCCATTGGAACGCACCGACGCGCTCACCGACGCGGCCTGGATCGGCCGCACCGCATAGCCCAGGCCGTTGCCGACCCGTCCGGCATGACTGCGTCCGTACCCGGCATACAAGGCGATCACCTGATCGGCCTGCCCCGGTTCGATCCACGCCGCGCCGCGCAACAGTTGGCCCGGCAGCGCCACCTCCACGCCGTCGCCATTGCGCACCCCCACCTGCTCCGCCAGCCGTGGCGATAAGCCGACCACGTTGCTCCAGGTCAGGGTGCTGATGGGTTTGGGCAGTTCCTGCAACCAGCCCAGGTTGGCGAAACGGCCGTCCCACACGCAAGGGTCCGCACGCACCACGGCTTCCAGGCCTTCGGAGTCGGGCAGGTTCAACATCACCGGCGCCGCCTCCGGGGCGTCAATCGCCGGGGCAGCGGCTTCGATCCAGCCATCGGCCAACGCCTGGCGCCACTGGTCTTGCGCAACGTGGGCCCAGGTGGATCGGACGTGGTTCAAGGCATCGCTGTCGGCGGACGTCAGCAACAACTCGATCAACTGGTGGAGGGTGCGGGTCGAGTACATCGGCTCGATCAATGGCTGAACAATGCAGGCGCTGCCGTCCGCGGCGCGCACGTCGGTCCAGCCGTCGAGCGCGTGGTTGAGCGGCACATGCCAATGACAGTGCGCGGCGCTTTCGTCGTAATAGAGCCCGGCGTGCAGGCAGAACGGCACCTTCTGCATCAGGCCCTCAAGGCCCGGCTCGGGTGCCGATGCCTGCAACGGATTGCAATCGAGCAGCAATAACTGGCTGACATTGCCCGCGGCCAGTTGCTGAGCCAACTGTTCCAGCGATGCCCAGAATTGTCCGCGTTCGTAACCCAGCAACGTCGGCGCCTGCCAGTCCAGTGTCTGGCCATGCGCGCCCAACCGCTGGTTGAGCCGCATCACCTGGGCTTGCACATCCGTCGCCGCTTGCATGCCAACGCAGATCAGGCCGCGGCCGGGATGGGCCTTGAGCGCCGTGGCGGCGGCCTCGACCCATTCGAGCTGCCGCGCACTCAGGCGCGGCTGGTCGGCGACGTTCTCACCCAATGCTCGACTCAGCGCCAATGTCAGGTCAGGCAGTCGCGACGGTGCTATCGCCAGTCGATGCGTCGCAGCAGCGCCGGTCAGGGTCGGAATGCTCTCAGCGACGAACGACAACGCCGCACCCTGCCCTTGCGCCGCTTGTCGTCGGCGTTCGGCCCAGCCCTGTTGCAACGGCGTCTGCCGCGGGCCACTGCCCAGCGGATCATCTTCCAGGCAAACCAGCACCTCGGCGTTCTGCAGATAACGTCGGGCCTGCAACGGCTGGCCGAACACACGCTCGCTGGTGCGCAAGGCTTCGGTCTCGGCAAACGACTCGGCGTGATACAAGCGCGCCTCGGGCCAGCGGCGACGCAGAGTGTCGAGTTGGCGCCCGAGGGTCGGCGAACTGCTGGCGCCGCAGACGATGTGCAGGCCTTTGCCCCGCGAGGTGTCCAGCATCAGCCGTTGCCTGGCCAGCGCACCGCGCACCTCGTCCCAACTGGTTTCCCGACCCTTGAAGCGCGGCGCCTGAGAACGGTCCGGATCGTAGAGCTGCAGGATCGCCGCCTGGGTGAAGGCATCGCAAGTACCCGCGGACATCGGGTGTTGTGGATTGCCTTCGAGTTTGATCGGCCGCCCGGCCACGGTCTTGCCCAGCACCGGTTGGGCGATTCCGCAAAACGGGATGGCGGTTGCGTACCAGCTCGCGATGCCGGGGGTCAGTTGCGGCGCCTGGCGGACTGCGGGCACGGCTTGCTCAGGGGTTTTGCCGCACGCCGCAAGGCCGGCCATGGCCAGGGACGCCGCCATCAATTGCAAAAAACGTCGGCGGTCGATCAGCGGAGCCGCACCGGGAAACTCCGCTTCGATCAAGGCCTGTGCCTCGGGCGTCGCCGCCAACGCCTCGAGCCCGCGCCAGTACGCAGCGCCCTTGAGCCCGGCAAGGTGTTCGCGCAGGGCGGCAAAATCCACGGTGGGGGCGCTCATCGATGGCAGGTCCCGCAGTCGGTCAAGCCTCGCGGGTCGATGTGCCGTTCCTTCATCAAGCGTTCACCGAGCACTCGTCGATTTTCGTCGGTGTGCCATTGCGGCGCGGTGACTTGCCCGACCGGGCGCAGGTGCGGTGCCGGATCGCGATGACAGGCCAGGCATTGCCCCATGTTCAGCGGTTCGGCCTTGAACAGCAGTTGCATGCGGTCCACTGCGCCGTGGCATTCGCTGCAACCGACGCCGGCGTTCACGTGTACGCCGTGGTGGAAGTACGCGTAATCGGGCAGCTCAACCACATGCTGCCAATGCAACGGCTGTTGCTCGCGCAGGCTCTTGCGCAACGGCTCAAGCACGTCGGCATTTTTCCAGATTTGCGAGTGGCAGGTCATGCAGGTTTCGGTGGGCGGCAGACTGGCCATCGCCGAAGACTCCACCGAGCTGTGACAGTAGCGGCAATCGATCTTCAACTCGCCCGCATGATGCGCGTGACTGAACGGCAGCGGCTGCTCGACCACCCAGTTACGGCCGGTTCGATAATCGGAACGGTCCAGGGCCAACACCACGAGCAAGCCTCCCGCGAGGCCGACGAACAGCATCAGCAGCCCCAGGCGCAGCCAGGTATCGGCCGAGCGGCTGAAGATCTGCGCCATCGCCGGATTCCAGAAATCAGGTTCTTATGGCTATGGCTACGTTTGCGCTCAGGAGTTCTGATTTTTTAGCGATTTTATTAGAGCATCGACCGCCTCGGTTTGAGCGAGCCTGCTCGCAAAAGCGTTGGATCAATCGACCGCTTGACCCTCTGACACGCCGCGTTCGCGAACAGGCTCGCTGCCACACTTCACTTTTTGCTTCGAGGCAACACCGCGCCCAACACCTGCTTCGCGGTTTGCACGATCACACCGGCTTCGTCCGGGTCGCCCTTGAGCAAGGTCGAGGCAAATTTCTTTGCCTGCTCCAGTTTGATGTGCGGTGGCAGCGGCGGGACATTGGGGTCGGTCTTGAACTCGATCAGCACCGGAACGTCCGACGCCAGTGCCTGCTCCCAGGCGGCGGCAACGTCGACTTCGCGATCGACGAAAATGCCCTTGAGGCCGATGGAAATGGCGAACAAATGGTAGGGGACGTCAGGAATGTTTTGCGAGGCTTCGAATTTGGGATCGCCTTCCATCACCCGTTGCTCCCAAGTGACCTGATTGAGGTCTTCGTTGTTGAACACTGCGCAAATCCATTTCGGACTTTCCCATCGCCGCCAATATTTGGCGACGGTGATCAGCTCGGCCATATTGTTCATCTGCATCGCGCCATCGCCCACCAAGGCGATCACCGGACGTTGCGGGTAGGCGAATTTTGCCGCAATCGCATACGGCACGGCGGCGCCCATGGACGCCAGCCCGCCGGACAGCGAGCACTTCATGCCACCGCGGATTTTCAGGTCACGGGCGTACCAGTTGGCACAAGACCCCGAGTCGCTGGTGATGATGGCCAGCTCCGGTAATCGCGGCGACAGTTCGTACACCACACGCTGCGGGTTGATCGGGTCGGCTTTGGCCAGCGCGCGTTTTTCCAGGGTCTTGTCCCAGGCGCTGCGCCAGCCTTCTACCCTCTTGCGCCATTTGCGTGAGGTCTTCGGCACCAACAAAGGTGCAAGCGCGGCGAGGGTTTCAGCGGCGTCGCCCACCAGATTGACCTCCATGGGATAACGCAGGCTGAGCATGTCGGGCTGCAAATCGATCTGGACTCCCCGCGCCTGCCCTTCCTTGGGCAGGAACTCGGAATAAGGAAAACCGGAACCGATCATCAGCAAGGTGTCGCATTCCATCATCAGCTTGTAGCTGGGCTCAGTGCCCAGCAGACCGATGCTGCCCGTGACCCAGGGCAGATCGTCGGGCAAGGCCGCCTTGCCCAACAACGCCTTGGCCACCCCAGCGCCGAGTTTTTCCGCTATGGCAATCACTTGGTCGGTGGCGTTCAAGGCGCCGGCACCGATCAGGATGGCGACTTTCTCACCCGCATTCAGCACCTCGGCGGCGCGCTGCAGATCGGCCTCGTAGGGAACCACCTTTGGCTTGCTGTAACCGACGCCGGAATGCACCGTGCCGTGCGCCCTGCCCGGTTCTTCGTAATTGGCTTCCTGCAGGTCGTTGGGCAGGATCAGCGCCGTCACCCGCCGCTCGCCAATGGCGGTGCGCACCGCACGGTCGATCAGGTGCCGAACCTGCGCCGGCACCGAGGCTTGCTGCACGAACGCCCCGGCGACGTCCTTGAACATCGACAGCAGATCCAGCTCCTGTTGATAGTGACCGCCGAGCGCCGCGCGCGCCTGCTGGCCGACGATCGCCAGCACCGGCATGTGATCCATGCGTGCGTCATACAGCCCAGTGATCAGGTGCGAAGCGCCGGGGCCGGAGGTCGCGATACACACGCCCAGTTCGCCGGTGAATTTGGCATGGGCCGACGCCATGAAGGCGGCCATCTCCTCATGCCGGGCCTGGACGAATTCGATCTTTCCTTGAGCGCGGCTCAACGCGCCGAATACACCATTGATGCCATCCCCCGGATACCCAAAAATCCGCGTAACGCCCCATTGGCTGAGTCGCTCTACCAGAAAGTCGCTGACTGTGATTGTCATGAAGATCCTCTTCTCTAGTCCGATGGCGATAATCGCTACAGAAACAACAGGTATTCAGCCAACCTTGTCGTTGTCCTGTTCGGGCGTTTCAATGCCGAGTTCTTCTTCATGGTCATCCCGTGGGTAACCAGGTAACCCACGCGTGTCATCTGATTCTTTAAGATGACCCGGCGGAGTCTTCTTCCCGCCCCAATCCGTGGTGCTATTCGGATCTTCATCACGGCCAGCCGTGCCAAGCACGCAGCCGTCGTCATTGGGGTTGCCCAGCCCCTCGGCGGGTCTTTCCTCAGTGATAGTTGGTTGGGTTTTCATAACGCCTCCAATTCAAGTCATGAGACTTCTTTGAAGATGTGGTCAGTACCAGAGTGCAGCTCAATTGACGAACGGTATACGCTACGTCACCTCCCACTTCGTAGCCGAAGTCAACTCGGGCATGTACCAATTGCACCTCGCATGCCTGTGCTCATGGGTAAAAAAATTACTTAAGAGCAGCGACAGTCGTGACTATTTTGCGGCTAATAAGCGCGGTGCATGCGGTGCCGCTAATAGTCGGAGCAACTGTCCCTTCAACTTCCTAGGTATAACGCTGGCCTCGGTGGCCAATAGCTTTGGCTTATCCCGAGCAATCTTTTAGGTACGTCTCTGCAATTCGAAGCAATTCTTCGTACTG
>Ga0182008_10000713_pt1 | contig 23825 bp, 30 predicted proteins | sample Sormic07211129_1_FD_120482 | JGI IMG/M metagenome (GOLD analysis project Ga0182008, IMG submission 120482) | Rhizosphere microbial communities from Sorghum bicolor, Mead, Nebraska, USA - 072115-129_1 metaG | ecosystem: Host-associated > Plants > Roots > Rhizosphere | place: USA: Nebraska...
CTGCTGGGCTATGAAAACCGCGCCTTGAAACGTGAGGATTTCAATAACGACAAAGTCGACGCCGGTGAAATTGGCGCAGGGCATACGGTCACGGCACTGTACGAAATTGTGCCGAAGGGCGAGAAGGGGTGGTTGGAACCTTTGCGCTATGCCACTGCGCCTGTGACCGGGGATCGATCCGCTGAACTGGCGATGCTGCGGGTGCGCTACAAACCTGCTGCGGGCGGTGCCAGCCAACTGATCGAAAGGCCCATCAGCCAAGAGCCCACCAAGGCCAGCGATGACCTGCGCTTTGCGGCGGCAGTGGCGGCCTTTGCCCAACAGCTCAAGGGTGATGGCCGCTACACTGGCAGCATGAGCCTGCAGGACACCGCTGCACTGGCCCGCTCGGCCCGAGGCGATGATCCGTTCGGCCTGCGCAATGAATTCGTGCAACTGGTGGAACTGGCCCAAAGCCTGAAACCCTGATCACAGCCATGACAACAATCGAATGTGGGAGGGGGCTTGCCCCCGATGGCGGTGTATCAGCATCAAGTGTGCTACTGACCCACTGCTATCGGGGGCAAGCCCCCTCCCACAGTTAGACCAGCTTCGGCTGATAAAAAGGAGTTCGCCCCTACATGGCTGTTCCAGATGATCTACCCAGCGACGAATCGCTGCTGGCCCGCTACCGCACCGGTGACAGCGCCGCGTTCGAAGCCTTGTACGCGCGGCACCGCCAGGGCCTGTACCGGTTCCTTGTGTCCTTGAGCAACAAGACCGAACTGGCCGAGGAAATCTACCAGGAGACCTGGCTCAGCCTGATCCGCAGCGCCACCCAGCCACAAGGCCGGGCGAGTTTTCGCACCTGGCTGTTCCAGATCGCCCGCAACCGCCTGATCGACCACTGGCGCAAGCACGGCGTCCACAACCCGTTGCACGACAGCTACGACGAACAACTGCATGCCCAGGCCGACGACAGCGCCGGCCCCGAGCAGCAACTGAGCCTGAGCCGCGACCAGGCGCGCCTCGATGCCGCGCTGCAAGACCTGCCCGAAGACCAGCGCGAAGTCTTCCTGCTGCGCCTGCACGGCGACCTTGAAGTGCCGCAAATCGCCGCCCTCACCAACGCCCCGCTGGAAACCGTGAAAAGCCGCCTGCGTTACGCCCAGCAGAAACTGCGCCGCCTGCTGGCCGAGGAGATACCCGCATGATCGACTCCCGAAACACTCCCGATTCCGACGACGAATTGCTCCAGCACTATCGTCAACACAGCCCCGTCGAGCCGCCGGCGTCCCTCGACGCCTTCATCCTCAACGCCGCCCGCCGTGAAGCCCCGGCGCCGCAGCCGAACCTGTGGCAACGCTGGCTGCAAGCCTGCCAACGGCCGCGCTGGCAGATGGCATTCGCCACCGTTGCAGGGTTGGCCCTGATGATCGGCGTGGTGATGCGCTCGCCCGTGCCGCAACCCGACGTTTCCACCGCGACCTTCTCCGCGCTTCGCGACGAAGCACCGCGTCCCGCTGCACCCGCGATGTCCGCGCCTGCCCCAGTCGCCCGAATGGCCGCCGCGCCCCAGGCAGAGAGTGCGCAGGTCATGGGCTCGATGGCGGAGGAGTCCGGCGCCAAACTCAGCAAGCGTGCGCCGGTGGTGTTGCCTTCGTTAGAGGAGGGGTTGCAGAAGATTGTGCGCTTGCGTGAAGCCGGTGAAAGCAAAGCCGCGGATGAAGAACTGCTGGCATTGCATGCGCGTTTCCCTGACGAAGACTTGCCGGCGCGTTTGGAGGCATTGCAAAAGCGTTGATCCACAAAGGCCGTGAGACGCGATGTCTCACGGTCTCATGGCCGCCGCTTGCGATCTGGCATCACGGATCTCATTTGAGCTCAATGCCGGCTACCCTCGGGTTTTCTTCGGCCGCTCTATGAAAGGCGTGTCCAGGCGTTTTCGCGCAGCTGGCACTGGCCTTGCTCCGGCACTGGTAAACCGCCCGGCACGCCAGTGCCATCCGCTTCAAGGAGAAAAACGCCATGAGCCTCTCGAGCAATTCGCAACGCAGCATGCGTGCCGCTGTATGGCACGGCCGTAACGATATCCGCGTCGAAGATGTGCCGCTGCCCGTTTCGCCCCCTGCGGGTTGGGTGCAGATCCGAGTGCAATGGTGCGGCATTTGCGGGTCCGATCTGCACGAGTACGTGGCCGGTCCGGTGTTCATACCGGTTGATGCGCCGCACCCGCTGACCGGGATTAAGGGCCAGTGCATTCTCGGTCATGAGTTTTGTGGCGAAATCGTCGAGCTCGGTGCCGGGGTGCAGGGCTTCAGCGTGGGCGAGTCGGTGGCAGCCGATGCCTGCCAGCATTGCGGCACGTGCTACTACTGCACCCACGGGCTGTACAACATTTGCGAAAACCTGGCCTTCACCGGGCTGATGAACAACGGTGCCTTTGCCGAATGGGTCAACGTGCCCGCCAACCTGTTGTACAAGTTGCCGGCGAACTTTCCGGCAGAAGCCGGGGCACTGATCGAACCTCTGGCGGTAGGCATGCACGCGGTGAAAAAAGCCGGAAGCCTGCTGGGGCAAAACGTGGTGGTGGTCGGCGCGGGCACCATTGGCCTGTGCACCATCATGTGCGCCAAGGCCGCCGGTGCTGCTCAGGTGATCGCGCTGGAGATGTCCGGAGCACGCAAGGCCAAGGCGCTGGAAGTGGGAGCGACCCACGTGCTCGATCCCAATCAATGCGATGCCCTGGCCGAAGTACGCCGCCTGACCGGCGGGCTCGGGGCGGATGTCAGTTTCGAATGCATCGGTAACAAACACACCGCCAAACTGGCCATCGACCTGATCCGCAAGGCCGGCAAGTGCGTACTGGTGGGCATCTTCGAGGAGCCCAGCGAATTCAACTTCTTCGAGTTGGTGGCCACGGAAAAACAGGTAATGGGCGCGCTGGCCTACAACGGAGAGTTCGCTGACGTGATCGCATTTATCGCGGACGGGCGGCTGGACATCACGCCACTGGTGACAGGGCGTATTCAGTTGGAGCAGATCGTGGGGCAGGGCTTCGAGGAACTGGTCAAAAACAAAGAACATAATGTGAAAATCATTGTGTCGCCTGCCCGGGTTTGAAGCGAAGGGCGGGCGATGCGGTCTTTGCCCCACGCCCACAAAAAAGCCCCAGGCCTTTCGACCTGGGGCTTTCTCATTGTATCTGGTGCCCCGGCGCCGTTTGAACCTGGAGATAATGCTCCAGTTTTTAAAGGGTTTTGTCTTCTGCGCGTTCCCAAGGGATACACCAGGGGATACACGGCGCTTGCTGCTGGGAGGTTTTTGGCCCGTTTCACACCGGCTGAAAAGCCGTCGAGGTTCGTTGCTCTATCCCCGACGAACGGTAACGCCATCTTGATAAACCCGCCCCAAGTGCAAAGGTGTGGTCATCACCGCCACTCCTTTGATGGATCAGCCCATAAGTGGCCCTATTATCTCGTTCCTCACTTTTGAGGAGCCGTCGCCACACATTTGCGGCGATGGTGCTGGCGCCGTTTGGCAGTTCCACCACACAGAGGCGTTCTTGCCATTTTCCCGCGCCCGCACCACCCCGGATCAGGGTAGTGGTCATTCGGGTGCGTTCATTTTACGTATTATCCCGACCAGATGAGTATTCCCGGACCAGACTTCCTCGATGCTAGGGTTTGGCTCCTGCTGAGGCGCGATAAGATTTGGTGATGCCATAGCTCCTCGGCCTGGAAGAGGGCCGACATCCTCTCGTCGAGCACCCTTCAGATCTACTGTGAAGACTTCAAAATCGAAGGCTATAATCGCTCCATGCTAAATCCAACCGAAATACGACCTCTCCTTAAGCAATGGATCACGAGAGTGATGCCCCATGATGCTCAGGATGTCTTCATTGAAGAGCTTTGCTTTATTGATAAGGCTCGGCGGGCTGACCTCGTTCATGCCAACGGGAAGTTGAGTGCATTTGAGATAAAGTCTCACGCGGATACTTTGAGTAGATGGGGCGGTCAGCAAGAAGCTTATTTAGCCTGTTTTGATGAGGTATGGCTTTGCTGTCATTCGAAACACTTAATTAAGGCGCTAGAAGTCTCTATCCCCACTGTAGGAATACTAGTAGTAGACGATTATTCAGGAATGGCGATGGTAAGAAGCGCTAAGTCGAATAGATCGCAGGATAAATTCCATTTGACTGGTTTTTTATGGCGGGACGAGCTCGACTCTCTGGCTAAGAGCTTCGGTGTCAATGTTCGCGGGAAGGACCTGATTAAGGATGTGCGCCATAAAATTAGCGACGCACTTCCTCTGGCAGATATTAGAGCTTGCGTTTTGCGAGCTCTTAAGAGTCGATACTCTTAGATGAGATCGTCGAAATCTAATTCGTCAAACTCTTCATTAACGTCGTCGGTTATAGATAAAATCATTGCGCAGATATGCTGATTGATTCTATAACCGTTCCATGTTCCATTGTTGCCGTATCCAGTAGAGGTTGCGACAATTCGGGAGTACTCACGAGTGGCCCAACAGAAATCATCACCATGATAACCTGGTAGGTTTCTAACCTCTTGTGCTATTTCGATATAATTTGCAAATTCTTTATTTCCTCCTTTCCGTCGTTGCCACCATTCCGTTGGAGTGTAATAACAGCCGAATGGTAGCACTGGCATCCCTGGAATGTACTCCATAGGTGCGGTTGGGTTGGTTGCCGCGTAGTCGCCGTATGTGGGGCTAGGATTTATGCCGTTGCGGTCAATGTTTGACTGCCAAGCGACGTCATAACAAGCAGAAGATCTAGAGGTGTTAGACGCTGGTTTGTCGATAGGGAATGAAGTGCTAAGCAGTACTACGCTTTGCAAGTTGTAAGCATTAAGCTGTTTCAATGAATGGTTGAATTCGGAGCCTGCAGCCGTACTTGCTGGTGAGGTTGCCCCGAAATCCAGTATCACATGCGCGAAGTTAGGCAGATTTAGAGAGTCTAGGATTGATAAAAGTCTGGCCCAAGATGCAGAGGTCGGTTTTTCAGGGCAGAAGACTCGAATTGCAATTTGGTTGAAGTTTCGCTCTGCAGAAAGAGCCAACTGAATAACGTCTCTTTGTGGATCATCGTCGGTCCATGATATTACTGGGATTATGTGGTTATTTGTTTGTTGTGTGTTTAGAAAAAACTGCTGCTTGTTTTCAAAAGCATCATTAGCGTTGTGAAGGTCGTTGCCTCCAATGAAGTCCTCTCCGACATCTTTTCTTACTCTAGATACATCCAGGAAGAATGGGTGATCAGTCCAGTTTGCCAAAAATGTCTGTAAGTGTCGGTCGTCATCTCCTCTCATATCCAAGAGCGGAGTAAACACATCTCTCCTTTCAGGCTCCAGGTTGATGAGAGCTTTTATATCGTTTTGCCCTACCCTTAAGCATGCTACGTATTGCATGTCGCGCTCCTTGCATTTTATTAGGAAAATTTGACTATTGTGGCAGTAATTAAAATTGCAGCGTGCCCCAATGGATGCTGAGAGGTATTTGTTTTTTTTGAATAACTTGTTTTAACGATACGCCCTGCGTGGCAATCATTGATGCTAGCCCATGGGTGGCAAAAAGCCAGTCTGGCTGGGTTTTGCAACCGGCAGTCTGTCGAGGTGGCAAGGCGAACAGTTTCTCGTTCTGGTCCAGATTTAACTAGTCGTCCCCTCTGGTGAATATTTGACGAGCATCAGTCGCCAGCACGCAGCCTTTTACGCTGGGGGCAGCGTATTGCTTGCGCTGGGGGAAATTCAGACGAGACCCATTGGCGAAAATCCGTCTAGGGCCTGTCTAGTATTACCTGGCGCGCTAAGCATTTTTCTGGTCGGTATTTCAACACCCCGTCCCGTCTTCAGGGCCTTGATATTGATCGAGCAATTACCTTGACGGGTACCTCTAGAATTTTTGACGAGGCTGGTGCTGGCCAAGCCAAGCGAATGTCAGCAAAGCATTGCCCTGCGTGGCTTTCAGCGATCCAACTAATGGTGCCGCCAGGTAAATCCGTCAAGACCTGTCAAGAATTTCGTCAAGGCTGGTCAAGGATTCGGCTTTCCGAGCCGCCCGGGAGGGTATGGCAAAAATTCTGGACGTGGTGGGTGTCTGGACTGCCATGCCGATCTGTCGGAGCCCTTGATCGCTGGGGCTCCCGGCCTGATTCAGGTTGCGTGCCGCGCCGCGATCCGTCCAGAACTGTCCAGAATTATTTGCCTCCTCACGACTGCCCCAAGCTGCCGGCGACGGTAAGCTCAGCAATGCCCTGGCGAATGAACACTAGGTTCTCGTCTAGCGTTTCCAGTGCGCCGCGCACGTTGTTGGCAATGTCTGCCGATCCGCGCTGTTCTACCCAGTTGGAAAGCTCCTCTACCGCGGCGCCCAGGGCTAGCTGGTTTTGATTCAGGCGGTCGAACAGGCTGGCGATCAGTTTGGTTTCCGTCATGGTGGCTCTCCGTGTTTCGGGAGAGCGTAGCACCGGCACCGCGAATGCCTGGAAACACCTTTACGTGATTTGCGTCTGCCTGCGGCAAATTGCCCTGGCGATGTGATACGGGATTTCCTCGCATCTAATGCGTGAGCCCCGCCCGCATTGGCCGCTGCGCGTTTTCACGCGGCCACGCTCGCCGAATCCGTCTCATGCCTGTCTCACATTCGCCAGCGATTCGGTAAAGGCCACGTAAAAGTAGGCGGGTCGAAAGTGCCGTATCCGTCTGGGGTCTGTCAGGGGTATCAGCGGCCACTATGCGCTTGTTTGACGGGCTGGCCCCGCTATAAGCCTCAGACGCCCACTCTGTGCGGGGCTGGTCTGATGCCTATCTCGCATTCCGTCAAAGTGTGGTCAAAGTACGCTCGACTCCCCAGCAGCGCTAGGTTTCTGCTGGCCGCGGGTTTCGAAAATGCTCTAATCGGGATTCGAATTTATAATCCGTTGGGTTTCGAGTTTCTCCTCTCTCTGTCCCAGTGCTTCCCATACGTACTTGTCCCAAACACGCCGTTGATTGCTGCTGAGCGATTCAATACCGCTGTGAATGACTTGCTGAGCAACTCCATATGCTGGAGTGCCTTCCTCCAAAAGCCCCTCATCAATAAGGTCATTGATTGCGTCGTCCAATTCCCAGTCAACGTGATCATTCCAGCCCATAGCTCGTTCCACCATTTGCGAAGTGATGATTCAGCATAGCCGAGTATCCATGGCGTAAATGCGTCGGCCGGATGGTTATTATCCTCCTGGCTGCCTTCTGGGCCGATTGTGCGCAGAATGCGAGGTTGCCAGTGGAAACCACTGCAAAACCCTGGAAACCACAGTGGAAACCATCGCATGGCAACCGCTAGGATTGGTAACTTCCCGTGTTAACCAGCGTGGTAACCACTGGCTGGGTTCGCACCAGGCTCGCGTAAGAGGGTGCGAACCAGAAGTGCGAACCTCAGCGCGAACCTGCTACCGGTACGCGCCCGAATGAGTACCAACCGTGCGTACTGAGCTGCGTACTTGCTGTGCGCAATTTGCGCAATTACTGCGCATTCCGGAGGCGAGCCGTCGCTGGCGCTGGGGAGCCTTCATGCCGGCCTGGGCACGCCGCCCCGGTGCGTGAATATGCTGCGTGAAGGGTGCGTGAAACCTTGCAGGGGGAAGGCTTCGCGCATTGACCGGGTGCGCGACGGACGTGCGCGAAACAATGCGCGAAAACCGCGGATGCCTGCGCCTATTGGATGCCGCACTGACGCAATGCGACCTCCAGCGACTGGTCCAGTGCATATTCCCCGGTCGTAGACGCCGCTTGATTCAGGCCAACAGTACGATAGATCAGCGCCTTGCCGGATCGCATCTCTTTGAGAATTGACTGAGCCTTCTCGCCTGTTGACGCGGTAAACGGCGACATGGACCGTGCTGTGGCATCCATCGCCGTCTTGTAGGCGTTTTCCACTATTTGTTGCTGCTGGGGATCTTTCGGTGCGTAGGCTTGCATCGCTTTGAGCTGGCCCTCGGGCACATAGTCCAGCGGGGTTTCGCTGGTACTGATCGTCCATGCCTTGTTTTGATCGACTCTGAGCTGAACGTCGCCGACCGGGATTAGGAAGCGGCCGCCGCTTTTCACACCTACTCGGAGGTCGCCATTTACCACCTCAATGTATGGGTAGTATTGATTGCTGACTGTGTATATCCCGCCCTTTGTGTAATAGCTGCCCACCGTGACCGCGCAGCTGGATTTATCAGTGAATTTGTCAGTGTTGCGGACAGTCACCCATTCGACGGCGGGGCCGGTAGCACAGCCAGACGTCAGCAGAGCGAGTAATAAGAAAGGGGCGAGCTTCACATTCACATTCCTTGTATTGGGTCGGTCAGGTGGCCGGCAATATAGCAGGCGCGAATGCTATACCTCGTTGATCGGCCAGCATTTGGCTTCCTTCATGGAGTGTTTCTCCGAGACGGATTGGACGAACAGTTGACCAGCCAAAGTGGTCACTGATGACGGTCACCGCGTCTGGTCACGCCCCGCGGTATCCACCTTGGATCATCCTCAAACCGTGGATACTGACAGCGGTCAATCTGAATCCTCCATGAAAGGAGGCAATCGGCCAAAACCGGACGCTCAGGTGACGGGAGTTCCAAGACCCCTGCCATTCTGAGGAGGCAGGATCACCTAAACGGCTCTGTAAGTTTGCAGCACAACATGATTTTCCAAGGCGTCACCGAAGGCTCGCATTAGCCCAATAGAGTCGTTGGTGATTTCGTCGAGGTCAGCGAGTGCCACTAAGGTATTTTCACCGTGGGCAATGGCATTTCTTCGTTTAAGGAGAACAACGTCTATGAACGTAGCTTTGTCTGCAAAAGGCTCAGGAGGAACTCCGCACACTAAGCAGATATCTGTTAGCACTTCAGAGTTAAGGTTCGCTTTTGTATTGATTAAGTCATCGTTCACCCTGCTGAAGCGATGATCTGAGGAGTTCAAAATCTCATCAACTAAGGCGCTCCGCTCTGCGATGCTAGCTTTCGATGTAGAGAGGGCACCCAATCTCGGCAGAAAGTAGTTTCGGAAGAATTGGGTATTAAGGTCACCATATTGGAATTTTCTCAACGCCACATGCTCTAGGTATTTTTTTGCAGAAAACCTAACGTAGCCTTCCCAGTGAGCGTAGCAAATTGCAACTAGGGCTCGTAGCAGTACTCTACGTACGCCCTCATCACCTCGCCTAATTGCCGTTTTTAGGTCGGAGATTTCTTTGATACGCCAGTTGCGGTCTTCTGTTATTTGCTCGGAGAAGTTGGCCTCGGTATAGGGTTTGCTCATGGACGGAACCATGCCTCTCCGAATGGAACGGTACGCTGAATGCGGACGGTGCCGCGGAGGCCGAGTGACGTGAAGGTCGCGGTCGCCGGTTGTGCCCAGAAGTTTTCCATCCGCTCTCTGACAAAATCTCGGGACGCCACAGGACCGAGAGCAAGGATCGCGTGAAGGTTTTTAGCTACGCCTACGGCAATCCCTTCTAGACCGACAAGGCCAACTTTTCCGCCATGTGCGCCATTTTGAAAGCGTCGAAGGGCGTTACTTCCAGCAACGTCGTGAAGGAGTTGGAACGTTTGATTGATCAGCAATGCTGCGGCCGCGGGATCTCCGTTTTGCGATAGGGTCACGATTCCCTCGTCGATATATTCCTCCACGTCAAGGCGGCCATCATACGGCACTTGGGTATGGACCAAGAACCGCACGGCCAACTCCATGTGTCTTTGCTTTTCAGCCTGCTCATCGCTGACAGATACCACACTCCTAAAGGCTTCCTGCTCCGCCGAGGCTTTCACAGACCGGAAGTAGTCACGGTTGATCATCAGCATTATGCAGTTCCGAAGCTCCTGAGCGTTTGCTTGGGTGCCTCCCGCATTCAGCCTCTGGAAGAGATCGTACTTGGTTTGGTCATCGCTAGGGCGTTTCAATATTTCGACGCCTAGTCGAGCCCGGCGGATGGCCAACTGTTGCGTTTTGTCTAGAGGCTTCTGGTCTACTGCAGGAAGATCAACGAGGTCTGAATACTCCCAAACGACGTTGTGTAGCGAGGGCAAATATTTAGTAGCTTCTAATATCGACGGCTCAAGCAACCCATCGTCCGGGTGTCGTAAGCGCCCCATGAATTCAAGGATGGACGAAACGCGCTGGAGACCGTCGATTAGCTCCCAAGCCCCATCGTCCCGCTCGAAAACGAAAATCGATGGTAACGGGATTCCTAGCAACAACGATTCAATCAGTTTTGACTTCTGACCTATGTCCCAACGGAAAAGGCGCTGAAACTCTGGGTCAATGATGATTTCCTCGTTGTCATACATGCCGACAATTTCGCCAATCGACATTTGGTATGCGTCAGTCCGTACTTGGCGCTGAGCATTGAGAATCTCTTCAGTAAGCATCGTTAATTCCATCTAATTAAGCTGTATCAGGAGACTACCATCTCGAAGCTAACGAGAAAATGTAGGGGCAACACTATCGCTAATTAATGCCAAGTAATTCCCTCGTGATGATGTGCGTCGGGGGACGCGATTGCTAGAGCCAGCGTGCGGCGGCGCTCGCAGTGTGCGCCCACAGATGCTTGCTCATAATCGGCCAGTAGCAAACCTGAAGCACCACGGAACAGGCTGCTTCGGGCCTTATACAGCGTTCAGCGAACGATCGATCCTGGTCGATTTTTGCTAATCGTTTTTAAGGTGTGTACTCCTCAACGGTTGATAATTGGTCACGGAGGGTTTTGCGTGGCGTGATTGCGAATGTGGTTGTCAGCCTATCTGGTCAGCGCCGGCGACTTCTCAAGCTCGATATTGGTTCGGCTCCAGAACCTGACAAAACCTGACATTGGATCGAGTGCGAGGCCCGGCGCGATGTTGACAAATGTTGACATTGGGCCGGCCTGGAGCCGATGGAAAAGCTCGCGGTCTGTTAGCAAAAGTTAGTCCCTGGGGAGGTTGGCCAACCCGCCACCCTGTTAACAATTGTCAAGGTAGGCGGGCGTACGTTGAGAGGTGCATCTAGAGAATGTCGAGAATCGCATATGAGCGGTTTACTTCGTATTGTCAGCTTTAGGAGTCAGGTCTTCAGCGACTGAGCTGTCCATAAAAATGCTAGCTGCTCTTCTACTGATGTAAAGGCCACCGTCCTGCATTCGCGCGCGCATCATATCCCCCACTCCGCCTGGGTACCTGATCATAAAATTCAGTCGTCCTAGGCGATCGTAGAAGCTTTGCAAGTCATCTACCGTGAAGTGTGCTTCTACCACCGCATTCTTGTGTACGCGAATGGTTGAGATAATCGCTGGGTTAGTTTTTTGCCAGTCCCACATGCCGTGGACAAGAGCGTTCCTGTACTCGCCGAGGCGATTTATTTCGTCATATTGTTCTTTCAAAATTTCAGCATGCTCCTCTGGCGCGTTGTCGAGAACATGCGTTTTCCAAAGTTTCAATACTTCGGAAAACTGCGCGTTATTCATTTTTTTTGGTAAGGCTGCGTTCTCTTCACCTGGTGGGCAAAATTTCAGCAGTGTCTGGGTAAATACCTCATGTTCAAGCGCACCCCACAGAGCGACAATTTTGCCAACGAAGAAAGTCTCGCGGTCAGATAGCTCGACATCGAACCTGTAAAAATCGTCTCGGCTTTTATCCATGGTGGATCTCTCTATCGGTTAGCTCGTTTTGGTGGAGGTTTGACCTGATTGAGTAGCGAGCATAGCCGGCCCTGGAAGGGATAGCGTGACTGCTCTAGATTTCAAGAGCGGGCGGCGCGGTGGTTACTTTTGGTGGTTACCGCCGTGGTTACCAGCGGTTCAGCGAGGCGGTCGGCGAAACAGACGATTTGATCTGAGTGAGACCATATCGTCTGTCTCGACCGGTCAGCTAAATGGAACTTGGACGTATGTCCGTTCCATTCTGAGTACCCGAAATCCTGAATTTTTGGGTTTCTCCTGAGCTCACCTCGGCTGCCGTTTCCTTCACCGGCTGACCGATCTGCATTGCACAGAGGCCGTTGCCTTCGTCATCGCCGGCGATGCCAACGATATGACGACCTGGCTTGATCTTGAATTTCACAATTTCGCCGGTGTCGATGCGGGCGACCTTTTTTCCGTCGATGAGCACAGTGGCCAAGCAGCCGCCAGATGCCCAAAAACCGTTGTCTCGACTAACCGCCAGTGTCGCACCACCAGGAACGTCTGATTGATAGGCGTAGACCCTGTCGGCAGGCACCCGCTTTGCAGAGCCAGGCGCTACTGGTGTGCTTGAACATCCAGCCAGTAGTGCGAAGGTGACGGTGGCGAGCAAAATCCTGTGCATATTTCTTCCTCCGGGGTTGATGGGTCACTTTACACCAGCACCCCTACATCTGGTCTTCGGCGTAAATGGCAGCACTGATGATCGCTCCGCCTACCCGACGTTTGCCGTAACAGAGCGGCACCGGGTTGCCACTAGCCGTGGTGTTCTTGGCGCTGCCGAAGGCGTACCCGGGGGTGTTCTCTGGTGAGGCACTGGTCTTGAGGCCGCCGGCCTGGGGGCTGAGCATTTGGATAACACCACCAGCAGCGAGAGCAATCCCTGGGGCAAGCGTAGCGCCGTTGGTGAACGGACTGGCCACGATCAACACGATTCCGATGATGGTCTGAAGTATTCCAGCACGCTTGCTACCGGTGATCACGGGGACGACCCGTATCTCCCTTGCTCCGCCGAGTGTCAGCTCGGATTCGCCAACATTCTTCCTGTTGCGGAAAATTGCGAACTCCAGACCGATGGAGCGTGCTCGCGCGATATCGCTCAGGAACCCTGGGTGATTCACATCTATTGCCCTCAGCGCCTCCCTGGTGTCGCCATGAGCGGATAGGGCATAGGTGTGTCTACGGCCGTACTTTTTGGCCAGTGAACCACTGAGCAGAATGGTTGTGCGCGGTGAATATTCGATGGCAGTCATACCCGATCCTCAGCGTAAATAGCAGCGCTGATGATCGCGCCACCCCAGCGGCGATGGCCGATGCAAAGAGGTACGGGCAAGCCTGATGCCACGGTGTTTTTTGCACTACCAAAGGCATAGCCAGGAGTGTTCTCGGGCGCGGCGCTAGACTTCAAGCCTTGGGCTTGCGGGCTCAACATCTGAATTACGCCGCCGGCGGCCAGCGCGATACCCGGCGCAAGTGTTGCGCCATTTGTGAAAGGGCTCATCACGATTAGTACGGCCCCTATGATCGTTTGCAAGATACCTGCCCGCTTACTGCCGACGATCACGGGGGCGATAATGATGTCGCCATGGCCTTGATAATTGAGCTCACTCTCCCCGATGTTTTTCTTTCCTCGGAAAACAGCAAACACAAGTCCGCGCGACCTGGCGTTTGAGATGAATCGCTCAAGGCCGGGAATCTGCACGCACAGCGCTTTCAAGGCTTCCGCTGTCGTCCGCACAGCAAGGTCGTATGACCTGCCGAACTGCCGTAGCTGCCCGTAAAGTTTGATGGTGGTCATAGGGGAGTTATCGAATGCTGTAGCGGCCATGGGGCCTCCTATACGGTAATCGAAGGGGTAGATAGCCCAAGGCGAATGGCGAGCACTGCACGCGACATATGCGCCTGGTCGATGGTCAGTTGTTCCTGGCGTGGGTCGTAGTTCCACACCCGGTTGTAGATCGTTTCGCTTGCCCTGGCGCCGCGGAATGTTCCCCGCATCAGGTCCGCCGAAACTCGGGCCTCTTCCTCGGTGAAGTAGGGGCCATCGATGGTCACTTGCTGGCCATTGCGGACGTGCTGGACCTCCCACACCAAGTAGCCTGCGTTTGGCCCCTGAATCAGTTCGTAGGGTTTGAATTTCTGCGTGTTGCATGCGTCGGTGAATCGCTCCTGATAGGTGGGCGTATGGCCCGCCGTGTTGGTGTCTTGATCTGTCATGGTTTCCTCTGTACGCCGCTGGCGCTGGTCATGGGCTGGCGCCCGTTGTTGTTGTTGTTGTTGTTGTTGTTGTTGTTGTTGTTGTTGTTGTTCTGTGTCGCGCCACGTTTTCGTGACTCGCAAAACGTGGCGCGGAAAATGGTCATTTGCTGACGATGCTCAGGACGGGCGGCAGCTTTGGGCCGAACGGTGCGCCAGGGGCAAATGGGTCGGGCAACAGGTGCGCAGGGCATTCCTTGATGAAGTTCGCGGTTGCGAGTTGGCAGGCGTTGAACAGGGGACCGTCGTTGAATGCTTGACCTCGACGGGCAGCGCTTTCCTCGAGCGCATAGGCAAACACCAGGTCAGCTAGGTCGGCCAAGCCGTCCTTACGTGCCGTCTCTCGTTCCACAGTGTTGACCGCCAGTAAATCGCATAGACGATCGAAGCCTAGGCCGTTCGCCAGCCCCTCGGTGTCGAGCATCAGCGAACGTCCGAATGCGGCGAGCACCGTGCGCACGTCTTCCCATTCGGTATGGCGGTGTTCATTTGCGCGCTGCTGGATCTCGTAAATCTTGGCGGCAGTGAATGGCAGGTAATGGCGCAATTTGCCGGCCTCTCGGCGGATGGCCCGCCGCTCAGCCCGGATCGAATCAAGCCGCTGGCCGAAAATGCGGCAGATACGCCGGGTGGTGATCAAGCTGGTACTCATGCTGATGCCTGGCTTCATGGCGACGTTGCACAGATGAGTGATAAGGCTTGTTGTCATTGGTGCGCCTCCATGGGCGTGTTGTCGTAGCTGGCGCGCAGTTGTGCGCCAGCCGTGCAATGTCGGCCGGTGGGCGCGTAGCAGCTCCGACAAACCATGATGTGGTTGAGGTACTGGTCACGGGCTTGCCGCCATTCGGGCGTGGCGGTGGCGGCGCTTGCATGTGGGCTCATGATGAGCCGGGGAGTGCGCTCGACAGGGTTGGCCAGCACCAGGCGCGGACGAGGCTGGCTATCCACTTTTGGCGAGTAGACCCCAGCGATAGCTGGCGGCATGTGATCGAGCAGGCCGGAAAGGAGGCTCATACCGTCTCCTCGGCCTGATCGCTGGTATTCCAGTGTTCCTGTGATTTCAATATCACCGGCAACAGCGGCAACAATGGCAACAGCCCCGTAAACCGTGGCCTCCAGGCGTTGCCGATGCTGCCAAACTGTTGCCACCGGTTTTTTACCGGCAACGGTGATAACCAAACGAAGGGAAAGTGCGGTTCTCTTATGTTGAAAATGAGGTGTGCGTTGCCAGTTGTTGCCACTTTTTTTATAGGGTGGCAACGGCTGTAAGCCACGCCACACAAGGCCGTTGCCGGTGTTGCCACTGTTGCCAGTGATTCTAGGTTCCTGTGAACTTGGGCAATCTGGATTGCTGTTCTTTGAGTGACGTTCATACGCCACCGCCTTCACGATCCATTATGTCTGGATCGATCACATAGAGACGCGCCTGACCACCACCAGGGAGTCGGTAGTTTTTGGTTTTACGCTCGTTGTCACGGCGTGCGAGGACGTTCGCGCTCTCCAGAGCCTTGATGATGCGAGACAGACCATAGCCGTGCGCCGCCTCGATGAGCGCCGGCTTGTTAAACAGGTACAGGCGGTTGGTGCCCACCAGCTCCCAGTAACCGGCCCGGTTGAAAACCTTGGTGTCAGGCGTCTGATCGTCGACATCTGAAAAGCGGCTGCTACCGTGGCGGTCGATAAAGTCCAAGATGCCGGCCAGGATCTGCCGGTCTTCCGCGTTGCCGCTACCCACCCTGCTGAGCCATTCGCCATACAGCAAGCGGCAGTCCGCTAGGGCGGTACCCGGCACCCATGGCAGCAGGCCGTAGGCGATGGCCATCTCGCCGGCAAGCGCGATCACGGCGAACCGATCAGCCACCCGGCCTGCCTGGGCGTTGTCTTCCACAAAGCTGGCGCGAACCCCGGCGAAGTCTTCCAACAGGCCGGCCCGGTCGTCGCTCTCGAGCAGCTTCTCGACAAAGGCCGGCCCGAGGTGGCCGTGGTGGGCGCCGACCGCCACGGTGAGCTGCCGGTGAAAGTCCGCTCCCTCAAGCCCGTGCAATTCGTCGAAGGCCCGGTGTGTGCGTGTACCGGCGTTGACGTCGACCATACGCAACTCGGCGCCAGCGTGAGCGGCATTGCCGGATATGGCCGCGTGTTCAGAGAGTGAGCGCTCGCCGCTGGAGAGTGTCAGCAGGCGCCAGCTCAATTTGGCTCGACCTTCGCGCTCACGGGTCATGGTGCCTTTACCCTGGCCGTTGGCGAGGGAGTAGGCCATTTCCTGTACGCGCTTGGGGTCGGCGCGCTTGATCTCATCCAAGGGCAGGATGGTGTCATTGCGGCTCGACGCTTCGATCTCCAGGCCGCCTTTGGTCATGTCCCAACTGGCGGCGAACACGCCCGGGTCGCCCCATACCGACGATCCGATCAGTTGCGCCAGCGACTTACCGCTCGAACTATCGCCCACCAGGTGAACACCACCACCCAGCACGCCCACCAAACTCAGCAATGGGCCAGCCAGTGAGCAGCCGATCGCCAGTGTCAGCACCGGGTTGCCCGCGCACTTGGCGGCCACCTCCGATTGCCACAGCGCCAGTTCGCCGCGCCGGCTGAAAAGTACCTGAGCCTTGTTGCTGGCCTGGTACCGCACATTGGTGCTGCCGATAGTTCGCCCAGGCAGCACGAACGCGCCCGACTCATGCCAGCCCGGCCGGCTGGTGGTGGCAAACACTTCTGCAGGATGCTGGTCGAGCAGGTACTCCATGAACGTGCCGCGTTTCTTGAGGGCGATAATGACGCCCATCCCGAACAAGGCGCGCCGGGCGTCTTCGCCGCTGCCGCCGAACACCTCCATGGCGATGATCCATTCCTTGATGCCGCCCTCAGTGACAAGGCGCAACAACCGGCCTTCGCTGCCATCGTCGCTGTTGGTGGTGCGGGCGACGACGGTGACGGGGCTGGAGATCCACTCATCTGTGATAGGCCGGTCGCCGGTATCGCCCTCGGCGTCGTCCTGGTCAGCGGCAGCGCGCTTGAAGCTATGCCAGTAAACGCCCGGGCGCAGCTTGCGGCCCTTCTCATTGATCACCCAATGCTCATACACCGCCCAGCAGGGCCGATCTGGCGCGATGGTCGCGGCGTCCGGCCGAAGGTTGATCACGTTGGTGTCAGGCTTGGACATGGGCGAGTTTCCAGTTGGCGAGGTCGTTGAAGTCGGTGAGGTCATCGGTAGCGCCCTCTGGCCACTCGGGGAATGCCACTTGGCCACCCACGGCCGCCGCTGCGGCGTTTGCCGCTGCGCGCCCCGGGTTGCCATCGGTGAGCCGGTCGTCGTCGCCGGCGATGACGATTGGTTGGTCCGGGTATCGAGCGCGAAGGGCCATCGCCGCCGGGATCAAGTTGCCCGCGTTCATGGCCGCGGCAACGACGTAGCCGCCGTGCTGGTGGAGGCTGGCGGCGGTCGCCCACCCTTCGCAGATGCAAAGCACAGAACCTGGCTCGATGATGCCCAGCGGCGAATAGGTGCCCTTGATCCGGCCGCCGAACAGGAAGCGCTTGTCGCCGTCCGGCCCGATCCTTTGCAGGTTGACCAAGCGCCCATCCAGGTACAGCGGGATCAGCAGGTCAGCGCCACGCTGGCGCAGGCTGTAGGAGCGAACCGCCTTGGCGACCAAATACGGATGGTCGGGCGCGGCCCGGTGCGCATTGCGCCACCAGTGATTAGCCTTCTCGGCCGCCTGCTGCTGGCGCCGGTGTTGCTCGGCTTCGCGCTGACGCCGGGCCTGGTCGATCCGCTCGCGAATTTGGGCCGCTTCGCGGGCGTCAACCGGTTCGCGACTACACCAGGTGCTGGCGCCACCGGCTTTCCAACTGCCGAACGCGCCGGATGCAATGCCGTCCAGGTACAGCACATACCAGCCGTTGAGCGAGCCAGGCTTATCCTCCGGCACACGGAACCGGTGGATTGCACCGTCGGGCTCTGGTAGCCAGTCGAGAGGGCCATAGACGGCCTGGAGCGCATCACGGAATAGGATCGTTGCGTTAGTCATGCTGCCCCCTTCGGTGGGGTAAACCGCTTGGCCAAGTTCTCCAGTTTCTGAGTCAGGCGCTCCAGCTCATTGCAGTGGCGGCCTTGGTCGCCCTCTGAGATTCGTAGCTCCAGGAACCCGACCAGGGTTTCCACCAGCAGCATATAGCTGGCGCTGTCGATATGAGCGCCAGCCGCGGGTGGGCCGCCACTGCCTTTGCGTTTGATTGGGGTCACGTCACCCATGACTGACCTCCCGGCGATCAGCGCCAGCAAAGGCCCGGCAAACTTGACCATTGTTCACGCCGTGCCAGTGGGTGATGTCGTCGATCCCGTCAACCAGGCAGGCCGTCACCTGAGCGTCAGCACTACGCATAACAACGCGCCCACACTCAGCGTCGGCCTCGCTCAAGAACGGCCCTAGCAACGCCTTGGGCACCTTCGGGTGGGTGACGTAAAACAGTTCGGTGGCTTTTTTCAGGCAAGCCGATCCCGTCGACGCAGATGCGCCGTTTTGAATTTTCATGCTTAACCTCTTAGGTCAGGGCGTCGGCGCTTCACGTGAGTACGCGGTGGCTTTGGACAAAATGTGGGGCTGATAAAAAGGATCGAATGTGAACGCGTGTGCTGGCTCATAGGGCGACCTCGCGGTATTGCTGAGCGCCGCCCAGGTCGTCCGATCCGAATAGGGCTTGATTGACGGCCTTCCGGCTTTCCAGCATCAGATCGTGTTCATCGTGCGTGCCGACGCCCGCCGCCACCCAGTCAGGCAGTTCCTTGCTGCGCCGCATCTCGTTTAAGTGCGTCCACCACCGGGTAGCGTGTGAGCGCTCGGCAGAAATCGCCTCGGTCACCTCGTTACTGCGCTCGTCCAGCAGGTAGTGCGGCAACGGCGCCGCGTTCTGCGCCTCGGCGTTCGCATCATCCAGCTCGTTTTCCATGCACTCACACCACTGGTAAACCTTGGTGTTCCAGTCGGTTATCTCGATAGTGCCCAACTGCGCGAAGGCGTGAGGCGTGCTGTCTTCAGGGAAGGTCTCAAGCATCAGCGTGAAGATTGCGCGCACGCTCTCTAGCGCACTGGTCACTTCGTACAGATCCTGTACGCCGGTCTCGGCTATTTCCTTGTAGGAGCGGCTCATAGCTCACCCCCGGCGCTCAGGCCCGAGCACCCAGACAGAGCTGCGGAAATTGCCTCGCGGTTGCAGTCGGCGGTGTTGGCGCCGTCAGCGGCTAGGTTCCACGCGACATCTACCAGATTGCGGACGTGCTGACTCGTGCCCTTGTCTGCCAATGCGGCAAAGAGAACGGCCTCAACCTTGCGCAAGGCGATCTGGGCGCTCTCGAGATCCTCAAGCGTGTCGTGGGCGATTTCTTGGATGGTGCGGGCGGAAGCATTCATTGCGCACCCTCAGCAGACTCCAGGGTACGAGCGATGGCCATGTGGGAGTTGTATCGGGCGAGGCGAACGGAGAGTGATGAGTTTGCGCGGAGGGCGCTCAGGGCCATGCGGCGGTGAGCAAATGCGCGAATTGCGGACGGATTTAGGGCGGGCATACGTGGAGCTCCTAACGTAAGAAGGGAGCTGCCACGTTCGTTACCAAGCGAATGGGTGGCAGCTGTGCGCAGGTTGGTAAACCGGGACGTTAGGAACCCGGCAGGCACGAATGCCTCCCACGCACAGCCGCCATAACACGTAACTGCGGGCACAAAAAAAGCGCCTGCAATCGTAATGGGGGCGCTGTTGCGCCTAACGTTCAGCGGGTTACCAAGCCCGATCGCTGAATTTGCAGCGACGGGCAAACCATACCGACGAGCACGATTGCTTGCAACAAAAGTTATCGACCGTTTATCGCTGATCATGAGCATAGCTGTCATGGGCGTAAGTCCTCAGAATCGATTGGCAGCTTTAGTTGCTCCCTCAAATGAGCGACGTGCGCGTATACGCCTGGCTTGTCGTAGCGCCAGTGGGCGAGGCGTCGACCACTGCTGCTGGCTTCCTTCTTGCGAGCCTCCAACGTCTGGCAGGCGTGCCCATACCGAGCTTCGCGGAACGCCATGATTAGGCTCGTTTTAAGCTCCACAACGCGGTTGGTATTGCGAGACAACGACAGCAGGAAGAACGCTTGATCTTCGTTCAGCATGGCGAAGCGCTCCGGCCTACCACCAGCAGTTCCGGCCAAGGGTTTCTCCGTTTGAAACGGAACAACCCCGAACTCTTCAAACTTCGCCAGGTAGCGCTCAATCAGCGCCATTGGGTTTTTGTGCTTGGTTCCCAGTTGCTTCGCGAGCTGGCGGCTATCCACGCGTGGTTCGTTCCCGGTGTGGGTCAGCGTGATTGCATTCATGCTGTCACCTGCGCCGGCGGGTTGGTGCTGAGGTAGTAGAGCGCCATGCCCTGGTGAGTGCGCCCTTGATCGTCGGTGAGGGTGAGGCGGTGGGTTAGGATCTTGTGACCCAGGCTGCGCAGTTCATTGATGCGGGCACCAGGGCGAACTATGTTCAGTTCGCGGATAGCGGTGAAGGTATCAATCGGGCCAGCTTGCAGGCGCTCCAAAAGGCGAGCGCGTTGTGCGGTTCCGCTGGTATTCTCGACGCGAGTATTTTTGTGGCTGGCCTGTTGGTCGGCCTTTTTTTTGTTCATTAGGCGGCTACCTCGCGCAATGCGATGCGCTGACGCACCCATGTTTGAACTTCAGCAAGCACCCATGCCACAGGTGCGCCGCGCGCTTTGCTGTTGCTCAACGGCACCGGTTTTGGAAAGGTCGGGTCATCCTTAAGGCGCTTATAAATCGTCGGTCGCTTATAGCCGGTAATGGCTTCCATTTCCGGAATGCGGATGAGGGTGGTAGCCGGATCACAGAATGGGCGTGCGCTTGTATCTGAGGCTGAGGTCGAGGTGATGTTGGTCATATTTGTTTCCCGTTGTTGATGAATACGGGAAACAGGTTGGCGGTACGCGACGGGTGTTAATCAAGCCTCTAGGGTGTACGGCACCGGGCACACGAGAGCGGGAGTAAGGGCTCCACTGGGGCGTTATACCGAGTGGGCACCTTGGCTGTAAGCCTTGGTTTTACTCGTCCGCTCGGGTGGGCACCTTACGGTTTTTGAGGTGAGCAGTTCGCATGTTTTTGGGTCTCAGGATTAAGTCGACCGCTTCCGATTCACGGCCTGATGCACCTCGTCCTTTCAGATACTCAATGATCTCGTCACGACGGGGTGCGGTGCTGGGATCTTCTTCGTCGTAGGTCGACCAAAAGTGTTTTATGGCCTCTTCCACAAATTCCAGCCCTTCTGATTTGTGACTGTAGTTTGGTAGGGCCAATGTTGGAGGCGGCTGCACAATTGGCGCCGAAGCCTTTGGCATCCGTTCGACTAACTGCTTTTCTACAGGCCGTGGAGGACGAGTAACTTGGACATTAGCGGTGGTAATCCAAGCGAGTAGCGATGCTCGAGTGATGATGGTATCCGCCATGCTAATTTCAGCCTCGCGCTGCGTAGGGCGGACTACTCTTAGATTGCGTTCAAGCGAAGGATTGCCGTTCCAATCGCTCACTTCCTCTTCCACATAGCCCATGCATACGACTGGTGAGATCAACCCTTGACGTATTGCTGAGACAATTCCCAACGCATGACCGTGTGCTTTTTTCCAGCGAGCGTGGTTTTGTCTCTTTGCCAGGATGAGGTTTTCACAGTCAAAAGGATCAATCATCGCCGACAGCAGAGCGGCTTGCTCTACAGAGAACTCCATAACGGCCTTCCAGTGGTCTAGGTTGGGGAGCCGTTCCGAAGGCGTGAAATCCTCAAGGTCATCAAAGTCGAGCATCTGCAGGCCCCTAACACTCCTACCACAGCTTAAAAGTGCTCAGAGGGCCTCTTCGATTGCTGGTTTAGGTATGTTTTCGCGTGAAAAGAAGAAACTGTTTATACAAACAGTAATGGCATTCAGTCTATATCTGTCTGTGTGCGCAATGGAAGGTCAGCGTCAGGCCCGCTTGATCGCCACGACATTACCCTTGGCCAAGGTGTCCAGATGGTCGGCGTACCATTGCATCATGGTGGCGCGCTGGGCCAGGTACTGGGCTTTGTTGTAAACACCCGCTATGCCTTGCTTGATATGCGATAGCTGCGCCTCGATGTGGTTTTCGTCAAACCCGTGCTCGTTCAGAATCGTCGAGGCGATATGACGGAAGCCGTGCCCGGTCTGGCGGCCTTCATAACCGAGACGACGTAGAGCCATCAGAAAGACCGTGTTGCTGCGGGGCTTGGTGGTGTCGCTCCGACCAGGGAACAACATCGGGTAGGCACCAGTGAGCACTTGCAGGTTCCGCAGTAGCTCGACTGCTTGAATTGGCAGCGGCACTAGATGTTCGCGTCGGCGTTTCATGCGCTCGGCCGGGATCGACCACAGAGCTTTATTTAGATCGAACTCCGACCATCGCGCTTCGCGCAGTTCAGAGGGTCGACAGGCGAGCATGGAAAGCAAGTGCAGGCCGATCCGCACGTCAGCGGTGCCGTATGTCCTGATTGCGCGCAAGAGAGCCGGAAGCTCATCAAGGGATACGTGGGCGTAGTTCTCGGCAGGCTTGGTCAGCAGGAATTTATGCAGCCCCTCCAGCGGGTTGTGAGTGGCTCGCCCTGTTACTCGGGCCAGGTCGTAAATCTCCCGGCACATGCCGCGTACGCGGCTGGTCTGTTCAATGATGCCCTTCTGTTCCATGGAGCGCAGGAACTCCATCCACTCCATGGGCAGGATCTCACGATAGATACGCTTACCGAATACCGGGAAGACGTGGAGTTCGAGCGCGCCAATCATTCGTACGGCGGTACCGGCTGTCCAGCTCAAGCGCTTGGACGCGTACCATTCCCGCGCTAGCGCTTCGAAGGTCTGGCTAGATGCTTCAGCCTCTGCGGTCTTTCTGGCTCGCTTGGTGGCAAGGGGGTCTCCGCCCTTGGCGGCGTCCTCCCTCAGCACAGCCGCTTTCTGTCGGGCCTGTGAGCCGGATAGCTGGTGGGCGCCCGTGCCATAGCCGCCCAAGCCAAGCCATGACCACTTGCCGTCAGGCTTCTTGTAGCGCAATTGCCAGGACTTGTTACCGTCTGGGCGCACTCGCAGATACAGAGCGTTGCCGTCCAGCTCCCGGTATTCCTTGGCTTCTGGCTCCAGGGTGGCTAGCACGGTGTCGGCTAACGGGCGGCGTTTTATCTCGCTGCGCTTCATTTTCCTTGTACCCCTCAGTTTCAATTATTTTAGAAGGTACACGATGGGATACATGAGGGGAAGATATAGGGAGAGGCAAGGAGAGATAGCCAGAAACAAGAAAGCCCGCACGAGGCGGGCTTCTTGAGGTGTTTCGTAGACTGTCGGAGACAGGTCTAAACAGCTATATGGTGCACCCGGCGGGATTCGAACCCACGACCCCTGCCTTCGGAGGGCAGTACTCTATCCAGCTGAGCTACGGATGCTTGTGCGGGCGACATCATACCCATGTCGACCTTGGGCGTCCATGCTGGTCTTTGGGCGTTCAAGCGTAGGAATTCGCTGCATAAAGGCCCTAGGCCGGGCGCCACCCATCAGAAGGGCAGAATCCGGGCCAACGACGCTGATCAGAAAGATCGACTAAAAGCGCCGTTTTCGTTCTTTTTTTCGAACAGACTATTGCCCTGTACCCCCATTGATCCTAGGATTCGTTTGAGATTTCAAACGCTCTGTCTCCCGCGCGCTATTCACGCTATCCCGCGTGCTGGGGCTGATTTCCCTGACGGCAGCCCACAAGGCGCCTTTCAACAACTCTAATTCGCTCCGCGTGCGCGCGGTGCTGTTAAGGAAACCCGACATGCAGCTCAAAGATACCCAGTTGTTCCGCCAGCAAGCCTTTATCGA
>Ga0182008_10000714_pt1 | contig 23822 bp, 18 predicted proteins | sample Sormic07211129_1_FD_120482 | JGI IMG/M metagenome (GOLD analysis project Ga0182008, IMG submission 120482) | Rhizosphere microbial communities from Sorghum bicolor, Mead, Nebraska, USA - 072115-129_1 metaG | ecosystem: Host-associated > Plants > Roots > Rhizosphere | place: USA: Nebraska...
CTTGTCGATGATCTGCTTGGCGAACTGGTGGTAGTTGCTGTTTTCCTTGACCGTTTCCAGCGCCTGCAGCACGGTCGGCATGTAGTCTTCCGGCAGGTGGCGCGAATCGGTACGCGGATACGTCAATACCTTGTGCTTTTCATACAGGGCCTGGGCCAGGCCCAGGGTGTTCTTGGCGGAGAAGCCGAAACGCGAGTTCGCTTCGCGCTGCAAGCTGGTCAGGTCGAACAGGCCCGGCGCCATCGAGGTGGTCGGTTTCGATTCTTCCGTGACGGTGCCTTGGCGGCCGCGGCAGGCGGTGGCGATCGAGTCGGCAGCCGTCTTGCTCCACAGGCGCTCGGCGCGCTTCTCGGGGTCGTTCTCGTCCTTCTTGAACTTCGTGTCGAGCCAGCGGCCTTCATAGATGCCGGCCGCGCAGACGAATTCGGCGCGCACTTCCCAGAAGTCGCGCGGCACGAATTTCTTGATCTTGTCTTCGCGTTCGACCACGATGGACAAAGTCGGCGTCTGCACGCGGCCCACGGTGGTCAGGTAGAAGCCGCCTTCTTTCGAATTAAACGCCGTCATGGCACGCGTGCCATTGATGCCGATCAACCAATCGGCTTCCGAACGGCAGCGGGCCGCGTCGGCCAGCGGCAGCATTTCTTCGTCGCTGCGCAGGTGCGAGAAACCGTCGCGGATGGCGCCCGGCGTCATCGACTGCAGCCACAGGCGCTTGACCGGCTGCTTGGCCTTGGCGTTTTGCGCGATCAGGCGGAAAATCAGCTCGCCTTCGCGCCCCGCATCGCATGCGTTGATGAGGGTGCTTACATCTTTGCGTTTGATCAGCTTGTTTAATACTTTGAGGCGCGCTTCCGTCTTGGCGATCGGGTTCAGCGCGAAATACGGTGGAATCATCGGCAAGTGCGCGAAACTCCATTTGCCGCGCTTCACGTCGAATTCTTCCGGCACGGCGATCTCCAGCAAGTGGCCGACCGCCGACGACAGGACGTATTCATCCGATTCAAAGTACTCATCGTGCTTGGTGAAGCCGCCAAGCGTCTTCGCGATATCGTTCGCGACAGAAGGCTTCTCGGCGATGATGAGGGTTTTTGTCATATTTTTTAGTCTCGAAAAATGCTCTAGGATAGTTTCAGCATGCGCATCATACAGTGCATTGCCAGGCGCCGACGCTTTTGTCTGCGCAATGCCTTGTGACTTGTGGTCTTGTCAAGCGGCCAATGATAAGCGCCTATTGAAGAATTCGGCAAGTTATCTGCAAGCAAGAATGCGCAAGCGCAAACCCAATGGTCTGGCGTGCGCGCCGGTGCAGTGCATCTTAAAGGGGATGGCGCGGCAGCGGCGCCAGGGTCAGGCCAACAGCCGCAGCGCAGCCAATGACGACACTATATATTAGTGCAATAAGCGGGGAGGCAAGTCTTCGTCGTCGACGAACAGGTCATCGAACATCAAGGCGTCCGGTTCCTTGCCCTGGCTCCACAGCAGCATCAGCACGATGACTTTCAGCTTGCCCAGCGAGACGGGCGCCTCGTCGAGCGCCAGCGCCCGTTCGATGACGATCTCGCGCTGCAGCGGCGAAAGCACCTTGGCGCTTTCCAGGAACTGGATGAAACCGATGGCGGCCGTGCCCAGCACGTCGCTTTCCTGCTGCACATAGAAGCGCGTGCCCGTGGAACTGGCCGTCAGGGTTTGCTCGGCGCCGGCCATGGCGTTCAAGTCCGTCAGCCAGACGAGCGCTTCGGAAATCTCCACGTCGTCGAAACCGACGGCCGACAGTTTGCGCGCCAGGACGGCCGGCTCGGGGCAGGCATCGGGGCGATAGTAAGTCTCGTAGAGGTACACCAGGATATCGAACATGGCTCTACTCTAGCAGCTAAGTTCGCTAAGACACAAGGGCGCACACCGACAAAGCGCCCCCGTGCGGCAAGGCCGCCACACAAGTGACAAGCTGTCATTTGCAGCGTTGAAACAGTCCTCCCGGCAAGCGTTCAACCAGGCCCGCCAGCTCCAGCGCCAGCAATTCCCCCATCAGCGCGCCCATGGCCAGGCCGCTACGCGCAGCCAGGGTATCGGCATCCTGGGGATCGTGGCCCAGCGCGGCCAGCAGCGGCGGTTCGTCTTCCAGCGCTGCCGGCAGCGTGGCAGTGCCGCCCAGCCATTGCAGCTCTTGCAGCACGTCATCGGCCGACTCGACCAGCTTGGCGCCCTGCTTGATGAGCGCATGGCAGCCCTTGGCCAAAGTCGAGTGGATGGAACCGGGCAAGGCGTACACGTCGCGCCCCTGCTCGCCGGCCAGGCGCGCCGTGATCAGGGAACCCGACTGGGCCGCCGCCTCGATCACCAGCACGCCGCGCGCCAGGCCGCTGATCAGGCGATTGCGGCGCGGAAAGTTCCCCGGCATGGCGGGCAAGCCCAGCGCGTATTCGCTGACGATGCAGCCTTGTTCGGCAATTCTTTGCGCCAGATCAAGGTTGCGTCGTGGATACACCAGATCGGCGCCCGTGCCGATCACGGCGACGGTGCCGCCCGCGCCGCGCAAGCCGCCCTCGTGCGCGTGCGTGTCGATGCCCAGCGCCAGCCCGGAAATGATGGTCAAGCCTGCCGCGCTCAGCGCTTGCGCGAAGGCGGCCGCATTCTGCATGCCTTGCGCGCTGGCATTGCGGCTGCCGATGATGGCCACGCCGGGACGCGACAGCAGTTCCGCCCGCCCCCGCACATATAACAACAGCGGCGGATCGGCGATTTCCAGCAGCAGGGGCGGATACGCGGCATCGGCCAGGGTCAGCACGGCATTGCCGGGCCGCTGCAGCCACTGCAGGGTAAGTTCCAGCTGGCTGTTGGCCACCGGCTTGGGAGGCTGCACGATGGCGCGCGCCACGCTGGCCGGCACCACCTCGCGCAAGGCCTCGAACGGTGCGGCAAAGATATCCGGCGGCAAGCCGAAGCGGGCCAGCAAGGCGCGCGCCGCCACCGGCCCCACGCCGGGCAGATGCTGCAGGCGCAGCCAGCCCGCCAGTTCCGTGGCCGTGTCCGCCCTCGTTGCGATTGCATGCATGACAACCTCGTTGTGTACTGTGCCATCCCATGCTAGCGCCATGGCGCGCACGCGATACCGACGCGCGCAAGGATGCGTGCAATGGCGCCGCAAAACGGCCCACCGTCCACAGGGCCATGGGCGTCTGTGATAAAATTTCCCTTTGCAGCAAACGAATAGCGCACTGGCAAACGCATCTGCCGCGCCGTTGCGCCACACGCGCCCAACCGTAGCGTACTCAAAAATAAAATAGCCCTGCCATCGTCCGCATGGCCCAGGCATGAATAATCCGGCGCACCGGCGCCCACCTTAACCAGTCGAATCCGTATGTCCATATTAAATATCCTGCGTTACCCCGATCCTCGTCTGCACACGATCGCCAAGCCCGTCACCGAGTTCGACGCGCGCCTGCAAACCCTGATCGATGACATGGCAGAAACCATGTACGACGCTCCTGGCGTCGGCCTGGCCGCGTCGCAAGTGGACGCGCATATCCAGATGATGGTGATCGACATCACCGAAGAGAAAAACCAGCTGCAAGTATTCGTCAACCCGGAAATCACCTGGGCCAGCGAAGAAAAGCAGGTCTACGACGAAGGCTGCCTGTCCGTGCCCGGCGTCTACGATGGCGTCGAGCGCCCGGCCCGCATCAAGGTGCGCGCCCTGGACCGCCACGGCAAGCAGTTCGAGCTGGAAGCCGATGGCTTGCTGGCCGTCTGCATCCAGCATGAGATGGATCATTTGCTGGGCAAGGTATTCGTCGAATACCTGTCGCCGCTCAAGCGCAACCGCATCAAGACCAAGATGATCAAGGAAATCCGCGGTCTCGAGCGCGAAGCGAGCCTGCGCGCACAGAACCGCCGTTTCTAAGCTACTGCTGATAGACTAAGCAGCAACAGTAGTCGTTACACCACGCCAGCCTGGCGCCCTCGGGCGCGGGCCTGCGCACCTCACGTCAAGGAACCATATGAAAGTGATCTTCGCGGGCACGCCTGAATTCGCCGCCACGGCCCTGAAAGACTTGCACGAAGCGGGATTCGAGATTCCGCTGGTGCTGACCCAGCCCGACCGCCCCGCCGGCCGCGGCATGCAGCTGCACGCTTCGGCCGTCAAGCAGTACGCGCAGCAGCATGGCATCGAGGTGCTGCAGCCGCTGTCCCTGCGCATGGACAGCAAGGACCCGCAGCGCGCCGCCGAGGCAAAGGCGGCCCACGAGCGCCTGCTGGCCACGGACTACGACGTGATGGTGGTGGCGGCTTACGGCTTGATCTTGCCGCGCAGCACGCTCGACATCAAACCCTGCATCAATATCCACGGTTCCCTGCTGCCGCGCTGGCGCGGCGCCGCGCCGATCCACCGCGCCATCGAAGCCGGCGACGATGAAACGGGCGTGACCATCATGCAGATGGAAGAAGGCCTCGATACGGGCCCCATGCTGGCCATCGAGCGCACGCCCATCGAAGCGGGCGACTCCACCGCCACCCTGCACGACAAATTGGCCAAACTGGGCGGCAAGATGATCGTCGAGACCCTGCGCAAGATGCAGCAGCAGCCGCTCGAAGCCGTGCCGCAGCCGGAAGCGGGCGTCACCTATGCGGCAAAGATCGCCAAGGAAGAAGCGGCGCTCGATTTCAGCCAGCCTGCGCTGGAACTGGGCCTGAAGATCCGCGCCTTCAATCCGTTTCCCGGCGCCTGCGGCCAGGTCGATGGCACCACCATCAAGATCTGGGCCGCCGAGGTACTCGAAGCGGACAGCAAGGAAGCGCCGGGCCAGGTGCTGGCGGCCGACGCCCAGCACGGCATCGTCGTGGCTTGCGGCAATGGATCGCTGCGTCTGACGGAACTGCAAAAACCGGGCGGCAAGCGCTTGCCCGCAGCCGAGTTCATCAAGGGTTTCCCCCTCGAAGGCAAGCGTTTCGTTTAATTCAGCAATCGATACCGGCCGCAAGCGCCCATGGACCAGCTGACCGCCCTGCGCGCCTTGCGCCGCGTCGTGGAACTGGGCAGTTTCACGGCCGCCGGCGCCGCGCTGGGCATTTCCCACTCCATCGTGTCGCGCCAGATCCGCCAGCTGGAAAGCCAGCTGGGCGCCCAGTTGCTCAACCGCACCACGCGCCGCTTCGCCCTGACGGCCGCCGGCCAGGCATATTATCTGGCCAGCCGCGACATCCTCGACGCCCTCGATGCGGCCGACCGTGCCGTCGCCATGCACCAGGCGCAGCCGTCCGGCAGCCTGCGCATCAATGCGCCGATGGCTTTCGGCACCCTGGAACTGGCCGCCTGGCTGCCCGATTTTACGCGCCGCTACCCGCACATCCACATCGATCTCGTCTGCAATGACCGGATCGTCGACCTGATCGAGGACGGCTTCGACGTGGCGCTGCGCCTGGCGCGCGGCTTGCCCGATTCCACCCTGGTGGCGCGCCAGCTGGGCAGCAGCCGCACCTTGGCCGTCGCCTCGCCCGCCTACCTGGCCCGCCATGGCCATCCGGCCACGCCGCAAGACCTGGCGCAGCACGATTGCCTGCTGTACAGCTCCGGCGAGAAGCCGGCCGAGTGGTCGTTCACGGACGCAGGCGGCGCCGCGCACAAGGTAGCCGTACGCGGCAGCCTGCGCGCCAATACCAGCGTCGCCCTGCGCGAGGCCGCCGTGGGCGGCATGGGGATCGCTGGCGCGGCCGACTTCATCGTGCGCGACGCGCTGCGCAGCGGCCAGCTGGTGGAAGTCTTGCCCGGCTACACCTTGCGCCCACGCACCTTGTACGCGCTGTATCCGCACAGCCGCCAGCTGTCGCCGAAGGTCAGGGTCTTCGTCGATTTCGCCGTGCAACACTATCAAAATCGCCACTGGGATTGATCAAGCCTGCTGCAGCGCCTTGCGCACGGCGCGGAACTGCTGCGTCAAGCCGCCGTAGCCCCAGGCCGCCTGGCGTGCGTCGTGCACGTGGATATAGCTGACGTCATGCAAGGCCCCGAGATGCTCGCGCATGGCGGCGAACACGGCGGCGATATACGCGGCCTTTTCCGCCGCCGTATTCGTTTCATCGCTGATCAGGATATCGAGGAAAAAGTTGGCCTTGCCCTGCACCTGCAGGGATGGCCCGCCGACAAACCAGTGCGCCGCGTCAAGATGGCTGATCGCCACCGACGTCAATGCGGGCGCCTTGTGCAGCAACTGTGCCGTCAAGGTGCTCAAGGTGGCGGCGATGGCGGCCGACTGGCGCGCATCGGGCGTGGTGGACAAACGCAGGTTCAGGATGGGCATGGGATGCTCCGCAAGTGGATGAAGCCCCATTCTAGGCAGGCGGGAGGTAAAACGGCAGCCCTCGCCAGGTACAGGATCTGTGCATATTCCACACACAAAAAAGGGCTTGCCGCGGCAAGCCCTCGTTGCATCCAGCCCGCTGGCTTAGCGGCGCTGCACCTTCATCAAACGTCCGCCCACGGACGACGACAGGCTGACCTCGAAGCGGCCACCGGCCGGCAAGGCGCTGACGTCGACGCTGGCTTTGCCACCCGTCAAGTCACTGGCGACCACCGTCTTGCGGCCATCGGCGGCCACGTGCAGCACGGCGGCGTAGGGTTCCGCCTCGGCATTCCAGACCAGCGCCAGCTTGCCGCCGCTTTGTGCCGCATCGAACGTGGCATCGTTGGCGGCGGCCCTGCTGCGGCGCGCCGGGCGCTCCAGCTTGGCCAGGGCCTTGCCATTTTGCAGCACTTGTACATCGCTGATGTCGCCCGGATTGGCAAAGCTGACGCGGAAATGGCTCATGGCGCTGCCGCCATGGTCGGCCACGGAGACGCCATCGAAGGGCAAGTCGATAGTCTGTCCCGACGCCGTCAACACGCGCAGGGTATATGCATGGCCGCTGCCGCTGGCGCCGCCACCGGTGCGCGCCGACGAAGCCACGGCAGGGCGCAGGGCCACGCCCGTCGGCGTGATGCGGCCGGAAATGGTCAGATAGCCGTTCTCGGCCACGGACATGCTGGCGGCCAGCACATTGCTGCCCGTCGCCAGCGTGCTGCGGCTTTCCAGGAATTGCTGCACCCGCACATAGCTGTAGTCGGAGAACCAGGCGCCGCTGCAATAGCTCATCACGTCCTTCATCGGCGTGCTGCCGTAGACTGCCTTGCTCAACTGGCCGATGCCGCCCGCATAGCTGCTGTTGTACAGCGGTTGCGGCCCCAGGTCGCCGTTCGCATACGGGTAGTCGGTGACCGCACCGGCCGGGCCGCCGCAAGCGACGTGCTTGAGCGAATGATTGTGGCCCAGCTCATGCACAAGCGTGGTCAGCCATTCAGGCCAGCTATTGCCGAACGGATCAACGGAGGCAATGCTGCTGAACCTGGCGTCCAGGCCGATGGCCGCCGTGAAGGTGCTGTCGCTGCCAGCCGGATTGACATATGCCAGACCGGCGGCACGCGTGGAGGACATTTTCGGCACGAAGCCATAATAATAGGCGCCGTTATCTTCCTGGGCGCGCTTGCTGTTCAGGGCTTCCAGGGTCGAACTCCACCAGCTGTCGGCCGTGCTGCTGCCCGGCACGCTCAGCGGCGCGCGCGTGGTAATGCTGATATTTTCCGCCGCATACGGATACACGCGGGTCAGCGCGGTGCGGATCACCTCGGCGTCAGGCAGTTGCGCCACGCCATCGTCGGTGCTCAGCGGCACCAGCACCAGATGGATTTTCGCCGCGCTGGCCACGACGGGCGCCGCTTCCTGGCTCACTTGCGTACCATCATTGCCCACGGCCGTCACGCGCACGCGCACGCCGGGCAAGATCCAGCCAGCAGGCAGGACGGCGCTGAAGTTGCCGTTGAAACTGTAATCGCTTTTCACCGTCGGCAAGACCGATGGGCCGCTCATGGTGATGCTGCCCAGGTTGCTGCCATTGGCGGCCGTCGCATTCAAGACCACGGCCGGGCTGGCCTGGCCCGCTTGCGTAGCGAGCACGGACACGCGCACGGCGGCCGACTTGCCGCGCGTCAGGCGCAAGGCTGCATCGCTGGCGTTCAGGTTCAGTACCTGCGCGAAATCAATGCTGCCCAAGGTAAAGGCCGATACCGTGCCCGCATTCACGGCGATGCGCGCAGCGGCCGACAGCATCACGCTGCCTGTTGCCGACGCGGGTGCGGACAGCAACAGCTGACTGGTACTGGCGCTGACGATGACGGCTGGCGTACTGCCCACCGTCGCCGCGCTGACCTGGTCGAGATTGCTGCCCTGCACCGTCACCGACAAGGTCGCGCCGTTGACGGCCGAGGTGATCGACGTCACCGCCACGCTGGCCAGGACCGTGTACGTGTCGCTGCTGATCACATCGTTGTACGGACCGCGCACCGTCAGCGGTCCCGTTGCCGCGCCCGCAGGCACCAGCACCGTCACGCTGCCGGCCGTCTGGCTTTGCGGCGTTGCCGCCGCGCCATTGCCGAACTGCACCGCCGTCACGGCGCCCATGCCGCCGCCCGCGATCGTCACGCTGGAACCGACACCACCCGTCGCCGGCGCGACGCTGCTCACGCTCAGCGGCAGGTACACGTTCACGTTATAGCTGGTGGCCGCCGTGCCGCTGGCGCTGATCAGGCTCAAGGCGCCCGTGACGGGTACGCCCGGCATGGCCAGGGTCACGCTGGTGTCGCTGACGGCACTGCTGGCAACCGTCACGCCCCCGACCTGGAAGGCCGTCACACGGCTCAGATTCGTGCCCGTCACCACCAGGCTGCCACCGACGGCGACGTTCGCCGCCGAGACGGCCGTCACGGCAGGAATCACCACGGGATTGCCCGACGTGGTCGCCACCACCGTGTCACCACCGCCACCGCCGCCACCGCCGCAAGCGGACAGGCCCAGCACGACAAACAAAGCCACAAGCAGATGGTGTTTCATGGCTGGCAACCATGTTGGTGCAGCGCGATGCCGGGCAGGACACGAGAGAAATGTGACATATTGGTGACTTTTGGTGAGAATTTAAGTTCGAAGAACCAATATTATGGGTTAATTCGATTCCCAAAGACAACTATTAATGCTTTTGATTCAATTGGTTTTGATAATAATTAAGATATCTGCTTAGAAAGCTTTATTCTGGGAATTATTCGCGTCACTCTGTATTGTCTTAAATCAAAATTATTTTCCTTTGCAGCTATTGCTATTCAATTCATTAAAAATATCTTGAGATGGCACAAATAATGTGGAAATTTTTCCACAGCCTAGACGTCGTGCCTTCCTGCCAATTTTGGCGGAAGAATTAACGTTTTGAGTAAGATTTTCAGGAATGTCATTTTCAGCAGCGGGGGCGGCGCAAGGCGATGTGTTGCAAGAAGGCCTGCCGTGGGGCGAACGGCCGCTTTTGCTTAAAACCAAAGCAGCCTGATGCCGTATAATTTTAGACCCGGTGAAATCAGGCGATTGCCACCTTCTGCCTGCCCTACCCGGCCGGCACTCTCCGTCAGCTGATCCTGCTGACCCGCAACCGCCCCGTACAGTCTTGTCGCCGCGCCGCCGCCCGTTTGCCTATTGAAAGCATGAAATGAACGATACCGTGATCCCCGCCATGTCCCCGACCGAAGCCACCTTGCGCGCCATCCTGGCGCAGCGGATCATGATCCTCGACGGCGCCATGGGCACGATCATCCAGCAGTACAAGCTCGACGAAGAAGCCTACCGTGGCGGTCCTGCCGGCCGCTTCATCGATTTCGCCGCGCCGGCCGACAGCGGTGCGCGCGAACTGTTCGTCAAGGGCAACAATGAGCTGCTGACCCTGACGCAGCCGCACATCATCCAGGAAATCCACGAGCGCTACCTGGCGGCCGGCGCCGACCTGATCGAAACGAATACCTTCGGCGCCACGACGATCGCGCAGGACGATTACCACATGGCCCACCTGGCCTATGAAATGAACGTCCAGGCGGCAAAACTGGCGCGCGCCGCCTGCGACAAGTATTCCACCCCGGACAAGCCGCGCTTCGTCGCCGGCGCCCTGGGACCCACGCCGAAGACGGCGTCGATCTCGCCCGACGTCAACGACCCGGCCGCGCGCAACGTCAGTTTCGACCAGCTGGTGGCCGCCTATCTGCAGCAGACGCAGGGCCTGGTGGAAGGCGGCGCCGACGTGCTGCTGGTGGAAACCATTTTCGATACCTTGAACTGCAAGGCGGCCCTGTTCGCCATCGACCTGTTCTACGAACAAAACCCGACCGTCGTGCGCCTGCCGCTGATGATTTCCGGCACCGTCACGGACGCCTCGGGCCGTATCCTGTCGGGCCAGACCGTGCCCGCCTTCTGGAATTCCGTGCGCCACGCGAAACCGCTGACCATCGGCCTGAACTGCGCGCTGGGCGCCGCCCTGATGCGCCCGTACGCGGAAGAGCTGGCCAAGATCGCCGACACCTTCGTCTGCATCTACCCGAACGCGGGCTTGCCCAATCCCATGAGCGACACGGGCTTCGACGAGTTACCGGCCGACACGTCCGCCCTGCTGCGCGAATTCGCAGACGCGGGCTTTTTGAACATGGCGGGCGGATGCTGCGGCACCACGCCCGAACACATCGCCGCCATCGGCGAGTTGCTGTCGAAAAACACGCCACGCACCGTGCCGGCCCCGTCGCACGACTTGCGCCTGGCGGGCCTGGAACCGTTCGTCGTCAACGACGAATCGCTGTTCGTCAACGTGGGCGAGCGCACCAACGTCACGGGTTCCAAAGCGTTCGCGCGCATGATTCTCAACGAGCAATATGACGAAGCCTTGTCCGTGGCGCGCCAGCAAGTGGAAAACGGCGCGCAAGTGATCGACATCAATATGGACGAGGCGATGCTCGATTCGCTGGCCGCCATGACGCGTTTCCTGAACCTGATCGCCTCGGAACCCGATATTTCGCGCGTGCCCATCATGGTCGACTCGTCGAAATGGTCGGTCATCGAAGCGGGCCTGAAATGCGTGCAGGGCAAGGCCATCGTCAACTCGATTTCCATGAAGGAAGGCGAGGAAGAATTCCTGCGCCAGGCGAAACTGTGCCGCCGCTACGGCGCGGCCGTCATCGTCATGGCTTTCGATGAAAAAGGGCAAGCCGACACCTTCGAGCGCAAGATCGAGATCTGCGCACGCGCCTATCATTTGCTGATCGATGCGCTGGACTTCCCGCCCGAAGACATCATTTTCGACCCGAATATCTTTGCCGTCGCCACCGGCATCGAAGAGCACAACAACTACGCCGTCGATTTCATCAATGCCACGCGCTGGATCAAGGAAAACTTGCCGTACGCGAAGATCTCTGGCGGCGTATCGAACGTGTCGTTCAGTTTCCGCGGCAACGATCCCGCCCGCGAAGCCATCCATACCGTCTTCCTGTACCACGCCATCAAGGCGGGCATGACCATGGGCATCGTCAACGCCGGCATGGTGGGCGTGTACGACAATCTGGACCCGGAATTGCGCGAGCGCGTGGAAGACGTGGTGCTGAACCGCCGAGAAGACTCGACCGAACGCATGATCGAGTTTGCCGGCACCCTGAAGGCGGGCGGCAAGGCCGAGGCGCAAACCCTGGCCTGGCGCGAAGGCACGGTACAGGAGCGCCTGTCGCACGCGCTGGTGCACGGCATCACGCAATTCATCGTGGAAGACACGGAAGAAGCGCGCCAGCAGCTGCTGCACAATGGCGGGCGCCCCATCCACGTGATCGAAGGCCCCTTGATGGCAGGCATGGACGTGGTCGGCGACCTGTTTGGCCAGGGTAAAATGTTCCTGCCGCAAGTGGTGAAATCGGCGCGCGTGATGAAGCAGGCGGTGGCCCATCTGATTCCGTTCATCGAGGAAGAAAAACTGCTGGAAGAGCAGCGCACGGGCATCGTCGCCAAGCCGAAAGGCAAGATCATCATGGCGACCGTGAAAGGCGACGTGCATGACATCGGCAAGAATATCGTCACGGTAGTCTTGCAATGCAATAACTTCGAAGTGGTGAACATGGGCGTGATGGTGCCGTGCTCGGAAATCCTCGCGCGCGCCAAGGTGGAAAACGCGGACATCATTGGTCTCTCGGGCCTGATCACGCCATCGCTGGAAGAAATGGCATATGTCGCCAAGGAAATGCAGCGCGACGAACACTTCCGCATGCTGAAGATTCCCCTCTTGATCGGCGGCGCCACCACCAGCCGCGCCCACACGGCCGTGAAAATCGCGCACAACTACGAAGGTCCCGTCATCTACGTGCCGGACGCTTCGCGCTCCGTGTCCGTGGCGCAATCGCTGCTGACGCCGGAACAGCGCGACAAATACGTGGAAGACATCGAACTCGACTACGCGCGCATCCGCGAGCAGCACGCCAACAAGAAGGCGCTGCCCATCCTGCCGCTGGCGCAGGCGCGCGCGAACAAGATGGTCGTGCCCTTCGACGGCGCCTGCACGCCCGTGAAACCGAAGTTCATCGGCCGCCGCGTGTTCAAAAATGTCGATCTGGCCACCCTGGCCAACTACATCGACTGGGGTCCGTTCTTCCAGACTTGGGACCTGGCCGGCCCCTTCCCCGCCATCTTGACGGATGAAGTGGTGGGCGACGCGGCCACCAAGGTGTACGCGGAAGGCCAGGCCTTGCTGAAAAAACTCATCGACGGACGCTGGCTGACGGCCAATGGCGTCGTGTCCCTGCTGCCGGCGAACAGCGTCAATGACGACGATATCGAGGTGTACACGGACGATACGCGCAGTACGGTGGCGTTTACCTACTACGGCATGCGCCAGCAGGGCGTCAAGCCCGTGGTCGACGGCGTGCAGCGTCCGAACCAGTGCCTGGCCGACTTCATTGCGCCGAAGGCATCGGGCGTGAAGGATTACATCGGCATGTTCGCCGTGACATCCGGCCTGGGCATCGAAAAGTATGAAAAACGCTTCGAGGATGCGCACGACGATTACTCGTCCATCATGTTGAAGTCGCTGGCGGACCGCCTGGCCGAGGCGTTTGCCGAATACCTGCATGAGCGCGTGCGCAAGGATTTGTGGGGCTACGTGCCCGATGAGCACCTGGGCAACGACGACATGATCGCCGAGAAATATGTCGGCATCCGCCCGGCGCCAGGCTACCCGGCCTGCCCCGAGCATACGGTCAAGAAAGAGATGTTCGAGGTCATGCAGGCCGAGGAAATCGGCATGCAGCTGACGGAATCGTATGCCATGTTCCCCGGCGCGGCCGTGTCCGGCTTCTATTTTGCCCACCCGGAGTCGAAATACTTCGTCGTCGGCAAGATCGGCATGGACCAGGTGGAAGACATGGCCAAGCGCCGTGGCGCCAAGATCGAGGACGTGGAACGCTGGCTGGCGCCGAACTTGTCGTAAGCACCATCGCCTTGCGCTGCGGCGCGCGGAACTTTTCGCGCGCCGCAGCGCACTAACGCAGTATGCCGGCCGGCATGCTGCATGCCCGCTCCGGCCCGTTCCCCAACTGGCAAGGAGGTAATATGGCAACCAACTTCAAACTGAAACGCTGGCAGGACCAGGTGATCCTGTTGCTGGGCCTGTGGCTGCTCGTCTCGCCCTGGGCCTTTTCCTATCCCGAAGGCTCGCCGCAGATGATCAACGCCTTTATCTCGGGTCTGGTGATCGCCGTGCTGGCCGCCTTCGACCTGTACAAGACCTATTTCTGGGCCGTCGTCGTCAACCTGCTGGTGGGCGTCTGGGTGGCCGTGTCGCCGTGGGTACTGCGGCTGGCCGATCAGCGCGTCGTCATGTGGAACGAGCTGATTGTCGGTATCGCCGTCGTCGTGCTGGCCCTGTGGGAACTGCGCACCGACCCCGAACTGCACAAGCACTGGCCCGGCGCCGCGGCGTAGCGGCGTAAAAAAGCCCTGCCGCGGCGACGCCGTGCAGGGCTTTGGGAGACGGACAACACGCAAGTAGCGACCAGCAGATACGCAACGTCACAGCGGGTAGGTCGGATTAGCGCTTGCGCGTAATCCGACAACACCACAATCATTGCCAACAATGTTGTCGGATTACGGCCCTTCGGGCCTCGGCGGCCCCACCTGATCCGACCTACAGCGCATACCTGACAACGTTGTCGCTCCATTCGTAGGCGGCCATTTCCAGCTCCACCAGGTCGTCCGGCGACATGGCCAGGTCGCGCAAGGTCGGCACGATCTCGCCTTCCATGTCTTCGATGCGCTCGATGCATTCGGCCAGGCGCAGCAGGTCGCCGTAGAAGCCTTCGCGCGACAGCAGCGCTTCGGCCACTTCGTCGATGACTTCGATCTGGCTGAGGATTTCCGACATCGGCACGCCGAACAGGGTATCCATCAACGACATGATGCCGACCGTAAAGGCGATATCGGCCGAATGGGCATGGTTCGGGCGCAGTTTATGCGCCAGCAGTTCCAGCAGGCGGCCGCGCGTGGTGGCCAGCATCAGCAGCGGCGTCATGCTATGGCCGCGCTTGCTTGGTTCCGCGTACAGCATGATCTGCAGCCAGCGCTGCAACTGGCGGCGGCCCAGCACTGTCACGGCCTGGCTCAGCGAATCGATGCGCTGGCGCGCGCCCACGGCTGGCGTATTGACCAGGCGCAACAGGTTCAGGGCCAGCGACACGTCGCGCTTGATGGCGCGCTCGATCTCCATGTTGTCGGCGTCGGACGTCACCAGCGTCATCAGTTCCATGACGGCCAGTTGCGACGGCGACAGCTTCTTGCCCGTCATGATGGCGGGCTTGGCAAAGTAATAACCCTGGAAATAATCGAAGCCCAGGTCCAGGCCCGACTTGAATTCTTCGCGCGTCTCTACCTTTTCCGCCACCAGTTTCTTGTTTTCCTGCTTGAAACGGGGCGCCAGCGCTGCCAGCACTTTCGGATCGACCGTGCTCATGTCCATCTTGACGTATTGCACCAGCGGCAACAGTTCCTGCACTTGCGCCGTATCGGAGACGACGTTTTCCAGCGCGAAAGTAAAGCCGTGGCCCACCAGTTCGCTGATGCGCGCGCGCACTTCCGGCGTGACGGGCATCGATTCGACGATTTCCAGCACCACTTTTTCACGCGGCAGGAACACGAAGATGTCGCTCATGATCACGTCGGCATCGACGTTGACGAAACCGAGCGCATCGCCGATGACCTTTTCCATGCCCAACTGGGAAGCGTGGGCGATCACGGATGCCGTGGCGGACAGGTCGCTGGTAATGTTGGCGGGGCCGACCGGAGCGTTGCGGAATAGCAACTCATAGCCGAACAGGGCCTGGTTGCGGTCGAGAATAGGTTGTCGACCCAGATAGAACTCGCGCACGCGCAAGGGTTTCGGGGTGATGTCGTTGCTGGAAATATCGATCATTAACTCTTCATCAATCACGTCGAGTGACACCGGCCGCGCGGCGCCCGCATCAAGGTTCACTATTGACAATACTTTAGCTGAATTTCGCCCGCGCTGTGGGTATTTTGGCAGCAATCCAGCGTATTGTCGTCAACAAATTAGACCGCTGGCGTGGCTTGCACCACGCCGTCGACAAATAATTTCAATTCGCCGGGCGCAAACGCCGTCCATTGCTCATTCGTCGTCAGCGGCTGGGTAACGATCACGGCAACTCTGTCCTGGGGCGTCGTCACCTGGGAAAAGTCCACGCTCAGGTCTTCATCGGAGAGTTTAGCAGTTGGAAACGGATGTTGTCGCACCAGATAGTGCAAGCTGGTCGAGCAATGGGCAAACAGCGCCTCGCCGCTCGACAGCATCATGTTGAACGTGCCGTGGGCCGCGATGCTGGGCAACAATTCCGCCAGCGCGGCATGCAGTTGCGGCAAGGCCGGCGGGGCGTCGCCAAAGCGCGCGTGCAATTCCTGCAGCAGGTAGCAGAAGGCCCGTTCGCTGTCCGTGCAGCCGACGGGGCGGTAACTGCCCGTCAGCACGGGGTGGAACTCCTTCAAGTCGCCATTGTGGGCAAAGACCCAGTAGCGGCCCCACAGTTCGCGCACGAACGGGTGGCAATTTTCCAGCGCCACCTGGCCCTGGGTCGCCTTGCGGATATGCGCGATGACATTGCGCGACTTGATGGGGTAACGTTTGATCAGTTCGGCCACGGGCGAGGCGATGGCCGCCTGGTGGTCGACGAAATGGCGCACGCCGGCGCCCTCGAAGAAGGCGATGCCCCAGCCGTCATGGTGGGTATCGGTATGGCCGCCGCGCATGGCGAAGCCGGTAAAACTAAAGACAATGTCCGTAGGGACATTGCAATTCATTCCGAGAAGTTGGCACATGGTCTGTTTGCAGCGGGATAACATACCCACCATACCATGCCGCCTTGCGGATTGGTATGGTGGCGATCGCCATCAGACAGCCAGAATCAGTGCAACAGGACCGGCTGGCTCATGAGGGAATCATAGCTGCCCAAAAATTCATCGATCTCTTCCATGCTGGGTTCGCTGGCAATCAGTTCCGTGACGTCGCGGCGGAAGTTTTGCGCAAGGACTCCCGCGATGAAAGTCTCGCGCTTGCCGCCCTTGTCGACGATTTCATAACCGCCGAAGCGCAGGGCTTCCAGGTCGCCATCGACGCCGAATTCCACGACGCTGTATTGTTCGCTGTTATAGATCAGGTTCATTTTGCATCCTTCGCTCAAGCAAGAGAAACTCTTGCGGTTTCAGGACAGAGGTGGGGTTCCCACGCCGCCATTTCAAGCGGCCAGGCCACCCTGCGGGCTACAGAGTTGTAACGAGATGCAAACTGCGACTGCGGTAATACCGTCAGGCAACCACGTTCAGGAAACAAGCAAGTCTGGTTCCAGCGCCAGCAGGACATCGTAGGGACTGGCCGTCAGCCAGGTGCGCAGCTGTTCGATGTGCGAGGCGTCGGCCAGGCTGATGAACAGGCGCGCGGGCGGATGGCGCAGCAGACGATTTAATGTTACACGCAATACGAGATTGCCGCTGCAGCACAGGCAACCGGGCGCGATGCGCAACAGTTGCAATGGAAACGATGGAGAAGGGGAAATTTGCTCGGCCAGATCGGCCAGGATGGCGTTGCCGTCAGCGAGGCCTTCGAGGATCACGGCGGCCGGCTGGCCAGGCTGCAAGGCTTGCGCGATGGCCGCCTCGCGCTCGGCGGCGCGACCACCGCTGACCAGGGTCAGCGGCGTTGGACGCCGCACGGCTGCCGTCACAGGCCTTTCTTGGCCAGCTTGCCCGGTTCGACGCCCAGCTGTTTCAGCTTGCGGTACAAATGGGTGCGTTCCAGGCCCGTTTTTTCCGCCACGCGGGTCATGCTGCCGCCTTCGCGGCCCAGGTGGTGTTCGAAATACATGCGCTCGAAGGCGTCACGCGCCTCGCGCAGCGGCAAGTCGAATGACAGGTTGTAGCCATGGCCTTCGGCCACCGCCGGTACGGCGATGCCTGGGCGCACCATCAGCTGTTGCGGCGCGCTGCCGCCAAAGCTGGGCACGGGATGGCTGCTTTCCTCGGCCACCACGGGTGCCACCGGACGCGGCGCCACGCTCGGCGCGCGCACGGTTTCCTGTGCCCGCGTCAAGCCTTGCTGGACTGCCTTCAGCAGTTTTTGCAGGGCAATCGGTTTTTCCAGGAAGTTCATGGCGCCGATACGCGTCGCCTCGACCGCCGTATCGATGGTGGCGTGGCCCGACATCATGATCACCGGCATGGTCAGCAAGCCATCGCGCTGCCACTCCTTGAGCAAGGTGACGCCATCCGTGTCGGGCATCCAGATATCCAGCAATACCAGATCCGGCGCACCGGCGGCACGCGCTTCGCGCGCCTGCTGCGCATTTTCGGCCAGCTGGATAGCATGTCCTTCGTCGCCCAAAATTTCCGAGAGCAACTCACGGATACCCATTTCATCATCCACTACGAGTATGTTTGCCATTCGTGTCTTGCCTTCCTCATTTCGCCGGCCGTCGCGCACAAGATGTACGCGGCGGACAACTATGATTTTATTAGTGTTTTAAATACTAAACCAGACCCTCACGCCAGGAATTCCTGGGCAGGAGTGTCGGGAGCTAACTTTAACAGCAAAATGACCACCGAAGCGCCATTGCCGTCGACCCGGTTCTCGATATCGATGCGTCCGCCGTGTTCATCGATAATTTTCTTGACCATCGCCAGGCCTAATCCCGTGCCACGCGCCTTCGAGGTCACATAGGGTTCGAAGGCCCGCGCCAGGATTTTCGGCGCAAAACCAGGACCATTGTCGGTGATGGCCAGCCGTACGGCGATATTCACGCCGCCGTCCGCACTGCGATAATGAATTGCTTCCGTCCTTACGTCAATCCGCGGATGCGGCGAGTCCGGCGGCAGGTCGGCCATGGCGTCCTGCGCGTTCTGCAGCAGGTTGTGGATCACCTGGCGCAACTGGGTCGGATCGCCCATCACCATCGGCAGATTCGGCGCCAGCAGCGGGTGGATGATGTCGCCATCGTCGCCGCGCAGGTACAGGTTCAATATCTCTTCGATCAGCTCGTTCAGGCGCAGGGGCACGAGCACGGCCGGCGGCGTGCGCGCATAGTCGCGGAAGTCGTCGACCATGCGCTTCATCGCATCGACCTGCTTGACGATGGTGGTGGTGGCGCGGCTGAGCAGTTCGGCGTCGCGCGGCTCCAGCTTGTCTTCGAGCTTCATCTGCAAGCGCTCGGCCGACAGCTGGATCGGCGTGAGCGGATTCTTGATTTCATGCGCCAGGCGGCGCGCCACCTCGCCCCAGGCGATCGAGCGCTGCGCGGAAATGACGTCGGAAATATCATCGAACACGACGATGTAGCCGCTGCCCGACTCCAGCGGCAGGCGCGAGCCGCGCGCCAGCAAGGTGATGTCATGCTCGTCGGCACTGCTGCCCAGCCGGCGCGGAATCTCGATTTGCCGCTGCCAGTGCAGGCGCTGCTGCCGGCCCGACGCCGATTGCGCGCTTTGCGCCGTGAAGGCGCTGATGATGGCGCCGCCAAACTCTTCCATTCCAGCAATATGTGCCAGCGGCTGGCCCACCATGCTCATGCCCGAATGCTGGAGGATGCGCTCGACCGACTCGTTGCAGGTGACCAGCTTGAAATCGCCGTCGAGCACCATCACGCCCGCCGACATGTTCGCCAGCACCGATTCCAGGTGGGCCTTGGCGTTTTGCAGCGCGGCGCGGTTGCTTTCCACGGCCGTGCGCGCATCGAGCAGCTGACGCGTCATGATGTTGAACGATTGCGTCAGGGTACCCAGTTCATCCTTGGTGGCGACGATGGGACGCGGCGACAGGTCGCCCTCGGCCACGGCGCGCGTGCCTTCTGCCAGCAGCAGCAGGGGCTGGGCCAGGTTGCCGGCGATCAGGAAAGCGCTGCCGATGGCGCCAAAGATGGCCAGCAGCAAGGTCAAGGTGAGAATTTCCATGTACATCTTGCGCAATCCCACGCGCGCGACGAAACGTTCCTTGTATTCGCTGTAGGCGGCGCGCAGCACTTCGCCATTCGTCGCCAGCTTGGGCGGCACCGCCTGCAGCAGTTGCAGGTAGCGGGGCGAGACGGAGGGCCCCGGCACGGCCACCAGCACGCGCAGGCGCAGGCTGGCCGCCGTTTCCAGCGACGCCGGCAGGCCCGAGCGGAAACCGCCGCCGCCCGACTCCGTGCCATCGTCGTGCAGCTCCAGCCCGCCCTCGGCGGAGGCATAACCGGCCGGCAAGGCCGCCTGCACCAGCATGGCCGGCGTCGGCAAGTCGGCCGCGCTGTGCGGCCCGGCGCTGGCCAGCAGCACGCCGTCGCCGCTGACGAGCATGACATTTTGCATGCCCTCTTCGCGCAGCAGGCTGGTCAGCACGGCCGGACCGGCCACCGGATCGGCGCCCAGTTCCTCGACCGCCTTGTGGCCCCGGTGGTCGAGCTCGACCAGGGCCGCATCGAGGCCGGCACGGCCCAGCTCAATCCCCGATTCCAGCGCCGCTTCGATCTTGACGTTGAACCAGGATTCGATGGAGTGGGAAACGAATTGCACGGAAACGAGAAAAATCACCAGGCCCGGCAGGATGCCGACGGCGGCGAACAGCATCACCAGGCGCGTCATCAGCTTGGAGCCGAACTTGCCGCTCTTGTAGCGCGCGTACAGGCGGGCCAGGGAAATGCCCACCAGCGCCAGCAGCGACACGGCCACGGCCGCGTTCAAGCCCAGCAGCCAGGTGTAGTAACGGTCGAAAAAGCCGGAATTGTCGGAAGCCGACGCCAGTAGGAACAGCAGGATACTGACTATGCCGCCGCCCACCACCAGCAGATAGCGCAATGCTTGACTCACTACTCCGCCGTATACAAGAAGGTTTTTTTATTCGAAGCCAGGCGCCAGTCGCTGTTATTGAAGGCATTGACCTGTATCGGCTTGGGCAGGTAGTCGCGGTCCATGCCCATGCGCAAGGTGACGTTATATGTCTGCCCCACTTTCAGCTCGCCGCGCCGCGCCACCAGCCAGCGGCTGGGACGGCGGATCAGGAACAGCGCATCGTCGAGCGTGGGGAAGCTTTGCTGCAAGCCGCCGCCCGACACATGATACTGGCGCGTGAGCACGTTGTACGACAGCTTGCTGGTCTGGCGCGCCACGATGGCTTTTTCATCGAACCAGTACCAGCGGGGCCGGGTCAGTTCAATTTCCGTCGTGAAATACAGCGGCACGCCATGTTGTACCGCATCATCGAGGTCGTGATTGAGCTCGAAGGAATACGTGGCGGCCAGCTTGTAGCCCTCTTCGCTAGCCTCGATGTAGGCACGGGTGATCTCGACCATGTCGGCAGCATGCGCGCGTGGCATGCTACATGCCAGCATCAGCAACAGGGCCAGGAGTCGGAAGAGTCGTGTTGTCACAAGTGTGCCGATAGTGTCCGTAGGAAAAGGTTCGACGAATCGCTCAAGCCGCATTTTTTTGGAATAGCGCATAGAACAAACCGTCGTGGTCCTGCTCCGCGCTGCCAGTTGGCAACAGCTGGCCAGGCGCTGTCAATCGGGTCGCATTATTGCGCACCGCAAATGCCGCCGCCTGTGCCTCGGACTCTTGCGGCCACAATGAACAAGTCACGAACAGCAATTTACCATCGGGGCGCAGCATCTGCCACAGGTTGTCCAGAATTTTGGATGAAAGTGTTGCAAGTTGGAACGCGTCACCCTTGCGGCGCAACCAGCGGATGTCGGGATGGCGGCGCACGATGCCCGAGGCCGTGCACGGCACGTCGGCCAGGATGCGGTCGTACTGCTGGCCGTCCCACCAGGCGCTCGATTGCGCGTCCTGCGCCTTCAGCGTGGCGTCCAGGCCCAGGCGCTCGAGGTTTTCCGCGATGCGCGGCAGGCGCTTGGCGTCCGCATCGATGGCCGTCACCTGCACGTCGGCCAGCTCGAGGATGTGGCAGGTCTTGCCGCCCGGTGCCGCACAGGCGTCGAGCACGCGCATGCCGTCCTGCAAATCCAGCAGCGGCGCGGCCAATTGCGCGCCAGCATCCTGCACGGAGACGACACCCTGCTCGAAGCCGGGGATCAGCGCCACGCCGATCGGCTTGTCGAGGCCCACGGCAAACGGTCCCACCTGACGCGCGGCGATACCCGCTTCCTGCAACACGGCCAGGTAGGCTTCGACCGTGCTCTTGCGGCGATTCACGCGCAAGGTCAATGGCGGTACGGCATTGCCGGCCGTCAAAATGGCTTGCCAGTCGCGCGGATAGGCCAGGCGCAGCGAATCGATCCACCACTGCGGATAATTCCATTGCGCCAAAGGTTGCTGCAGGGCCGCTTCCAGCAAGGACTTGCGCTCGCGCAAGAAGCGGCGCAAGACGGCGTTGACCATGCCCTTGGCATGCGCCAGGTCAGGGTGCGAGGTGGCCACCGTGACAGCCTGGTCGACCACCGTGAATTCTTCGTACGGCTGCTCGCCCGGCTCGGCCGACATCAAGGACAGCGCGCAGCACAGCAGGGCCGCGAGCATCGGCGGCTCCGGCGCCTTCGACGTCATCAGGCCGACCAGCGTTTCGCTGCGGCCCAGCTGGCGCATGGTGCGGTAGGAAATATCCTGGATGGCGCCGCGCGCCTGCGGGCTGGCGTTCGATTGCGCAAACACCTTGGCCAGCGCCTGCGGCAGGGCCGTGCCCGTGCGCACTTGCGCCACGGCATTGGCCGCGCCCAGCAGGCAAAAGGCCAGCGAGTCGGCGCGCAAATCGGGTTGGAAGCCTGGCTGCAAGACCGGTTTCAGGTCGGGATGGTAGCTGGGGCGCAATTTCGGTGCGGCAGGGGCAGGAGCCTGGCCTGGCGCCGGCTTGGTTTTCAATTTCAGCGTGGGGCGCTTGTTCATAGTTATCCGGTGTGGCTGCGCGCGGCGGGCTGCATGGTGGCAAAGGCGCGGCCGCGCGTCATCAATAAAGGGTCGATTGTAGCGTTTGTGGCGCCCTCTGGCCCAAGCGATTGCAGCGATACATGTAAATTGCGGCAAAAAACTGCATATATACAAGCAGAATGCACCACGCTGATGTTTTCGCGCACCAACATGGGCATGCTGTCCTGATAATATCGTGAAATGCGCCGGCACGGGAAGCTTGCCGGCAAGCGTATTGTTCCCGGCGGCAAACCAGTATAATTAACGCAGTCTGGGCGGCGATGTCATGGCCGTCCGTTTTGCTTTTCGATTCATTCTATTCATTCTTAACGCGGTTCCACCGCCATCCTGCTCATGCTCGCCCAACAGAAACAAGAAATCATCGCCCTGTTCCAGGCCGCCCTCGCTCCCGTCCTGGCCGGCACTTCGCTGACGCCATCCGTGGTGCTCGAGCGACCACGCGATGCATCGCATGGCGACGTCGCCTGCAATATCGCCATGCAACTGGCCAAGCAGCTGAAACAGAACCCGCGCGAACTGGCGCAAACCATCGTGACGGCCGTGCTGGCCAACCCGGCCGGCAAGGGCCTGATCGAGGCAGTGGAAATCGCCGGCCCCGGCTTCATCAACGTGCGCGTCTCCGCCGCCGCCAAGCAGGCCGTCATCAAGACCATCCTGGGCGAAAGCGATCGCTATGGCCGCAGCACGGCAGGCGCCGGCAAGCAAGTCATCCTGGAATTCGTCTCGGCCAACCCGACCGGTCCCCTGCACGTGGGCCACGGCCGCCAGGCGGCCCTGGGCGACGCCCTGTCCTCGCTGTTCGACGCGCAAGGCTACCAGGTGACGCGCGAGTTCTATTACAACGACGCGGGCGTGCAGATCCAGACCCTGGCCAATTCCGTGCAGGCGCGCGCGCGCGGCTTCAAGCCGGGCGACGCCGAATGGCCCGAGTCCGCCTACAACGGCGACTACATCGCCGACATCGCCAACGACTTCAAGGCCGGCAAGACGGTGTCGGCCAGCGATGGCTTGCCAGCCACGGCCAACGGCAACGTGGAAGACATCGATTCGATCCGCCCGTTCGCCGTCACCTACCTGCGCAACGAGCAGGACATCGACTTGCAGGCATTCGGCGTGAAGTTCGACAATTACTACCTCGAATCGTCGCTGTATGCGGACGGCAAGGTCAACAGCGCCGTCGAAACCTTGATCAAGGCCGGCCATACGTATGAACAGGATGGCGCGCTGTGGCTGCGCACGACCGACTTCGGCGACGACAAGGACCGCGTCATGCGCAAGACGGACGGCACCTACACGTATTTCGTGCCCGACGTCGCCTATCACCTGGTGAAATGGCAGCGCGGCTTCGTGCAGGCCATCAATATTCAGGGCAGCGACCACCACGGCACCATCGCGCGCGTGCGCGCCGGCCTGCAGGCCGTCGACATGGGCATCCCGCAAGGCTACCCCGACTACGTGCTGCACAAGATGGTCACCGTCATGAAGGAC